>Ga0207103_10011_pt1 | contig 61078 bp, 50 predicted proteins | sample Alteio_BWMinHeat_81_FD_153546 | JGI IMG/M metagenome (GOLD analysis project Ga0207103, IMG submission 153546) | Enriched cells from forest soil in Barre Woods Harvard Forest LTER site, Petersham, Massachusetts, United States -... | ecosystem: Environmental > Terrestrial > Soil > Temperate forest >...
ATTGCCTACCTCAATTTTAATTTTTGAGGGAAATTTTTCATTAATTTTTGTATAAGAGACAGCCGAGATAAGAGCGGCTTTTATTGAGTTTTTCAAAAATACCTAAATCGATCCCTTCAATTTCTCATTCGCTACTTCCTCCCGCACCCGACGATAATCAAACCCAGCCTCATCGGTATGGGTAGTAATTTCGCCGATGAGCGATTCGCCGTCAAACGGGTCGCAAGTGCCTTCACGCAGTAAAGCCATGGTGCGGTCTTTATAGCTGTGCCAACCTTGTTGTTTCAGGTACTTTTCCCAACCCAGAATATCCAAGTTTTGGATAAAACCCCGGCCGGTTTCATCAACCCAAACCACTTCCGCAACCACAATTCGGCCGCCGACGCCAGTCCCATGACAATGGCTACAGTTTTTGCCGCGGGCACGTAAGTGGGCGAAATCGTCGCCAAACACGTGTTGCCAGCGAGGCAAATGTTCTTGATGTTGGGGTGCTTCGGTAATGGGTACACAGCAATATTGGCAAAGCTTAGGAATAAGGCGTTGAAAAATAAGACAAACTAAGACGTTACTGTCACTGAGCATCACTGGCGAAATACCCATATCCACCAGACGCGTGATAATACCGGGTGCTGAATTGGTGTGTACGGTCGAAAAAACTAAGTGTCCGGTAATGGCGGCACGGACCATGATATTGGCTGTGTCTTCATCGCGCATTTCCCCCAAGACGATATAATCAGGGTCCATCCGCAACGCCGCGCGGCCGAAAGAGGCAAAACTGCGGTCGTCTTTATCGGTATTCACCGGCACTTGGGTCACCGTGGGCACTACCTTTTCCACTGGATCTTCAATGGTATAAACCTTACGCGTACCCTTAATCATTTGCAGACAACTGGCCAAGGTTGTGGTCTTACCCGAACCGGTTGGGCCCGATAATAGCACCGCCCCGTGGGGCATTTGGATGGCCCGCTTGATGATGTAGACCTGCTCCGGCGTATAACCCAGATCCATAAGACTGGTCACCTTCGCCTCATCCCCCGTGCCCAAAATCCGCATAACCACGTCAAAGCCCCCATGAGCCGGCATACTAGCAAGCCGCAGGCGCACGTTGGTGTTATTGACTCTGAGAGGCATGGAGGCATCTTGAGGCACTAGGGGATTAAAGTGAGCGGTCGCGTGGTCCGTTTCTTTGTTAAAAGCTACAGAAGCAAGCTCGCGGCCTAGGCGGGGGAACCACTCGGCGTGCAGATACAGCTCACCGTACTTACGAAAGCGGATACGGGCTACCTCGGCTCGTACCTCTAGGTGAATATCGCTGATATCCCCATCCACCGCTTCTTGAATGAGGATCCGCAGCCGTTGTTGTTGACTACTGATTTCTTCAACTTTCGGGCCTGCTTTCTTTTCCTCTTCATCGACCACATTAGCGAGCAGGACGCTAATCAAGGACGGTAAGGCTGGGATCACTTTGCCTGGGCGTAAGCCCCGGTTAATCATCGTGGTTTTACAATTTTGCACATCGCGGGCGGTGGGATCGCTGGTAAGGATTTTACCACTTTGGAGGACAACGATATTTTCCCGTTGTTGGCACCACTCCCCCATTTCGGGCATCGGTCGGTCTTTGGGATCTAAATCGACTTGGCTCGTCATTACCTTAATGCCGGCGGCCTCTGCGTAACGCTCGAGGGATACTTGTAAATCGTCATCAGTCATAAAACAACCCTTTGTTCAGCAAGTGATTTTGCAATCTATTATAACTATAGACTACTTAAAGATCACCTGCTATATCCTTCGGGGTATAGCCATCAATAATTGACGCCCCAAAGAGCTATTCACCATAAAGAATATCTTGTACTATACCGCTATGTTTAAAAACATGGAGTCAAAGGAATGAATTTTTCACCAAAATTAGACGATTTACCCGCAGTCGACTGGAACCTTTGCCTTAGCCTAACCGGCAATAATCCAGAGGTCGCTAAAGAACTCCTGGCTCTGTTAAAGGCTACCCTGCCTTCTACCTATCAACAGATCAAAGCCAGCTATGAACACGCTCAATTTACCCAGTTATGTGATCATCTTCACGGCCTGTACGGAGCCACTTGTTACTGTGGAGTTCCGGCATTGAAAGCGATCACTAAGCATTTTGAAGATTTGGCGAAGGCCAAAACCCCGATTGACCAAGAAGATATGAAGCTGGTGTTTATGCATTTTACGCATGAGGTTGAGCGGGTGATTGAGGTGATTGGGGATGAGTATGAGTAGCGATCTCTCAAGTTCAGGGCAACAACGCAATTGCCTTCCCCCTACTCCCCCCGCGCCTCCACCATCAACCGCTTTATCTCCCTCACTGCTTCCTCCAGCCCCGTAAAAATCGCCTGAGCCACAATGGCATGACCAATATTTAATTCCGTCAATTCAGGGATCCGCGCAATCGCTTGCACATTGTGGTAATGCAAACCATGGCCGGCATTCACTTGTAATCCTTGGCGTTTAGCAAATTGCGCGGCTTTGGTAATACGTTGTAACTCTACAGCCTGTTTGGCTTCGGTATCCGCATCGGCGTAACAACCGGTGTGGATTTCAATAAGCGGGGCACCGCAACGCACCGCCGCTTCGATTTGATCAATGGCCGGATCAATAAACAGCGAAACCCCAATGCCCGCATCGGCCAAGCGTTGGCATACTTTCTTGATATAACCTTCGTCCCGTAATACATTCAAGCCCCCTTCCGTGGTTAATTCTTCGCGGCGTTCGGGAACTAGGCAACAGTAAGTGGGTTTGATTTCAAGGGCAAAATCCAGCATTTCCTGGGTCGCGGCCATTTCAAAATTCATCCGGGTTTGTAATAAATCTTTGAGCAGAATCACGTCCCTGTCTTGGATGTGGCGTCGGTCTTCACGCAAGTGCAGGGTAATGCCATCGGCGCCCGCTTGTTCGGCGACTAATGCTGCATAAACCGGATCAGGATAACGAGTGGTGCCGCGGGCTTGGCGAACAGTGGCAACGTGATCGATGTTGACGCCTAGAAGGATAGGATTGGTATTCATCGGATTTTCCCCTGATTACGGTTAAACAAATAACTCTCGACTCTTTAACGGTTTATCGCCCAACAACGGCGCGAACGCACGCCGCATTAAGCGCTTCGCATCTTGGATCGCGGTGGGATCATTTTCCCAAATCTCATGATGTAAGGCAAGGACGCTGCTGCCTTTGAACACGGGTGAGTGCGGGTGATGTTCCGCGGCCGCAATAACCCCATGTTCCAAATCAAAACTATAATAACGATCGGGCTCAACCGGGATTCCCGTTTGTAATTCACGGGCCAATTCTAAACCATAACCTAATTGCTTCAGCACATTTTTTTCAAAACACCGCAATAACGGTTCCATCTTGGTCTCATCGTTTTGCAAACCTTGTAATGTCTGTTGGTAATTTTTGAAAAGCTCGGGGTAAGGATCGGCTCTCGGTAGCAAGCGCATCAGTATTTCATTGAGATAGAAACCCGCTAGTAAAGCTCGACCTTTTAGCGCCGTTTTAAAAATAGGATCACTTAGCTCCGCTTGCTGTAACGTTATCAAGTTTGAACGATTGCCAACATACGATATTAATAATGGGGTAAAAGGCTGCAGTCCCTGCAAGGGTGAATTGCGTCGGCGCCAACCCTTAGCAATGCCACAAAGTCGTCCTTCTTCAGCGGTTAACAATTCAATTAGGCCGCTAGTTTCACGATAAGGTCGAGTATGAAGCACATAGGCGGGCTTTAACACTGTTTGGGTAGCCATGATTTAACCTGTTATCGTTACCAGAGTGGTAAACATTTAGCTGTCATCGAAACGACGTTAAGCTGTAAGAGCCACAGAACTATACCATATGAGCACCCAGACCAACAACACCCCTAGGTGGCACGGCCCCCGCTCACAAAAAAAGTAGTTTTGCCCTTAATAATTCCTTAAGATAGATATGCGAAGATTATGAACAGTTTTTTAGCTTAAAAGAGGTAATCAAGTGACACGTGGTAGTAAAGCACATCAAACGCGAAGGCATTGATGTTGAACCCACGCTTTCAGAGGCGATAATTGCCAACAATGTTTATAAAACTATTAATCATACCCCAAGCTTCGCAACGCCCGCTCATCATCAGACCAGCCTTCTTTAATTTTCACCCAAAGTCTTAACATGACTTTTTTGCCAAATAAGCGTTCCATATCTTCCCGTGCCGCGATCCCAATAGCTTTGAGTTGCGCGCCGTTTTTGCCGATAACAATACTTTTTTGGCTGGTCCGCTCCACGAGAATCAACGCATTGATCTCGACAATTGTTTCTTTATCCTTAAATTCTTCAATGGCCACCGTTAACGCATAGGGAAGCTCCTCCCCTAATCGGCGCATTAACTTTTCACGGATAATTTCCGCTGCTAAAAAGCGATCGGTGCGATCCGTGATTTGATCATCCGGAAACAACGAGTGCCCCTTTGGCAGTAATTCCGCTACTTTTTTTTCTAAGGTATCAACCCCCACCCCCGACCGCGCCGATAAAGGCACAATGGCAGCGAACGAGTGAATGAGAGATAACTTTTCAATCACCGGCAAAAGCCGGGCTTTATCTTTAACCGTATCCACTTTATTAATGGCTAAAATAACCGGTGATTTAACGCCTTGCAATTTTGATAATACTAACTCATCTTCTTCTTGCCAGCGCTCGCCATCGACCACGAAAACAATCACATCAACATCGGCAATGGCATGAGACACAGTGCGATTCATATAGCGATTTAACGCATGCCGTTCTTTTAGATGCAATCCGGGGGTATCCACGTAGATGGCTTGAATATTATCAATAGTTTTGATACCCAGAATACGATGGCGTGTTGTTTGCGCCTTCGCCGAGGTGATACTGATTTTTTCACCTAGAATACGATTTAATAATGTTGACTTACCAACGTTGGGTCTTCCAATGATCGCAACTAATCCACACAGATCCCCTAAGACCTCGGTCATGTCACCCCCAATACTTGCAATAATTTCTCAGCCGCATCTTGCTCGGCTTTGCGTCGACTCTTGCCCTGACCTTCAGCCATTTTATCCAAACTATCAACAATGCAAGCCACGACGAAAGTTTGGGCGTGAGCTTCCCCGGAAACGGATTGAACTTGATAGCGCGGTAAATCAAAATGACAACTTTGTAAATATTCTTGCAACCGAGTTTTGGGATCTTTTAAGGTGCTGGCTTGGGAAGATTGGCCAAAGCGGGATTGATACCAGTTAAGGACACAGACTCGACAAGCATCCATACCCCCGTCTAAATAAATCGCTGCGATAATAGCTTCCATCGCATCAGCCAAGATGGAGCTACGATGAAAACCGCCGCTCTTTAATTCACCGGAACCCAAACGCAGATAATGACCGAGGTCAAACTCTTTAGCCATTTCGGCCAGGGTATCGCCTTTAACTAAACTGGATCGCAAACGGCTCAATTCACCCTCATGGGCATCGGGGCAACGTTGGTAGAGTTCTTCGGCAATCAGGAAGTTAATAATGGAATCACCTAAAAACTCTAAGCGTTCATTATTAATTCCTTTTAAACTGCGGTGCGTCAACGCCGCCTCTAATAGCTGAGGGTTCGAAAATTCATAACCTAAGGCCTTATAGAGGCGGTGCGTTAATGAAGTCATAGGACTATTTCATGATCCTCAAACGTAACCACGACATCCACATTACCCATTAGGTGCTTTCTAACATCGTAATTAGCATCAATTTGGTAGGCGCCGCCCGGATTTTGAGTTAAATGAATATTGTTTAACGGTATATCAGTCACATCATTGACTTGAAAGCCCTTAGCAACTTGGGTTCGCATATCGATGGTTGCCTGCGCCAGATTAGGTGCATTTTTAATGGCGCTGCGCATCATATCCGAAGTCAATATTTTTTGAAAACCAAAATGCTCGATATAAATCGGCGCTAACTTGATGCCGATGTAGGCAACAAATCCTAACAGCGCCAGCATAATAATAAAACCTAATGTTCCTATCCCACGCGATGATCGATATTTCATGAACCTCTCCTTTTATTGATATTGCCTTAACCTTATATTCTGAAGGAGACCCAACGGATCCTACTGCAGAATTTAAGGTGACCGTTTACTCTAACTTCATCCCAATTCTATGCCAGCGAATTCGGTAATTTTCTTTATCCCAACTCAATAACACCCTAATGGGTTTACCCACCAAATTTTCTTCGGGAACAAATCCCCAAAAACGACTATCACCACTATTATCACGGTTATCACCCAACATAAAATAACTACCGGGGGGCACTATCCTATCAAATTCTTCTTGGTTTTGCATATCGGGATTCAACAGGATTTTATGTTTTACCCCCTGCAAATCTTCTAATTTCTCTTCGACGTCAACGTTGCCACCGGGCTCATAATCAATGCCACTACCCAAGGATACTTGTGACATTTCTTTACCGTTAATGGTCAGCACTTTATCTTTATAAACGATGTGATCACCCGGAAGCCCTGCCACTCGTTTGACAAAATCGATGGAGGGATCGACGGGCCAGTGAAATACCGCTAATTGTCCCAAGGTGGGTCTGCCGGTATTGGCAATTTCAGTGTTAGTCACCGGTAAGCGTAAACCATAGGCAAATTGATTAACCAGAACGAAATCCCCGGGCAATACCGTAGGCTCAAGTGAGCCTGTGGGCACATAAAAAGGCTGGGCTAAAAAGGAGCGTATTAGCAGCACAATCAGTAATACGGGAAAAAAAGAACGGGCATAATCAATTAAAACCGGGACTTTGTGGGCGGATGCCGCCGTTGCGCGGGCTAAACCTCGGGCACCTGCACCTCCACTCGCTATTTTTGCCATACGCCGCTTCGATAGAAATAAACAATCGATGACTGAAATAACGCCGGTGATCACCACGGCACTGGTCAATACTAAGGGAAAATTAATACTCATTTCTCACTCTCAATTTTCAACACTGCTAAAAAAGCTTCCTGAGGAATCTCAACCCGACCCACTTGTTTCATCCGTTTTTTACCTGCTTTTTGCTTTTCTAAAAGCTTGCGCTTACGGCTGATATCACCACCATAACACTTCGCAGTTACGTTTTTGCGCAGTGCTTTCACTGTTTGCCGCGCAATAACGTGGGCGCCTATTGCGGCTTGGATCGCCACATCAAACATTTGCCGCGGAATTATCTCCTTCATTTTTTCAGTTAATCCGCGAGCCCGTGACTGGACTTTATCCTTATGTACAATCAGGGCAAGGGCATCCACGGTTTCGCCGTTGATTAACACATCGAGCTTCACTAGATTTGCGGCCTGAAAACGAGCAAACGCGTAATCGAGAGAGGCATAGCCCCGGCTCACCGATTTCAAACGGTCAAAAAAGTCTAACACAACTTCATTTAAAGGTAACTCATAAGTTAAGGATACTTGGTTACCCAGGTATAACATTTTTTGCTGAACCCCGCGCTTTTCAATGCAAAGGGTCATTACCTGGCCAACATAAGTGTTGGGTACTAAAATATGAGCAGTGACAATGGGTTCCCGCATTTCGTCGATTTGTGCCGGGGGTGGCAATTTCGATGGATTATCGACATTGACCACATCCCCACTGGTGGTGAGAACTTCGTAAATAACCGTGGGTGCCGTGGTAATCAGATTGAGGTCATATTCCCGCTCCAACCGCTCTTGGACAATTTCCATGTGCAGCATACCCAGAAAGCCGCAGCGAAAGCCAAAACCGAGGGCTTCGGAAGTTTCTGGTTCATAAAACAGGGCGGCGTCATTGAGGCGTAATTTGCTTAAGGCTTCGCGGAAAGCTTCATAATCATCGGAGTCGACCGGGAACAATCCGGCAAATACTTTGGGCTGAACCGTTTTCAGGCCAGGGAGCGCCTTAACTGCCGGGCGAGAGGCATGGGTCAACGTATCGCCGACGGGGGCACCATTAATTTCTTTAATGCCGGCGACCACAAAACCCACTTCACCGGCTTCTAAAACCCCAGTTTCTTGGCGTTTTGGCGTAAAAATACCGACTTGGGTCGCTTCATAGGCGCGGCCGGTGGACATCACCTGAATCTTCTCCTTGGCCCGCAGCACGCCTTCCATAACCCGGACTAATGACACTACACCCAGGTAGTTATCGAACCACGAATCGATGATAAGGGCCCTCAGGGGGGCTTGTAAATCAACCTTGGGTGGCGGGATACGAACGACTAACTGCTCGAGGAGATCGGTAATACCCAAGCCACTTTTAGCACTAACTTTCAACGCATCATGGGCTTCAATCCCAATAATTTCTTCAATTTCCTGAATGACCCGCTCAGGCTCTGCCTGAGGTAAATCAATTTTATTTAACACCGCTAAAACTTCTAACCCCTGCTCAATGGCCGTATAACAAACCGCCACTGTTTGCGCCTCCACCCCTTGGGCGGCATCAACCACTAACAGAGCCCCTTCACAGGCGGCCAGTGAGCGCGATACTTCATAGGAGAAATCGACGTGTCCTGGGGTATCAATAAAGTTCAGTTGGTAATCGATGCCATCTTTGGCGGTATAGTGCAAGGTGACACTCTGGGCCTTGATGGTAATACCCCGTTCCCGCTCGATATCCATGGAGTCTAGTACCTGAGCCGCCATTTCCCGTGCGGCTAAGCCACCACAGAGCTGGATAAAACGATCGGCTAGGGTCGACTTGCCGTGATCAATGTGGGCAATAATGGAGAAATTTCTGATGTTTTTCATAACGCGGGGGTTAACCTGTATTGTTCTTGGGGGGTATATTACTCTAGATTGGGGGGAAAGGGAAACTCCCGGAGCTGATCTATGCACACACCTTTTTGAAGTGGGGATTAAAGCCCTCTCCCCAGCCACTGATGTATCCCCACGAATGTTAAGTATGATTTGCTAGAAAAAATCTCTGTAAGTGGCTACTGATATTGACTCAAAAAAACCGCTGTCATCCTGAACGCAGTGAAGGATCTCGGCGCTGGTGGCCAGAACAAGGCACCATGCTTTACCGCACCTGGATCTCGCCTACCGCGGTGATCGAGAAACGCCAAGCAACTTTTCTTTTATCATTTCCGCGCGCCGAGATCCTTCACTGCGTTCAGGATGACAGCGTTTTTTTGAACCGCCATTGATAGGGTATTGATAATAATGCTCTTTTCATAATTTTTTTTCTAAAATTTGTGGGGATACATCAGCCCCAGCCCTCTCCAAAAAGGTGTGGATGTAGATTTAGAATCTAGCTACCCCTTCATCAACGGATCAATCTCATGCTCAATCAACTCCCGCGCCCGAAAAATCCGCGAGCGCACAGTCCCAATTGGGCAATTCAACACATCCGCAATTTCCTCATAGCTTAAGCCTTCGATCTCTCGTAAGGTAAAAGCCAGGCGGGCATCTTCAGGCAGTTTATCGATGGTATCAAAAATGGTTTTTTCAATTTCATCGCGCAATAAACAATGTTCAGGGGTTTCATTTTCTTTAAAGGGTAGTGACTGCGTTGGCGCACCGTCCTGGGGCTCTGCCTCCAGATCAGCCGCAGTGAAATGATGTTGGTTTAAGATTAAGTGATTTTTGACGGTATTAACCGCAACTCGGTATAACCAGGTATAAAAAGCGCTGTCACCGCGGAATTTGGCTAAAGCTGCATAGACTTTAATGAAGACATCCTGGGTTAAATCAAGGGACTCCGCCTGATCAGGCACATAGTAACGGACCAGTCGTCCAACTTTATGTTGATAACGCAACACCAGTTGGCCGAATGCTTCTTTATCTCCCTGCTGAGCTTTCTCTATTAAGATTTGATCGGACTCTTCTGAAACCACCCGCTTCTCCTACCACTTGGCCTTAACCGCAAGCCTACCTGCAATCGCCGCAACTCATGCTTATCACAGGTATCGGCTAAAATAAGCGCCGTAAATTGCTTTTTACTACGCGTATCTTTAAAGTTTAGCAAACTACAGCGAGTTGTGAGGGCACCTTGCGAATAAATTGTGGTTTCATAAAGCACATTGGACCGGGTTATTAGGATCCACGGCCCCAAAGGCCAATCCCACTCAATAGCAACGACGGCATCAGGATGTTGCAGGGAGACGTGATAAGACCATACCCGACGCAAACTCCAACCCCAAAGGCCAGTGGCACCACAAGCTAGCCACCAAGGCGACCAACCTTGCACCACCCCTACCCCAATCGTCATCAGCGCACCGGCATAAAGAAGGCCAAAAAACACGCCCAGACGCACACTGGGCTTAAGTTCGAGGGCGAGTTTGGGCATGGGTGCGAATTTGGGTTATTAAATCAGCGAAAGGTGAGTCAAGAGGCACTTGGGTCGGTTGAGTCAGCCAGGCAAAAAGGTCAATGTCGGTACTTTCAAGGAATTGATGAAACAAGGCCTGTTGTTCGGGGTTCAAGGTATCGTAGCAATCCTGTAAAAAGGGGATCAGCAATAAGTCTAACTCCAGCATCCCCCGTCGGCATGACCAATAGAGACGGCGGTGTTCTTCATTGTTCATTATGGTTTTCCCCTGGCTATTGATAATAGCCAATAATTATAAATCTATAATTATCCCTAGGCAATAATTATCAGCTCGTTATGGTATAGGTAAAATTAGGCATTCACTTTATTGGCATATCCCGGAGGCACACAAAAGGTTATCGCGGCCACAGAACCGGAAACGCCCAATGCGCGGGCACTCCCCGGGAAACGAATCATTACAAAAGAAGTCCAGGGAACGTTGAGATCTCGCCACGTTCCAATAAGTCGGCTTGGCTTCTGATCTTTATAAGCTGCAACCACATCGAATAACACTTCAATCCACGCTCTCGCCTCATTATTATGCATCGCTACCTGATAGTCGAAAGTCCACCCCGGAGGACACGGCACTTGAGTGATCTTGGTGCCATTGTCATTCTTTACCTCTAACTCATAGAACCCTTTGATCAACAATCCATCGGGATTAGCAAACGCCGAGCCAGGTGGGGGAATATAAGAAGTGACTTTAGCACCCACCACTACGGCCGCGGGCAATTGAGCTGCTAATTTTTGGGCGATCTCACTACTTGGGGTATTAATACTCATACCAAAATAAGGCGGCTTAGAAACATCCAGCTGATATTCACTTCTGCCATTACAATTGGTAGTACCTGAAGGGGTATGCCAGGGCGAGCACAGATTTTCCTTCACTAAATAAGGCGTATTTCCTTGATAAAGGTCGCCCATAGTGGTTGGCCACTTGTTAGTGCGGACGAGATAGGTTAATCCTCCCTGTAGCCAATTTTGCATTTCCAGCGCGGAGCGTTCTAACGCCCGATTTTGTTGGCCAATCTTAAGATTCACCGCAAAATAAACCCCAATGGTCGCCATCACTGCGATGACGAACATCATTTCAATGAGGCTTAAACCATACTGCCGCTGCTGTCGATGCCCGTGTCGAGTTTCCATTATCCAGTGCACTCATTTTTGGGTGGTTTAACCACAGGACAGGGTCCTGCGCTTGGATTAGGCACGTTGCCATTACAATAATTCGGGGGCACACAGAAGCTAATAATAAACGCATCACCGCAGTGGCTATCAAATCCGCCGTAGGGGTTTAACCCACCCGTCGTCATGTTTAAAAATATAAACACGCGATTAGGTTTTGGTTTCAACTCCGCATCTTCATTTTTGAGTACCGTCAGTACCTGTATTTGCTTCGCCGCTTGATATTGGTTTAATTTTGCCATTGCCGGTTGCCAATCCGAGGTCCAACCTGGCGGACAGGTGGCGGGTAAAATCGGCGTTCCATTTATACCGTCTTTATCAAGAAACGGCGCACAGTTAACGCCCACATTCACTCGACCAATTCCCTTGACGAGTAATGCTGGAGTGAGTGGCTTGAGGGAATAGGTAGGTGCTGGCGTGAAAGCCGTGACCTCCCTCCCCGCGACCGCCGCCGAGGGCAAGCGTGCCGCAATTCGCTGGGCAATTTTGTTATTGGGAGCACGGATGCTCACTCCCCAAAACAAATCCCCTGGCGCGATATCAATAGCTCGATATTCCGTGCGACCTTGGCACAATCTAACTGCGCCCCCTATTTGGGTATGCCAGGGTGAACACACGGCCTCCGGTGGTAAAAACGTTGGCGATAAATCCACTAAGGAAGCAGGCCAGCGATAGGTGTTAGTCATGGAGTCTTTGTTTTGAAGATAATAGGCAGATCCTGCTTGTAACCAACGTTGCATCCCTACTACAGTTGCGTCTATAGTAGCTTCTTCGGTTCGACGTTTGAGCAACGATGCAAAATAGATCATGGATATGCTCATAATGACGATCACTAGCATTATTTCTAATAGAGTAAATCCGCGAGCAAACGGTTTAACCAACATAGCAACATCCTTGGAACATTCCTTAATTCCTTCGTTTTTAATTTGAATTGAGGTAATTTGGCGGCTTGCAATAAGTAATCACCAGAACATCACCGGTATACTGACTATTACCTGCCATCTCAAGCTTAACAAATACTTTGTTACTGTTATCTTTCCAAATTCGAAATGATTTGATCCGATTGAGAAATTTTATGGATTGGCTGTTATCAATTCTATCCAAGGCAATATCAAAATCACTGGTCCAACCTTCAGGACAATCTGTTGGTAGATTAATCTGCGTGCCCTTTTTACCTTGATCATTTTTACGCCCAAATTTTTTCTCTTTGCGCAGGCCCAACCAGCCTTTTTTTACTTCGCAATAGTTGGCATTAGCCACATCATATTGTGTCGCCCCGATAGTCACCCGAAAGATACCTTTGATCAACAACCCAAGATTAGCATTATTGGCAGCGACAGGAACCGTGGTATAAGCGGTCACTAGGGTGTCATTGGAAATCACGGCTGAGGGTAAACGCGCCGCTAATAATTGCGCGGCTTGGGAGCTGGCAGTATCGACTTGAACCCCCCAAAAATTTCCTTTGGGATCGTTGTTGGGCAATACGGCCGTATATTTTGAGCGGGAAAGACAGTCGACGCCGCTGGTACTGGGACCGCGACGGGGGCTGCTCGGGCCGGTCGCTCCATTGGCGCCGCTCGCGTTCTGACTGTTTATGCTGCTAGGATTAAACCACGGGGAACAAACCGCGACTTCGGGGAAATATCGAGTATAAAGATCAGAAAAATTGGCCGGCCATTGGCTCTTATCGGTATAATAATTACTCGCTGCTTGCAACCAGTTTTGCATCCCCAGCGCCGTCTTTTCAACTTCCGCTTCTTGGGTCTTGGATTTCACGATGGAGATAACATAGAGCAGGATCCCGCCTAGGACGACCATGACTAGCATGATCTCGATCAGGGTAAAGCCTAATGTGGTTTTTTTAGAGGACATTGAGTGAACCTGTGGCAATCCGTTAGGTGTTGATTATAACGTATATTGGGGGGAATTTCGCGTTTTTGGAGGGGATTGTGAAAGTTGGTTAATGATTAGCTAAAAAAATAGCAAAATTCGACGCCGCTTCATCTCTCCCCTTGGGGGCTGTCTCTTATACACAAATTTGTATTAAAAAGAGCAAAACGTGCCGCAACAGCTTCACCTCTCCCGCAAGGGGAGAGGTGAAGCTGTTATGGCAAGATTTGCTATTTTTTAGATAAAGATTAATCGCATCAGATAAAAAATAACAGTAACGCTACATTAATTAATCGTTACTTTCTTCTTCAACAGCAGGACTAGCCGCAACCGCCGCCGCACCTTTGTTCCTGCTCGTTAACTTCTCTTTAATACGCGCCGCACGACCACTTAAATCACGCAGGTAATATAATTTAGCGCCACGAACATCACCAGGACGTTTAACCACGACGCTATTAATCAACGGGCTGTAAGTCATAAAGACCCGCTCAACACCCACCCCATGAGAAATTTTACGAACAGTAAAGGATGAGTTTAATCCACGATTACGCTTTGCAATTACCACGCCTTCAAAGGCTTGCAGACGCTGGGTATCAACCTTCACACTGACGATGACCGTATCACCTGGATTAAACGGGGTGATTTCTTTCGTCATCTGTTCTTTTTCTAGGGCTTCAATCACATTAGTCACTTTTCTTCTCCTCGACCTTTAACTAAATTTAAAACTGCTTCTTGCTCTGGTGTTAATACTGTTTTTTCTAACAAATCGGGTCGCCGCTGATACGTCCGCGCCAGCGCTTGTTGTAATCGCCAACGTCGTATCGCTTCATGATTACCACTCAACAGCACGTCAGGCACTGCCTGTCCCTCATAAACTTCAGGACGCGTATAATGAGGATAATCTAAAATGCCTGCAAAGAATGAATCTCCTGCAGCGGAACCTTCGTCACCGAGGGCCCCTGGAAGCAAGCGCGCCATCGCATCAATCATGACTAAGGCCGCAAACTCACCACCGCTTAATACGTAATCACCAATCGACCATTCCTCATCGACCTGGGTTTCAATAAATCGCTCATCAACCCCTTCATAACGGCCGCAGACTAAAATCAACCCGCCCGTTGTCACCATATTAGCAGCATGTTGATGATTAAAACGCTGCCCCTGAGGCGATAAATAACACACTTTGGCCAAAGGCCCGGCTTTCGCCTTAGCGGCCTTCACCGCTTCCTGTAAAATAGGTGCCTTCAACACCATCCCAGGGCCACCGCCATAAGGCCTATCATCGACCGTTTGGTGACGATCCGTGGCATAATCTCGCGGATTAATACAATCAACTTGTAATAATTGCCGCTCAATTGCTCGCCCGGTAATCCCATAATGGAGCGCCTGAAAAATCTCTGGAAACAGGGTTATTACACCTAACCGCACTAATTAAAACTCCGGATCCCAATCCACCACCATGGTTTTATGAGTCATGTCTACCTTTTTGATGACATCACCCATCCGAAAAGGAACGAGTCTTTCTCGCTCACCTTTAATCACTAAAATCTCATTGGCCCCGGTTTCAATAAAGTGATCGGCGACCCCAAAATCAACTCCTTGCTCGTTAATCACCTTAAAGCCGATTAAATCGGTTAAGTAATATTGCCCCGGCTTTAACGCCGGAAGCGCCTCCCTGCTAACCCCTATCTCGGCATTAGTATAGGCTCGAGCGGCCTCGGGAGTATCACATTCGGTAAATTTCAATACAAACCCTGGCCCCTGGGCCCGCCACGCTTCAACCATGATCTCCCGCCACTCCCCGCGTTGGAGAATAAGCCACCCATCATAGTCAAAGACATCACTGGGCTCTTCAGCGAAGGATTGAAACTTCATCCACCCTCGCACCCCGTAAGGCGAACCAATCCGCCCCAAAATCACTATTGAAGCGGGCGTCTGCACAGTTTTTTCTGGAGGACTCTTTTTCGCCTGCATTATCTTAAACGCCAATCGCATCCCTATTAACTAACTCTCGGGCGATATTACTCAGCTTCAGCAGCATCGCCTTCTTTAGCAACATCCGCTTTGGGCGCTTTGGGCGCTTTAGGCGCTTTGGCAACGGCTTCAGCTTTAGGGGCCTTGCTTGCTTTCTTAGCCGGTGCTTTCTCAGCCTTTTCGACTATTTCCACTATTTCTACATTAGCGGTAGCAGACTGTCTGTTTTCTTTTAACAAGGATTTCACCCGATCAGACGCCTGAGCACCAGTACCTAACCAATATTGGACTCGTTCCATTTCCAGATGCAGCCTCACTTCCTCACCACGAGCGCCTGGATTAAAGAAACCCACCACTTCCAAATGCCGCCCATCACGTGGGCTTCGACGGTCAGCAATGACTATTGAGTAAAAAGGACGCTTTTTAGCCCCACCGCGGGCAAGACGAATGACTACCATAGTTTGATCTTTCCTCTTAATTTTTCACGAAATCATTGAAATTGGCGAATCTTATCCATAATTCAGGTTAAATATATGCCAAATTAGGAATTAAAGCGGCGATTATACGCAATAAAGCGCGCAATGAGAAGTATTTAATAAAGATTTTTTCGACAAGGGCATTAATGTGTTTAAAATTGTACAAATCAGCGGCAATGAGCGGGTGATGGGAATCGAACCCACGCTATCAGCTTGGGAAGCTGAAGTTCTACCATTGAACTACACCCGCAGACCGTCGATGATAGTTGATTGCCCTTGTTAATTCAATACTGGGCGCAATGTCATTCCCGCATCAAAACTCAATCCACCCACCGCCGTGCATTCCTAAACACCCGCATCCACGGCGAATCCTCTTCCCACTCATCCGGATGCCAAGAGTGAGCCACTGTACGAAATACCCGCTCAGGATGAGGCATTAAGATAGTGATCCGGCCGTCAGCATTGGTTAACCCAGTAATTCCCTGGAAGCTACCATTAGGATTCTCAGGAAATTGTTCAGTCACATAACCGTAATTATTGATAAAACGTAGCGCAACTAAACCACTGGCATCCGCAACAGCTTCTTCTTGCAAGCTTGGCCAATGGGCACGCCCTTCACCGTGAGCCACAACAATCGGTAACTTTGACCCTGCCATATCGGTAAAAAACAATGACGGCGAAGGTTGAACTTCCACCATCACTAAGCGCGCTTCGTATTGCTCAGATCGATTTCTCACAAACCGGGGCCAATGAGCCGTTCCTGGGATCAATTCTTTTAAGTTAGCCAACATTTGGCAACCGTTACAGATCCCTAAGCTAAACGTATCAGTACGCGCAAAAAAGTCGGCAAATTCTTGACGTGCATGGGGGTGATATAAAATGGATTTTGCCCAACCCTGACCTGCGCCCAAGACATCACCATAAGAAAAACCGCCGCACGCCGCCAAGCCGACGAAATCACGCAAACTCACCCGTTGTTCGAGGATATCACTGGCATGAACATCCACCACGCAAAAACCAGCGCGTTCAAAGGCCGCGGCCATTTCGATTTGTCCATTCACCCCTTGCTCACGAAATATGGCAACACGCGGCCGCGCGCCCCGTTGAATCAAAGGTGCGGCCACATCAATACATGGATCAAACGTTAACGCCGCATGTAACCCCGGATTGTCTTCATCGAGTAAACTATTAAATTCTTGTAAGGCGCACTGAGGATTGTCCCGCGAGGCTTGAATGCGATAACTGGTTTCAGCCCACAACCGTTGCCAATTGGTTCTTGATTCCGCTAACCATTCTTTGCCAGCGACCGTAAAGACAATACGATTATCCTTGCGCAACCCACCGAGCTTATGGACACAACCGTCTAATCCACCCGCCTTCATCATCGCGCTAACACGATCATAATCACGGACACGCACTTGCAGCACCGCACCCAATTCTTCATTAAAAAGACTGGCGATGGGCCGCTCGCCTAACTGATCCAAGGCAACGTTAACACCCACGTGTCCGGCAAAAGCCATTTCGCATATCGTCGCGAATAAGCCACCATCGGATCGGTCATGGTAGGCCAGTAATAAATCGGCCCGTGATAATTGACGGACCACCGTAAACAGTGCCGCCAATAACTTAGGATCATCCACATCAGGCGGATAATCACCAATACCATTGTGAACTTGCGCTAAGGCAGAACCACCCAATCGATTTTGTTTTTGTCCTAGATCGACGAGCAATAACAGGGTTTCATCATCACCCCGATAAAGTTCCGGCGTCAATGTTCGCCGCGCATCACTGACCTTAGCAAACGCACTGATCACCACTGACAGCGGTGAAGTCACACTCTTCGCTTCACCCTGCTCTTCCCAAACCGTGCGCATCGATAAGGAATCTTTACCCACGGGGATCGTTAATTGTAACGTTGGACAAAGTTCAAGCGCGATCGCTTTAACCGCCGCAAAAAGACCAGCGTCTTCACCCGGATGCCCCGCTGCTGCCATCCAATTAGCCGATAATTTAATATCGCTCAAGGCATCAACATCGGCTGCCAAAATATTGGTGATACTCTCAGCCACCGCCATTCGTGCTGATGCCGCTGGATTTAATAAGGCAATCGGTGCTCGCTCTCCCATCGCCATGGCTTCACCGCGATAACCTTTGAAACTGGCTAAGGTCACTGCCACATCCGCTACCGGTACTTGCCAAGGCCCGACCAATTGATCGCGGGCGACTAAACCGCCCACACTGCGATCACCAATATGAATCAAAAAGGCTTTACTGGCCACCGTGGGTAATTGTAAAACCCGTTCCGCTGCTTCTTGCACATCGGTAATCGTTGCCGCCGTAAAATCATCGCCGACGAAAGCGCGGGAGGTCACTTCACGCACCATTTTCGGTAATTTACCCAATAATACCGGCATCGGCATGTCCACGGGTGAATTATCGAAATAACTATCTTGGACTTTGAGCCAGGCTTTTTCCGTAGCTTCACCTAACACTGCAAAGGGGCAACGTTCACGCTGGGCAATGGCCGCCAATAAGGGTAATGATTCATGGTGGATGGCGAGCACATAACGCTCTTGAGCTTCATTACACCAAATCGCTAACGGCGACATACTTAAATCCGCACTGGGGATGGCCCGTAAATTAAATTCACCGCCGCGTCCACTGTCGTTGACCAACTCTGCCAGCGCATTGGCAAGACCACCCGCGCCCACATCGTGAATCGCCAAAATGGGATTATCCACTCCTAAAGCCCAACATTGATCGATCACTTCCTGACAACGTCGCTCCATTTGCGCATTGTCCCGTTGTACCGAAGCAAAATCCAATTCAGCAGAACTATCACCCGCACTCATCGAAGAAGCAGCACCCCCGCCTAAACCAATAGGAAACGCCGGGCCACCAATCACTACGATGGCAACATGAGGTTCAAGAATTTCTTTCTCAACATCGGTTTGACGAATATTGCCTAACCCACCGGCAATCATAATCGGCTTGTGATAACCACGAACTTCATTGTAGGCAGGAACCTGTTGTTCATAGGTGCGGAAATAACCGCAGAGATTGGGCCGACCAAATTCATTGTTAAATGCGGCCGCACCTAAAGGCGCATCACGAATAATCTCAAACGCAGAGCGGATCCTTTCCGGCTTACCGTAGGGCTGTTCCCACGGTTGGACCCAATCGGGAATTTGTAAATTAGATAAGGAAAATCCGACCAAACCTGCTTTGGGTTTAGCCCCCCTCCCGGTCGCCCCCTCATCACGGATTTCTCCGCCGGAGCCAGTTGCAGCGCCCGGATAAGGGGCAATCGCCGTAGGGTGATTATGGGTTTCTACTTTAATAAGGAAATGGATATCTTCGGTATGATAGTGATATTGATAATTGACCGGATCACAGAAAAAACGATCACCGCACGCACCTTGAACCACGGCCGCATTATCTTTATAAGCGGATAACACGCCGTGGGGATGCACCTGGTAGGTATGTTGAATCATCGCAAATAAACCGTCGGTTTGTAAGGCGCCGTCGATAATCCAGCGCGCATTAAAAATCTTATGGCGACAATGCTCCGAATTGGCCTGCGCAAACATCATTAATTCCACATCGGTTGGATTACGAGCCAACGCGGTGAAATTGTCGACGAGATAATTGATTTCGACCGCCGAGAGCGCTAATCCTAAACGCTGATTAGCTAGCTCCAGCGCTTTTGCCCCTTGTTCCAATAAAGGCACAACGTCAAGCGGCGTTGGCTCGCCGTGGCGAAACAAACACTCGGCTTGGTTAAAGTCATCCCACACGGCTTGGATCATCGGATCGTATAACGCGGTTTTGATAGCATAACTTTCGGTCGTAGAGAGGGGTGCGTTCAATTGTAGATAATACGCAACGCCCCGCTCAATGCGCTCAACCTTGAACAATCCGCAATCATGAGCGATATCGGTGGCTTTGGATGACCAGGGTGAAATAGTGCCCGCCCGCGGGGTGACTAAGACTAAAAGACTATTGGGGGCATGCACGGCTAATTGCCCGCCGTCGTCGAGTAATTGGGCTAATAGCGCGGTTGATGGTGCATCGAGGGCACCCTTGGTTTCAACAAAATGGACAAATTCAGCGGTCAGAGCCCGGACCGAAGGCGAAATGGTTTGTAATTGATTCATGATTTTGGCAAGCCGAAAATCAGAATACGCCGCAGTGCCGGGGAGTTGGAGCATAGTGGTTCCTTTGAGAGTCGATCATTAACTGAGCGCCATAGTGTAACAAATTTTGGGGGTGAAAAAAATATCCGTGGTGGTTTTGTTGTAAGTTGTAAACAGTAACCATTATATCATCGTAGACATATTATCAATGCTGGCTCAAAAACCCGCTGTCATTCCCGCGAAGGCGGGAATCCAGGAAAAATGAGCCTTTGTTGCGGCCTTCTCCACTGTTGAAAAACGTGATTTACAACCATCGTATAACGTTCCCGTGTGGATTTTTTAGATTTAGCGAAGAGATTAGCTCTCTTTTCCTGGATCCCCGCCTTCGCGGGGATGACAGCGGTTCTGAAATCGATTTTTGCTACTTTTTGGTCAATAGTTATTGAAAACGCCGACCACACAAAACAGTTGGCATTCCCCCCCATCATTGCTAGTATAGGGAAAACCATTATTTACCCCTTGGATCAATGACATAACGCCCATGGCTCTGCAAAAAAAACGAATAATTTTTATCCCCTTTCTCGCAGCCATTTCGCTTGCACTCTGCCTCTGTACCCCTTTATTAGCAGAAGATACCGCCTCCGCAGCCCCGGCAAAAGAATCTCGGCTTTGGAATTTAAATAACGTGGATATTCAAGCGGTTATTGAAGAAATTTCCCGGGAAACCGGAAAAAATTTCATTGTTGACCCCCGCGTTAGCGGCAGAGTCAATATCATTTCTAACAAGCCCATGAGCCCCAACGAAATTTACCCCGTGTTTCTATCGATGTTGCAAGTCCTCGGCTTCTCCGCAGTGCAGGTAGGCGATATCGTCAAGATTTTACCCATGAACGATGCCCAGCGCAGCTCCATGCCCGTGTCCGATCTGAATCAGCGTCCCAAGGGTCGCGATACCCTTATCGTTCAAGTCATACCCATTAAAAACAGTTCAGCATCAAAGCTAGTCCCCATTCTTCGTCCCCTGCTGCCTGAAAGCAGTAACCTCGGCGCTTATGACCCTGCGGGGGTACTCATCGTTTCCGCGACCGCCAATAATGTCGACCGGATCCTAAAAATTGTTCATGATGTCGACAAAGCGAATACGAATGATATTGAAGTCATTACCCTCGAACAAGCAACCGCCGCCCAGGTGGTTAATGTCATCTCCAGCTTACAAACCACCAGCGGTGAAACCGGCGGTGGCAATGTAACCCTGGCCGCGGACGATCACACCAACAGTATTTTAATCAGTGGCGATGCGCAAAAACGGGCGCGCCTGCGGGCCTTGATTGCGCAATTGGATGTTGCCAGTCCCGCTGGTAGTACTGGAAACACGCAAGTGATTTATTTGCACTACCTTAAAGCCAAAGATTTTGCCGCCATTCTCAGTAAAATTGCTCAAGGTGGTACTGAAGAAGGCGGGAAAGAAAAACCAGGACCGCAGAATAAAATCAGTATTCAAGCGGAACCCACCACCAACGCCCTGATTATTACCGCGCCCCCGTCCATGATGATGAATTTAAAATCCGTAGTCGCTCGGTTGGATAATCGACCCGCACAAGTATTAGTAGAAGCCGCCATTGTTGAAGTGGATGAAAACGCGTCGCTCCAATTAGGTATATTATGGGGGCAACTGGCCTTTGAAGGGCCGGTTTCTCCTATCGATAACGTCGGCCTTCCCTTCGGTTTCAATCCCGGCATTGGCGTGATTAAGAACGGCAATTTGCGCGAAATCATCAACCTGTTAGCGACTAACGGTTCAACCAATATTTTATCGACGCCGTCGGTCTTGGTCATGGATAATCAAGAAGCTAAAATTGAAGTAGGCCAAAACCTTTCTTTGGAAACCGGTTCTTACTCTAACACCAATGGCACTAATTCTTCGGTCAGCCCTTTCAACACGGTGCAACGGGATCGCATTGGCTTACACCTTTATGTCACTCCGCAAATCAATCGCGGCGATGCGGTCCAACTCACTATCGACCAAGGCAATGAAACCTTAGAAAATCCCAACGATATTACCTTGACGCCTATTACCAATGTCACTGCACTTAAAACCACGGTGTTGGTCAATAATGGGGATATTTTAGTCCTGGGCGGGTTGATCAGTAACAGCCTAACCAAGTCAACCACCAAAATCCCCCTCGTCGGCGACATCCCCTTCATCGGCGCTTTCTTCACTTACGACACCAGTACCATGACCAAGAAAAATTTGATGATCTTCCTAAAGCCGGCGATTTTACACCAAAGTAAAGACAATCTGGCAGTAACCGACAGTAAATATAACTTCATCCGTAGTCAACAATTACGCTTAGAAGAGCCGCGAAAGACTCTTACTAACGATCCGAATACCCGCGTGCTTCCGGTCTGGTTTGAACAACCCGCCCTGCCGACACCATTTCCTAATCAATTACCTTAAACACACAATACCCTTGAATTAGCCCCATAAGCATGGTAATATTTTGACCTTCATCGATCACGCACAAAAAATATAATAAGTGAGGAAACACCATGTATAGGCCTACCTTTCTATCTAGCGCTAATAGCGTCACTCATGAAGCAGTGGATGATATGGCGATGGATGTGGCAGGCTTAACCCGCAACTTATGCGCTACTTATCAAACAACCACTCTAGCAGACGCGTTTCTGGCTGCCGCAATCTCAGGCTGGGATGAAGCGATTGACGATATGCGCGTTATGCTCAATATCCTCCAGATGGATGTCAATTATCAAGACCCAGTACGAGGCCTAACTGCACTCCATGGCGCTATAAGTTATGGGCATTTGTCTATGGTTCGGTTCTTGTTACATGAATGCGTCGCTGAAATAAACATTCAGGATCATAACGGTAATTTTGCGTTAGATCGGGTGGAGAACCTTGACCCCATAACCAGAGTCGCAATAGTCAATGAATATATTCGTGTGAGCAGAATTGAAACCCCTGAGGAAAACCCACCACGAAGGAGAGAAGAGTTTCGATCCACCCATAAGAATGGAGTGCACATCCACGGTCGTCGCTGCTAAGTGGTCATGGCAATCTTGAATTAAACTTATAAATACCGTACTATGCCGACCTCAACCGAAAACATCCAAAAATATAATAACTTATGAGGGAATATCATGTACCGTTTGACCTTTTATACCCCGATGAGGGATGACTTAGCCACTTCGACTTCGACGTCAACATCCAGCGCAGCTGACACCAATGCTTTTAACATTGGTGAGGATGACAGCGATTCTATAAGCCACATCCTGAACACAGTAAAGACCTCCATACTGAATGCTTATGGGTCAGCCACCTTAGAAGAGGCTCTTTTTCAGGCAGCCCTCGCAGGAACTGATAATGATATAAGAAATATGCGCTCACTTTTTACTTTGTTTTCAATTGATCCCAATCTTCAACACCGAACGCTGGGTGTCACAGCGCTCCATTGCGCTGTGCGAATGGGGCATGTGAATGTAGTCCGGTTCTTATTGCATCACTGTGGTGCTAGAACAGATATTCTGGATCATTGCAGTAGACTCGCACTCGGTTGGATTGTAAAACATGACGCAGAAACAACGGCTAACATAGTCAATGAATTTGTCCGTGTTATGGGACTAGGTATTCGCGCAACACATTTACTAAAAAGGAAATCTGTGTCGCGAACACTAAAAAATGAGGCGCCTGACGACACCTCCTGCTCTAATTCCTCGATAACGCCCCCTACGTTAGCTAGGTTTTAAGCTAACGCGTGAAAGAATAACGAGCTGCCGCGACCTTCTCTATGTGCTATGACCTAGGGGCGTCCCTTGTCGGGGGGCGCCCATCAAGGTAAAGGCGCCCACGAGGGACGCCCCTATGCTGATACAACAGTGACAACGCCCAAAAATCCCCTATAATACTACTCAAGACTTCTTGAGATTTAACAATGTACTATGACCACTATCAACGAACCAGCACCTCCCCTTACTGAAAGTGCAAAGCATTTGCCCTATTCGTTCGTTGCCCGCTATAAAGTATTAATCACCGATTTTGCCCCTGACAACGCCACCATCATCCACACCACCCCCTTAAATCGCCCGCTCTTATGCGAGTTACGCCGGCATTTACAATGCCCGTTGTCTTTGCGCCAAGTCAGCCTTGATGAATTCAATCACTTAGTGGAGCAGCATTATCAAACCCGGGCCACCGAAGCGATGCAGATAGCGGGTGATATTGAAGAACAAACCGATCTATTAGACATGGTCGATGCCCTGCCCAAAACCGAAGATTTATTGGCAAGCGAAGACGATGCACCCATCATTCGCCTGCTCAATGCCTTATTCAGCGAAGCGATTAAACGCCACGCCTCGGACATCCACATCGAAACCTTTACTGAACATTTAGTGGTACGTTTTCGTATTGATGGAATGTTACAAGAAATTCTTCAGCCCCAACGTTTATTAGCACCCTTGATTGTTTCTCGAATTAAAGTCATGGCCAAATTAGATATCGCTGAAAAACGCTTGCCCCAAGATGGGCGTATTGCCCTGAAGATTGCGGGACGATCGGTCGACGTGCGGGTTTCTACCCTGCCCACCAATTACGGCGAACGAGTGGTGCTGCGACTCTTAGATCAAAAAGCGGCGCGCCTTGATTTGTCGCATTTGGGGATGGTCAATAAAACCCTGCTGTTAGCCCGCAAGCTTATCAGTAAACCTCACGGCATCTTATTAGTCACGGGCCCCACCGGCGCCGGTAAAACCACATCGCTGTACGCTATTTTGACCGAGCTTAACCAAACCACGCGCAATATTTTAACGGTGGAAGACCCCATAGAATATTACTTACCCGGCATTGGCCAAACCCAAGTGAATACCAAAATTGATTTAACTTTTGCCAAGGGATTGCGCGCCATTTTACGTCAAGATCCCGATGTGGTCATGGTCGGTGAAATTCGTGATTTAGAAACCGCAGAAATTGCAGTGCAATCGAGTTTAACGGGACACTTAGTGTTATCTACCTTACACACCAATACTGCCGTTGGCGCCATCACTCGGTTAATGGATATGGGGATTGAACCGTTTTTATTATCCTCCAGTCTATTGGGTGTCATTGCGCAACGGTTAGTCCGACTACTCTGTCCTGCTTGCAAAAAACCATTACCGGCCACGCCCGCTGAATGCGCGACTTTAGAGGTGGATCCGGCAACGCCGCCCATCATTTATCATCCGGGAGGATGTAGCGAATGTAATCAACTCGGTTATCGCGGCCGTACGGGTATTTACGAACTCATCGCCATCGATGAAAACCTGCGTACCATGATCCACGAACGGGCCAGTGAACAAAAACTTAATCACTATGCCCACTCTCTCTATGCCAGTATTCAACAAGATGGATTACGCCGCGTATTACAGGGTGAAACCACCTTAGAAGAAGTCTTGCGCGTCACTTTGGAAGAAATTTAAAACCATGGCCGCCTATAACTACACTGCACTCCAAGCCAACGGCAAAGAATCTCACGGTGTTGTTGAAGCAGATTCAGCACGGCAAGTGCGCCAGCAATTGCGCAATCAGGGTTTGACACCCATTGATGTGGTGGCGGTGACCGAGCAAGCAAAAGCCAGCAAAGAATCGTCCATGCTCACCTCTAAAAAGACCATGAGCACCAGCGATTTATCCCTCTTTACCCGTCAATTTGCCACACTGCTGACCGCGGGCATGCCGTTAGAAGAAGCCTTACGTGCTGTCGCGGAACAAGCGGAAAAACCGAATGTAAAAAGTATTATTCTGGCCATCCGTTCCCGTGTCCTCGAAGGCCATCCATTGGCCTCGGGTTTGGGTCAATTTACCCGCGCCTTCTCGCCGCTCTATCGCGCTACTATCGCTTCTGGCGAACAATCCGGTCATCTGGATAACGTTATGCATCGGCTAGCCGATTATATTGAAAAACAACAGCAGTTGACCCAGAAAGTACAACAAGCCTTGATCTATCCGGCGGTGATGACCACGGTTTCTATTGCGATTGTCATTTTTTTATTGACGTTTGTGGTGCCGAAGATGGTCAGTGTTTTTACTTCAAGCGAACAAGAACTGCCAATGATGACCAGCGTACTTATCCACATCAGCAGTGCGTTTCAACACTATGGTTTATATTTGGTGGGGCTCTGCATTATCTTCATCGTAGGTTTTAACTATTGTTTAAAACGCAATTTGCAGCTTCGCGAACGATACCATTTGTTTTTATTAAAGCTACCCCTGATTGGTAAAAGTATTAAAGTCATCAACACCGCACGTTTTTCCCGTACCTTGGGGATTTTATCGGGCGCCGGGGTGCCCGTATTAGAAGCCATGACCACGGCGAGTAGTCTCATTACCAATGTGCCTATCCAAGCCGCGGTAAAAGCCGCTATTGTTAAAGTCAGCGAAGGCTCCCCTATTCACCGCGCGTTAAAACAAACCCAGTACTTTCCGCCAATGAGTTTGCATTTGATTTCCACTGGCGAAAGCAGCGGGCAATTGGAAGCGATGCTCGAACGTGCGGCCAATACCCAAGAACAAGAAGTAGAACGGCGCGTTGATATTCTCTTGAGCTTGTTTGAACCTTTTCTGATTTTAACCATGGGTGCGATTGTGTTATTTATTGTGCTCGCGGTGTTGTTACCGATATTTTCGTTGAATCAGATTGTGGGGTAGAAGGATAATTGGAGGAGTTTCCAGCTTAGTTGTCATCGGGAACTGATGTATCCCCACGAATTTTAAGCATGATTTTCTGAAAAATTCTTTGTAATTGGCTACCGATACTGATTCAAAAAAACCGCTGTCATCCTGAACGCAGTGAAGGATCTCGACGCTGATGGCTTGAACAAGGCTGCTTTCTTTACCGTGGCTGGATCTCTCACTACCCTCACTTCTTCCGCACAATCTTATCCACCCCGCGCAACGTCCGCAACCGTCGCATCACCTTCGCTAAATGATCGCGATTCTTTACCGAAATAGTCAGACTGATCAAACTATCCTGATTTTCATGACGAGCGACATTAATACTTTCAATATTCGCTTGCGCACTAGCAACAGCCATCGCGAGATTAGCCAGTAAGCCTTTTTCATTTAAAGCCGTCACATCAAGATCAACTTCAAATTCACCGCACACGTTTTCTTCCCAAGAAAGATAAATACATTTGTCGGTGTGGCGCAACATGTCAACTTCTTTACATTGTTCCATATGCACTTTAATGCCGCGGCCTGCGTCAAAAATGCCGATGACCACATCCCCAGGAATAGGTCGGCAACAATTAGCAAAACCTACTACCATTCCTTCCGTGCCTTTTATCAATAAGGGTTTTTTGGATAACGTTGCGGTGGCTTCCCGTTTCTCTTGTTCTTCTTCTTCCTCGACTTCGCGCACGGCGAAAGCAAGCCTGCGTGCAACCATCAAGGGTGATAAGGAACCTAAGCCCATGGCTTCAAATAAATCATCAAACGTTTTGCAATTGGATTCTTTCAACACGGCTTTAACATTGTCGGGAACGAGATCGGCTAACGATAAGGACAGCGTACCTAACGCCCTTTCCAATAACCGTTTCCCTAAAATGATCGACTCGGAACTGCGTTGTTTTTTGAGATAATGCTTGATCGCACTACGCGCTTTCCCCGTCACCACAAAATTCAGCCACGCCGGATTGGGTTGTGCACCCACCGAGGTGATAATTTCAACGGTTTGGCCATTGATCAGTTGACTGCTCAAAGGCACCAAGCGTCGATTAATTTTGGCAGCAACGCATTGGTTACCGACATCGGTGTGAATCGTATAGGCAAAATCAACGACGGACGATCCGCTCGGAAGTTCTAAAATATTGCCTTTGGGGGTAAATACGTAAACTTCATCGGGGAATAAATCGATTTTAACATTTTCCATGAATTCGAGAGAGCTGCCCGCACTCTGCTGCATTTCCACTAAACCCTTCAACCACTCTTGAGCCCGAATGTGACTCATATTGCTGCTGTTTTCATCAGTTTTATAGACCCAGTGAGAGGCAATTCCCTTATTGGCCATGGCTTCCATTTCTTCCGTGCGAATTTGAATTTCAATCGGCACACCGTAAGGACCGAACAACGTCGTGTGTAACGATTGATAACCATTAGCCTTGGGGATCGCAATATAATCTTTAAAACGTTCCATCATAGGTTTATAAAGATTATGAACCGCGCCTAACACGCGATAACAGCTATCGGTGGAATCAACCACGATCCGAAAAGCATACACATCCATGATTTCAGAAAAAGGAATAGTTTTGTTTCGCATTTTTTTATAAATGCTGTAGATATGTTTTTCACGACCGCTGATCTTACAGTTAGGCATCCCGGGCTGGCCTAAACAACTTCTCAGCGCCTTGCGGATCACACTCATGATTTCTTTGCGATTACCCCGCGCTTTACGCACGGACGCAACGAGAATACGACTACGCAAAGGATAGAGCGCAGCAAACCCTAATTCTTCAAACTCTACCCGAAAATTATGCATCCCTAAGCGGTTGGCGATGGGCGCGTAAATTTCAAGGGTTTCTAAGGCGATGCGTTTGCGTTTACTGGGGGGCAGTGCGCTCAAGGTGCGCATATTGTGTAAACGATCGGCAAGCTTAACGATAATGACCCGTAAATCCTTCGCCATCGCTAAAATCATTTTGCGGAGATTTTCAGCTTGCGCTTCGGCGCGGCTTTCAAATTGGATCTGGGTTAATTTACTGACACCGTCTACCAACTCCGCCACTTGCTTACCGAACTTGTGACTGATGGTTTGTTTATCGACCCCGGTGTCTTCAATCACATCGTGCAGCAACGCCGCGGCGATGCTTTCGGGATCCATCCTCATCCCTGCCAGTATTTCCGCTACGGCAACAGGATGAGTGATATAGGGCTCGCCAGTGCGTCGACTTTGTCCTTGGTGTGCTTTTTCACCCATTAAAAAAGCCTGATGAATAGTCTCAATTTGAGTACTATCCATATAGGTCTTTAATGCCTCTCCTAGCTTGGTGAAATGGTCCACGGAGTCTCCGCAATAAGATAGGTTAGCTTTCGTCATCCTCGTTGGCCGGTGGCGCATCAATGGCATCCAACATGGTTTGATTGATCTTGCCGCTAGCAATCTCCCGCAACGCCAGCACCGTTGGCTTATCATTTTCGCGGGGAACAAAAGGTTCAGCGGCGGATAATTCGAGTTGACGCGCTCGCTGGCTAGCTATTAATACTAATTGAAATCGATTTTCTACATGATCCAGACAATCTTCTACTGTAATTCGTGCCACTTTCCACCTCGTTGATTGATTAAAATATAATCCATATACTTAAAGTATAGTCCCTCGGTATCGGTATCTCTTATAGAAGGCAATAAGTATACCAATTATCACAGCAAACGACTAATTAACTCTTTATTTTTAATCGCTTGCACTCGTTGACGCATCCCTTCGGCAACCATAATCGCCTTTAGCTCCGCTAATGTTGTTGCAAAATCATCATTGATAAGTAAATAGTCATATTCGCGAAAATGCGACATTTCTTGGCGGGCCTCGGCCAGGCGGCGCGCGATAACCTCGGGCTTGTCCTGTCCGCGCTGGCGCAGCCGCTCGGCTAAAATCTCGCAGGACGGGGGGAAAATAAAGATCATGATGGCTTCAGCCATCAATTGCTTTACTTGCTGCGCCCCTTGCCAGTCAATCTCTAAAATCACATCGAAACCTTGGTGGATTTGATCGAGCACCCATTGTTGGGAAGTGCCATACCAGTGATCAAAGACCCTTGCATGCTCTAAAAAACGCTGTTCCTGTACCATCGCTTGAAATTGGGTCTCATCCACAAAAAAGTAATGTTCACCTTCGCGTTCGGCAGGCCGTGGGGGGCGGGTGGTATGAGAAATCGATAATCTAACGTTAGCGACCGATGTTAACAGTGCATTAACGAGGCTGGTTTTTCCTGCTCCTGAGGGCGCTGCGATGATATAGAGATTACCTAACACGCTCATTCTCCCGTTAATTATTCAATATTTTGCACTTGTTCTTTGATTTGCTCAATGAGTACCTTTAAATCAACCGCGCTATGAACCACTTCACTGTCGGACACTTTTGAGCCCAAGGTATTGGCTTCTCGGTTCATTTCTTGGGTCAGAAAATCAAGACGCCGCCCCACAGCACGCTCACTGGACTTTAACAGTCGGTTCATTTCCTTGACGTGGGCGTGAAGCCGATCTAACTCCTCACTCACATCGCCCTTCTGCGCAATCAAGACTAACTCTTGTTCTAAACGGTTCGGCTCTGCTTCAACTTGGGCATCGATCAAACAACGCGTAATCTTTTCGCGCTGGGCTTGCTGTACGGCGGGTAGGAGTGTGGTAATTTTAGCGGCCGATGCTTCAATCTGTTGCAATCTCTGCTCAATAAAAGTGCTTAGCGCGCTGCCTTCGCGTTGGCGGCTTGCTTCCATCTGTTTCAAGGTTTCTTCAAATAGGCCTAATACAGGCGCCTCAATGAGCGCTAAATCAAACTCGGCGCTGTCTAATACGCCGGGCCAGCGCAAGAAATCCAAGCTCGTCATGGAGTCTGATAAGTGGTAACGTACGGCCAATTCGCCGGTCACGCTCAGTAATTGTTGGGCGATGGTATGGTTTATGGTCATCCCGCCCACGGCTTTGGCACTGGGCTGGTAGCGCAAGGTGCACTCAATTTTACCGCGATGCAATAAATTGCGGGAGTAATCACGCAGTAGCGGCTCTAACGCGCGCAAGTTTTCAGGTAAACGAAAGGATAAATCAAGAAACCGTTGGTTAACCGAGCGGATCTCCCAAGTTGCAATCCCCCAGTCGCCCTCACTTTGCTGGCGAGCAAACCCTGTCATACTGTAAATCATGATTTATTTCAGCCTATTAGGTTGGTAAGAGCGGGATTATAACATCATTTAGGGGAAGACAGACATAAAGTGCTATAAAAATTAGCTTAAATCTGCTATAAACCTACATTCTCCGTACAACTGACATTCCTGTCCAATTTTATGAGGATTTCCCCTATGCGTCCCAGCGGCCGAGCCCCTAATGAATTACGAAACGTGATTTTTACCCCCCACTATACCAAACATGCGGAAGGTTCGGTGTTGGTTGAGTTTGGCGACACCCGTGTCCTCTGTACCGCCAGTTTGCTCGACAGTATCCCTCGTTTCCTCAAAGGTACCGGCAAAGGCTGGTTAACCGCCGAATATGGCATGCTCCCACGCTCAACCCATGAACGCATGGACCGCGAAGCCAGCCGTGGCAAACAAGGCGGACGTACCCTTGAAATTCAACGCCTGATTGGCCGTGCCTTGCGCGCTTGTATCGATCTCAGCGCCCTGGGGGAAAAGACCCTGTATGTCGACTGCGACGTCCTCCAAGCCGACGGCGGCACCCGCACTGCATCCATTACCGGCGCCTGCGTTGCGCTGGGACTTGCGGCACAGAATCTAGTCGCCAGAAAAATCGTTAAAGAAAACCCTATCAAACAATTGGTTGCCTCGGTCTCCGTCGGTATTTGCGACAATCAACCGGTATTAGACTTGGATTATGTTGAAGATTCAGCGGCTGAGACTGATATGAACGTGGTCATGAACGAGCACGGTGGATTTATTGAAATTCAGGGCACCGCGGAAAATGGCGGGGTTTTTAATCCTGAGCAGTTGAATGCGATGATGGAGCTGGCGACGGGGGGGATCCGGGAGTTGATTGAGAAGCAGCGGGCGGTTTTGGGGCGGTAGGATTAGCACTTCCTATCAATAAAAAGCAACAAAACTAGCCCCAAAACCGCTGTCATCCCCGCGTAGGCGGGGATCCAGGAAAAGAGAGCTAATCTCTGCCACTCCACCCATCTAGAAAATCCACACGGGAACTGACGTATGCCCACGTATTTTAGAAAAAAATCATGAAAAGTGTTATTACATCAATATATTACCGATGCTGGTTCAAAAAGCCGCTGTCATCCTGAACGAAGTGAAGGATCTGATGTATCCCCCGAATGTTAAGTATGATTTGCTAGAAAAAATCTCGGTAAGTGGCTACTGATATTGACTCAAAAAAAGCGCTGTCATCCTGAACGCAGTGAAGGATCTCGGCGCTGGTGGCCAGAACAAGGCACCATGCTTTACCGCACCTGGATCTCGCCTACCGCGGTGATCGAGAAACGCCAAGCAACTTTTCTTTTATAATTTCCGCGCGCCGAGATCCTTCACTGCGTTCAGGATGACAGCGGTTTTGGGGGCAAATAATGAGGTAACCAAGAAACCGCGCCCCCAATTTGACGAACCCCACCCCACCGTCTACCCTTATATTAACACCAGCTTAAAAGGAAGCAGCACAAACGGATTTTCCACCACCTGTATTTTTTCACTAAAACAAGAATAAAAACATCAGTGAAGTTCAAAAGTCCATGGGAGGAAAACAACATGACTGGCAAAACCACACCACGTCGTCCTACATTTTTTTCAAGCACATCGATGCCCTTGCTACCCCTAGTAAAACCAAGACCAGAGGAACCTGACTTAAGAGCCACCGCGAGTTCACCGCTCATAGTGCGAAGACAATCACCCTCAACCCTGCATCGTCCTTACGGCGAAAGGCGCATGGTTAGGCTCATTGAAGAAAATCTTGATCGTGCGCATGACATTTTATTCGATGAATTACACGTAAACGAAGCAGACGTCGGATCGAGTAATAAATACATTAAGAAGATTACCCGAAATATTGAACTAATTGAATCATGGCATGCCCTACAAACAATCCTTAGCATCGCCCCCGAACAAGCCCCCTTCATTTTAGCAGAGCCACACATCCAGCGATTACTCGAAGATGATGCCCGGTTTGTCTATCTTGACGATCTGTTAGCATGTTCAGCGCATACGTTGCCAGTCATTCTAAATAATGCCGGCTTGAAATTCCTCCATTATCGTATCCGCGATGAGGGTAAGTGTTTTTTCTCGTTGCAAAGAGGAGTCAGCAGTCCCGATGTTCTTGCAGCAATGGGTGAAATCTATTATACGGGGAAAATATTTGATCGTAAAAATCCAGGATATGGGATACGATGTTTGCAACAAGCGGCTTCTCAAGGAGATGATCGCGCTATAGAACAATTAGGCCAGTATTATTTGCAACTTGGAAAAGCCTTTCTCACCCCTGAAAATTGCCAAATTTTAGCTAATCTACAAGACGTGCAATCTGATGATCCTCATAGCGACTTTGCCAAACAATTATTAGATGCTGCCGATAGACATGAACTTGAACACTGGGTAACACCCCGATTTACTGCAGCAGCTGACTATTTGCAACAGATTAATGCTGATTGTAGTGCATTTGCAGAGGCTCAATATCTATTGGGTGACATCGTCTACCATCATCAACTACCCCCGCAACAAGCAGAAGATGCCGTCTTCGAACCTCTTTCAGACTATCATCAACGCATTAAATCCTATCTGGCTACCGCAATCATTCATTTTGCGATCGGCAAACAATTCACTGAACAAGCGGAAAAATTCCAGCAGCATGCATTGGCTCGATTTTTTAAGGATGAGGATTCAGTCTCGATTCAGCGCTTCTTGGAAGACTTTTGTCAACAACCTCTACTACCGGCGAATAAAAACAGCTTACTGAATTTAGGCTGTAATTTATATAAGCTGCTACCGAAACGGGAATTAAGTGAAACCGAAGAACGCTACTATCAACGTATTAAGCCTCAGGTAAGAGTAGCGCTCTACTGTTTAATTCAGGGAGGTTGTGAAGCAAGCGCTCAACAGCGCAAACTAACAACCGCTATTGTTGACCATCTATTAAATTGTTACTATCACCCGCAAATAAAATTACCACTGCCGACGTTAGAAAGAATAGATCTCCTCGGTGAGTTTCTGGTGGAGTGGGCAAACCCTCAGCACCAACCCTGTTTCTAACGCTTCTTACCGCCTTGCACGGCGTACTGCCGTGCACATCTCTGTGCTATATAATCCTCAGGGGCCTGTGGAACTTCCAAGCTAACACTGGCTTGTCCGGCCACGTATTTAAGGGCTTGTTTACTGCGTAAGCTGTGGAAAAGGATGTCGCGAATAAATTCCCTGGTACTATTCAATTGCGCCTTTAATTTTTCTACGCTACCCTCAATAGCATCATAGGTATTGGCAGCGGGAGAAACCGTTGCCTTAATAAAGCCTTTGAGCGGCGGGTGAGCCACATTGATGACTTTTCTAATAAAGAGGTTAATTGTTCCCACGTAATCCTCGTTAGCCCATGCGCGAACATTACTCAGCATAGGTCTTGGATTCAGCAAAGCGAATGCGTCTCTAGAAAATTTCGCGATCGTTTCAACGCTATCATCATTCTTTATTTGGGCAAAGAGCGCCTCAAACCTGGTCACTGTCTCGCGACTCTCCCCTGTTAACGTTACGCCATCCTCTTGAAATTTCAATAGGTCTTGATATTCCATAATTGACTTAAGTTCCTGCCCGACCGTTGCCTTCATGGTCTCTTCGTCAGGTTCAACATAGGCTTGCATTGACGCCTCAAGATTTTGCAGGAAGATGGAAATATAATGATGTTGGGCCTGTGCCGACCGGGCCATCTCTTCATAGAGGCTTTTAACATTCTGAATGGCTGTACCCATGCTTTCTAATGCAGGCCTATTCTGTTCTTTTTTCATCTGCCGAGTGGAGTTTTTGAAACTTTCATAATTAGAAAGAACATTAAAACGGTTAACTTTTAATAGTTCAAGCATATCCGTGAGAAATCGGCACCTCAAATTCTCATCGGGAATAATCGGGCAATCAGTATTGCCCACCACAGCATAGTTTCTTTCAATATCTCGAGCGAGTTGCTCACCATAGCGGCGAAGGCTATCATTCACTCTTTCGGCAACGCGGTCTCGATCAAAATCGGGGCCCGCGTTCATTAACGCATTATTTTTAATGACTCGGGCCGGGGATAATGTCCCTAGATTCGGCATTTCGCATTCTCTATACATTTTTCCAAAATCATCTTCTAGTCGCCAGCTCATACAATCATTGCGCAAATAATTGGGACATGTTTTATCCTGAACTGGCAAAGGCTCCAAAAAAGCATCCACTTTAAGATCGTCAAGCAATCTAAACAACTGTGCTAAAGACTTATTTAACTGTTTATATAATTGCGAGACTTCATTAGCTGGCATTGCTGTCACGTCAGGGAACGTAGAAATTGTTTCACGAACCACCTCTAGTTTACTTTTTAGTGAGTGAAGAGCTGAGCCTTCGGCACTATTTTGCATTTGGGGATTCTCAAGAATAGTTGTTATATTTTGTACCGCTCTCTGTTGCTCCGCGGCGGGGATATTGGTAAATGCCGCGTCTTCTTGTTTATGTAATTTCAACTTGGCCCTAATTATCTGGGAGAATCTCTGCAAGTTTTTGCGCGCATCCAATAACGTCTGCAGTGGAGTAAGCATTTGTTGAAGATAACTTGGAAATACCGCTTTCCCTACTTCTATCCCGTACGGATTCGCTATATTGCGTGCCCAGTTAAATTGGATAATCCCAACTTGATCATCGGGTAATGTCAAATCACGAACAACCGCATTCTCACTGACAGCTTGTGCCAACTTAGCCGGTGATAATTTTGATTTTTTTAGTACCCCAGCAAACTTGACATGTTTGCGACTGGATATAGTGGCTAATCGTTTGAGTAACCGCGATTTACCCAAAAATCCCCACAGACTGTTAATACGAATTTGAAAGGTGGGTACCCCTGCTGTCATATAGGCTGAAGATTTTCGCCGTGATTCCTTTTCAAGAAGTCGAGCATTAGGATTAATCAAATCACTTCGCGCTTCGGCCCAATAACCAACATACCCTGCCGCAGTCTCAAGATGATCAATTCGTTTGGTGAAGCCAAGGGTGCGCCAGCGCTGGTAAAAGGGTAATGAATTGTAGATCTCTCGACGCCGAATTTTTTCCGAAATAAGTTCATTATACGCTTGATACCAAGATGCTGTTGTTGTTGTAGTTTTAGTTCGACCCATTTCAGGTTCAGCATTGAGTAAATACAGACGGGTACTTTCCAACAGCCCCACGGGTTTCTTTCTAACCCAAAACCAGCGTGATTTATTAGCGGCCTCGTAGGATTGAATTAATTGTTCTAAATGCTTGCCAACCGGGTCGGTTCGCAACTGGTTGCGTTTCATAGGTTCCCTATTCTCAGGTGCCGTTTCCTCATCTTGATTCGGAAGGACCTCCAGAACGACAGGATAGCGTGCTAATTCAGTTTTTTCTTCCTCACTTAAATCAAATTTCAGCCTTAAAATCGTAGCATCGATCCCAGTTACTTTTTCCAAGAGCGCAATTTCTTCAGCGTTTAAACGATAGTGATGTTTAAGCTGCTGATAGACTTCGGTGGCCATATCTTCATGACTGCGGGTGGTATCGTCATATTGCTTAACCAGGGGGTCGCGAGAAAATAATTTGCTTTTTGCCATTGTGCTTACCTCTCAATTATCGTGTGTTATTATAATTAGCTAGCGATTATTGTTTGATATTATTAGGATTTAACGAAAACTTGTCTGGATAGTCACATTGTTAGATTTAGAGCAACCTAACTTTCAATCTTGAGCCTAAAACCTTAAGGAAGTATTAATAAAGTAGCTTAAAGCGATAGTTTTGTGTAAAATTACTCAAATTGAATCCCCATCATAATTGAATTTAAACAAAATAGGAAGCCCAACCGATGAAAAAATACAAAGAGGAATTTATTAAATTTTGTTTGAAACATAACGTATTGAAATTTGGACAATTTACTCTCAAATCAGGGCGGATTAGCCCGTACTTCTTTAATGCCGGCTCCTTTAACAGCGGGCTTGCCCTGGCCGAGCTCGGTCGTTTCTATGCCCAAGCCATTGTCAGTTCTGATATCGCCTACGATAGCCTCTATGGGCCGGCCTATAAGGGGATCCCCCTGGTTTGTGCCACGGTGATTGCTCTGGCAGAGCAGCATAATCAAGACCGCCCCTATACCTTTAACCGCAAAGAAGCCAAAGATCATGGGGAAGGCGGAAATCTGGTCGGTAGCCCGCTCCAGGGCCGTATTCTCTTAGTCGATGATGTCATTACTCGGGGCACGGCTATTCGAGAATCGCTGGCTATTATCGAGCATTATAAAGCGACGCTGGCGGGTATTGTGGTAACACTGGATCGGCAAGAGCGTGGACAGCATGCTTTATCGACGATTCAAGAGATCCAACAGGAATATGGGGTTCCGGTTTATTCGATTATTTGCAGGGATGATTTGTTGACTTATTTGGCGAAGGATGCGGGGAACCAGGCGTTGATTGATCAGATCTTGGGTTATAAAGAGCAGTATGGGGCTTAGGCTGTCATTCTGAATCTAATGAATTGCCACCAATCTAAAGAAGAATAACTCGAGAAGAATGAGTGGCGATTCATCCGGTTCCGTACAGCAGCTTTTTAAATCAACATCGATAATACATTGGTAGTTCTGCAAATAATCCCTAATCCTCCCCCTGATGATACTTATCCACCATCGACGTCATCTGTCGCCGACGTTCCACCAGTGGACGTGGCCCCTCTTTTAAAATAGCCGTCAATTGCATTCCCAACGCGCCAGCAATACTGCTTAATGTCGATAACAAAATATCTTGCCCGGATTCAAAATTAGAAATTCTAGCCTGGGTGACACCGGCTAAATTAGCTAATTCAGTTTGGGTCATTTTTCGGCGTTCGCGTTCTTGACGCAAAATTTCACGGATGGCTTTTTGCTTCATGACTAAGACTCGCTGTGCAATTGACCGCTGGCTTCGCGAATACGCTGTTCCACCACTTGCATTAACGCGTTGCGATTTTCAATGGTATATTGACTCGCGTCCACCGGTTCGCCGATGGTCACTTCTACATTCTCATTTAAATGAAATTGCCAGGTTTTTGCGGGCAGCACTTGATTGGCACCGCGGATGCCAACGGGAACAATAATGGCGCCTGTTTGGATCGCCAACATGAATCCACCTTTCTTAAAGGCCTGCATCTTCCCCGTGCGCGAACGGGTTCCTTCGGGGGCAATCCATAAGCGTATTCCCGAGGTTAACTTTTCTTTGGCATTGTCTAAATCGCGGATGGCTTGCTCGCGGTTGTGTCTGTCAATATAGACAAACTCTGCGCGAGTTAAACTGGGGCCCCAGATGGGGATCCGCCGCAATTCTTGTTTGGTTAACATGCGCACGCTGCCAGGCACCGATAACACGATGAGGGGGATATCATAGTGGCTACTATGATTGCTCATGATGATATAATTACGTTTCTGGCTAAAATCCATAAGATGTGAATTATGTACTGTATAATGTAAACGGACTGTATGGGTTATTTTCTTAGCCCACAATTGCATCCAACCGTCCACACTCGCACGCGGGCATTTTCCCCACATCGCTCGTAATAATACTCGCGAAGCGTAATAAAGGCTAAGAGCGCCCGAACAAATCATAATCCATATCGATCGAAGTTTACTAGCTTTCATAGGTTTGGATCTTCATTCCAGCTTGATTGGCCAACGGGACAAAATTAGGGAATGATTTTGACACCAGAGAACAATCAATAATGTTAATTTCTTTGTTAGCACGTGTGCTCGCCATCGCAAACGCCATGGCAATGCGATGATCCCCTGCCGTGTTTACAACTCCACCTTGAATGTCGCCACCTTCAATACATAAACCATCGGCGGTTGGATGGGCGGAAATTCCCAGCGCAGTTAATTGTTTTGCCATCACTTGGATCCGCCGTTGTTCCCGGGATCGCAATTGCAAAGCCCCGGTTAAGGTGGTTTGACCTTCGGCGCAGGCAGCCGCGATAAAAATCGCCGGAAATTCATCAACGGCCGAGATAACCCATTCTTGAGGAATATTGATCCCTTTTAGTCGAGCCTGTTTTACCCGAATATCGGCAACAGGTTCGGCACCAATCATGTGCGGCTTAATGATTTCAATATCGGCCCCCATTGCCCGCAAAATATTGATAACGCCTAAACGCGTACTGTTAATGCCTACGCGCTTTAATAACAGGTCAGCTTGTTTGGCAATCGAAGCGCCCACCATAAAAAAAGCGGCGGAGGAAAGATCGCCAGGGACATGAATATGGCAAGCAATTAAACGACCTTCATTATTAATCTTTAGGCTAGTGTCATGCTTTTCCACACGATAACCAAAGCTTTGCAGCATGCGCTCGGTATGATCCCGGGTTTGTACGGGTTCGGTGATAATCGTTTCACCCTTCGCAAATAAGCCCGCCAACAGCATACTGGATTTAACTTGGGAACTGGCGATAGGGATGTCGTAGTGAATGCCGGACAGTGGATGTTGAGGATGAACCGTCAGTGGCGCCGTATCGTCGGCGGATAGCGTGATCTGCGCACCCATTTTCCGTAAGGCTAATACCACTCTATCGATATGTCGGGTTAGTAAAAAGGGATCGCCTGTTAATTCCGCACCAATCTCTGCACCGGCTAATAGGCCAGTTAATAGTCGCAGTGTTGTTTCTGAATTTGCCAGATCAAGAGCCACCGAAGGTGGCACTAACCCATTTTTCTTGACTCCATGAACGATGACAACACCACCGTCAAAGGGCCCCTCAATTCTGACCCCCATGGCGGTTAGCGCACGCAACGTTGCCAGGCAATCATCACCCTCCAAAAATCCGGTAATATGACTGCTGCCCTCAGCAATTGACGATAAAATTAATGCACGGTGGGAGATCGATTTATCGCCCGGAATTTCAATTTCCCCGTGTAAACTATCAATAGGCTCAACGTTGTAATTTAACGTTGTTTGCTGGTGAGTTTCAACTGTTTCCATTCTCTGTATTTTCCGTTGGAGTATCTTCAGGAATATCCATTTCAGCAATCCGTTGCAAGCCCACTAATTTTTCATCTTGCCCTAAACGAATCAGGGTGACACCTTGGGTATTTCGCCCTAACACTGAAATTTCACTGACGCGGGTACGCACTAACGTGCCGCCATCACTGATCAACATAACTTCATCACCTTCATCAACCTGACAAGCGCCGACCACTTTGCCATTACGCTCCGTCACTTGAATAGAAATAACACCCTGCCCACCACGACTGGTTAACCGATATTCTTCAATCGCGGTACGTTTGCCATATCCATTTTCAGTAGCGGTTAAAATAGTACCTGTTTCTTTGGCAATAATGAGGGAAATTAATTGTTGACCTTCGGCCAATGACATTCCACGGACACCGCGGGCCGTACGTCCCATCCCCCGCACTTTCGATTCATTAAAGCGGATGACTTTACCGGTATCACTAAAGAGCATGACATCTTGTTGACCGTTGGTGATCGCAACGCCGATGAGGCAATCTTCATTTTCTAAATTAATGGCAATAATCCCCTGGCTACGCGGCTTAGAGAAATGTTCCAATGCGACTTTTTTCACCGTGCCTTGCTGGGTTGCCATAAATACAAATTTATCGTTTTCAAATTCACTGACCGGTAAAATAAAGCTAATACGTTCGCCCGCAATCAATGGTAATAGATTGACAATGGGTTTACCTCGGGACTGTCGGCTTGCTTCAGGCAATTGGTAGACCTTTAACCAGTACACTTTGCCGATGGATGAAAAGCAGAGAATGGTATCGTGGGTGCTGCCAATGATTAAATTATCAATGAAATCTTCTTCTTTCATCGCCGTTGCCGATTTACCACGACCACCGCGGCGCTGCGCTTGGTAGGTATCTAATGATTGACGTTTAATGTAGCCTTCATGGGAAAGCGTAACCACATTATCTTCTTCGGTGATTAAGTCTTCCAAGGTGAAGTCTTGGGCATCTGCCACAATTTCAGTACGGCGTTCATCACCAAACTGAGATTTAACTTCTTGCAACTCTTGGCGGATAACCTGTTTCAACACTTCCGTATCTTGCAAAATCTTTAACAGTTCGTAAATTTTGGTAATAAGATCTTTATATTCGCTATGAATTTTTTCTTGTTCAAGACCGGTCAAACGATGTAAACGCAAGTCAAGGATCGCTTGAGCTTGTTCCGGCGATAAGCGATAGCCCCCTTCAACAACGCCAAATTCTATGCTGATAGATTCAGGGCGACTAATGCTTGCATCAGCACGATCTAACATCGCTAATACATTAGCACTTTGCCATAGTTTGGTGATTAAGCGCTCTTTAGCTTCGACGGGACTGCTTGAAGATTTAATCATGATAATGACTTCTTCAATATTGGCCAAAGCAACACTTAAACCCTCTAATACGTGGGCTCGCTCTTTGGCTTTGCGTAATTCGTAAATGGTACGTCGGGTGACAACTTCACGACGATGTTTAAGGAACGCATCTAAAATTTGCTTAAGATTAAGAGTGCGCGGTTGACCATCGACCAACGCGACCATATTGATGCCAAACACGACTTGCATTTGCGTGTGAGCAAATAAGTTATTGAGAATAACGTCACTGACTTCACCGCGGCGCAATTCAATCACCACGCGCATACCGTCTTTGTCGGATTCATCACGAAGACCGGTGATCCCTTCCAGTTTTTTATCTTTAACCAGCTCGGCGATTTTTTCAATTAACCGCGCTTTATTAACTTGATAAGGCAACTCGGTAGCAATAATGCTTTGTTTGCCATTCTTTTCGTCAGTTTCAATATGGGTGCGGGAACGAACATAGACGCGACCGCGGCCGGTACGATAACCTTGAAGTATTCCCGCGCGACCAAAAATCAAACCGCGGGTGGGAAAATCAGGGCCTTTGATGTAATGCATTAAATCGTCGACGCCTAATTCAGCATCGTCAAGCAATGCCATACAGGCATCGATCACTTCATTGAGATTATGAGGTGGCATGTTCGTCGCCATCCCTACGGCGATCCCGGAAGAACCATTCACTAATAAATTGGGGATCCGCGTCGGTAAAACCTCTGGTACGATTTCATTGCCGTCATAGTTAGGACCAAAATCAACGGTTTCTTTGTCTAAGTCAGCTAATAAAGAATGGGCCAACAGCGACATTCGCACTTCCGTATATCGCATGGCTGCGGGCGAGTCGCCATCCACAGAACCAAAGTTACCTTGACCATCGACGAGTAAATAACGCATAGAAAAAGGTTGGGCCATACGGACGATTGTGTCATAAACGGCGACATCGCCATGGGGATGGTATTTACCAATCACGTCACCCACTACCCGCGCCGACTTTTTGTAAGGTTTATTCCAATCGTTGCCCAGCTCGCTCATCGCGTATAAGACGCGACGATGAACCGGCTTTAAACCGTCACGAACATCGGGTAAGGCACGTCCGACGATGACGCTCATGGCGTAGTCGAGGTAAGACTGCTTTAATTCTTCTTCAATAGTGACGTCAGATATTTCTTTAGCAAAATCAAGCATAGTTTGGAATCCAAGTAAAACGCATTTTTGTTTAAAATGTACCCAGCAAAGACTGTATTCTTTTGCCGCGCCGTGAGACCACCGTGAGAACGGCGCCGTGACAATGGCAAGTATTATATCATAAACGGCCGTTAAAATCGTAGTTTTTATAGGGTCAATTAGGCGAGACTGGATTTTTTACGAGCGCTGCGGTAGTCTAGACCCACGATCATTTCACCCTCGGTAAAAAAGTAGTCATACTTATGTCCTCACACAACGTCGAACCCAAAGAAATAGCCCATTTTAGCACCTATGCCCCGGCATGGTGGGACCCGGCCGGCCCTTTTAAGACCCTCCACGATATCAATAAGGTTCGCCTTGATTTTATACTCCATACGTCCCTGCTTAAAGGCAAACAAGTGCTCGACGTTGGTTGTGGCGGTGGTATTCTGGCAGAAGCGATGGCGGCTCAGGGGGCTCTGGTCACGGCCCTTGACTTAGACCCCGTTGCCATTCAGGTTGCGAAGGATCATTGTCAGCAAAGCGGATATAGTATCGATTATCGGCAAGTTCCCGTCGAGTCGATTGTACACCAAGACAAGCGCTTTGATGTGATCACTTGCCTGGAAATGCTTGAACACGTACCGGATCCGCTAGCCATCGTTCAAGCCTGTGGCCAATTGCTAAAACCTGATGGCATTGCTTTCTTCTCAACCATTAATCGCACCCCTCAAGCTTATGCCCTCGCTATTTTAGGGGCAGAGTATGTCCTTGGGTTATTGCCCCGCGGCACCCACGATTATGCTAAATTTATTCGACCTTCGGAATTGGCAGCGTGGCTGAGCCAGTCAGACTTGGAACTCGTACGTATGTCGGGAATGGGGTATAACCCGTTTACGCGGGAGGCTTATTTAACGAGCGGTGTGGGGGTTAATTATATTGTTGAGGTTAGTAAGCTGGGTTAAGAGCGGTGTTGTTTAAAAACAGCGAAATCCCCCGCAACTGTTTAAAAAACAGCAAAACTTGCCATAACCACTTCACCTCTCCCGCAAGGGGAGAGGTGAAGTGGTTGCGGCGAATTTCGCTGTAATTTCGTTGTAAATTCGCTGTAATTTCGCTAAAATTTCACTGTTTTTTAAACAACTAAGCAAAAAACCCCTGATAAACCAAAAACAATCCCAAAATTAAATAAAGCACCACTGCCGCATAATAAAACCGTGGATTCTCGATAGCCGTAATCCCCCACGTCAGCAATGTTTTTGGAAAATATAAACCAATACAACCTTTGATGAGTATCCACCAACAGAGGATAGTGATAATCACTTCCCAATGAAGCACCCAAACATTATGCACTAATACCAATAATAAACCGCCAATGATCGCTATTATCACCAGCGATCCCATTACCGCCGAGTTTTTCAGCATGTCTCTCATTAATGGCAAGAACTGATCACGGCGAATAACCATTGCTACCACCATAATCAAAAAATAAAGGCCAAAGAACCTAGCAAGAAATATTGATGTATCCATTTGTCTCTCCTTTCAACTTCTGTTATGTTAGATTATAAAATCCAACGCTCCTTATCTACCCACTACTTTTACTAACAATTTCATACACATCCCGCGATAAATTAGGCGTGCTCATGATTCTAAACAATTGTTTTTTCATTAGCGCTTGTCGCTCCGGAATATGTCGACGCCAACGCGTCAAGGGCTCACAAAGCCTTGCCGCAACCTGTGGATTGAGATTATCAAGATGGATAATTTGATCCGCAAGAAAAGCATAACCATCGCCATTTAAGGCATGAAAATTAATGTCATTGAGCATAGCAAAAACACCGATAACGGAGCGAACCCGATTTGGATTAATCCAATTAAATTTAGGATGAGTAATTAACTGCTTGACCACCTCTAAGGTATTGGGCAAATGCGACTGAGCCTGGATCGCAAACCACTTATCTAATACCAACGGTTCATTTTGCCACTTGTCGTAAAATTTATTGAGAGCCTCCACTCGTTCCGGACAATCTACCTGGGATAAACAAACTAATGCTGCCAACGAATCGGTCATATTATCCGCGTTCACAAATTGACGTAAGCACAATTGTCTTATTTCATCCGTGGGATTCGCCATTAAATAACTTAAGGCGATATTTTTCAATGAGCGTTGACCAACAGCGATAGCATTAAATTGATAAGGTTTGTTGTCGTTATATTCCTTGTAAATAGCCATCCATTGATCTTTCAATTGCGTTGCTAATTCTCGCTTAACAAATTTGTGAATCTTGAAAATGGGCTCCACTAAAATGATCGTCATTTCATTCGCTAAATCTTTATCTGACGGTAACGCCAGCAATAATGCGAGATATTGTAAATTTTGATTACGTACACTTAAGTTTTCAGCAAAAGCGTCCGTAAACCACACTGGTAAACATAATGCTGCACCTGATTTATCTTCATCGATCAATTGCAATATCAAGCGATTTTCAATAGTTTGCACCGCTTCCCATCGATTAAAACTATCAGTGTCGTGGCGCATTAACACTAATAAGTCTTGGGTTGTATAGGGATAGCGTAGCTTTACTGGCGCGGAAAAATCGCGAAGTAATGATGGAATAGGATAGCTGGTAATGTTGTTAAATTGAAACTCTTGTACGCTTTGAGTCATTTCCATAATTTGTTCCGTCGCCTCATTAAGCGAACCGCTCATCTGTAAAGGCAAAGGCTGCCCCATCAGATCAAAAAGCGATACTGTTACCGGAATTAAAAAAGGCTCTTTGCTCGTCTGCATGGGCGTAGGTGGACACACTTGCTCTAAACGCAAAGTGTAACGACAATTGGCGCTATCGTAATTTGAAGTCACGTATAGCTCCGGAGTGCCCGCTTGAGTGTACCAGCGACGAAATTGCGTTAAATCACGCCCGCTGGCTGCTTCCATTGCTTGGACAAAGTCTTCAATGGTGACTGCATGGCCATCATGGCGCGCAAAATAAATATCCATACCTTGACGAAAGGTATCGCGCCCTAACATCGTTTGCAACATTCGAATAACTTCGGCACCCTTTTCATAAATCGTTACCGTGTAAAAATTATTAATTTCAATATAGGAATCAGGACGGACGGGGTGCGCCATCGGGCCTTCATCTTGAGGAAATTGTTCAAGGCGTAGTTTCCGCACGTTTTTAATGCGCTCAACTTCCCGCGATTGTTGATCCGCGCAAAATTCATGTTCTCGAAAAATCGTTAACCCCTCTTTCAAACTTAATTGAAACCAATCGCGGCAAGTCACGCGATTGCCAGTCCAATTATGAAAGTATTCGTGGGCAATCACCGCTTCAATAAATTCATAGTCTTGATCAGTGGCAATAGCAGGATTAGCCAAAATATATTTCGCATTAAAAATATTTAATCCCTTATTTTCCATCGCCCCCATGTTAAAATCAGACACGGCAACAATCATGTAGGTATCCAGATCATAACCACGACCAAATCGAAGTTCATCCCAGCGCATGGCGTTTTTTAAGGATTGTAACGCATAAGTGCAATTGACTTCATTCCCGGGCTCAACATACACCTTCAAGGCAACGCTGCGTCCGGACCGGGTCACAAAACTGTCTTCAGCACACCCTAAGTTTCCGGCAACCAAGGCAAAAAGATAACTGGGTTTTCGGTACGGGTCTTGCCATTTTACCCAATGCTTACCATCGCCAAGCAATCCACTGTCGATCAAATTCCCATTTGAGAGTAGAACCGGATATTTTTGTTTATCCGCGATAATGGTCGTTGTATACAAAGACATAACATCCGGCCTGTCTGGGAAATAAGTAATCCGCCGAAAACCCTCAGCCTCGCATTGGGTGCATAAAATGTCCCCTGACAGGTAGAGCCCATTGAGAGTCGTGTTTTCTCGAGGGCTAAACTGAGTTTCAATCATTAAAGAAAACTCTTCGGGGGCATCCTTAATAATTAATTCATTGTTGGATAAGGTATAGTCAGCCGGGGTCAATGGGGTGCCGTTTAACTGTATTTCGTTGAGGGTTAACGCATCTCCTTGTAAAACCAAGGATTTTTGTTCTGGCATCTTCGGATTACGCATGATTCCCAAGGTGGACTTCACTTTAGTCAAGTCCGCATCGAGGGCCACATTTAAATCAATGGTATTCACTAAAAAGGCGGGTTCTTTATAATCTTTTAAATAAATCGTATTCGGGGATTTCGCTTCCATATTGACACTCGCTCTCCTGGCTCATTGTTTTATCAAGGAAAAATTTCAAGCTAAATTATCGTTGAATTTCACCAGTATACTATACTTTTGAAAAGAGTAACGATGAGACTAGAAAATCTACGCAGCGCCATGGAAGGTACCATTAAACAGGACTACTCTACCACCGCCACCCGAGCGGCACCAAGAATAAGGGGTACAAAATGGCCAGTTTTTTTAGCGAATATCGAACCCGGTATAATGACTTAAACACCGAAGAAATGTCCCTCGAGGAATACCTAGCACTCTGTAAAAATGACCGCGGCGCCTACAGCAACGCTGCCGAGCGGCTCTTGAAAGCCATCGGCGAACCTAACTACGTCGACACCCATAAAGATAGCGTTCTCAGCCGCATCTTTTCCAATAAAATCATCCCTATTTATGATACCTTTCAAGATTTTTACGGCATGGAAGAAACCATCGCCCAAATCGTCTCTTTCTTCAAGCATGCGGCCCAGGGCTTGGAAGAAAGAAAACAAATTCTGTATCTGTTAGGCCCGGTAGGCGGCGGTAAATCCTCCTTGGCCGAGCGCCTTAAATACTTGATGCAAAAAGAGCCGTTTTACGCCATTAAAGGCTCACCGGTGCACGACTCACCATTATCCCTATTCTCCCCGGAAGAAGACGGCCCTATCTTAGAAGATAAATATGGGATCCCGCGTCGCTATATCAACACTATTATGTCGCCCTGGGCCGTTAAACGTTTACATGAATATAATGGGGATATTTCTCAATTTAAAGTGGTAAAACTCCATCCTTCGATTATGGACCAAATTGCGGTTGCTAAAACCGAACCGGGGGATGAAAATAATCAGGATATTTCTTCGCTCGTGGGTAAAATTGATATTCGTCAATTGGAAAAATTTCCGCAGAATGATCCGGACGCCTACAGTTACTCAGGTGGCTTATGTTTAGCGAATCGAGGTATCCTTGAGTTCGTGGAAATGTTTAAAGCGCCGATTAAAGTCCTCCACCCCCTATTAACTGCCACCCAAGAAGGCAATTATAACGGCACTGAAGGGCTTTCATCCCTGCCCTTTGATGGCATTATCATGGCGCACTCTAATGAAGCTGAATGGGTTTCCTTTAGACACAACCGTAATAATGAAGCCTTCATCGATCGAATTTATATTATAAAAGTACCGTACGTACTCCGGGTTTCCGAAGAAGTTAAAATTTACCATAAATTGATTACCAATAGTTCACTCATTGATTCTCCTTGTGCGCCCGACACCCTGGAAATCATGTCTCAATTTGCGGTGTTGTCGCGCCTCAAGGAACCTGAAAATTCGAGCGTGTATTCAAAAATGCGCATTTACAATGGGGAAACCTTAAAAGACACGGATCCGAAAGCAAAATCATACCAAGAGTATCGCGATTTTGCTGGCGTCGATGAAGGGATGACAGGATTGTCAACACGTTTCTCCTTCAAAATACTATCAAAAGTCTTTAACTTTGATCACGCGGAAACCGCTGCAAACCCTGTGCATTTATTTTATGTATTGGAGCGGCAAATAGAACAAGAACAATTTCCGCAGGAAGTTCATGAACGCTATTTGCGCTACATTAAAGAGTATTTGGTGCCACGGTATGTCGAATTTATTGGTAAAGAAATTCAAACGGCTTATCTAGAGTCCTATTCTGAATACGGTCAAAATATTTTTGACCGGTATGTTACCTTTGCCGACTTTTGGATCCAAGATCAAGAGTTTCGCGATCCCGACACCGGTGAAATATTTGATCGTAGCGCCCTCAATGAAGAGCTCGAGAAAATTGAAAAACCTGCAGGGATTAGCAATCCAAAAGACTTTCGGCACGAAATTGTTAACTTCGTGCTCCGCGCCAAAGCTAATAACAAAGGCAAAAATCCGTCGTGGAGCAGTTATGAGAAGCTTCGTTCTGTTATTGAAAAGAAAATGTTTTCAAATACTGAAGACTTACTGCCAGTCATCTCTTTCAATCCCAAAGCTTCTTCTGAAGAGAAAAAGAAACATGAAGAATTTATTAATCGAATGGTAAGGAAAGGGTACACGCCAAAACAAGTACGCTTGTTGTGCGAATGGTATCTCCGCGTTCGGAAATCCTCCTAGGGATCTGCCATGACCCAGATTATTGATCGGCGATTAAATGGCAAAAATAAGAGCGCTGTCAACAGACAGCGCTTCATCCAACGTTTTAAAAAACAAATCAAGGAAGCCGTTGCCAATGCCATTAGCAAGCGCAGCATTACCGACATCAATAAAGGCGAAAAGGTTAACATCCCCAAAAATGATATTTCAGAACCTGTATTTAAACACGGTCCTGGTGGTAAAAAACAATTAGTGTTTCCCGGTAACAAGCAATTTATGCCTGGTGATCACCTCAAACGCCCTATTAATCCCCAAGGAGAAACCGGGGATGGCGCCAGTAATCAAGGTGAAGGAGTTGACGACTTTGCCTTTGAGCTCACTAAAGAAGAGTTTCTCAATCTTTTCTTTGAAGATTTAGAGCTTCCGGACTTAGTCAAAACGCAGCTTCAAGAAATGCCTGTTTATAAATACGTTCGCGGCGGTTATTCAACGGTGGGAACACCTCCTAATATTAATATTGTCCGCTCCTTTAAAAATGCGATTAGTCGGAGAATATCGTTCACCCATTCGGATAAAGAGCGTCTAAAAGAGGCCGAGGCTGAGCTAGCCACCCTACTCAACACCACACCTCAGTCAGACCCTGTGGTCATAGCGTTGATGAATGAAATAAAAGCGATTAAAGCCAAAATTGCCCTGGTTCCTTTTATTGATGATTTTGATGTTCGTTACAACTCAAAATTAAAACAACCAAAACCCAGCGCACGTGCCGTCATGTTTTGCATTATGGATGTTTCTGGCTCCATGGATGAAACTAAAAAAGAAATTGCTAAGAAGTTTTTTATCCTGTTATATCTATTTTTGACTAAAACGTATGAACAAATAGATTTGGTATTTATCCGTCATCACACTACCGCTAAAGAAGTTAGTGAGGAAGATTTCTTCTACTCACGAGAAACCGGCGGCACTGTAGTCTCTAGTGCGTTAGATCTGATGAAAAACATCATTAAAGATAGATATCCCAGCGATGAATGGAATCTCTATGGTGCCCAAGCGTCCGACGGTGATAATTGGAATGCCGACTCTCCCCTTTGTGAAGAAATACTTGCTGCCGGCATCATGCCCTATATGCAATATTTCGCTTATGTGGAAATTATGCCCCGGCACCACCAAAGTTTGTGGCGGGCTTATCTAGAAGTAAAAGAAATATACCCACAATTTGCCATGCGTAATATTAATAATGCGAAGGAAATATACCCGATATTTCATGACTTATTTAAGAGAAAAAATCCATGAAAGAGTCAAAGATATTATCTAATAATTCAGAATGGGATACGAGCTTACTTAAAAAGTTTGACCAACAAATTAGTAAGGTTGCTGCGGAGTATAAGCTTGATACCTATCCGGTGCAAATGGAAATTATTAGCGCAGAACAAATGATGGATGTTTATTCGACGGTCGGTATGCCCTTAGGCTACCACCACTGGTCGTTTGGCAAGCAATTTTTTACGGTTGAAAAAAATTATAGGCAAGGTTATGCTAATCTTGCCTATGAAATCGTCATCAACTCCAATCCTTGCATTGCTTTTTTCCTTGAAGAAAATACATTGACAATGCAGGCAATGGTGATTGCTCATGCCTGTTATGGGCACAATTCATTTTTTAAAAGTAATTATCTCTTTAAAACTTGGACTAATGCAGATTCCATCATTGATTACCTCTTATTTGCAAAAACGTTTATTAGCGAATGCGAAGAACGTTACGGGGTTGAGGCTGTTGAATCTTTACTTGACTCTTGTCATGCATTAATGAATCAAGGCGTGGATCGTTATAAACGCCCCGCAAAACTCTCTCTGCAAGAAGAAAAGGCAAGGCAAAAAGAGCGCGAGACTTATTTGCAGCTGCAAGTTAATGATCTGTGGCGTACGATTCCTACTAGTCATAAAGAGAAGGAAAAAGCCAAGAAAGAAGAAAGATTCCCTGATGAGCCCCAAGAAAACTTACTCTATTTCTTAGAAAAGAATGCACCGCTATTGGAAGCTTGGCAACGGGAAATTATTCGGATCTGCCGAAAGGTTGCCCAATACTTTTATCCCCAGCGTCAAACTAAAGTCATGAATGAAGGCTGGGCCACATTTTGGCATTATACGCTCATTAATCGTCTCTACGATAAAGGCATTGTTAACGATGATTTTATGCTTGAATTTATCCATTCGCACAGTAGTTTGATCATTCAACCTTCTTATGACCATCCTCACTTTTCAGGGTTTAACCCTTACACATTAGGCTTTGCTATTTTTAGTGATATAAAACGGATTTGTGAATCACCTACCGACGAGGATCGTGAATGGTTTCCTGATCTTGTTGATACGGATTGGATCAGTGCTTTAGATTTTTCTATGCGTAATTTTAAAGATGAGAGCTTTATTGCCCAGTATCTTTCACCAAAAGTGATCCGTGATCTTAAGTTATTTACTTTAATTGACGACGACCAACAGCCTGATTTGCTCATTGAGTCTATTCATAATGAAAAAGGCTACCAACAGATCCGGGAAAGGCTGGCGAGTCAGTATAATCTCAGTAATATTGATCCTAATATTCAAGTGTATCAAGTCAATGCGCGGGGCGATCGGGCTCTTACGCTACGTCATGTTCAACATAATCGCAAACCATTGTCTGAGGATACGGTGTTGCCGGTGCTCAAGCATTTTCAGAGTTTGTGGGGGTTTGATGTTACGTTGGAATCGGTGGATGATGAGGGGAGTTTGGTGAAGAAGTTTGAGAGTAAGGAAGGGGTGGAGGTTGAGGAGGGTGGTGAGAGTGTTGGGGGAGTTTGAAGGGGTGATCTATCCGCGGCACGGTGTTAAAAACCCCACCCTCACTTCCCCTTAACCAACTTCTGATAAACCTCTGAATCCGCAAAATTCAACGCCAGGATACTCATCGTTTGATCCGCCAACCGGTTTAACCCCAACGCCCGATACGATCGCACCATAATCCCCAATCCAGGAATAACTTGAGGCGCACGTTGATAAGAACTAAGAATATAATTCACCCGATTAATCGCCGCTACATAGCTCCCCTGCTGGAAGTAAAATTCAGCAGCGTTCAGCTCTTGTTGCGCCAGGAGATTTCGTAGATACACCATTCGATTACGTGCATCCGGGGCATAAGGGCTTTCAGGGAAACGACGGATCAACTCAGAAAAATCGGCAAATGCTTGTTTCGACATACCCGGATCCCGCTTTGATAAATCCACATCCACATAGCGCTGAATCAAGCCACGGTCTTGGTTAAAATTAGACATCCCTTTCATATAATAGGCATAATCCACATGCTTGCTGCGTGGATAGAGATGAATATAGCGCACGGCAGCAGCGCCTGCGGAAGCGTAATCGGGGGATTTATAATAGGCGTAAATAATATCGCGTTGTGCTTGTTCTTCAAATTCGCTGAAGGGATAAAGCGCGTCCAACGCTTCAAAATGGCGAATAGCCTCTGGATAATCGGCCTTCACCAGGGCAGTTTCCCCTTTTTTGAAAATTTGCGCAGCGTCTTGCCCTTTATAGAGTTCGGCGGTGAGTGGCTCTTTGTGGGCACAGCCCACTAATCCTACTAATAATACGATAATACCTAACTTACGCATATGTCCTCTGCTTCGTTTATCTGCTAGAATGGATACCTCTAATTCATAGGCCGAAATAATAACACCAATATCCCATGACAACCAATATTAGCGAAAAAATTATTCTTGAAAGCACCGTTCCCGAGGAACTTGCGGGGCATCGACTCGATCAGGTTTTGGCCAAATTATTTCCAGAACACTCCCGAAGTCGACTCCAACGTTGGCTTAAAGCCCGCTATGTCAGCCTCAATGGTGAGATTTGTCTCAATAACAAAGACAAAGTCCATGGTGGCGAGACCATTACCATCCATGCAGAGCTCGAGATTGAAACCCCGTGGCAAGGCGAGGAAATCCCGCTACAGATCCTTTATGAAGATGATGCCTTATTGATTATTAATAAACCCGTTGGCTTAGTCGTCCATCCTGGCGCCGGTAACCACGAAGGCACTCTGGTCAACGCCCTGCTGCACCATGCGCCAGAGTTAGCCTTGGTGCCTCGTGCTGGCGTAGTCCACCGTTTAGACAAAGATACGTCAGGCGTGTTAGTGGTAGCCCGCACCCCCACCGCCCATACCCAATTAGTCAGCCAACTGCAAGAACGGGAATTTTATCGCGAATATGAAGCCATTGTTCAGGGCGAATTAACGGCAGGCGGCACCGTTGACGCCCCTATTGGTCGTCATCCCACTAAACGCTTGCAAATGGCGGTGGTTGAACGCGGCAAACCCGCCATTACCCACTACCGAGTTTTAGAGCGGTTCAGTGGCTATACCCGGGTTACGGTAAAATTGGAAAGCGGCAGGACTCATCAGATCCGGGTGCACATGGCACACATCCATTACCCACTGCTGGGAGATCCGACCTACGGACCACGGCTACGCTTCCCTAAGCAAGCGTCCCCCGAACTTCAAGAAGCTTTACGCGGCTTTCGCCGTCAAGCGTTACATGCCAAAAAATTAGGGTTGCACCATCCTCTCACTGGGGATTATATGGAGTGGGAAGCGCCTGTTCCTCGTGACTTGTTGGAGATGATTGAGTTGTTGCGCCAGGTGAAGCTGGTGGTACCGCATCGGCCTGGGTAGAGGTTTGACCGGGGGTCACGGTGGAAGTTGTCGCAGTGGCTTCGGTAAATGCACCCGCAAGATACGTGATCGGATGCAGAGTTTCACTCTTGTCTCTGGTCACGATCTCCGTTTCTAATTCTGCTAAACGTTGAACGATAACCGCCGGCGGAATCATTTTGAGCGCATCAATTAACCTATTGTAACGATCCTCCGACGCTGGCACCATATGCCAAAAGGTTCGGCCCTTTACCCGGCCCAGTTCTTCCACTTTTGCCGCAAACTTCTCAGCAAAAGCCCTATCACCTGACGTCGCGTTAATAAACAGACGCAATGTGCAAAAGTGTTGCAATCGTTGCTGATATCGTCGCCAAGGCCTGTTCTCCTCCACATTTTCATTGTCCTTAACCTCAGCATACTTAGTTTCAAAATAATCTAAAATGTTACTAAAACAAAGTTCCTGCTTAAGCTCCGGTGGAATCATTTCACCTTGGGCTTTGATTTCTGCTACAGTGAAGCACCTATAGCTATAGCGGCCCAATAGCTGGGTTAAATCGGAGTATTCCTTTGCGTACGCCATTATGTACATGCATACTTTGGGATTAGCTCGAGCAAATTCGATACCCGCCTCAATATACTTATCAATGATAGTCTCGACCATAAGCCGCCATTGTGCTAACTCAGCATCCTCCGTTAACTCCCCTCGAATTGCGATAAAGGACAACAGAGAACTGGAATAACCACCATCTGTCACCGGCATACAATTAAAAAATACAACCCATAGGGTCAGGCGATCCAATCTACTCAGTATATTAGGATGCTGACTGACAGTATGCAGTAAACGGTGGAGAGTTTCTGGTCTAATCTGAACATGAAAATTTACTACCCCCTCCTCAGTACATAACAAGGCGATAAGCTGAGGCACTACTCTTTTCAATTCTTCGACACTCAATCCACTCATAACGGCGCCACGTTTCTCAACATAATCTGCCAACAGTCGTAGCCCAAACGAAGATGCATTTAAAACGCCGTGAAGCGTTCTGCGTTTGGCATCATTTACGTTTTGCCCTTGGCGCATTTTATCGTGTAAGTTGCAATCAATCGCCACCGTTAATAAACAAGCAGCCAGGTTAAAAGCGGGATTCTGTTGCCGCTGATAGCGGGCGACTATAAGGCAGAGCACTTCAACAAACATTTTGCCAATGAGAGTGTGGCTCTTGATAATGGTTTTATAATAGCGTTCAATCTCAGATTCTGCCATGACGGCATACATTTGTTCTAGTAACAAAATACTTTGATTAGTAATAGCAGAGTGCAGATTATATTGATTTATTTTTCGCACCATTGCGGGTGATGGCGGCGCATCAAGAATTTTCTGTCTTAAATCATCACTGAGGGTTCGCCAATAGACGTTGAATAATTCATCATCATCTTCAGCGTCCGTGGTAGCCTGTGTTAGCTGCTGCAATTGAGTCTGCGCATCGTAAGCTACAAAGCGCGCCTGCTCACAGTCATTAACCCCGTCGTCAAAATTAACAAAGAGAGACTCTCTGTTGAGAGTCTGCATAATCAGTGCGTTTTGGCTCGAATTAAAATCATTCGCGTGTAGGTCAATGGATAGCAAATCAGGCAATGCGGCAATACTCGTGAACAGCGACACCAATTCGTCGTCAGTCAGTTGGCCCAGTTTGTTTTCACTGAGATCGATATAGCGTAGCATTGTAAAGTGCGCTAATTCACCCAATATACATTGGCGCACCGGATAGTCTAATAGACCCAGCTGATTATCCCGTAAGTAAATAAAATGTAAAGAAACAAAATAGGGGCGAAGTTCAGCAAAAAGTCGGCCAATATTGTTGTGGTTAATTGAACTTAGATTATTGGATTGAAAGAGTGCTGAGATTAGCGTGGGGGATACCGCTGCAAGCTTCTGCGCTAGTTGTGTTGTTGCCTCAACTAATGTGTTCTCTGCTAAATCAATATCAGTAAAATCAAGTGTTGTGCTCGCGTGGTTTAGCTCAGCCATTATTTTCTTGAAAATTGTCATAGACTCCTCGCATCCTGTGAATTATTAACGCACTCGTATCATATCATTGCTGTACCGAAGTCTTTAGCCAGCTTGCATCGTCGTCTGATATTGTATCGAATGCGGAGACAACTGCAGATCCTGAAGCCCTACTGGAGCCAGCCGGATGATCTAAAGCCGCGTTAGTGGAAGAACGCGCTGTGGAGCCTCCTGCTAACTGGGCTGGCGGCAAAACCGGCGCTGAGGCCCAGTGGAGCATACTTCGCCCCATCTGAAAAGCTTCACGTAAAGAAAATCCTGCTTTTGGTGAAACAAGAGCCGCACCTGTTCTCAACGAAGGACTGGGAGGTGGAGACGAACTCGCAGTAACATTGCCGTCTACTTGGTAAGGGGAGCTAGGTGCTGATGAATGTGAAGCAGAGCGCGATGCCCTTGGAGGTGAAGATACTGTTGAAGTTGGGCGTGATAAATCTGCCGCCGCCAAAAAGGCAAGCGGATGTAGTGCCGCATCTCCCCTGCCTTCTTTAGCGATCGCTATTTCTATGTCCTCAAACCGTTGCCACAAAGTGGCGACAGGTACACTTAACAAGTCATTAGTTAAGCTTTTATAGCGGTCCTTAGTCCAGCGTTTTTGACTTTTCGGAGGCTCCAAGCCATTAATATACTCAGAAAAATCGCTTGTAAACGTGACCTTATTATTATGTTCTCGAATAAACGTTCGAATTTTACAAAAATGCGTTAATCGGTCTATATACAGCTTCCAATCAGCACTGTCTTCACCACTGTCTTTGACTTCCCCATATTTTGTTTTGAAATAATCGATTATATTGCTAAAACATAATGTATCTCTTAATGCTGAATTAGCTTTTATCTCGTAGGAAGTGCGCGAACTTTTGATATCTTCTGGCAGGCTGCACAAAATATAAAATTGGCGCAATTGCTCGAGTAAATTCGGATAATCCTGGCAAGCTCCCTCCAAATATTTCTTGTAATGACCATGCTCTCGCCCAAACTCTACCCCGCCGTTAGTGATTAACCTTGTTAATATCATCGCCATCAGCTCTTCATGTTTTCCAGACTCAATTTGTTCGCGCAGCTTAACCGCAATCTCAACTAAAGGGAAATAATGTTCATCATCTATTCGGAGTACTAGGAGAACATGCTGCAAAAACACCAGCCTTTCAGTGGGCCCTAGGTTCTGCGAAGGATCATTTAGGTTGCTGAGTGGTTTAAGAAACTCTTCAATACCGACACAATTAACTAAACGCATTGTTAATTGGGTATGATACTGCGCATCCAGTCTCATCGCATACAGAGTAACAAGCGGATACAGGTGGAATAATGCCTCAACAGCATTATCAGGCACGCCTAGCGCTAACAAATAGGCAAGAGGCGCTTGCGATTTTTTCTCTGGGAATTCGATGGGCTGCATTAGGTAGTCCCAGATATGGCTTTGGCGAAAGACATTTATTTTTTCCAAAAGTGATCTCAATAAACTCACATCTTCTAACCTAATTATTTTGACTAAAACAGAGGGATGTTCTAACTCGTAGCTAGAAGTCAATGATTGAATATAATGTTCAAAATCATCATCCCTATACTGGTCCGTCGCCTCGTGAAATTCCTTGGAAAATGCCGCTAACAACTCAATTCCCAGTGAGCTTGATAATAATATCTGGCGTAAAGATTCATCGTCTTGACTGTCGCCGACGGCAACGAGCGGCTTATCTAATAAATTGCGGCAGATCGCCCAAGGAATCAATTCAGCCAGGACTCTACCTGGAGGTTTGCCCGAGTAAACACTTAACGCTTTACGTATAAATTCGATCACAGGGATATCGCCAAAAGAGGAATTCTTCGCTTTAGCCTCAAAATAGTGAATAAGATAGTGCCTGCCATAAACTTCATAGCATTCTTCCATACACACAAAATCAGTACCGCGCGTTTGTGTGTCCAAATGTGCCTGCTTAGCAACGACCATCATTTCAGATTGACGCAGCGCATCGTGAGTTGCCGCGTTCATAATGGTTGCTTTATGTTGATTACCCATCTTGAGCCAAATGTCATTGAAGGCATCTTGGTTATTAGCCGCAAAGGCAAGTTCAAGCAATTTCAGTTGATGCGTGAAGGGTAATGCACGGTAATCTTCCTCACTAAATTGACTCGTACTGCCTAGGGTGATCATTGCCTGCAACAGCCCAGTGTAATCTGCATTATTGACGTCGACTTGGGCCAGTAAGGTCGCAAAGGGTAATGGCTGTGGTGACTGCCGCGTCCATAGTCTGCGGTCCGCAGCGATGGTATTGGCATTTTCTAAAAGCTTTGCCGATAATCCTGCGATACCTACTGCTGTTTGTAACTGCGAGAAAAAGGGATTAATGCCGGTTATCCGCATTGCATCGGCAACTGCTAACAACAGCGCTATCGGTTGATGTTCAAAAATGGCTTTGATCGAGTCCAGCGTTAATTGTTCAAACCGCTTCACCGCGGGTTGACCTTCTCGCGATAATTCTGCATTCAGATAAGCAGTCAAAAATTGATAACTCCCAGTGACTCGATTTATTTGCGTGAGCAAATCAACCAACAAGGCAGGATCGGCAAACTGGTTAACTCTATTAAATAAATGCGGATGGAGTAGATAATATTGCGAAGGTGTGGTCGCAATGAACGCCGCAACCGCTGCTTTATCCATACTGTCGATGCGTTCACAATACCCCTCATTCAAGACCGCCTGCAAGCCCCTACTCGCCTCTGCAAGCGTTTCCACCAAGAGCCGGAGCTCCTCGGGCGTTGCGGTAGCAGGATCATAGTCTAGGCGTTCAATGCAATGGGGATTGTCCTTAACTGCTTGAATAATTTCCGGAATTGTTCGCATTGAATTTCTCGCTGTATCAATAGTCAGGGCTGGTAAAAGAGCCCTAAGGGTATAAGAAGAAGCTTAAGGAAATATTAAGGGGTTGGGAATTGGTTGCCCATCTCAAGGCAACCTCACCAAAGTTCACTAAACAACTGTCATTCCCGCGAAGGCGGGAATCCAGGAAAAGAGAGCTAATCTCTTCGAACCCATTAACCTAAAAAATCCACACGGGAACCCTACGCGGTGGCGGTAAATCGCATCTTTCAGCAGTAGAGAAAACCGCGACAAAGGCTCATTTTTCCTGGATTCCCGCCTTCGCGGGAATGACATTGTATATTCTATGAACTTTGGCGAAATAACCCTGTGCCCTGATGACATCTTCCAACCCATCAAACCTGAGGTAACGTAACCCCCGTTTGCCCTTGGTACTTCCCAGCGCGGTCTTTATAAGACGTCGCACAAACTTCTGCAGCCTCAAAAAAGACAATCTGAGCAACCCCTTCGTTCGCATAAATTTTTGCAGGCAAGGTGGTAGTATTGGAAAATTCCAAGGTCACGTGCCCTTCCCACTCGGGTTCTAACGGGGTTACATTGACGATAATCCCACAACGGGCGTAGGTTGACTTGCCCAAGCAAATGGTCAGCACGTTGCGCGGTATCCTTAAATATTCGACGGTACGCGCGAGGGCAAAGGAATTAGGCGGAATCACACACACCGGCGCTTTAACGTCAACAAAACTGGTTTCATCAAAGTTCTTGGGGTCGACTACGGCGGAATTGATGTTGGTAAACACCTTAAATTCGTCGGCACAGCGCACATCATAGCCATAGCTGGAGGTGCCAAAAGAAATGATTTTATGGGAGCCCTGGAAACGCACCTGTTCAGAAACAAAGGGTTCGATGAGGCGGTGCTGTTCGGCCATGTAACGGATCCACGTATCTGCTTTAATAGTCATACCCTATTCCTTCTAAGTATTTTGAATTTCAATGTTGGGAAACTTACTTGAATAATCTTTCGCCCGCAACGACAACCGTGCGGCCACATGGCAAGCAATGTCCCGATAAATGAGGGCATTGTCACCACAGGGGTCGGCAACCACGGTGGGGTTCCCGCCATCGGCTTGCTGCTGGATCTGCCGATCCAGGGGCAATTTGCCGAGCAGCGGCACCTCATATTGCTCCGCGATAGACTGCCCGCCACCTTCGCCAAAAATAGACTCGCGATGACCGCAATGGGTGCAAACGTGCTGACTCATATTTTCGACAATACCGAGGACCGGCACATTGACCTTGTTAAACATGGCAATGGCCCGGCGCGCATCCAATAAGGCGATGTCTTGAGGGGTGGTAACAATAACTGCACCGCTCACCGGAATTTTTTGCGCTAAGGTAAGTTGGATATCGCCCGTGCCCGGGGGCAAATCGACGATGAGATAATCGAGATCGTTCCAAGCGGTATCATGTAATAACTGCTGCAGCGCCCCACTCACCATCGGCCCACGCCAAACCACGGCTGAAGTTTGATCAATCAGATAGCCAATGGACATGGATTGGATACCATGGCGAACAACCGGCGTCAGCCCTCCCGACGATTCTCCTACCGGCTGGCTAGTCGCCCCTAACATATGGGGTTGGCTCGGGCCGTAGATATCCGCATCGAGGATGCCAACAGCGGCGCCTTCGGCGGCCAGGGCCAACGCTAAGTTGACAGCAGTCGTGGATTTCCCGACCCCGCCCTTGCCGGAAGCCACGGCAATGATATTTTTAATTTTTTCCGTACCCTTGAGCCCCGACTGAACCGCGTGAGCAGCGACTTTCCAAGTGGTTTTGATCGCGAGTTCCAGGGCGGGATAATGGCTTAATAGCAACTCGGTGATGGCTTGTTCCAATAACAATTTCCGCCGCAGCGCGGGATAACCCAGGACCAGGGTGAGGGTTACTTGATTGCCATTAATGTCGATGGCGCCGATCGCCTTGGCGGATACTAAATCTTGACCAAGGTAAGGGTCACGATAATGGGCTAATGTGGCTTGTAGTTGCTCTTTGGTGACTGTCATAGGGTACCTTTTTAGTTTGCGGGTATGATAACCTAAAATGGGTTGGAAAAGCTACAGGGGGATGGGTATTGAGGGTGCGACGCGGATCGGTGCATCTAGAGAGATCACCCTCATCACAACCCCAACAACCTCCCCAACCCCGCTTCATCCAAAATCTCAACCCCCAGCTTCTCCGCCTTCGCCAACTTCGACCCCGCCGCACTCCCCGCGATCACCGCCGTCGTCTGCTTAGAAACACTTTCTGTGGTTTTTGCCCCCAAGGCTTGTAATCGCGCCTTAGCCTCATCCCGAGTCATAGATTCAAGGGAGCCCGTCAACACATAGGTTTTCCCCGACAACGGTAACCCCGCTGTACTGGACACAACATCATCCCAATGCACCCCAAGGCTCTGCAATTTAGCAATTATTTCGCGATTATGCGCCTGGGCGAAAAAAGTGTGAACTTGGGCTGCGACCACAGGACCCACATCAGGTACATTCAGTAATTCTTCTTCACTCGCCGCCATAATATTGGCCAATGAACTGAAATGCTGAGCCAAACTCATTGCCGTCACTTCACCCACTTCACGGATCCCCAAGCTATAGATAAAACGCGGTAACGTCGTCCGCAAACTTTTTTGGATCGCTGCCAATATATTTTCCGCCGATTTCAAACCCATGCGCGGCAAACCACTCCATTGCACCAGCGTTAATTGATAAATATCCGCAACGGATTGTACCAATCCCAAA
>Ga0207103_10012_pt1 | contig 55793 bp, 60 predicted proteins | sample Alteio_BWMinHeat_81_FD_153546 | JGI IMG/M metagenome (GOLD analysis project Ga0207103, IMG submission 153546) | Enriched cells from forest soil in Barre Woods Harvard Forest LTER site, Petersham, Massachusetts, United States -... | ecosystem: Environmental > Terrestrial > Soil > Temperate forest >...
GAGTACTTTTCTTGCCGAGTCGCAAAATTAGAATAAAATAATTACATTTTTAGATATAATTAAAAATCTAAGTTTAGGTTACAGTAATAGTCATGTTTAACGGTACAGACAATGCATCAGGATTGTTTATGCCTGCCCACACAAATATTTGCGCAGTATAAGTTCCTGACAATATGGGTGTCCATGATTGTGAAGGATTCAAGGATTGACCAGGGTCTAACGAGCCTGTGAGCCACGATAATGATACCACCACTCCATCTTTATTTTGAATTTGCACCAAATATGCAAAAGGTTGAATCTTATCCTGACCGTTTGTCACATCAGATGTTATCTGAACTTGTTTGTTTACTTTGGTTTCCCAAGTTCCAGTTTTCAGAGCGACAAAAGACATATCTCCTTGGATAGCAAAAGCATCATGTATTATTGGTACCAGCAGAACTGCAAATACAAATATGGTCATCAAAAATGGCATTGATTTCATTTGATCATACCATAATATCGTGTCACTTTTTAGGGTTTTGAAAAATCTAGGAATCTTATGTCATTATCTGAATTAATTTTTTCCTAGATTTCTCCCCTGATGTAATCTTTACCTGAGACTGTGACACATTGAAGTGTTTTGAAAGTTTTTTTATCAGTTCTCTATTAGCCTCGCCTTTTTCTGGTTTTGATTTTATTCCTACAGATATCTCATCATTGTTGACTAGAATGAAATCCTTGTGAAATGTAACAGAGACCTTGTATATCATAATCAATCTAGATATAAGATAAATATTAAACAACTTGATTTCTATCTATTACAATGTCTGATTCTAATGACGATCTTGAACGACTACAACTCTTAGATCTCGTAGCACAAAGAGGTGTAAAGGGTCTTGCACGTGTACAGTTAGAACGTCTCCAAATTCTTGTAGAACAAAAAGACTATGGCGATAATCCCAAAGCGCAAAAATCAAAAATGAAATTGTTATCTCAGATTGCCATTGCAATTTATGATTATGACGAAAAATTTGGCAATTCATTTAAAACAAGCTAAAGAGGATGTCAGGCAGTGTTAGGCAATGTCACCAATTCCATATTACATAATACCTTATTCATAAAATATGGTCTACTAGGATTATTTTTTAATGGAATGTTCTCAAGTTTTATTCCAATTCCAACAGAGGCAACTATCTCTGCATTGCTTTTGGGCGGAGTAAACCCAATAAATGTTTTTTTGGTGCTAACCATCGGTTCCATAATTGGTGGTTATATTGCGTACTATATTGGATACAATGGAAGATTACTAAAAAAACTTCGAAAAACTCCTGAAAAATACCAGCAAAAAAGCATAGGTATGATGGCCAAATACGGTTGGGTTACAATAATTTTCTTTTCCCCTTGGCTTCCTATAGTTGGAGATGTTGTATCTATTGTAGCTGGTACTAAAAAATACAATATTGTAAAATACACAATTGCAATGACAACTGGCAAGACAGTAAAGGCCGTTGCAATAGTATTCCTTGGTTTCTATTTCATACATTGGCTAGTTAGCGTTCTACGTTAGATCAAAGGTATATTACTCGTTTTTTAGAACTAGAATATCGTGAAGTCGGTTTTTCCAATTAACTATGATCTGGAATTTGAACCAGATTTTGATAAATTCAGATTCAAAGGAAGAGAAAAGATCACCATACAAGCAAGAGCCACAAGGCAGATAGTTCTAAACTCTGCAGAATTGGAGATCAAGGACTGCCAGATTATAGTAAATAAAAAGACCATTAAACCCAAGATAAGACTTGATGCCAAAAATGAGGAACTAGTTCTTTCTTTACCAGAAAAGATTTCAGGAAAGGCCATACTTTCAATAGATTTTGTAGGTACCTTAAATGACAAACTTGTCGGCTTTTACAGGAGTAAATATGAATACAAGGGTAAAGAAAAACTTCTTGCTACCACTCAATTTGAGGCTGCAGATGCAAGACGAGCTTTTCCATGCTGGGATGAGCCTGAGGCCAAGGCGACTTTTGATGTCACACTAGTTGTGGATAATAATTTAACTGCAATTTCTAACATGCCTGTAGCATCCAAAAAGAAAATTGGAAAGAAGACAGCATTCAAGTTTGCACGATCACCAATAATGTCAACATATCTTTTGTATCTGGCGGTAGGTGAATTCGAGTTTTTAGAGGGAAGACTTGACAAGACACAGATTAGAATCATTACAACAAAAGGCAAGAAAATGTTGGGCAAGGCGTCCCTTGAATTTACAAAACAATTTCTTTCGTATTTTCAAGATTATTTTGGAATAAAATATCCACTTCCAAAACTAGACATGATAGCAATTCCAGACTTTGCATCTGGTGCAATGGAAAACTGGGGAGCAATAACATTCAGAGAGACAGTACTGCTTTATGATCCAAAAACATCTTCAACTGAAACTAAACAGCATATTGCAGAGGTAGTATCTCATGAAATTGCACACCAGTGGTTTGGCAATCTAGTTACCATGAAGTGGTGGAATGACCTATGGCTCAATGAAAGCTTTGCCACTTTTATGGCCACTAAAGCAGTTGACAAATTTTATCCAGAGTGGGATTTCTGGGACCAATTTCTAATATCAGAAATGACAGGAGGTCTGAGCCTTGATTCACTTAAAACATCTCATCCAATTGATGTCAAAGTAAAAAGTCCCTCTGATGTAAGACAAATTTTTGATGAGATAAGCTACAACAAGGGAGGATGTGTTCTTATGATGTTAGAAGATTTTCTTGGAGAAAAGAACTTTCGTATAGGATTACACAATTATCTTTTAAAACACAAGTACAGCAATGCCAAAGGTGAAGATCTCTGGAATTCCCTAGCATCCGTATCAAGAAAACCTGTAAGACAGATGATGAACAGTTGGGTTAAACAAGTAGGATATCCGTTAATCAAAGCAACTCTAAATGATTCTAAAATAAAACTAGAACAAAAAAGGTTCTTGCTTGAGAATGGAAAATCAAAGGTTGGAAATTGGATAATACCAGTTTCTGTAAAAACAGGTGATAAGATTATTTCAAGATTGATGACCAAATCAATCACAATTCCAATTGATACCAAGTTTGGTTGGTTTAAGATAAATTCAGGCCAGAAGGGTTTCTACAGGGTAAAATATGGTGACGAAACCCTAGAGCGACTAGGAGAACTAGTGCAGGAAAAGATACTAAGTAACGTAGATCGCTGGAGTCTTCAACATGATCTGTTTGCGCTGTGTATTTCCAATCAAGTATCATTAAAGAGGTATCTTGAATTTGTAAAGTACTACACTGACGAAGACGATTATCTGGTCTTAGCAGACATTGTAGGCAGCTTGAATTTCATTTATGGCCTATTATCTAAGGAGAGTTTTGGGGATGAGATCAAAGAATACAACAAGGAATTCTTTAGAAGAATATTTGAAAGGTTGGGATGGGAACAGAAAAAGGGAGAAAAACCAACAGATGCACTTCTTAGAAATTCTGTGATCAGTTCTCTTGGCAAGCTTGGTGATGATGAAATTTTGCAAGATGCACAAAAAAGATTTTCTAGTTTCTTAAAATCAAACTCGCTTAATCCTGATTTGCGCAGTGCTGTGTATTCTCTAGTAGCTTGGAACGGTGACAAGAAAACTTATCAACTTTTAAGAAAAATGTACAGAAAGGCTCCATCTCAAGAAGAAAAAATAAGATTCCTTGGCGCGTTATCTAATTTCCAAGATACAAAACTACTTTCCCAATCATTACAGTTTACTTTGTCAAAGGAGGTCCGTTCTCAAAACTTGTTTGTACCAATTTCTAAAATGGCTGCTAACCCCTTTGGAAAGGAACTGATCTGGCCATGGATAAAGAAAAATTGGAATAAAATAGTAGCAAGGTTTGGAGTAGGCAATCCATTATTGAACAGGATCATAGGTACCATGGCCATAGAATCTAGTATCAAAAAAGAACAAGAAGTAAAATGCTTCTTTATGAAACACAAAACACCAGGAACTGAAATGAAGCTTGCTCAGACTTTGGAGCGAATTAGAATTAATTCTAATTTTCTAAAAACTGCACAACAAGAATTTGGTACTTGAATTTTAAGATAATTTTACATATTTTTCTAATTTTAAAAACAATAAGACGATTCCTTGGAACCCTTTTTATAATTTGGAAACTTGAGGAACATAATCAACATGACAAGTTCTATTCTAACACAGTTTTTAAGTACAGAATATTTGATTCCGTTGTTTCTAGTTACAATATTTATTGCATCTTTGATCTCCTCGAAAATAAAAATTCCTTATACAATGATTCTTGTTGGAATAGGAGTTGCAATTTCCTTATTTCACTTTACAGGACTTAATTTTATCAATATAGCCCAGTTCAAGGTAGACCCAAAATTAATTCTGGTTTTCATAGTTCCACCATTAATTTTTGAAGCAATGATGAAAATTAAACATGAAGAATTCAAACAAGTGCAAATATCTGCACTTTTGTTGTCTACTGTTGGGGTCCTTCTTGCAACCTTGGTTGGCGGATTCCTGCTAGTATATTTTGCACATTTACCATATATCGTATCTTTTGCGTTTGCAGCATTAATTGCGCCAACTGATGCTGCCATTGTAATTGAAGTATTCAAAAAAGTCAGAGTACCAAAATTACTTTCCACCCTAATGGAATCTGAAGCAAGTTTCAACGATGCAACTGGTGTCATAATATTTTCATCAATAATTGCAATAGCAGTAGCACAGGGATCAACATTAGAAACACAGAACGTTATTGGCAACATAAACGTAAACATTATTCAACAACTAGAAAATTTTGCATTAGTATTTTTTGGAGGAATAGCTGTTGGATTAGCTATTTCTGCAGCGGCACATAGATTGCACAAGTTACTAGATGATCCATTTTCAGAAACAGCCCTTTCAGTTGCAGTAATGTTTGGTTCAGTTGTAGTTGCAAATTCATTAGGTATGTCAGGTCTAATAGCAGCAGCTGTTGCAGGACTATACTTTGGAAATATAACAATGAAAAGTGAAAAAATCATTAGCCCCAAAGTAAGAACATATACTTCCAATTTTTGGGAGATGATTGCTTTTTTTGCCAATTCGTTGGCCTTTCTCTACTTAGGATTAAGCATGGACTTGATAGGAATTGGTCAAAATCTGCCACTGATAATACTGGCATTTGTTGTTGTTTTGGCTGCAAGAGCTGTATCCACTTATCCAATACTTCGTTTAACTAACAAATTCACCAAAGAAAACATTCCAAGAACATGGCGAAATGTTGTGTGGATGGGCGGTATGAGAGGAGCGTTGTCTGTAGCATTGGTTGCAACGCTGCCGGCAAGTGAGTTTAAGGAAACCCTGCAGACAATAACTTTTGGCGTGGTTCTTGCATCTTTGATAATCCAGTATCCAGTTTTATTAAGATACATCAAAAAAACATTTCCAGAAAGTATTGCTGAAGAAAAATCATAGCATATCGTAATATTAATCTCAAACACAAGATAAAGTGATTCCAATGAAGTTTTTTGAACCGGCAAAGAATATTGACACATTAATCTTAGAGGGAATTTCACTTGCCAAGCTTAACAAACACAAGGATGCAATTTCATTTTTTGACAGGGCTCTAAGGATAGATCCTAAAAATGTTGATGCACTATACCACAAAGGGCTTGCATTAACTAATCTTGATAAAAATAGGGATGCGATATCATGCTTTGAAAAAATTTTAGAAATAGATCCAAAACATGTTGCTGCCCTTAACAACATAGGAAATGCGCTTGCAGAAATTGGTCATTATGAACAGGCCATAGCATCATATGACAAAGCTTTGAAAATCAAACCAGATTATGCAACATCTTTTTACAATAAAGCAATTGCAAAAAATAAACTTGCCCTATACGAAGAAGCAGTATCGTGTCTTGATAATTGTCTAGGATTGGAACCACAAAATATCGATGCATTGTTTTACAAAGGACTGGTATTAGGCAAACAAAAAAAACATGAGGAAGCACTTGACTGTTTTGATAGCGTATTGAAGATAGATCCCCAACATAATGAGGTCTCATTTTACAGAGGAACTGAGCTAGCTGAGCTTAACAGGCATTTAGATGCCATAGATGCATTTGATTTGGTGTTAAAAGAACATCCAAAAAATGGCAACGTGATATATGCAAAATCCCGTAGCAAGGCAGAGATTGGCGAAATTGACGAGTCATTGATCCTACTTGCAGAAGCTATATCATACTACGGTAAAACTATTAAAAACTGGGCAATAAAGGACAAATCATTTAAGAATATAAAAGATGACTTGCGATTTAGGACACTGGTAAAATAGGTGAAAAAAATTGTCTGAGGATTTAATAAAAACGGTTCAAAAATTAATTGATTCTGGTAAAGGAGACAGTAATAGACTACATGAGATTTTTGACGTGCTAAAACATGGCACCCCCCTATACATGTCAGATTACAAATATGTAGAAAGTCTAATTAAAACTCTAGAGGAACAAGAACAAATTAAATCAGAAAAAGAAACCAAATCAAAAAAGACCAAAGGACAAAATAAAAAATCAGAAAAAGTTCAATCAAAAGGAGACAATGCTCTTAAAATTCTAAAAAATCGACTTGCTGCTGGAGAGATTACCATAGAAGAATTTCAAGAGCTAAAGAAAGTGCTAAAAGAAACCTAATGAATTTTGTTTTAGATGAATCTTTTCTTCTTAAATCTTAAATGTAATCACACCAAGACTGCTATAGGTCTACAAATATTGTCATTTTCACAGTTTAATGTCTATAACAGTCAAGTTGACACTTTACATTCTTGCACTTGTTGGTTAAAGAGACAAATCATTCTGTATAATGGTGAATAACATTGTCCAAGTTTGATCCACTACCACCAGCCCCGGTGCTAATGACATGTTTTGGTCATTGTGGCATAGGATTGGGTGCAGAATCTTATAGAAGATTATTACTTGATGTTGGGGCAGACCCGCTCAAACCTACTCTTAAAGGCGAAAAAGAAGAATCAAGAGTGCTCAAAAGATATGGCAGCACCATTCTAAGATTTCCACCATCATATGGAGGTAACGAGATACCGCTTATCCCAAGAGCATTACTAATCGACTTGGATCCAAGAGCTGCTAATCTCATCTTACAATCATATCCTGATCTTTTTGCCTTAAGGGACAAACATGTCATTCATGGCTCAGGAGGAGCTGCAAGAAATTGGGCAGAGGGCAGAACACGTTTCATAAAAGAGGTAAGCGCCAAATTTGATTTGCAAAAACAAATAGCTGCACTTTCACCAGAACCAGTAAGAGGATTCTGTGTACCGTTTGCAATGGGAGGTGGAACTGGCAGTTCTTTTGCAAGTGCATTTATTCAATACATAAAAAAAGATACCAAAGAGCATGCAACCATTGCAACATTAGGGCTTTTGCCAGAGTTTGGCTGGGATCCTATAATTTTTGAAGCTGCTGCAATAAATATTGTAATGAATTTAGAATACCAGATAAAATATAGTGATTGTTCAATTCTCTTTTCAAATAAAACTCTAAGACTGTTAGCTCATAAATTTGAGAAAAAATTAGACAACATACCATCAATAATTGATGATCTTCCAAAAGAACAAGAAGTAGGTTGGAAGGATTATCGCGGTATGAATCTGATTGCAGCAAGTGCCATTTCTATGTTTGTTTCATCATTTGCAAGAGAAACAGAATGGGATATGTCAAACTATAGGACTTGGCTTGCAACAAAACGACCAAAATTTGCAATCCCATGGGCAATTCCAATCATATCTGAGGAAAAAATATGGAGTACAGATCTAATGTCAAAAGGAAAAAGCAACACCATGGAAGGAATTATTGAGCACATTCACAAAAAAGAAGATGCACTTTTGTTTGATCTTGATGAAAATGATGTCAGAGACAAGGGAGGTCCAAAGGACTCTTGTTGTGCACTAGTAAAAGTCAAGGGAGAGTTTGACGTAAAGGAAAGGGATGCCCTCAAGGCAATTATCAAAGATAGATTTAACATTGAAGACTCTAGAATGATTTTTGTCAAGATACCAATACTTGAAAGTGAACAGGCAAACATCACAATTCTAGTCAACACAAAGGCAATAGGACCAAAAATACTTGAGATTGCAAGTGAGGCCGAAGTTTCGTGGGATGCTTACAAGGAGGAATATGGCAAATGGGGTTTGACTACAGAAGAATTCAAGCAGAGCCTGATGGATGTTGTTCATCAGTTTAGTTAGGTATTGAAAGATGGCTGATTTTCAGTATCTTGAAGAGACAGCTGGCAGGATAAAATCCAATAGGCAACAATTAACAAATGTGGAGGCAGAGCTTGCCAGAGTTAATTTTAGAATTCATGAAGTTCCACTAAAGAGTGTCACAGAGTCCACCTTTGCAAAGATGGTGGGAGAACAATATCATGATGAATTGGGCGAGCTTGAAAAGATAAAAAATGAGCTTGTGTCTGAAAAAGAAAAACTAAGCGAAACGATAAAAACAGATACCAATAGTTTTGTCACAGAGATCACTTCCCCAGAGCTTGTGATTCCGTTAGAATTACCCCCAAAACTATCCGAAGGCAATACAACCTTCAAGTACAAAAACGGAACCAAGTTTAACAACATATTTGACATATTGAGTGAGCTGCTAGGACTTAGTGCACCAATTTTAGTCAAGGATGTCATGTTTTCATCATCTGAAATTGTTGTCAAGGTATCAGATGAATATGAAGCAAAGCAGAAATTCATCAGCAGTATGAACGAGGTACAAAAAACCCTATCTATCAAGAAAAGGTAATTCTTAAAATAAGATGTAATGTGTAAAAAACCTTGTTATAATTTGGTCGGATTCTGAATATAACTGGAACCTTGTTACACAATATTAAATATCTACCAAATAGGCAACATGATTGGTCTGGGGTATGGTTAAGAAAGATTCTCTTCGTGTATGTGGATTCTGTGGCACTGTTTATTCCATAAATGCAACAGATTACAATGGCAGATGTCCTAATTGTAAAAGCAGGGTTCAAAATATGATTGAAGATTAATCATGTTTTATAATTCTGTAACCTAGAATTTGAACAGTGATAATTTTTAGAATCAATACTTTCAATCTCACCTACCAAAATGGTGTCTTATCCGCATTTAGATTCACTTTTCTTTCAAATATTAGCTGACAGATTAGTCCATAATACTGACAAACTTGTATGTGAACCAGACACAGATGTAAGCGTGGCTTAATAATTGATTTCACGAATAAAAATTGCACGACTCAACAAAACCAACAAGGAACAACAGACAAGGAAATTAACTCACTTTATGATGAAGGTAATTTTCTCTTATGTTCAGGCAAATATGAGGAAGCAATAAAATGCTATGATAAAATTTTAAAACTAGACCCATATTCTAAAACTGCTTTAGGTTACAAGGGACGTACCCTTCTAAAATTAAATAGACATGGTGAAGCTACACGCTGTTATGAGAAGGCGTTAAATTGTTAAAAAAATGAAGGAACAAACAAAATAGCACATATTAGTTTTTCATGAAGATTTATTGTCCCAATTATGGCGTATAATCAAAGATTATTTGCCTTGATCATAAAAGATGTTCAAAATGATATAAGATATAACAAGGAAAAATTATCGGCTTTTTGTGAAGAGAAAAAACAAAAAAATTCTAATGATTATAATGGCTATAGGATTTGGAGCCATAATGGTAGGAAGTTCAACTGTGGCGCTATTTGGCGGTTTTGGCAATCCAAAAACAGCTCAACCCACTGATATTACGATAACTGGCACACCTGCAGATAATTACAAGGACAAAGACCGTCCAACATTTTGTGAAACTAGTGATGCAAAATCTAACAAATACATAACAGAATTCAAGATTCCTACTGCATGTACACAACCATTAGGTATAACAACAGACTCCAATGGAAATGTCTGGTTTACAGAATCAAATACAGGAAAAATTGCCAAGTTTGATCCTTCCACTAAAAACTTTACAGAATATGCAAATCCATTATGGCAGTCACATCAAAAATCAATGATGTGGGGAATTGGTTATACATCTGATGGAAACTTGTGGTATACAGATTCTGGACATGGTATAATTTGGAGATTCTCTCCTACTGATACAAAATACGCTAATTTCAATTATCCAATAACACCTGGTCAAAATGAAACGTTTCCTCAGATGCTTGTCGTAAACGGTAAAGAAATTTTAGTAAATGATTTTGTAGGAAGAAAAATAACATCTTTTAATTTAGATCAGGCTGGTCCTATCATACAATATTCAACAATATCTTCTCCAGGAAACTACAACTTTACTAGCGACATGGCAGTAGATTCTAATGGAAAAATCTGGTATACGGTTTGGATATATCAACAAGGAGGACATCTGGTAAGATACGATCCCCAAACAGGCAACAAAACTCAAATTAATCTTCCTCCAGGGATTTTAGCTCCAAATGGAATATCAGTAGGAAAAGATGGCAAGATATGGGTTACCGATACTGCAAGCAGTATCTTTTTCAGTTTTGATCAACAATCACAGCAATTTACAAGATTTATCACTTCAATGCCTATAGAGTCCACATACGGCAATGCGTCAGGATTGATAAAGACGCCAATTTCTAGACCATATTGGAATCAGGTTGATAACAATGGCAGAATCTGGTTTAATGAACAGGTAGCAAACAGATTAGCTGTTTTTGATCCTGCAAAAGGTACCCTTGTAGAATATCAAGTTCCTTCTACAAATCCAAACTGGTCTGACTGTGGAGCCTTACAAGATTGTGGAGTAGCTCAAGTGCTTGATTTTACAACAAATGATGACAAGGTATGGTTTACAGAATGGGTTGAAAATAACATTGGTTTTCTAGATCCAAAGGCACCGCTCCCAATGGATGTGGATGTAACTCCAACAGATATTACTCTTCATAGAGGTGAGAATTCCACAGTATCATTTACAATAACTCCAAATGAGCAAATCATAGATCCTGTTACTGTAGTTATGTCAAATACTGCCAATACTAATGACATTATTGTTTCTGGCAATTCTCAAGTAACTATGACAAATCAGCCAAAGACTGTTTCAGTTAGTATTTCTGCAGATAGTTTCGCATTTACAGGAACATACCAAGTTCTAATTGGCGCCAGATATCACGAAGTTACAATATCAAAGTATGTAACAGTCACCATAAAATAAGAAGTGATTCCAAAGATTGATTCCAGTATAGGGATCTTTGTATACAGTACAAACTTTGAAGGCATTGGAGGAAAGATACGATCAGCCCAGGAGGATTTTTTTGTATCTGAAATTTTAGATCAGAGAACATTATCTAAAATTTCCCAGACAGGTAGTTATGCAGTATACAAGTTAAAAAAATATGGAATTGATACAAATCATGCTCTTTCTGAGATTTTTAAAATTCATGGGGTAAGATTAAAGGCATTAGGGCTCAAGGACGCCAGTGCTACAACCGAACAATTTGTGTGTGATACAAGTACCTCTAAATCGCCTGAGAAGTTTACCACCAACAGATACGATCTTACACGAATAGGATTTGTTGCAAAACCACTTACAAAAAAAGACATGATTGGAAATCATTTTAAGATAAAAATCCAAGATGCAGATTTTACAAAAATTGACAATTTGAAGGAATATGAGAAGATTTTAAACTTTTTTGGATATCAGAGATTTGGCAGTAAAAGACCAGTCTCTCATCTCATAGGAAAAGCAATACTACAAAATGATTTTGAATTGGTAGTTCATCTGCTTCTTTCTTTTAGCTCAGAATATGATTCAGTTGAAAATAATAAAATAAGAAAAATGCTTGAAGACAAGTCAAATTATTCAAAAGTTTTGCAAGAAATCCCCCATCAAATGGATATTGAAAGAATAGTACTTGATGAGATGGTGCAGCATGGAGATGCCATCAAGGCCATAAGAGCAATTCCTCTTTCTCTAAGAAGATTTTTTGTTCAAGCCTTCCAGTCTTATGTATTTAATTGTGCTATGAGTCAAGCTTTTGAGCATGGCGAAGAATTATTTTTACCAAAAGAAGGTGACGTTTGTTTTGATAAGAAAAACGATCTTGGAAGATACCAAAATGATCCAGACCAGAGGCTTGCAATACCTCTAGTAGGTTATTCTTATTCTAAAAAAAACAGATTTGATTATCAAATTTCCCAAGTTTTAGAAAAAGAACAAATTCATGCAAGAGATTTCTTTTCAAAAGAAATGCAAGAGGTAAGTAATGAGGGCGGATTCAGACAAGCTACAATAAAATGTGAGAGTTTTTCCACAATGGAACCATTTGTAAGTTTTACATTGTCTCGAGGCTCGTATGCAACTATTCTATTGCGTGAGATAATGAAACCTTCAGATCCTATTGCTGCGGGTTTCTAAACTTTCACAATTACCTACTTCATTTGATATTTATATTGAAAAATTTAAAATTAAATTATGTTTGATGAAGTTTTCACTAGAATAACAAAAGCACAAAATTTTCCAGATGATTATGACTGGATTAATGTAGACGAACCACTTTCGCTTGAGAAACTAAAAGGTCAGATAATAGTGTTGGATTTTTGGACATATTGCTGCATAAATTGTATGCATATGCTTCCCGCCTTAGCAGCATTAGAGAAAAAATATGAAGGTAAACCGGTCATTTTTATCGGCGTACATTCAGCAAAATTCTTCAATGAACAAGACAAAAAAAATATTGAAAGTGCTGTTGCAAGATATGAAATTTCTCATCCAGTAGTTGTGGATAGGAACATGTCAATTTGGCGTAAGTATGATGTTAATGGATGGCCTACCATCATCATCATAGATCCCAATGGAACTATAGTTTACAAACAATCAGGTGAAGGCCAAAAAGAATCAATTGAAGATACTGTGGATGTACTTTTAGAGAAACATTCCAAAACAGGAACTCTTGCAAGAGAACCTTTCAATATAGAACATAAAAAATCACAGAACAAAACAACACTTTCCTTTCCAGGAAAAATATCAATATCCAAAGGCAAAATCGTTTTGTCTGATTCAAACCACAACAGGATCATTGTTACCGATCTTTCTGGCAAAATCGAACACGTCATAGGAAGTGGGAAGATTGGATTTTCTGATGGCAGTTTTGAAACTGCAACTTTTTTTAGGCCACAAGGAGTAGTATGGAAAGATGATTCCATAATAGTGGCAGATACTGAAAATCATGCCATAAGAAAAATAGATTTGGTAAACAAAAAAGTCATCACCCTTGTTGGGACAGGACGTCAAGGCCCATGGATTTCACAAGGTGGAAAGGGAAAAGAAATTTCCATCACATCGCCATGGGATGTAGCACAAAAAGATAATCTAATTTTCATTGCAATGGCAGGAAATCACCAGATTTGGACATATGATATGGAATCAGGTATTGCAAAACCATTTGCTGGAAACGGATATGAAAATATTATCGATGGTGAAAAACAACAAGCACAACTTGCACAACCAAGCGGGCTTTCCATATCAGGAACCAAATTATATTTTGCAGATAGTGAAGTCTCAGCAATCAGAGAAATTGATCTAGAAACTAATCAAGTAAAGACAATAGTTGGTCACGGATTATTTGTGTTTGGGCACAAAGATGGTCATGTTGATGAAGCACTGTTTCAACACCCATTAGGAGTATATGCATCAATGAACAAGATCTATGTTGCAGATACTTACAACTCTGCAATCAGAGAAATTGATCTAGAAACTAATCAAGTAAAGACAATAGTTGGAAAAACAGAAATGAATGGAATATGTAAAGTAGATGACCCAGCATGTGATTCCCTTGGTCTTTACGAGCCAAGTGATATAGAATTATTCCAAGATAAGATGTACATTACCGATACAAATAATCATTTGATTAGAATCTATGATATGAATTCAAACATATTACAAACTCTTGAAATAAAAAATTAGATTAGAATTTTCGTATCTTAAATAATTTGATATGGCAATTATTCGAATGTAATAATTTAACGAATTACCACCATGGTGGCATTTTGTTGTGTTCAGAAAAGTATTCATTATATACTACACAAAGTTTACGGCTATCAAGTATCTGAAATACGTATAACACAAAATATCCCACAACTAAGGCAGGAAGAAAATAAATGGACGTAAATGACAGAACCGAGATTTTTATTCCTATCAAATAAGAAACACTGAGAGTGGAAAGAAGTAAAGACAATACAAGAATTCCTACACCTCTAGCAATTTTTCCTATGTAAATATGTCCAATTCCTTGCAAAGAGACAAGTCCTAGCACAACCGCAAGAACAAGTGTTGTTACCTCACTTTTATAGGTGACAATAGTTTCATTAACCGATTTAGTTTTTTGTGGTGTTTGAATTGTAGATGTGTTATGATCTGATTTAGTTTTCTCTGTTTTTTGTTTGTTTTTCAAAATGTTTTCTAGTTGGGCGTTTAATCTCTTTATATCAGCATCTAGATTTTCAACAGAGTGTGATTCAGTCGGTATTTCTGTTTGTTCATCCGTGACCATCTCATTTGTATATAATAAATTATCAAGATATGTTTTATCTGAAGAATAAAGATCTTTTCCCTTCTCAATCCTATCTAGTATGTATTCTAACCTAGCTGCATCTCCAATTCCTTGCTGTATTAATCTATGAATTGATTTAACTAATTCATATGCCATATTGCTCAAGTCCTCTTTCAAGTAGATATAACTGTAACATTAAATAATTCATATTATCTTGCATGTGCATTTCTATTCATTATTTACTTTAAAATCATTAAGTTCAGATTATTTGTAAGTCGAGAAATTTCGTCTCTGAGTGATTTGATAACCTGACCATATTGTATAATTTCTAGCTGCATAGGATTAATCTTGGTTTTGTATTCTGCAAGCTCTGATCTTAGTGAATCAATGTCATTTTGTTGATTCTTTGTAGTAACAAGTTCAAGTTTGCTTTTGTATTCTGCAAGCTCTGATCTTAGTGAATCAATGTCATTTTGTTGATTCTTTGTAGTAACAAGTTCAAGTTTGGTTTTGTATTCTGCAAGCTCTGATCTTAGTGAATCAATGTCATTTTGTTGATTCTTTGTAGTAAGTTCAAGTTTGGTTTTGTATTCTGCAAGCTCTGATCTGAGTGATTTAGTGTTCTGATCATATCGTATAATTTCTAGCTGCATAGGATTAATCTTGCTTTTGTATTCTGCAAGCTCTGATCTGAGTGATTTAGTGTTCTGATCATATCGTATAATTTCTGGTTGCATAGCATTCATCTTGATTTTGTATTCTGCAAGTTCTGATCTGAGCGATTGTATTACTTGTAGATGCTGTAAAGTTTCATCAGACATATTTTGTTGCCTATTATTTACAATTGGGTCTTCGATTATACTTGTAATCATTTCTTCTTTTTTACTAGGTATACTTGTCTTCTCCATACTCCTTACTTGAAATACGGTTGATTGTGTTGCATTCCTGTTCTTTACTTGCTGCATACTTGCCTCATTGAAATTCATTGTATCACTAGAAATGTTTCTAGTTACATTCTTTTGCATCCAAGGTAATGCTTCTTTTCTAATTGCAGATGGTTGTTGTTTATTATTTTCTTTTGGTATAAATTTTACTTCGAAAATTTGTTCAAATGTTTTCTCTTTAGATTTTTCTACCAACACAACTAACTACTCCATCCGTAAAGGCAAAAAGTGAGATTCATGCTTACATGTATCAATGTTGGATATTCATAAAAATATGTCCTGCCAAAAATGGAAATGATGTTATTGAATACAAATCAGATGAGATGGCTTTTTTGAATTGTAGGTATTGCAAGCCCCAATTCAAGATTTTTACAATTCAGGAAAAAAGGTAACGAATGTCATAATTTGACTCAGCACTTTCAATGTATCATAAAATAAGCAGAATAAAGATTTAAGATCGTTATATGATAGAATATTATGGAAAAGGCGTATATCCTCATAGGCTGTGAGCTTGGATCTGAAAACGATATTGTTTCCAAACTTTCAAAAATGGACAAAGTCAAAGATGCGAGAATCGTATATGGGGATTATGACATCGTCGTAGAAGTAGAAACTGAAACCGAAGCACAGATGGATAGTATAATAACAAAAAAAATTCGCAAATTAGACAAAGTAAGATCAACTATGACTTTGGGAATTGTGAATTAATTTCGATATTAACAATCCCACTACAAAAATAATTATTCCCATAATTGCAATCCATTGTCCGTTTGTAATCCAGTGGGGATTTGAATACATGAAAGATGATTTTGGGCCTACTATAGATTGCCCTTGTAGAAAAAACACTATTCCAGAAATGGTGATAATTATTCCAATTCCAATCAGTGGTTTTCCTATTCTCATTGTTTATTCTATAAATAATAGCCAATAAAAGGTAAAGAGAGTTGATAAAATGGGCAAAAGAATTTTGATTCATTTCTTTAATGCCTTTTTTAAGTATGAATCCAATGGACGAATGGGGACCAGACATCTATGATCTTAGGCATAACCGAAGCTGGATTGATATTAGTATTTTTGTAGGGGCAGCAGCCTCAGCATTAATTTCCTATTTAATTTTTGGTCCAGACATAGATAGAGCAATCAAGCAGTCACCAATCTTAATTGATTTAATGTTTGCACCTTCTTTTGCAATAGGTTTTCTTTATGGCCTTAGAATGACAGACCGCGTTATGAAACCATCTGAAACAAGGAGTCCAATAAAACGTGCAATCGTCAAGATGTTTCTATTTTTGTTTATGATGGGTGCGATTTTTACGTCTGTATCTTTTGCACTTCATGGAGGAGCTAGTCCAGTTCACAAATCAATTGTCACAGATGGGTTAATTCCATGGGCAACAGAATTTGTTCAGGTTAACGGTGGTCTAACATTTCTAATCATATCCAGTATTACAATAATGGCAGCTGCTACAAAACGAATTGTAGGAATGGAAGGATTCCTAAGCAAGGTTTTCATATTTGTTGGAACGTTTATCTTTTTTTCTATGATATCCATAACACTTACACATAGTGACCCAACACACTCCCAAGTCTATCTTTATGCATTTTATCAGGCAGGAATTGTGGGCGGAATATTCTATCAGATGAACAAGCTTACAGCCCATGCCAACATGTGGGAAGACTATGCAAGTGGTTACTAGAACTTTCGAGTTTTTAGTGTAAATATTACCATTCCAATTGAGATTACCATTACAAGTGTACTAACTCCACCAAATTCTGGGAGATAAGTCGTTCCCAAAACATTAGTTGTAGTTATACCAGTCTGATTGAATTTGAGCATCACCGTGGAACTGTCAGTACCATTGATTATAATTGGTGAGATCTGTTTTCCATCTTGTGTAACAGTAAGACTACCCCCAATGAGATTATTTGGTATTTGGATTTCAGCAATACTATCAGTGTAAGTACTGTTACCGGTAAAAATCAATTCCTTGTTATTTGAATTTAGAGTGACATTTTTCATATCATAGTTTGAGACCGTAGTAACAATATAGGTATAATTTGCGGCGTATATTTTCCATTCCCATTTTATTCCTGGATGATTAAGGTCTGCAAAAGCTGGTGCAGATAACAATCCGAGTATCAGAACACAGGATATGATAATTTCTGTCTTCAATTCTTCAAATCTACAAGCTTACCGCGCATTTCCTTATCTTTAGAGATTCTTGGATGTGATGGGTCTACCATAATTATTTCATACCAAAGATAAATTCCATCTTTATAGACATAATATGAGCCAAGAAGTTTCATGTTTGGAAATCTTTCAAGTACACGACGTTCTGCAACTTGTTGCATGGAAACATCTGGTTTTATTCTTGTAACACCAAGATGCTTTGGTCTTCTTCCTGCTACTGGTCTTTTCTTGCGCATGTTTCCTCTACCTACACGCATTCTTACAACAACTATTCCTTGTTTTGCCTTGTATCCAAGTCTTCTTGCCTTTTGTATTCTGCTTGGTCGATCAATTCTAGTAAGTGCATTTTGTTTTCTCCATTCTACTGCTTTCGCTCTGAGTTCAGGGGCGTTTTCCTTCCACATCTTCAACCAAGTTTGATCCTGATGGCTAAGCATAAACGGCACTACTAAAATCCCCTTAATATTCTGTTAGAAACCTAGTATTGAACATTAAACCTCAAAGAAGCCTATTTATGAAAATGGTTTTTTTTACTCCTTATGGCATGGTTTGGAAAGATCATTTTGATTGTTTCATTAGGATTATTGGTTATTGGTTTGCAACATAGTTTTGCAGTATCATCTCTAGCAATTTCTACAAGCAAACAGACTTATGAATATGGAGATTTTCTTTCTATCACATTTAGAGTGTCAGAATTAACTGGTCAACCAATAATTATCCACATTGTAGATAGTTCTGGAAAGACTAGTGCGCCAATCAATATTTCAATAAGCAAGTTAAATTACACGATAACTTCACCATTTCCCTTTTACAAGACAAATTATAGCCCTGGAAAATATAACATAGATGCAGAATACTCTGGTATCAAAACTAGTGTTTATTTCGATCTGATAGATTCAGACAAAATTGCAATTCCAACAGAATACAAAACACTAGTAAAAACATGGTTACAAGGAAGTGCAACAGATAATGATTATGCCGGTTTGATTCGTGAATTGATACATGTAGACATAATTAAAGTTACAAACTATCATGTTCAGACAACAAATCCAATACATATACCAAATTGGTTCAAAAATAATTCAAAGTGGTGGTCAGATGATCTCATCTCCGATAATGACTTCGGATTAGCAATACAATATCTCATTAAAGCTAAAATTATGACAGTCTGAATTTCTATTTACGAATTTGTTTTTTTGTTTTTGATTTCTTTAAGGATGCAACCACTATAATCAGAATTAAAATTGCTGATGCTATTATGGAATATTCAATTATTTGTTTATAATTCATATTGAAAGGCAGGTTTGGTAGCATGAAATGAAATATCTTTGAAAGAATTTCTTGTGCAGATAGATTTTGTGGTGATGCATTTACAGTTGGCTTTTGTACAGAAGGTTGGTTTTGTTGTGATTGGTTGTCCTGTGTTTGTTGTTGTGAAGATTGGTTTTGCTGTTGTGAAGTTGGGCTTGTAGGAACTGGATTTTGTACAGGCGAGGTAGAGTTTTGTGTTGTGCCAGGGTTACCATTACCTGAGCTTGCAAGACTAGTTCCAATAATCTCTAGTTCTTTGTTTTCAGGTGCAAGTTGAATCAGAATTGTTCTACTTGTTTGATCTGATCTTTTTTCCACATACGGGGTAAATGCTCCATCAGCTAGTATAATAAAATCAGCACTGCCAGTTTTATTTGTAGCATCAATTAGTTCACGAGGAAGCGTTAACTCCAATGTAGAGGTAGAATTAGTAACTTGAATTGAAAAAATCAATGCTTGATCTTGTGTGTTTGGTTGTGCACTAAGAACCTGGACATAATTTGCGTCATAGTTGATTTGAAATGATTTGCCAGACACAACGGCGATACTACCGGTATCCCCAAACACGAAAACAAAAGATATGCCTAGTAGAAAAAATACCGGCAAAAATAATTTCAAGTATGCCAAGACTATATAACGCCACGAAGAATCATTATTATCTTTTCTGCTATAACATTTGCAGCTAAAGCCTGAGCTTCCTTTGTCTGAGCTCCTATGTGAGGAGTACAGATTACATTTGGCAGTGTTGCAAGTTTGTTTCCAGTGGCAGGTTCAGACTCAAAAACGTCCAATGCTGCACCTGCGATTTGTCCTTCTTTTAATGCATCATACAATGCATTCTCATCTATTATTTCTCCCCTAGATGTGTTGATAAGACATGCATTCTTTTTCATCTTTGCAAGTAGTTGTGAGTTTACAAGATGGTGTGTACTTTCTGTAAATGGAACATGAAAAGAGATGTAATCAGCACTTGAAATCAGAGTATCAAGATCCGCTTTTATCAGACCTACTTCACGTGAGAAATCTTCAGGTATTGGAATTACATCATAGCCTATAATATTCATATTTAGTGCTCTTGCATGTTTAGCAAGTTTTTTTCCTATATTTCCTAGTCCAACAATTCCAAGATACTTTCCAGAAAGTTCAGTTCCCATTAGTTCCTTTTTTAACCACTTTCCATTTCGAATTTCTCTGTCAGCTCTTGGAATTTCTCTAGCTAGTGAAAGCATTAATCCTAAAACTAATTCTGCTACTGCATTCATTGCACCTTCTACTGCATTGATGACTCGAATTTCCTTTGTCTTTGCTGCACCTACATCAATGTTATCAAGACCTACTCCTACTCGTGCAATAATTTTACATTTGTTTGCTCTATCAATCATTTCTTTTGTAATCTTTGTTCTGCTTCTGACTACAACAATGTCAAAGTTACCAATTTTTTCTTTGATTTGATCTGGAGTAATTTCAGGCTCATATGTAATTTTTAGACCATTTTTTTGTAAAATATCATTTAGAATTGGTGCAACCTGATCACAAATTAATACGGATTGATTCATTGACATGCAAGAAAACCATCAAGTACAGAATATAATCATTGTGTGAAATAAAAACAAAAAAGAAGATTTTGGGGTTTTAACCACCTATTTGTTTAGATATTGTCGCTGCTGCATCGTCAGTACATTCACAGTGAACAAGTTCCTTTTGTGGAATGCTGTTCTTTCCTAATGGAGGAACTGCATCAGATGGGTTTGGCATATCGCCTGGGTTGTATCCTAACTTGAAGGGATCACCAGCTACGAATATCGTTGCCGCACCAGAGAAGATTGCTGCATAGTCATGGTTGACCGCTGCATATACTCCTGGGTTGTCAAAAACTAGATCCACGATTGCACCTTCAGAGCCACCAATGTTCCAAGTTTCAATTCCTTGAGCTTGTACTACGTTTCCTTGTGTTACACGGTCGAGTTGTTCACCGACAATGTGGAAGAAAACGGGCATATTTCCTTGGTTCTCAACGAAGATTCTGTAGTGAACTCCAGTATCAACAAACAATGGATGTCCTTGATACTGTTTTAGAGATGCGTCGTTCCATGGTTGTACAGCAAAGATATTCTTGCTTGCATCGCCTTTTACCAACTTGTTAATGTCTCCGTTTGGAGTATATCCAAATGCAAGTCCGTTAACAACAGTTTGTGTAGTATTGTGTAAGAACATTGCTTGTTCGTTGAAGCTACCATCTGAGGTCAAGTACAATTGGTTGTACTCTAACACAAATTCTTTGGCATCTGCTGGAACAATTTGTCTGTCTAATACTACTTGGCCATTATTTACTTTGGTCTTTGTAACCACGAGATTGTGGTATCCATTCAGTGGATCAATTATTGTTAATCCATACATACCTGAAAGGACGTGTTGGTCCATTGAAGCTAGGTTTACACCTTCACAGTGGTACTTGAATGTACCAGGAGTTTCTGCAATGAATGCATATGTTCTGGAACTTCCCGGTTGAGTTGCACCAAAGTTAGTTGCAGATATTTGTGATGCGTGCATGTCGTTACTGTGTGCAGTATATTCAGTTGATGGCACAGTTAGAGTCATTTCTATAATGTCTCCTTGTGTTGCCCTAATTGTTGGGCCTGGGACTTGACCGTTAAAGGTCATTGCGTGGTATTTTCCACCACCCATAATTGGCAAATCAACACTTTGTGCTACGAGATTAACTTGCACTACATGTCGTCCTTGTTGTACCATAGAAGCAATTTGATCTGTTGGAATCTGAGCAAATGCAGATGGTAATTGTAATTGAATACCACCCATATCGCCGATCTTTTGTATCAAATTGTCTTGTACCGTTGAAACGCCGTATTTCGTTGCAGTCATTTGTGACTGAGAATACGTACTAGCGAACAATATTCCTGCTACTGCTACAACTGCAGCAATAGAGAGCATACTGTATCGTCTGTTCATCGTCTCGAATGTTCTATTTTAAGTATATTAACCTATTGGGAAATGGATTGAAAAAGACGAAACTTATTTGTAATATTGAATAAATTTTTGTAATTATTGAAAAGCGAATGAATATTAGGAAAATTAATTCTAGCTTTCACGTGAAGTTTAGAACTGATAGAGATTCTTTAGGTGAAATTCAGATTCCTGCAGATGCATATTATGGAGCCTTTACAGCTAGAGCTATAAAACAATATCATGTGACTGGCCAGAGAGCTCATCCCTATTTGATCATGGCATTTGTAATGATCAAAAGATCAGCAGCTGTTGCCAACATGAAAACTAAAACTTTGGATACCAAAAAAGGAAATGCAATTGTGAAAGCCTGTGATAAAATTCTTTCAGGAAAACATCTTGATCAGTTTGTCGTTGAAGCAATAAACTCTGGTGCAGGAACTGCATTTAACATGAATACCAATGAAGTAATTGCAAATGTTGCATTAGAAATATTGGAAAAAAAGAAAGGAGATTATGAAGTAATACATCCAAATGATCATGTAAACATGTCACAGTCAAGTAACGATACATTCCCAACTTCAATGCATGTTTCAATTTTGTTTAACATTAATCAAGTCATTCCCGTACTAGATGAATTGATAAAAATTCTGATAAAAAAAGCAAAAGAATTTTCCAGTTATAAAAAAATTGGCAGAACACATCTTATGGATGCACTACCAGTTAGTTTGGGCAGCGAGTTTGCTGCATATGCAACAGCAATTGCAAAAGCTCGTGATGCAATAGTTATAGCAAAAAAAGAACTTGAATTTGTTGCATTAGGTGGAACCGCTGTTGGAACAGGAGCAAATACTCCAAAAGGTTATAGAAATATTGCCATTGCAGAGCTTGCAAAGATTACTAGACTACCATTGAAACCCCAACAGGACATGCAGTATTCATTACAAAGCAAATTTGCAGTGGCAAACCTGTCTTCTACTCTTAGAAATTTGGCAGTTGAACTTGGCAGAATTTCAAATGACATTAGGTTGATGGCATCTGGTCCAGTTGCAGGATTATCAGAAATTGGTATTCCTGCAGTACATGCAGGTTCTTCCATAATGCCAGGCAAAGTCAACCCATCACTTGCAGAATGCATGAACATGGTTTGTTTTAGCATAATTGGAAATGATTCTACTGTTGCACTTGCAGCGCAAGCAGGACAGTTCGAACTAAATGTAATGCTTCCTGTAATGCTAAAGTCTGTCTTAGATTCAATTGATATGTTAAGAAATTTTGTTCCAATTTATTCCCATAATTTGATTGACGGTTTATCTGCAAACAAAGAAAAGCTTCGTCAATATATTGAGAACAGTCCAGTAATAGTAACACTACTCTCACCTAAACTTGGTTATCAAACATCTGCTGATCTATACAAAGAGTCCCTGAAAACTGGCAAAACCATCAGACAGTTGGTAATATCAAAAGGATTAATGAGTGAAAAAGAAGTAAAGTCATTTTTGGGATAAAAATGGCAAAGATTTGGGTTGAAGCCTATGGATGTGCAGCAAGCTTTGCAGACTCTGAAATGATCTCTGGTTTGATTCTAAATGGAGGTCATACACTTGCCAAGAGCTCATCTGATTCAGACTTGAATCTTATTGTTACTTGTTCAGTAAAAGATGTTACTGCACACAAAATGATACATAGAATTAAAAAAATGAAAACAAAACCACTTGTTGTAGCTGGTTGTTTACCAAAAGCAGAACAATCCACCGTTGAAAGATTCAGTCCAAAAGCTAGTTTACTTGGTCCAAATTCTTTAGGAAAAACTCTCGATGTCATAAGTTCTACTCTAAAAGGGATAAAAAAAATAGAGGTTGCAGACTCGGATGTGTCTAAAGTTGGTTTACCAAAGGTAAGATTGAATTCGGCTATAGGAATAATTGAAATTGCAAGTGGTTGTATGAGCGAATGTACTTTTTGTCAAACCAAATTATCTAAAGGAGATTTACACAGCTATAGAGTTGGAGATATTGTAAGGCAGGTAAAACATGATGTGGAAGATGGATGTGGTGAAATATGGCTTACATCTACAGACAACGGCTGTTATGGTTTTGACATAGGAACTAACCTACCTACTCTTATTGAGAATGTATCTGAGATAAAATACAATTTTATGATAAGAGTAGGCATGATGAACCCCATGTATATGACAAGGATTAAGCAGGATCTTTTGAAATCCTTTGAAAATGACAAAGTCTTCAAATTCCTTCACATTCCAGTACAAAGTGGAAGTAACCGGGTTCTAAAAGAGATGAAACGTGGTCATACAGCAAATGTGTTTAGGGATACAAATGATGCATTTAGAAAAAAATTTGAAAGGTTTACCATTTCTACAGATATCATAGTAGGATATCCATCTGAGAGTGAGGAAGACTTTGCACAGACAATAGATCTCATTAAAGAAACAAGACCTGATGTGACAAATCTTTCAAGATATAGCGCCAGACCTGGAACAGACGCTGCAAAAATGAGCCAAATTGATATTTCTGACGTAAAAAGGCGAAGTAAGATCATTTTTGAATTAACAGACAAGATAATACATGAGAGAAATTTGGAATGGGTTGGTTGGAAGGGTGATGTTTTGTTTGATGAAATTGCAGATGGCATAACCAAAGGAAGAAACTTTGCCTACAAACCTGTAGTTATTGAGAAAGAAGTAAAAATTGGACAAAAAATCAAAGTCGAGATCACAAAAGCAACAAAACGTGGTCTTTATGGCAAAGCCATAAGCTAAAATTTTTTAGATCGAAGATTGGATCAAAACTAATCAACAAAGTTTTTTAACTAATTTTGTAAGCAAAAGAGAGTCATGGAATTTGAGATAAAGACACCTATTCTAGTTGTAGGATTAGGCGGTGCAGGATGCAAATTAGCAATAAATGCCAAAGAGAAACTTGGTTCAGAATGCATTCTAATTAGCCATGACCCAAAAGACCTCAATTCTAGCAATTCTAAAATTTTGATTAATACCAATCCGATTCTTAATCCATCTTCGTATCTAATACGAGGCATATCGTTTGGTGCCCTTGATAGTATTAGAGAAAAGATTGAGGGTTATTCTACTATTGTCATAATGGCAAATTTGGCAGGAAAATCTGGGGCAGCATTAGCACCTATTCTCTCACAAGTTGCAAAAGAGATGGGTAAGAACGTCCTTTCCTTTGCTATAATGCCGTTTAAATTTGAAAAAGACAGAATCTTCTTTTCAGGTGTATCGTTGAAGAGATTGAAGGCGAATTCTGACTGTACCATAATAGTAGATAATGATGCGTTACTTGACAGCAATCCGGATCTTACTCCTGATACATGTCATACCATAACAAATGCCGCCCTACTTGAGGTCGTTTCATCATTAAAGTCTGCATCCTTCCCACTAAGGACAAACATTCTTTCTACAAGTAAAGAAGGTCAAGATATACAGACGTCATTAAGAGATTCTATCAAAATGCTTTACGAGGATGCACCTCCCAACAGTGTCAAAAGTACAATGTTGTATGTAATGGGTGGAAACAAGATTTCTGTAGGAACACTAAATTCCATGGTAAATACAATCAGCGGCATCTTCAATGACGATAGTACTCGGGTAAGTCTTTCTGTTATGGCAGGTGAAAGTTCTAAAGTTGTTTTATTGACATCAGTAGATGGGGAAACTAGATTTGACAAATATGATCCGCTTGGATTCATCCCAAAACAGAACATGCTAGATTGGGATGAACCGGAATGCAGCATAAAATTAGATCTTAACTTGACACAGATAGAATAGAATTAATCTTTCTTTGTCTTTTTATCAGACTTTGATTCCTTAGGTTTTTCTTCTGATTTCTTTTCTTTAGTTTTTTCTGTTTTCTTCTCTGTTGATTTTTCTTCTACTTTTTTTTCTTCTTCCTTTTCTTTTGGTTTCTCTTCTACTTTAGTTTCTACCATAGGTTCTACTTTAGTTTCTTTTGGTGTTTTCACTACTTTCTTCTCTTCTTTTTTCTCTGTTTTTTTGTCTGCTTTCTTTCCTTTAGATTTCTCCTCTACTTTCTTCTCTTCCTCATATTTTGAAATTAGAATATTACCATCGTCATCTTTTGTTAATTTCACACGTATCTTTCTTGGTGGATGTCGTATTCCTCTTGCCCATACAAGATGGCTTACATCTTCTTCAATCTTGACATTTTCAGATTTCATATGATGTGTTGCAAATTCTTTAATCATGTTAATTGCCCTCTTAGCTCTTTGGTTATTTGGAGAAAGCCAAACTTTTCCAAGATTTATTGTATAAACACGTTCAAGTGATTCTTCTGACAATTATCCCACTCCCACATCAGTTCTGCGCCATTGTCTTCTCTTTGGGTTTGATCGTACCTTTCTTTTTGTTCTAACTACAACCCATGTTGGTACTGGTGAGCTTTGCTTTAGTTTCTTCATTAAGCGTATTTTCCTCGGAGTAGATTTGTGCGCAGCCATAAAAATTTGAACACCTTGACCTCTTTTTAAATGAATCTCAAGAATTTGCGTAAAAAATGACGTAAAAAAATTAACTATACTAAGCCAGCTTCTGATAAAAGGTCAAACATTTGCTTTAGCATTCTTGCAGAAGCACCCCAAATCAAATGATGCTGATATCTAAAAGTATACATCTCTTGAATTGATTTATGCAAAGGATCTAGATCATCTTCTATTGTGTTTAATAGAGGTACAAATGGAATATGCAATATAGTTTCTATTTCTGAATTTGGGATAAGTTTTGGTACTTCATCTAGAATACAAATAAACGGTGTTATTGTAAAACCAGAATTCAAAGTTGTCACAGGTCTAATCTGACCGATGATTTGTTGTCGTGATATGTGAAGATTCATCTCTTCTTTTGTTTCTCGAAGAGCTGTAGTCAACAAATCATCATCACGTTGTGTCCATGTTCCACCAGGAAAAGAGATCTCACCAGCATGATAATTCATTGTTTTTGGTCTCTCTGTCATGATTATCATAGGTTCTTTTCCATAAATTACTATCAACACAGCAGCGAGTTTTGTTTGTCCACCATACTTTACTGCAGGTGTAATTTTACTAGATAGTGCTTTTTTGAGTAATTCTATTTCCAATTATACTAGTAATACAGGATTCGTTTATTTGGTATTATCGTTAGAGATTCATCTTCAGAGGATATGTTTGGTTTCTATTACAGTACAAAATATTCTGCCTCAGGATGATGTACAACTATCGCTGCTGTGGATTGATCTGGAATAATTTGACCCAATTCTGTTAGCCCCATACCGGATTTTTCGGGTTCTAATAATTTCCATACCAAAGTGTGTTGTGCCACATCAGGACAGCTTGGATACCCCCAGCTATATCGCAATCCTCGTTTTGGTCCAATTTTTAATTCGTCCCTTATTATTTGATTAATCCATTCTGCCATTGCTTCTGCAGTCTCAACAGCAAGACCATGTAAATAATATGCATCAGTATACTTGTCTTCTTTATTCCATTTTTCTATTATTTCTGAAGTCTTGTTTCCAACTGTTACTGCTTGAAATGCAACAACATCATCCTTACCAAAATAATCGGTAATACAGAGGTGTTTTGATTTTGTTGATCTTGGAAAATCAAATATTATGTTTTGACCACTTGGATGATCAACTACAAGTTTTCCATCTTTGTTATGACATTTGAAATAACCATATACCGCACGTGGTTCAAAAAGACCTTCATCAACAATTCTTTTCTTCCATTCTTCAAATAATTTTTCATGTTCTTGTTCTGATTCTTTTGCTGTACGTCCACGAAGTCCCCATGATAAAACAAAAAGAGATTTTTTGTTAATATATTTCCAAATTTCTTGTAAATTAATTTGTGCAGGTTCAAATCTTATTTGTTTGTTGATGTTAGGTACTAGTGGAGGTTCTACTGGTTTTATTCCGCTGTGTGGAATATCTCCAACTTTTGTCTTCACATTGGTTTCTGTCCATTTCTCTAGTTTAGTATTCCATTCTGTAAGGAAGTGTCCTTTCTCATTTGAAACAAGCTTGTCCATTGTTTTTAGACCATCAAACATCGTTTTGCAGTAAAATGCACCTGGTTTGTAAATTCCACCCTCTTTTGCTATTCTATTGATATAGTTAGTATTGATAGCAGCTCCACCACACAATATAGGAATCTGCATGTTGTTTTTTCTTGCATGTTCTACAAAAAACTGCATTTGTTTAGAAGTTGAAACCAAAAGCGCTGAGAGCCCTAGTGCATCTGCTTTTACTTCATCAATTTTTTCTAAAAATTTTTGCATTGGAACCTGTTTTCCTAAATCATAGACAGTATAACCATTATTTTCAAAAATTGTCTTTACCAAGTTCTTTCCAATGTCATGAACATCACCATAAACTGTACCCAAAACAAGTTTACCTTTACTAGTACCTTCCTGCTTTAAGAGATATTTTTCAAGTTCCCCTACTGCTACTTTCATGCATTCTGCAGATTTAAGTACAAATGGCAAGATGAGTTCTCCTGCTCCAAATTTGTCACCTACTTCCTTCATAGCGGGAAGAAGATCATCGTTTAGTGTTTGGATTGCAGCATGATGTGTTATTTCTTTTGGAGCTTGGATGCTCAAAATATTATTTTTTTTAACTAGTTCATGTTTTTGTATTATCTTTTCAGCAATTGCACTGACAACATCATTTTCAATTCCATCTTTTAACCTATTTACAATTCTAAAGTTAGATCGTTTACCAGCATTCCAGGAAGGATCGATTTCAACTCTTTTTACAGAAATAGTTTTTGTAGATGTTGAGTTTTCAAAATATGTTATTAAATCTGCAAGTGCATTTGGATGTTGATTAAAGATAAGATCCTCTGCAATTTTTTTTTCTTTTTCACTAATATCAGAATATGGAATAACATCCTTTGGGTTGATTATCACTGTATCAAGGCCATATTTTACAGCATGATACAAAAATACAGCATTAAGCACTTTGCGTGCATTAGGTGCAAGTCCAAAGCTTAGATTACTTAGACCAAGAGTGGTAAATGAATTTGGAAATCTTTTTTTTATTAATGCTATTCCTTCCAACGTATTTTTTCCAGCATTCTGAAATTCTGCTTCTCCAGTGGCAAGTGTAAAAGTCAGAGCATCAAAAATGAATTGATCTTCTTGTAGACCATATTTTTTTCCAGTTTCAAAAAGCAGTTCTGCAGTTTCTAGTTTTTCTTGAGGCGTTTTGGCCATTCCTTTGGGACCAATACACATTGCAATTGCAGGAACACCATATTTTGCCATCATGGGAGCTAATGAATGAAATCTAGATCCATCACCTTCCAAATTAATTGAATTAATTATTGGCTTGCCAGGAATTTGTTCAAGTGCTGCAGCAATTACTTTTGGTTCGGTAGAATCAATAACCAATGGAGCATCGATTTCTAGGCTCAATTGTTTGACAAGTTTTTTCATAAACTCTAGTTCATCCGAGCGTTCTGTAGTTGCAACACAAACATCAAGACAATGTGCACCTTCTTCGACTTGGGCCTTTGCTAAGTTTAGTAATTCATCGAAATTGTCATTTAGTACCGCTTCCTTTGCCTTCTTTGAACCTTGAGTGTTAAGCCTCTCACCAATAATCAATGGCGACGGGATTTGTTTTAGCTCAATTGCCTTTAATGCAGAACTTACTCTTGGAATTTTCAACATATTAATTGTAAACTGAATTTTCTAAATACTTAGCGTTTATTGCCTATTTTTGATCAATTATTTTTCGGAGTTGTGAGATATGGGAGGGATTAGTACCGCAACACCCTCCTATGATTCTCACATTAGGATATTGTGAGATAAAGTCTTTGAGGGCCTTTGCCATTTCGTCTGGTGACATTTTGTAAACAGCTTTTCCACCTTGGTTTTCTGGCATTCCAGCATTTGGCACTACAAGTAGTGGCAAATTGTTTTGTTCATCTAGCCATTGTATGCTTGGTGTCATTTCTATTGGTCCAGTAGAGCAATTCAATCCAAAAATATCAATTCCCATATCAGATACGGTTGTATATGCAGCCTGAATGTTTGTACCAAGCAACATCTTTCCATATTGATCTAATGTCACGTTTGCAATTAATGGAATTTTTTTATTAGTTTTTTTCATTGCAAGATGAGAAGCTTCTATTGCAAGTTTAACTTCTAAAATGTCTTGGCTTGTTTCAATTAACAATGCATCAACTCCACCCAGTATAAGACCCTCTGCTTGTAATTCATATGCCTCTCTAATTTCATTAAGAGATTTTTGGCCAAGCGATGGATCGTTTGAGCTTGGCAAGAATCCACTTGGTCCCATAGTTCCAATCACATATCTTGGCTTGTCAGTAAATTCCTGAGTTACCTCTACTGCCAACTGTGCAATTTTTTTATTCCATTCCACAGTTTTTTCTCCATAACCATATTCCTCTAATTTCAGCTTGTTTGATCCAAACGTATTAGTTTCAATACAGTCAGCGCCTGCTTTCAGGTAGTTTTTATGAATATTCTTTATCCAATCAGGTCTTGTGAAAGATAGTCCATCATTGAATCCATCTTTGCCATCTGGAAAGTCCTCTGGTTTTGGGTTTAGCTTTTGGATCTCTGTGCCCATAGCACCATCAAAAAGCAAAATTTTGTTCTTTATTGCCTCATTGAAAGGAACTTTTTGTACCAAGACAAAGTTGAGATGGTTTTAATCAATTTAATTTCTTGCTTTGATTATATTCAAAGGTTATAATCAAGTACTCAAAAAAACCTCTATGACAATTACCTATGAGATAAATCCCCCAAAAATCATTCAGGGTACAGTATTATCTCAAAAAGAACTTCAAGATTCACTTAATAAATTAAAATCTAAAGCATTGAAGGTTGGTAAGGTTTGTAAAAGTATCCACTTGACTGACTCAGTTCTTGGCATACCAAGAATATCACCTATTACCGCAGGTTTCTTTATTAGAGATTCTAATAAAAAAATAAGAATTTCTGCAAGCATACGAGTAAGAGACAGAAATCTCATCTCCATTACTCAGACAATTTCTGATGCAATTTTGCTTGATCTAAATGGTGTTCTTATTCTTAAGGGAGATACTCCACCTGTTGGACCAAAGGATTCTAAGCTTATACCAAGTGACATTGTAAAACAATTTAATGAACAAGGTTTTGGAAAAAAAATTGATCTTTATCTTTCATTATCAAGTAATCCAGATTTCGAAAAAATTCACAAAAAAATTGAAGCCCAACCAAAGGGATTTGTTACTCAGGTCATCAGCTCCGTTGACCAAGTTGCAAGAATAGTTGATAAATTAAAACCAGAAGGGTTCAAGATAATTCCTTGTATTTTATTAGCTTCAGAAAAAAATTCAAAATCTGCAAAAATGCTCAATTTGGATTGGTCAAATTATAGTAAAGATATGATTGGTTTCATAAAACAAGTACACAAGATTTCAGGCAATGTGTTGATAAGCTCACCGAATGATTTCCAAGGAGCCTTAGAGATATTGAAAAAGCTAGTCTAATTTCTTCCAAGCAATAAATGAAAATTAGCGACTAATTAAAATTAAAGAATAACAAATTATGTTGTGACTATAAATATGAATTTGTTTGAAATATCAATTTTTTTTGTAGGATTGTTTGCAATAGGTCTAGTTTTCTTTCATTATGCTAATGCAGAAGTGTGGATTCCCGATAATGAATTTGGAGGATATTTTGATTCAAACGGTGTATATACTGTCATAGGAGCAGTCAAAAATACACAAAATGTGTCCATAGTTCCCACAATTACCATAAACATAAAAGATAATGAAAAAATTATTTCTAATTCTTATACTCTGTCAATAGTTGATACATTAAAAGACATCCCATTTAAAATAAAAATACCACAAATAGAAAGTAAAAATGCAATTTTAGAAAAACCCGATGTAAACTTTGTACTTGCAAAACATAATTCTACAAACATACAAGTGATTTATGGTTCCACTCTAGTCAAACATGCGGATGGTCACACGTCTGGTGTTATCATAAACAATGATACTGTTTCTGCATATGGAGTAAAAGTGTACGCTGTGATTTATGGTAAGGATGGAAAATTCCTTGACACTGGTAAAAATGTAGAAACTATCACTGAGATGAAACCAGGTGAGAAGAGAGAGTTTACCATGTACCCTGATCCCTTACTTGCATCAAAAGTAAGTTATTACAGTTGTTTTGCACTAGGTGAGGATCCAACACTTACTATTTCTGTTGAAAAAGGTGGGAAACGAGTTGATTTCACTTATTTGACAGCAGCATATTTAGATGCTGCAAAATTTGATGATTCACAAAATTCACTTTCAATTACTGCCAGAAACCCTTGGCCTCAAACATCATATGTAAATTTTATGATTCCTATCCAAAACGATAACCAAAAATTTTCTGTGTATTTAGATGGGAAATCAGCTGCCGCACTACAAAGTAAGGATCCAGATGGATATTGGCATGTAGCATTCAATTTACCACCGCAATCAACCAGTTCAGTCTTAATTTCAGGATTTGTAGAACAGGGACAGTCGCTCTTATCGGCTGGTAATTTTAGAAATTATTTGTTGGTAATAATACCTGCAATAGCTGTAATTGTTAGTATAATTATTTGGAAAAAGAAAACTGATTAGAAAATTTTCCAACGTTTAAGGTATGATTTGTAGATTTTTTTCTGCAAGAACTTGGTTGAGAAGCGTCAAATCATATATGTTGGACAGATCTGGCTTTTTGTCTCCAAGAAAACCTAGATCAAATGCATTATTCGCAGATTTGTAAAGAGATTCTTTTACAGGATCATATGTTAATTCAAGTCTCAAAAATGCATTTTGTAACTCATCAACAGGAATTGTTTTACCTGTGAGTTTTTCTAATTGAGTATTGAATACTTGAGTGGCTTGATCTTTATTGTTATTTATCCAAGTTGTTTCATCAACATGCGCTTCTAGTAGTTTTTTTATAACATCTGGATGGTTTTTCAGGTAATCAGTCCTAACTACTATTTGTGATGTTACAAATTTTCCATTTGGCCACAAATCTCTCTCATCGACCAAAATTTTTCCATTTGCTTCTTTGACGAGTTTTGCTCCCCATGGTTCTGGTACCCATGCTCCATCAATACTCTTCTTTAAAAAGAGTGTCACAATGTCAGGATTATTTGCAGGTATTACTGTCACATTACCACCATTTTCGGTAGTTTTGTATCCATTTTTTAGTAAATAGCTCCGTAATGCTACATCCTGTGTATTTCCAATCTGAGGAGATGCAAACTTTTTACCAGCAAAATCTGCAGCTGAATTTATGCCAGCATCATTTCTAACCACAAAAACTGCACCTCCACTTGCTGCACCTGCAATGATTCGCAAACCTTGTCCATCAGATTTTATGTATCCATTGATTGCAGGGTTTGATCCAACATATGTGACATCAATCCTATCCGCAAATAATGCTTCGATTGCAGATGGGCCTGCATTGAAGATTTGTGTTTCTACTTTAACATCTCCAAGTTCTTTTTGAAAGTCGCCATTTCCAAGACCTATGACTGCTTGTACATGATTTATGTTTGGAAAATATCCAATTCTTAAAACATTAACAGAGATATCGGTATTATGAGAAAGTTGATTCCCTGAATTTACATTAAAAGAAAGGACAATTACAAGTGCAGTAATTATTCCTGCAATTCCAAATTTAATTTTAGGAGTCATTTGTAATACCCATTACCCCTAACGATGGTGATCCAGTCCCCATTTTCTTCTCACTCGCTCATCTAGTTTAAACAACAAGAGTCTGTCAACTAACAATCCAATTGCAAATATAGTAATCATGCTTGCAATTACCTGACCCATATCAAGAAAGTCTCTTCCAACAGATAAAATGTGACCCAATCCAACAATTGACATCAATATCTCTGCACCGATGATAGCATGCCATGCAAATGACCAAGCTTGTCTGATGCCAATGATTAATGAAGGTGTAGCAGCTGGTATGGTAACATGTCTGAACAAGTAAAATCCTTTAGCACCCATGTTTTTTGCTGCATCAAGATAGATTGGCGGTATGTTTCTGATGCTACTATATGTTGAAATCATAATTGAAAAAATTGAACTCATGACAACTACAAACAAAATTCCAAAGTCATTGAAACCAATCAATAGAATAGAGAAAGGCACCCATGCAATACTTGGAAATGACAAAAGACCGGCGGAAAATGAACTTAGCGTCTTTCCAAATCCCTTAAATTTAATCATGGCAAGTCCTATGAGAGTACCAAGAGCTATGGAAATAGCAAATGCCGTTACAAGCCTGGCCAAAGTCACACCTATACTCACAGGTAGGGAATGATTCCAAATTATCTTGACAAATGATTCTGCAACCATCAATGGTGAAGGTAATGAGATTTTGGGCCATATGCCAAGCATGAACACTATTTGCCACATACCAACAAACACTGCAAGAAATAGTGCTGCATTAGCAGCATCATCAAAACTTCCATGTGATGTTTTCTTTAAAATTATTTTTTCATTCATAGATTCTCATCTTTTATATGTGCCATTACCTCACTCTTTAATTCTTCAAGAATTTGATGATAGTATTTTTGAAGATTTTCATCCTCAGCAAGCCTAGGTCGTCTATAATCAATTACAAATTCTTTTTTAATTTTAGAAGGTCTATTTTTGAATACAACAACCCGATTTCCTAAAATTACTGATTCTGAAATATTATGTGTAACAAAAATGATTGTCTTTTTTGTTCTCTCCCAAATTAATTGCAATTCTACCAACAACAAATCTCTTGTTTGAGAATCTAGTGCCGCAAATGGTTCATCCATCAAAAGAATTTCTGGATCCATAGCAAGAGCTCTTGCAATTGCAACTCTTTGTTTCATTCCAGTAGATAACTGATAAGTATACGAGTCTGTAAACTTGGTCAGTTGCATCATGTCCAAGTATCGTTCTGAAATTTGTCGTCGCTCATCTTTTGGAATACCAGCCATTTTTAATCCAAACTCTACATTATCAATTACCTTAAGCCACGGAAATAGTGCGCCTTCTTGAAAAACCATTGTTCTATCAGGACCTGGAGTTGTGATCAGATTTCCATTAAGTAAAATTTCACCAGAATCAGGTTTTTCAAGTCCAGCTACAATATTCAAAAACGTTGATTTGCCACATCCAGAAGGACCTACAATGCATATGAAATCACCTTCTTCCACATTCAGATTAATTCCATCTAAGGCAAGAATCGAGTTACCATTATGATCAAAATGTTTTACAATATTTTTTGCCTGCAGTTTAGTCATGAGAAACTTGCTCCTTCTCTACAATAGACACTAAAAATGCCTCAATCAAAGCGATCAATTTCATATAACAGCGTTATAATAATGCGGTTAAATAGTGTTCGAATTTTAGCTTGGACTAATTTGGTTTGTCTCATTATTTTAGAAATAATTTTTTGTTTTTTATTATAAAATAAAATCAGAAGATTGCAAAGCACAAAAGATAAATGCTAAAATCTGATCACAGAAAACCTCAATGAAAGGAAAAGCAGTTCTCGCTTTCTCTGGTGGTTTAGACACATCAGTTGTTGTAAAATATCTTCAAGAAAAACACAACTTGGATGTAGTTACCGTTACAGTGGATGTTGGTCAAGGTGACGATCAAAAAAAGATTGCGGCAAAGGCAAAAAAACTTGGAGTAATAAAACACTACAACTTAGATGCGCGTGCAGAATTTGTAAATGATTTCATTTTCCCTTCTATAAAGGCAAACGCACTTTACCAGAAAAAATATAGTCTTGCAACTGCACTAGCAAGACCATTAATTGCACAAAAGGTAGTTGATATTGCAAAAAAAGAAAATGCCGAAGCACTTGCACATGGCTGTACAGGTAAAGGAAATGATCAAGTAAGATTTGATGTTACAATGCGTTCAGGTACTACTCTTCCTATAATTGCCCCAATCAGAGATCTTAATCTTACACGTGATGTTGAACTAAAATTTGCAAAAAAACACGGAATCCAAATAGACAGTGCGGCAAAAAGATTTAGTATAGATCAAAACTTGTGGGGTCGAGCTATTGAAGGAGGAGCCATGGAAGATGCATACAAAGAGCCACCAGAAGATGCATTCATCTGGGTAAAAACAAGAAACATGCCAGATAAACCACAATATTTAGAGATAAAATTCAAAGAGGGAGTACCAGTCGCAGTTGATGGCAGGCATCTAAAACCTATTGAACTAATACAATATATCAACAAAAAGGCAGGCGCTTGTGGAGTTGGTATTGTAGATCATATAGAAGACCGTGTTGTCGGTATAAAATCACGCGAAGTTTATGAAACTCCTGCAGCGACTTGTCTCATTGAAGCTCACACCGATCTCGAAAAAATGGTTCTTACAAAACATGAACTCAAATTCAAATCAATGGTAGACTCGGAATGGGCTTGGTTGGCATATTCAGGATTGTGGCAGGATCCATTAAAATCCGATTTAGATATGTTTATCAATGCCACCCAAAAGAGAGTTAGCGGAACTGTAAAACTAAAGATGTTAAAAGGAAGTCTAATCGTAGTTGGAAGAAAATCAGAATATTCGTTGTACAGCCATGACTTGGCAACATACGGATCTGGTTCCACATTTGATCAAACTTTAGCAAAGGGGTTTGTAGAATTGTGGGGACTTCAGTCAACAGAAGCTAATAAATTACTAAAAAAGGGGTGAAAAAATAAAATATGAATTGTCCAGAATGCGATGCAATGTTAAAAATTCCAGATGATGCAAGTGTTGGAGAAATAGTTTCATGTCCTGACTGCGGAGCAGATTTTGAGATAGCCTCAAAAAATGGTACCACTTGTCAACTCAAACACGCTGAAAAAGTCGGCGAAGATTGGGGAGAATAAATGTCAAAGATTCGTATCGTTTACGATCGAGTCAGAACAGAGGAGAAAATGCTCGAGGAAAAAGCAATCGAGCTTGGTCACGATACAAAGATGATTGATGCCAAAATAACTCAGGTAAGTACTGAAAGTAAAAAAAATGATTTTGATTTTGGTGATGTGGTATTGGAAAGATGCGTAAGCTATTTCCGAGGTCTGCATTTCACTGCATGCTTAGAATTTCTTGACGTGCCAGTCATAAACAAGTATGAAGTTGCAAACAACTGTGGCAACAAGATGATAACATCACTTTTGCTAAAAAAACATAATGTACCTACTCCAAAAACATATTTTTCATTCTCACCTGAAGCTGCACTTGAGAATCTAGAAAAAGTAGGATATCCATTAGTTATCAAACCCATAGTAGGAAGCTGGGGCAGAGGCGTCATACCTCTCAAGGACCGAGAAACTGCAGATGCGATAATCGAAGTAAGAGAACTAAGTGATGGACCATTAGACAGAATCTACTACCTTCAAGAAATGATAAAAAGACCTCCAAGAGATATTCGTGTTATTGTAGTAGGAGATCAAGTAATTTCTGCAATGTATAGAACTTCGTCTGGTGGTTTTAAGACGAATATTGCTCTTGGTGCAGAACCAATTTTGTGCGAGATAACAAAAGAGTTAGAGGATGTTTGTATGAAAGCATCAAAAGCAGTAGGTGGAGGAATATTGGGAGTAGATGTAATGGAAGATGAAAAGCGAGGACTAGTTGTACATGAAGTAAACAACACTGTAGAGTTCAAAGGGCTATCAAAAGTTTCAAAAAAGAATATTCCAAAAGAAATGATTGATTTTGCAATCAAGCAAGCTATAAAATAAATTATACCCCTTTATGCTAGGAGAGTATCAATGAAAGTAGGAGTTATCGGCGCATCAGGTTTTGTGGGAGGAGAAATGCTCAGACTACTTGTAAGTCATCCCAAAGTGGAGATATCCATGGTAACATCAAGGCAATATGTAGGAGAATATGTTTCAAGGATTCAACCAAGCTTGAAAGGGTTTACCGATATTACATTTTCCGAATTAGACTATGATAAATTATCAGACAAGTGCGATCTTGTTTTTACTGCAGTACCGCATGGAACAGCAACTGAGATAGTAAAAGCGTTGTATGATCGTGGAATGAAAATAATTGATCTAAGTGCAGATTATCGTCTTCACAATGCTCCAGATTATGACAAGTGGTATGGCTGGCAACATCCTTACCCAGAATTATTGTCAAAATCAGTTTTTGGTGTTCCAGAAATTCACAGAGAACAAATTAAAAAATCACAACTTGTTTCTTGTCCTGGATGTATGGCAGTAACTTCAATACTTGCGTTATATCCACTAGTGAAAAAAAACCTAATTGATACAGAACACATCATTGTTGATTCAAAAATTGGTTCATCTGGTGCAGGTGCAGGTTCTTTAGCTGGTACCCATCATGCTTTAAGATCAGGAGTAATTAGGCCATACAAGCCTGCAAAGCACAGACATACTGGTGAAATAGAACAGGAATTAACTGAGGTTGCAGGGAAAAAGATTCATGTTTCTATGAGTCCACATGCCGTAGATATTGTACGGGGAATATTGTGTACAAATCACACTTTCCTTAACAACCCAATGAGTGAGATGGACATTTGGAAGTTATATCGTGAACAATATGGTAATGAAAAATTTATCAGATTAATTCGTGATAAAAAAGGATTTTACAAGTTTCCTGATCCAAAGTTTGTAGTAGGATCCAATTTCTGTGATGTAGGATTTGATATAGATGAGGACAATCATAGATTAGTTGTATTGTCAGCATCAGATAATTTGATGAAAGGAGCAGCCGGTTCTGCCATACAAAACATGAATGTAATGGCGGGTTTTGATGAGATGGAAGGTCTCAGATATTCTCCGTTAACACCTGTGTGAGAAAATGATTACAATCAAGATCGGAGGAAGCGTAGTTGATGGGCTTCATCCGTCAACTATTGCTGATCTAAAAAAAGTTTCAGAACAAGAAAAAGTAATCCTGGTACATGGCGGAGGAAAAGAGGTAACAAAGATTTCAGAAGCACTAGGAAAAGAACAAAAATTCATTGTTTCTCCCGGTGGAATAAAAAGCAGGTTTACTGACAAGGAAACCATAGAGATCTTCACCATGGTAATGTCTGGAAAAATAAACAAAATGATAGTAGGAATGCTACAAAAAAATGGTATCAATGCAGTCGGACTGTCAGGTGTAGATGGCAGAATTATCCAGGCTGAACGCAAAAAAAAATTGATAGTAATTAATGAAAAGGGCCGCAAGATGGCAATAGATGGAGGCTATACTGGAAAGATAAAGGATGTAAATTCAAGTCTGATAAAATCAATTCTAGACCAAGGCTACGTTCCGGTCATATCACCAATTGCAATAAGTGAAGAATCTGATTTTCTTAATGTCGACGGAGACAGAGCTGCAGCATATGTAGCAGGTAAGATGCAATCTGACACGATATTGTTTTTGACTAATGTGGACGGTTTACTGATGGATGAAAAGCTTGTAAAGAAACTTTCTTTAGTCGAGGCAAAGGAAATTCTTCCAAAAATAGGCTTTGGTATGGAAAAAAAGATACTTGCTGCAACAGAATCTCTTGAGATGGGAGTAAAACAAGCTCTTATCGCAAGCGGTCAACGAGAAAATCCTATATCAGCTGCCATTGCGCATGACAACTGTACGGTGATTACAAAATGACTGAAGATCAGTTCATGGGAAATATCTATCAGAGATTTCCTGTTACAATAGAACGCGGCCTTGGTTCACATGTATGGGATGCTAGCGGAAAAGAGTACATTGATTGTATGGGAGGATATGGTGTTGCTCTTGTTGGTCACTGCAATCCACGTGTTGTAAAGGCCATCAAAGAACAACTTGATAAAATAATCACAGTACACAGTTCACTTTACAACAAAACACGTGAACAGTTCTTAGAGACTTTGATCAAGATATCTCCAAAGAATCTGAATCAAGTTTACCTAAACAACAGTGGAACTGAGGCAGTAGAAGCAGCAATGAAATTTGCAAGAAAATTCACTGGTAAAACAGGAATGGTAGCAATGAATGGTTCATACCATGGAAAAACATTTGGATCTCTTTCACTAACATTTAGTCAAAAATACAGAAAACCATTTGAACCACTAGTAGAAAAAGTTTCATTCTCTCCATTTGGGGATATTGAAGCTTTAAGATCTACAATAAATTCCGATACTGCATTTGTCATAATGGAACCAATACAGGGAGAAAGTGGAATCCATGTTGCACCAGATGGATTCTTACAGGATGTTAGAAAATTATGTAATGAAAAAAATATTCTTTTGATCTTCGATGAAATTCAGGCTGGACTTGGTAGAACTGGCAAGATGTGGGCAGGCCAACACTGGGATACTACCCCAGACATCATGTGCTTAGCAAAAGGAATTGCCGGAGGAATCCCCATGGGAGCTACACTTGTACGAGAAGACATTCTTGCGTGTATAAGTAAAGGTGAGCAATCATCTACTTTCGGAGGAAATCCTATCTCATGTGCAGCTGGTATTGCTTCAATTGAAGCTTTGACACAAGATGGATTAGTTGAAAATGCGGTAAAAATGGGAAAATTATTCCGAGAAGGATTAGAAAGACTAAAGGAAAAACACAAAATAATCAGAGAAATTAGAGGCAAGGGTTTGATGATTGGAGTAGAAATGAAATTTGAGGTAAAAGATATTTTGTTTGATGGAATAGCAAACAACCTTTTACTTTTATATTCTGGAAAGAACATATTACGATTACTACCACCGCTTGTCATTTCTGAATCAGATATAACCAAAGCTTTAGAAACATTAGATGTGATACTAGGAAAAGAGGAAAAAAGAAGAAATGTCTAAAGACAAAACAGATGATTCAATCATTGAAATATTAAAAAAAGATTCTAGAGAATCTTTTGTAGTAATTGGACAAAAGCTAGGTCTTTCTGAATCTGCAGTAAGAAGAAGAGTAAAAAATCTTACTGATGGAGGAATCATAAAAAAATTCACAGTAGAAACAGGAGATGCAAACGCAACGAGTGCAATCATTTTGATTTCTGTGGATTCTGCAACTGATACATCTAAAGTTTCAGCAAAATTAACAAAGCTACACGGCGTTCACACTGTTTATGAAATTACTGGACAGTATGATATTGCAGTTATAATCAGAGCTCCTACCATTACAGACATCAATGTGTGCATAGATTCTTTACGCAAAGTTCCTGGTGTGTTTGATACCAACACAGTCATCATATTACGTACTGTAACCTAAAAACGAAGTTCGGATCTTTTTTATCCATAATGCCGAAAAGCGGCGCAGATATTCTAAAAACAGCCGATTTCTGTACGAATATGTTTATATTCATCAGTTTTTTGTACTAGATCAGCAATGGATGATCCGAATTACTACGCATACAAATATAATGAAATTGGAGTAAAACCAAAGAAAATTCATGTCCTAGATAGCACTCTAAGAGAAGGAGAACAACATCCAGGAGTTACATTTTCAAACAAACAACGAATCCAAATTGCATGGATGCTTGATTATTTTGGTGTTGATCAAATTGAAATTTCTCCAGTTGTATCAAGTGATCATAAAGAAGCAACAAAAACAATAATCAAACAGGGATTAAGAGCAGATATTGTAGCACATGTACGCGCCTTGAAGGAAGATGTCGATATAGCTCTTGATTGCGATGCAACTTGGATGGCCACATATCTTGGAATGTCAGATATACATCTAAAGGATAAATTAAGAATAACTAGAGAGGAGGCATTACGCAGAGCAGTTGAGACTGTAGAATATGCAAAATCACATGGACTTAAGATGAGATTTACAATGGAAGATGCCAGTAGAGCAGAGCCTGCATTTTTGATAAAGATGTGTAAGGCAATTGAAGAAGTTGGCGTTGATAGAATAAGCATTCCAGATACAGTAGGAATAATGCGCCCAAATGGAATGTATAATCTAGTAAAAACAGTTCGTGATCAAATAAAAATACCATTGGATGTACACTGTCACAATGATATTGGATTAGCATTAGCAAATGCATTTGCTGGTTGTGATGCCGGAGCAGATCAAATTCACACTACAATAGATGGGATTGGGGAAAGAACTGGAATTCCAGCATTAGCAGAAACTGCAATTTCATTATCTTATCTTTACAAATCTCCAAACAGTTTCAGATTGGACATGTTAATGGATCTCTCAAGATTAATCGAACAATATACTACTATCAAACCATATGATTCCAAGCCAATTGTTGGGGCTACTGCCTACAAACACAAAGCAGGAACTCACTTGGCAGCAATTCTTAGAAACCCTGCTGCGTATGAGCCAATTGACCCCAAAGTAGTAGGAAATAGGCGAAGAATTGTATTTGGAGAATTGGCAGGTAAAAACGGCGCAGCATACCTAATGTCACTTTTAGGTTTAGAACAAAATGATGAACACGCCAAAGCTGTCGCAGCTGGTCTTAAGAACTTGCGAATGGGAGACCTGCTTGAAATTCCACTAGATGACAGACTGGAAAGAAAGATAATTAATGACACCCAAGGAAAGGTAAAAACAGGAAAATAATATGAAATGTTTAGAATGTGATGCAAACATCTCCCCTCCAAAAGATGCAATGGAAGGAGAAATAATAACATGCCCAGATTGTGGCTCAAGCTTTGAACTTGTAAAAGGATCTACCGGCTTTGAGTTGAAACCAGCACAAACTGTTGGTGAGGACTGGGGCCAGTGAGTTCAGGTTTATCGATTCTTTACGACACCATCCGGTGGGAAGAAAAAGCGCTCTTTGATGAAGGCAAGAAAAAAGGCATCGACATAAAGATGGTGGACTGTAAGAATTTATTTTTAGATTTAGACAAAGGAAAAGATAATTTCGATACAGTATTACAAAGATGTGTTAGTTACTATCGTAGTCTTCACTCAACAGCAGCACTAGAAGGAAAAGGGGTAAATGTGATAAATTCTTTAAACACCAGCATCTTTGCCGGAAACAAATTGTTCACACATATGCTTTTGCAAAAACAAAACATACCAACACCATTTAGCGCAGTTGCCTTTTCTGAAGAAGCCGCACTAGAAGCTCTAGAAAAGAGTGGTTACCCAATGGTGCTCAAACCAACGGTAGGCAGTTGGGGAAGAATGATTGCACTGTTAAAGGATCGCGATTCTGCCGAAGGAATAATGGAGAGCAGAGAGAGGATGTACCCAATTTACCAAGTATATTATTTAGAAGAATTTGTACAAAGACCGCCTAGAGACATCAGAGCGATCACGATAGGAGACAAGGTAGTTGCAGCCATATATCGATACTCTGGAGATGGGCAATGGAAAACAAATATGGCACTTGGCGGAAGAGCCGAAGTGTGCGAGGTGACAAAAGAATTGGAAGATATTTGTATCAAGGCAAAAAATGCTGTATATGGTCAGATAGTAGGGGTAGATCTAATGGAAAGTAAAGAAAAAGGCCTTGTTGTACATGAAGTAAACAACACAACAGAATACAAAAATACCGTCAGAGTTACTGGTGTAGATATTCCAGCAATGATGATAGATTACGCACTACAGTCGAGAAAATAAGAATTGGACTCTTCAATTACAGTAACACCAAGGTTTTCAGTAAAGATGCTTGAGAAAGCACTTAGGCTTTACACTCCTTCACTTGCAGAAAAACCTCTTGCAGAATTTTTAGCAGACAAGTGTGATGATTTGGGATTTGAAAACATTCACATCGATGAGGTTGGAAATCTTATTGCAACAAAAGGAGCTGGCTCTCCAAAAATTCTTTTGTGTGGACACATGGATACAGTGCCTGGTAAAATAAAAGTAAAAAATGATAACGGGTACATTTACGGACGTGGCGCTTCTGATGCAAAGGCTCCACTTATGGCAATGCTTCTTGCCGCAGCTTCAATTCAAAACAATAGCGGAACTGTAGTATTTGCTGCAGTAGTAGATGAAGAAGGAAATGCAACAGGAATCAAAAGTTTGGTTAAACAAAAACTCGATATTGATTATGCCATCTTTGGTGAACCAAGCGGAATTAGAAATATAACAATAGCATACAAGGGGAGAATTGCTATTAATCTCAAAGTAAATGTAGGAAATAGTGCACATGCTAGCGCTCCTTGGCTTGCAAAAAATGCAATAGACGAGTCATATGTGTTCATTAAAGAACTCAAAGATGCACTAGAGGCAAACCAATCTGACAAACCAAAGGGTATGATCCTAACTGCTACTTTAACTGAGATAAAGGGAGGAACTAGCCACAATGTAACAGCACTAGAATGTGATGCAATAATGGACATCAGGATTCCAGTAAACATGAACTGTAAAACAGTTGGAGAAAAAATAGCAACTACAGTACAAGAGGTTGCAAAAAAACAAGGAGTTAATGCATTTTATTCTGTACTTGATGAAACAGAACCATTTGAGGCACCGCACAATTCTCCACTTGTAAGAGCATTAACTTTGGGAGTACTAGATGTTGAAAAAGCAAGGCCTCAGTTAATTCGAAAAACTGGAACTGGTGACATGAACATAATTGGAAATGCATTGAACATACCTGTTGTTACATATGGTCCAGGAGATCCACATGCATCTCACACCATTGACGAACGGGTTTCCGTAGATGAATTTCTTAGAAGCATTGAAGTTTTCAAGCAAATGCTCTATCATCTAAAAAGATTACATGGTAAATAATACGAAGCTCAAAATAGCCAAAATCTGAAATTCGATTATGCTTTGGTTTGTAGGTCTAGGAATTTCTGGTCCTGATGGAATAGGTCTTGATACATTGAAAATACTAAAGAGTGCAGACGTAGTGTTTTTTGAAATATTTACGAGTCCGATTCCAAAGTCAGAAATGCTAAAAATAAAAAAGATGGTAAAAGGCGAGTTCAAAACTGCACCAAGATGGATTGTAGAGGACGGAAAGGCAATTCTCAAAGAGGCAAAAAAGAAAAATGTCGTACTTGTCTCATATGGAGACCCCTACATAGCAACAACTCACATAGAATTGAGAACAAGAGCCATTTTGGAAAAAATTAAAACAAAAACAATCCATGCCGCATCTGCCATCACTTCATTAGTTGGAGAGTGCGGTTTACATTATTACAAATTGGGAAAGCCGGTAACTATGATGAATGAGAAGCAATCAATCCCTAGCGTATATTATACAATTTATCAAAATCTCATAGCTGGAAGCCACACTATAATAATATTAGAATATAATAATGATAAAAAATTCTTCTTGGATCCAAAAGATGCATTAACGGATCTACTTTCAGTTGAAAATGAACAAAAAAGAAATGTTGTTGATGAATCAAGTTTTGCAATAATTGCATCAAGGATTGGTGCAAAAAGTCAAAACATAGTAGCAGGAAAATTATCCACACTTAAAAAAACAAGTTTCGGTAAGCCACCACACACAATTATAATACCAGGGAAGATGCATTTTACAGAATATGATGCACTAAAAGTTCTTGCAAAATGTCTTGATGAACCATTTGATAATTCTTCAAAGATTAAAAAAATTTCAGATCAAATGCTCCAAAAATACATTCCAAAAGCTAGAAAAGCATTAGACGAAGTAACAAAACAATTCAAGGACGATAGATCGCTTCAATCTGTTTTAGAAAATGCTGATCTTTACTTGGAAGATGCTGAAAAGTTTCAAAGTGAAGGAAAGGAGGAGCTTGCAGTACTAAGCATAGGATATGCAGAGGGACTGATAGATGCCTTGAGATTTTCAAAAGGGATGGACCCGTGGGCATAGAGTTTATAGATGAATCAAGAGTAGGAATCTTGTTTTAGTGATATAGTTGGATGCACTTGATAAGGAAATAATTTCAGCATTATTCGTAGCTGCACTTTCAAAAGATGATCCTATCTCAATAATTCGAAGGAAACTTCCTGTAAATCCTGATCATCTCAAAGCAAAGATAGAGTCATTTGTAAAACGTGGAATAGTCGAGTCGGATAAAAAAACGCTTACAGAGTTGGGTAGATCTTCACTAAGAGTTGTTTTGGCAGGCGGAGTCTTTGATATAATACATCCTGGTCATTTACACACGTTACGAGCTGCAAAGGCTCTTGGAGATGTATTGGTTGTTGTAATAGCAACAGATCAGACAGCACAAAAAATGAAGAGTAGGATACCTCTTCACAACATGGAGTTAAGACGCGATTTGGTAAGTTCACTTTCAATGGTGGATTATGCAGTAGTTGGATATGAAGGAGATATTTTCAAGACGGTAGCATATGTAAAACCTGATATCATAGCACTAGGATACGATCAAGTTCACCAAGAGAAATTCATAACTGATGGATGCAGGAAAATTAATGTTAATGTAAGCATTGCAAGATTACAATCCCCCATACCAGATATTAAAAGCTCTAAAATAGAAAATGAATATGGTAGTTCTATTTACAGAACATAATTATGTGAAAGTTTTAATTTATTTTTAATGTCAAAACTGTGACTGCTAAAATTTCTATTTCAATGCTAAACCTAAACAAAACTATAGTTCCCTTGACAGGTATCAATAACTAGTTTAGGATATTATTTTGAACGAATAGGTACTCTGATTGAGATCTGTGAGCCAGTTGATAGCTTTGTTGTTTTTTTGATATTTTCTTTTGAAATTAATTCTATAACAGAGTCATCATGATGTGTCCTCTCCAAAGTAATCAATGCAGCATCAATTGAATTGTTGATTTTTGAAGGATAGCATTTTACCCAACCATACGTTCGCTTGCCATCAGAAAATCCATTTATCATTATTCCAGAATGTGCGTCAAGAGTACGTTTTGCTTCGATGAATTCTTTATCTTTTAGTTTAACATTTAGTGTTCCAGGAAATGGGATGTAACCAAGTTTTGATTTAAACTGTTTTTCATACCCTTTCATTGACATATAGTATGCACCCTCTCCCATGCCAGAAACTATTGTGCCTTTAAATTCTATATAAGATGGCGAAGATTTCAAGCTTGATTTTAAAATTGTAGATATTCTTGCCATTTCAGTATGTCCTTTAGTTGTGATTCTAACAGAGACTCGTTGTCCACTTCGCATCCTCTCAACATACCCATCTCTTTCTAATTCTAAAAGATGTTTTGATGCAGCTTGTTGTGATTTGTTTATACTTTTTCCTAGTGACAGTGTTGTAATTGTAACAAAGTTATGTCTGGCACCTTTTGCTAAAAGTTCTGCTAGTGTAAGGATGTGTTGAACTTTGAGTTCTGGCATTAAAATTTAGGCTATGCCCAGCTCTGTAAATGTTTTTAGTACCATACCGTCAGCAGATTTTAGGTTAGCCATTCTATGACCTATCACACATTCTATTCCCGCTTGTTTTGCAGCATCAATCAGTCTTTGTGTAATGATTCCATCTAAAACTAGATATTTTATACCAGATCCGGGAGAAAGTTTTCCTACAACTTCACTTACTGGAACCTTGAAGAGTTCACCAAGGTCTTCATTTAGTGCTACTGCCTCAAGTGATTCATTAAGATCTGGATAGACTTTTTTTGCAATGTTTGCAATTGATTCATCTTTTGGATCTTGTAACTTTGGTTTTACCGTCTCTTTTTTCATATCCTCTGCAGTATCCTTTAAAATTTCCACAATCTGTATTGGCGTTAGTTCTTCAACTTCAACTCCCTCAGGTGCGCGGTGAACCACATCAACGTTAACTAGAGCTTTGAGTTCTTTTAGTATAAATCCACCAGCTCTGTCACCATCTAAAAATGCAACAACTTTTGATTTTGAATTACATAGTTCTTTAATGGATTCATCTATTCTTGCACCTTCAATTCCAAGTGCATTATCATATCCTGCTCTTAGTAAATTAATTACATCAGCTCGTCCTTCAACTAAAATTATCCATGGAGAATCAAAAACACCAGAACCACATGCCAGTTTTTCTCTTCCAAATGTAACAAGTTTTCCGCCTCCACCTTCTGATACATCTTTTAGCATCTCATCTCCTTCGCTAATTGTTTTAGTAGACCATTTTTGGACGATATCTTTTGCCCTGTCAACAATCTCTTTTTTCTTTGCAGAGCGAACATCATCTATTGCTTCTAGTTTGAAATGAGCTACAAATGGTCCTACTTTGTCAATACTTTCAATAGCTGCTGCAATCAAAGCAGCCGTGTTGATGTCAGTACTCATAGGCAACAAGGCATCACCTTTTGTTTGAGTAGACGATGCCGTAGTGTTGACTTCTATCCTACCGACCTTCGATACTTTTTGAAGTTCATTTAGGTTCATCTCTGGTCCAAGCAGTCCTTCTGTTTGGCCAAAAATTGCGCCTATTATGTCGGCCTTTTCAACCAATCCATCGACGTCAAAGCTGAGCTTAACGTGATACTTGACAATTCCTGTAGGTGGCAATTCATAATCCTCTTAATTTTTGATCAATTTATTTTCGTACGAGTCGGATATAAGTGCTATTGCTATAATACGTCTGTAAATCTATCATGTGTCACGTATTTTGAGAGATCCTCAATATGTCTGATTTTGCCCTTTGTTATGGATACAAGTTTTTTCTTAAATGAGAGATCTATTCTGACACGGTGTTCTAGTTGAGATATTATCTTGCTTGTCAGGTATTTGCCTTTTCTATCACCATCAAACAATACTATCAGATTTTTGTGGCATGATACAGAATCAGCAAATCTTGCCAACCCTTTGAAGCTGTGAAACTCACAGATATTACCAGAATATCCGAGTTTTTGTAATGCAGATGTGTCCCGTTTTCCTTCAACTACCACTATGCTGTCTTTTTTTGAGTTTAGTAAATGAATCAAATTTTTAAGTTGTAATATTTCTGATTCGTGGAAATTCACAAAATCATTTAGTATTTAACATATTAAGCACTTTTCAAAATTATGTCTGATATACTTGTAATACAAAACGCAAAGTATGAAGGATTATCAAATCTGGGCAAACTCCTAAAAGAAGATGGATTTAAAACCAGTATCATTTTTGCCAAAAAAGAAAAAATTCCAGAGGTAAAACACTCGGGAGTTGTAATTTTAGGCGCTCCTGAAAGTGCAAATGATGATCTTTCGTACCTAAAAGACGAGATTGAATTGATAAGAAATGCGGTAAAAAAAGATACCCCGTTACTTGGGATTTGTCTTGGCTCACAGCTTGTTGCCAAATCGTTTGGTGCCAAAGTGTACCCTGGAAATAAAAAAGAGATAGGAATCTACCATGACATAGAGTTTGATAATATAGCATCAAACCTATTTTCTGGAATTAAGAGTCCTGCCACAGTGTTTCATTGGCATGGAGACACATTTGATCTGCCCCCAAATTCCACAAGACTAGCACATTCTAGAGATTATCAAAATCAGGCATTTCAGATAGGCAGTGCGGTAGGAGTACAGTTTCACCTAGAAGTTGATGAAGAAACAATCAAACTATGGCTAGAAAAATCAAAAGACGAGCTAAGTAAGACACCATATATTGATCCAGAAGAGATAATCAGAAAGTTACCTGAAAACATGGAAACAATACAAAACAACATGAAAATCTTTTATCAAAATTTCAAGTCAAAATTCAATCTATGACAAAAGTTTAATGCCGTATTAAACTCTCTTAAACTCACATATGCGTTTGTAAACTGAGCAAACTCCTCTTAGTATTTTTACACATTAAGTAGAGTTTTCATCTTCTTTTTCTTACAGACAAGAACATTGCCACGGATATTCCAACCACTATTGGTATTCCAATTTCTGCTATAAAGAATGAGTTTTTTATTTGTTCAGATTGTTGGTTTTCTAGCTGTTGTTTTTCAGTTTGTATTCTAGCCAGATCTAATTGTTCTTGTAAAGTGCGTTGATGATTTGGATTAAGAGCTTCTTGTCCATATTGTGCATATACAACACCACTACCAACAGTTGACATTACAAGAATAACAATTATTGTAAGATGTAGAGTTTTCATTTTTTCATCATACAATCATGGATATGGAATGTATTTGACACCAATTCCAGTCAGACCATAAATGTCTGAACTATATAAAATTACAGGACATGAAATTGATACTCCAACAAACGGAAAGTCATGTGAAACTATTTTAGAATCATTATCATATCCTACCGCAAAAGGTGTTCCTCCGCATGATGAAACGCTCAACTCATAAAATCCTGTTTGGTTTTCAGTTTTTATCCAATAAACCACAACAGTGGAATTTCCTTTTAAAATTGGATTATTCACCAAGTCATTCCAAATTGTAATACCTTTAGCCTTTTGATACGAATTATTTGGATCAACTACGCTGATTCCATACATTGGTTCAACAGGAAAGTCATTACCATTAGAATATTTCACACATATTTTTCCAATAGAGTTTACAGGCATGTACAGCACTGCAACGCCTGTATTTGATTTTGGATAAGGAGTATCACATGATGTATAGTATTCATTTGTAGAAATTCCTGTACCAAATGTTGTTGCCCATCCACGTTTAACAAGAACCTTTCCTGTTTCTATTTTTACACAAGCAGGAGATCCATCTTCTGCTTTTATTACAAGATTCAGACCTTTCTTGCAAGCAACATCTTTGGAGACAATTCCTGTTGTGAGTTGTTGCAGAGGAGGTGGGAAATATGGGTGCTCATCATTTAGTCCGCTTACTGAGCTTCTAAAGAAAGGTGCTTGATTATTCAGATAATAATAATTCCATGCATCATAATTTGACTGGTTACCAGTTACCCAATCTTCCAAGGTACCATTTTTCATAGCTTCAATCATTTGGGTTTTCATCATTTCCATCCATACTACTCCCTTGTATTGATAATATGGCGCCCAGTCTTCACGTTGTTTTTCCATTGATGGAGTACACATTGCGCAGCCATAACATGGAGCATCAGGCCAGTCAGGAGTTGGCATGCATAGCGCTTTAGATGAATTGTTCATCATTAGAGGGACTAACAACAAGATCGTAACTGCAATTATTGTTAGGTGCAGAGTTTTCAAATTTTGCTATTATTTTATTACTCAAACTTAAAAGATTGGCGTAGATTGTCACTGTAAGATTGTTCTAATAAAAGCAAACTGGTTAGATAGTATTTTCTTACATTTTGACAAAAGTTTAATATAATGACGATAAGACTTTCGAATCTGGTAATGAAAAATTTATCAAAAATTGTCAATTTACAAAAATTTTTAACATACATTAGTGGAGTAATGGAGTTTTCAAATTGAGTACAGTCACCAAAGTTTTTGAAGAAACAATTGCTACAGATCATAAGGTAATCACAGAAGATCTTTCAAAGGCAGTTTTGAAGAAATATGGAATCAAAGTACCTGGATATGCACTAGTAAACTCTACCAAAGAAGCTACAAAGGCAGCAAAGAAGCTTGGCTATCCTCTTGTAATGAAGGTTGTTTCTCCACAAATCCTTCACAAAACAGATGTTGGTGGAGTCAAGGTGGGATTACAAAATGAAAAAGATGTAAAACAAGCTTTCAATGACATGTACAAAAGACTCTCAAAGAAAAAAGGAGTCCATCTAAAAGGAATTCTTCTTGAGAAGATGGTTCCGCAAGGAGTAGAGCTTATTGTTGGTCTTCAAAATGATCCACAGTTTGGCCCAGTGATAATGGTAGGCCTTGGCGGTGTATTAACTGAAATATTCAAAGATGTTGCGTTTAGGATGCTTCCAATTACAATTGCAGATGCAAAGTCTATGCTTGAGGAGCTAAAAGGTGCAAAAATATTGCAAGGGTATAGGGGAAGCAAGTCAATAGACCAAAACATGCTTGCAAAAGCACTAGTTCAGATAGGAAAGATTGGAACAGACAATGCAGGTTACTTTGATAGCATTGACTTTAACCCAATTGTGGTGTATCCAAAATCATACTATGTTGTTGATGCAAAGATACTTTTAAGAAAAGAATTCAAAAAAGATGCAATTTCCAAAGCACAACCAAATGCAGAGTTTATGGAGACATTTTTCACGCCACAGTCAGTTGCACTGGTTGGAGCATCTGCAACTCCAGGAAAAATTGGCAATTCTGTTTTGGACAGTATTGCAAAACATGATTACAAAGGAAAAGTATATCCAATAAATCCAAAGTCAGAAGAAATTTTGGGACTCAAATGCTATCCATCATTATCTGCAATTCCAGATAAGGTAGACTTGGTAGTAGTTTGTGTAGATCTTTCCATTACAGGGCCAGTTTTAGAAGAATGTGCAAAAAAAGAAATCCATAATGTTGTAATCGTATCAGGAGGCGGAAAAGAACTTGGTGGCGATAGAGCAGCAATGGAAGCAGAAATAAAACGTTTATCGGAATTGCACAAAATTAGAATAATTGGTCCAAATTGTATCGGCATGTTCAATGCTGCAAATAGACTAGATTGCGCATTCCAAGGACAGGAAAGAATGGTAAGAGCTAAACTAGGACCTGTTGCATTATTATCTCAAAGTGGAACTATGGGAATTAGCTTTTTAGAAACTGCAGATACTTTTGGTCTTTCAAAGATGGTAAGCTATGGAAACAGATCAGATGTAGACGAAGCAGATATGATTTGGTATCTAGCAAATGATCCTCAGACCAAAGTAATTGCACTATATGTAGAAGGATTTGGAGATGGTCGTAAATTCATAGAGACTGCAAAGCATGTAATGGCAGAAAAACACAAACCAGTTGTAATTTGGAAGAGTGGTAGAACAACACTAGGAGCAAAACAGGCAGCATCACATACCGGATCATTGGGAGGCTCTAACGCAATAATCATGGGAGCATTCAAACAAGCTGGAATAATTTCAGTTGATAGTTATCAGGAACTTGCAGGAGCAGTAAAGGCACTTGCATGGCAGCCAGCTGCAAAAGGCGGCAGAATTGGTCTTGTAAGTAATGGTGCAGGACCTATGATTGGCGCAATAGATCACTTTGAAAGATTTGGATTAGAGCTTGCCAAGGTAACAGAAAACACTGTAAAAGAAATGAAAGCGCATTATCCAGCAACATATGTTATTGGAAGTGGAAACCCAGTAGATGTAACTGGCGGAGCAAACGCAGATGATTATAGATATACAATTCAAAAATTCATGGAAGATCCTAATGTGGATATCATCATGCCATGGTTTGTATTTCAAGATGACCCATTAGAAGAAACAATCATTGATTATCTTGGTGAGTTTTCAAAACAGCAAAAGAAACCAATCATAGTAGGTGGAAATGGTGGGCCTTATACAAAAAAGGTTTCAGACTTGATTGAAAAACACAATGTTCCAGTATATGATGACATTAGAACGTGGGTAGCAGTTGCGTCTGCATTACATCAATGGGGAAAACACAAACCTTCTGACAACATTTAATTTCCTGTAAATTGGAGTTTTTTCATGTCACTAGTTAACGTCTCAAAATCAGATGGAATTGCTACCGTAAAGATAAACCGTCCTGACAAATATAATGCAATGAATACTGAAGTTGCTAAAGAACTAATTACAGTTTTCAACGAGATTGACAAAGATGATTCTGTCAAGGTAATCATACTTACAGGAGAAGGTGACAAGGCATTTTCTGCAGGTGCAGATATTGCATACATGTCTACCATCACACCAATTGAATCAGAGACATATGCAAAGACAGGACATCTTTTAACTTTTACAGTTGAAAATTGCAGCAAGCCAACAATTGCTGCAGTAAATGGATTTGCACTAGGTGGAGGATGCGAACTTGCTCTGGCATGCGATATTAGAATTGCTGCAGATACTGCAAAGATGGGTCAACCCGAAGTGACCATAGGAGTTTGTCCAGGATGGGGTGGAACACAAAGATTGCAAAGAATTGTGGGAATCGCAAAAGCAAAAGAATTGATCTATACTGGACGACCGGTAAAAGCAGATGAAGCAAAAGAAATTGGTCTTGTAAACCAAGTAGTTGAATTGTCAAAGCTTGCAGAGGAAGCAAACAACATGGCAAAGATGATAGTGCAAAATTCTGCGATGGCAGTAAGAATGTCAAAGATTGCCATTAACAAAGGCAGAAACTCGGACATTGACACAGGACTTGCCTTGGAGTTATACACTTGGGGATTATGTTTTACTCATCCAGACAGAGCAGAAAGAATGACTGCTTTTGTAAACAAGTCAAAGAAATAGAAAAAACCCGTTTTTTACGAGATTCCTAATATGTCAAGTATGAAAAGCTTATTATAATTTAAAAGACTCACATTAGTCATGAGTAACACACAGACTACCAAACTGCTTACAATTACTCCTAAAGCAGCAGAAAAAGTAATTGCCTTTATGAAAGAGGAAGCAGACAAGCCAGAATTTCTTAGAGTGTATGTTCAAGGTGGCGGTTGTTCAGGCCTTTCATATGGAATGGGTTTTGAGCAAAAGGCTGAAGAGGACGACCTTGTAATAGAAGAAAATGGTGTAAAGATGGTAATAGACAGCTATAGTGCTGACTATCTTAAAGGTGCAAATGTTGACTATATTGAAAGTCTGATGGGCGCTGGATTTAAAATCAACAATCCAAACGTAACAAAGAGCTGCTCCTGTGGAAGTTCTTTTAGCACATCCTAAACCAGACTAAAATCACTTTTTATTTTATAATCTAGTCAATACATTGTAAAATTTTTTAGAATTTTTTACATGACAACTAGTGTCATGGTTGTAAGAATATGAGGTACGGTTCTTACTTTTTTTGTAATAATTTCTTCAAGTTTCATGGTATCATCTGACTCTATCTTTATTATGACATCGTACAGTCCAAGAACACCTGTAACTTCTGAGATTCCTTTTATTTCCATCAATGCCCTAATCACCTGATTTTCCTTTCCTGTGTTACAATGAACTGCGACGAATGCTTTGGCCATAATCTAACTTGACTTTCCTTGCTATTGAAGATATCCTAAGGCCACAGGCCGCGTGCTTCAAACGATTCCAGTACTCGGCTAACTGCTAAAACCATGCTACCTTTTCGCATGTCTACTTTATGTTTTTGTGCCAAGTTGTATGTGTCGTTAAAGCCTTTGACAATATGTTTTTCCATAGTTTTTGCCACTTCATCAAATGTCCAGTAATATCTCTGCAGGTTCTGTACCCATTCTAAATAAGATATGCACACTCCACCTGAATTTGCCAAAATGTCAGGTATTACCATTATTTTTTTCTTGAATAAAACGACATCAGCCTCAGGTGTTGTTGGTCCATTTGCTGCTTCAGCTATAATCTTACACTTGATATTTTTTGCAATCTCTGGTGTTATTTGGTTTTCTAAAGCTGCTGGAACAAGTATATCACATGGTGTGGTTAGAAGTTGTTCTGTTGTTATTTTTTTGCTTCCCGGATATCCAATAACTGAACCGTGTTTGTTTTTGTAATCAAGAACTTTTTTTGAATCTAGTCCCTTTGGATTTATTATAGAACCTTTTGAATCACTAACCGCAATAACTTTTGCACCCATTTTTTCTATGTATTCTGCCGCAAATGTTCCTGCATTTCCAAATCCTTGTATGACTACTCTAGCGCCCTTTAGTTTTAGTTTGAGTTTTTTTGCTCCTTCTCTCACACAATATGCTACACCCAAACCAGTTGCAACGTTTCTAGCAAGAGAGCCTCCTACAGAAAGTGGTTTTCCTGTTATAACAGCTGGTTCGCCTTGTCCGTGCATTACACTATACACATCCATAATCTGAGCCATTTCTTTTCCAGTAGTGTAAACATCAGGAGCTGGAATATCTTTTCCTGGTCCAATAATTTCAGAAATTGCATATGCGTATCTTCTTGTCATTCGTTCTTTTTCTCCAGCTGACAATTTCTTTGGATCACAAATGATTCCACCTTTTCCCCCA
>Ga0207103_10014_pt1 | contig 52117 bp, 37 predicted proteins | sample Alteio_BWMinHeat_81_FD_153546 | JGI IMG/M metagenome (GOLD analysis project Ga0207103, IMG submission 153546) | Enriched cells from forest soil in Barre Woods Harvard Forest LTER site, Petersham, Massachusetts, United States -... | ecosystem: Environmental > Terrestrial > Soil > Temperate forest >...
GTCAGCGAGCCTTCGTCGAAGGGCACTCGTGCAATGACGCCAATGTTCAACTCCCGGCAGAGAGGAAACAACTCGTTCTCCGGCGCCTGGTCGAAAATGTTATAGACCACCTGGACCGCGTCGATCAAGCCGGTACGCAGGGTGCGTAGCGCGTTCCACGGCTCCCAGAGGTTGATGCTCAAGCCGATGGCGCGAATCAGCCCTTGTCGCTTGAGGTCGTCCACGGTCCGCTGCCAGCGCTCGTCGTCGGCCCAGTAGTCTTCCCAGATGTGGAATTGCAGAAGGTCGATGTGCGACAGGGCCAGATTTTCCAGGCTTTTCGCGGTGTATTCGCGGATATGTTCGGGAGGGAACACCTTCGTCAAGCGGCCGCGGCGCCGCCAGCGATGATTTTTCGGCGGGATCTTCGTGGCGGCATAGAGCGTCTTGCCCGGATTGGCGCGCAGCAAATCGCCGAGCAAGCGTTCGCTGCGTCCCTCGCCGTAAACCCAGGCCGTGTCGAAGAAATTGCAACCCAGATCCACGGCCCGTTGGAGTGCCTGACGAATGGTCTCGTCATGCGACCCCGTCCAACTGCCGATGCCCCACATGCCATAGCCGACTTCACTGACTTGCCAGCCGGTCCGGCCAAACGTGCGGCAGCGCATCCCAGGTTCTCATTTGGGGAGTCGAAGTCGGTTTTTTTGATCGGAAAAAGATGCCACGACAACGCCAGTACATTGCTTCCGCATCGCTTCCCGATCCTGATCGACTTTACGCTTTCTCCGGCCCTCGGCTGCGTATCTCGCAAATTCCCGAAAATGCTTCGCGGCGGCATCTTCGTCAATTTGCTCACCGACACGCTTGCCGAGCCTCATCCAGTGAGATCAGCCCAAAGGTTAGACAACCGCGACCGGCGTCTCGGCCCGCCATCGCAGCGACTCGTCGAGGCGGCCCTCGCTCTGAAGTTGTTTAATGCGCTTGATCCGCAGGTACTTCGTCCCCATGAACTCGAATGCCGACAGGCCGTAGCGATGGTAGGCGGCGTACAGCTGCTCGACGCCTTGCCGCACTGTCCACTGCGGCTTGAACTCCGGCAGGACGCGAGCGATCTTGCCGCAGTCCACTCGGTAGCAGCGCAGATCGGGGCCGCCGCCCTCGGCATAGGTCACGTCGCTGTCGGGGACCACCTGCCGCACGATCTCCGCGACCTCACGGATGCGATAGTTTTCTTCGCTGCGTCCGACGTTGAACGCCTGGTTATGGACCAATTCGCGCGGCGCGTGCAACACCGCGAGGAACGCACGGCAGATGTCCTCAACGTGGACGAGCGGCCGCCACGGACTGCCGTCGCTTTGGATCAGTACCTCGCCGGTCGTGTAGGCGTACCCCACCAAGCTGTTGACCACCAAGTCCACGCGAAGGCAGGGCGACAGCCCGTAGGCGGTGGCGTTGCGCAGGTAGGTCGGGCTAAAGTCGTCGTCCGCGAGTTGCACGAGGTCCTTTTCGACGCGCACCTTTGACTCGCCATAGGGCGTTACCGGGTTGAAGGCAGCCTCTTCGGTCACCGGCTCATCGCCAGCCACGCCGTACAGGCTGCACGAGGACGCGTACAGGAAGCGCGGCACACCAGCTTCCTTGGCCAGCTGCGCCAGGCGGACCGAGGCACGATGGTTGATGTCGAAGGTACACTCCGGGTTGAAGTCGCCCAGAGGGTCGTTGGACAGCGCGGCGAGGTGGACGACGGCGTCGAAGCCCTCCAGGTCGGCGCGCTGCACGTCGCGCAGGTCCACGCGCCGCTCCGGGATCTCGGGCGGCGACTCGCCGAGCGTGCAGCCCTCGTAGAGGTAATTGTCCAGCCCGACCACGGCGTGTCCCGCCTTGCGGAACAGTGGCGCCATGACGGAGCCGATGTAACCCTTGTGCCCGGTCATCAACACTTTCATGTCGCTCTCCTCATCCACGAACCGTTTGTCGCTCACTGTCGTTTTATTTTGATCACGCTGATAAGCCCGAATTCCTTTCCTTCGCGAGCCTCGTCGGCCGGAAGCCGCGAGGCGAGTGGCGCGGAGTACCAGGCCGCCGAGAAGACCCACAAGGAATCGCCGGACGGCACGTCTAGTGCTCGTGCCGATTCGTTGACCTGTTCGAGCGCTTCGTTGGGGCGAAACGCCCACACGTACTTTTGAGGTACGACGACGCGGTAACGGCCCTGCTGTTCCTCGACTACCACGTTGGAGCGCAAGATGTCCATGCTCGTGTCGTTCCGTGTGAGGTAGTACCTGAGTACCTCGCGAGTTTCGTAGTCTACGAAGAGCGGCGACTCGTAGGGGACCGTCTGGTCCACGTAGGTGATCGCAGCGGCCATGTCGCCGATTGGCTGATTCTGCCGATTATTCTCCGGTGCGGTGCGCGTAACCCAGAAGGGTGCGAGAACGGCTCCTGACAGCAACAGCAGCACGGCCCACCGGCGGTGCAGGCAGGTGAGCGCGGCCGCGATTCCCGCCGCGAGGAAGGGCAGCAGATAGGTCTGGTGGCGGGAACCGGCGAAGGGAAACACTTGAAAGGCAGCAGCCACGAACCCCACCGCGAACGGAGCTAGTAGCAGGAGCATGAGGCTTTTTCCAGATTGGACGCGGCCCGCGAGCAAGGCGGCAAGCCCCGCGAGGAAGGCCGCCATGAGAAGAAGCGCTAAGCGGCGCTCGCCGGCGGCGTAGGAAAAGGTTCCGGAGAGCGCCCGCCACACAAAACCCAGGGGGGTCTCGCGCGCCGCCGCGTAGTAATAGTTCCGAAGGTAATCCATGCTTGCGCCTGGACCGAATGGGATATACCCGCGCACGTGTCCGAAATAGAGGCAGGCGAGTACCACCGCCAGGACAATTTGCGACACGCCCATCGTGACGAGGATGCGCCGGGGCAGACCGTCCGCGAAGAAGCGGAGCAAGACATAAAGGTTGAGCGAAAGGATAGCCACGATCGCGGTGTAGTGCGTCAACAGGGCACATAGCTGGAAGAGTCCCTGGATGATCGCCCAACGGATCGAGCGCTCGCTGAAAGCACGCTCCGTCGCGTAAAGGGAACCGCAGACGAAGCAAAGCAGCAGACCGTACTGACGGACCTCGGTCGAGGCGGAGACAGCCGCTGGCGAGAAAGCCATGAACCCGAGTCCGGCAAGGGCTGGAACCGCTCCAAGGTTGCGCCGCAGCCAGGCGAAGGCAAGCCAGAGCGCCACAGTCCCCCCGACAAGGCTCGGCAACCGGAGAACCACTTCGCTCCGCCCAAGGAAGAGGACCCCATGAAGGACCAAAATGAATAATGGCGGGTGCGCCTGCGTCAAAGCAGCCCTGTAGGAATCGAGCCAGCTGCTTGGCCTGGCCTGGTCGAAGTGCGATGCTTCATCCGGATTCAGGTAGCAGGAGTCGGCGTAGACAAAGCGCTCCGCGAACGCCACGGCGATGACGCCCAGCGCCAACCAGGTCGATTTCCCAACGACCCAGGCCTCGAGCCGACCAGGTTTCACGCTCAGACGATTTGACACGGGACCATTTTCCCAGAGCTTGCAGGGGTTTGTTCACAGCACGAAGTTGCCCAAAGGGTCACTTTTCCGAAACAGCGGCACCATGACGGAACCAGTGTAACCTTTGTGTCCGGTCATCAACACTTTCATATCGCTATCCTCATCCGCGAACCGTTTGGGCCAGGGGGGTTGCCGCCCCCGGCGCCGGGCCGCGTGCCAGCACTTCGCCCAGTGTGCGCGCGTGGTAGAAGAACAAGAACACGATGGCCGGCCAAACCTGAAGAATCAGGCGGTCCAGGGACGACTCCAGGTGCCAGGCGAGGTCATGAGGGGTGATGAGATAGATCCCGTAGTACACGCCGAGAATTCCGAGAATCATCGTCGCCGCCACGGCGGACGTGGCCCAACCCGCCGGCGGCCGCCGCAGGCCGACGACCAGCAACCACGCGGCCAGGCAGGGCAGCCACAGCGGGGCAACCTGGCGCGCCGCCCAGCGGATGAGGGCGTGGCGGTGGGTGTCCACGACCTTGTCCCGCAATTCGTGCGCCCCCGCGCCAAACAAGTCGCCGCGCACGTCCGAGTACATTTTGAAGGCGGCGAGGGTGATCACCAGTGGGACCGCGCCCGCCAGCAGCGCCCAAGCCCTCGCCTTGCGGCCCCGACAGACGGCCAACAATCCCGCCCCGGCCAGTCCCAGGACGAGCCAGGGAAAACCTTCGTTCTTCGTCCACGCCGCGGCTGACAAGCATAGTCCTAGGACCGCCAGCCAGCGCGGGGCCGCGGCGGGCCGCTCCTGGCCGAGGACCAGGCAGGCCGTCGCCGCCAGGTAGTAGTAGCCCAGCGGGATGTCCGCGTATTGGCTGGGGCCCCAGTGGAAGACCAGTGACGTCGAGAGGTAGACGGCGGCAGCGAGAAATCCTTGAATCGGCCCGCGGGCGGCCCACACAGCGGCCAGCAGCAGCCAGGCGGTCAGGGCGAGGAAAAACGCCGCGACGACAAACCCGGCAGCGGCGCGAGCGCCGCTGTTCCAGTCCCAGGCGCGGACCACCGTCAGGGGCAGGAGCAGCGGGTAGTCGGGGTGGGAGACGGCGGCCGGATCGATGGCGAGCCGCCAGTGTTCGCTGCCCGAGGACAGGAAGCGGGCCTTGGTGTTCCAGAAACACCACGCATCCCACATGCCGTCGGGGATCTCGGCGTAGGCGTACCAAAAGCCCAGCCCCGCCAGGGCCAACTGTCCGGCGACGAGGGCCGCGGCCGGCGCCACCCCCCAGAGCGAGTCTTGGCCCGCCGCCTCGGCGGCCGGGCGCGGCGCACGGGCCGCAAGAACGACCGCCGCGACAACGAGAACGGCTTCCGTCCAACAGTAACTGGCCACGGACAAGCCGAGGACCAGCCACCAGAACCGGACCGCGGACAGCAGCGCCAGCCCCACCCCCGGCCCGAGGGCGCATTCGACCAGCCGTTGCCGCGAACCGCCGCCGCGGCAAAACAGCACGCGCAGGAGGGCGACGCCAAACACCGACGCGGTCAGCAGAGAGAGCAGGAACATTAGTTACTGTTGACCTCGCTGATAAACGCGCACGTCCTCACTGAGGGTGTCCAGCAGGCGGAGGCCATTCGCGGATTCAAATTCCGGCGCGCGGCTGGGGTCGTTGAAGAACACGACCAGCCGGTCCGAGGTGGGGCCGTCGTCGAGCCGCGCGGGGGCCAGGGCGTAGCGGAGGACGTAGTAGCGAGTCATGTGAAGCTCGTGGTCGCTGGGCGTGTCTTCCACAAACTGGAACGTGCTGCCCGCACGGTAGATCTCGGGGTGCGCGGATCGTTCGACGGCGCCGCGCACCTGTGGGAGGAACACATAGCGCGGCTCGGGCTTGTGGTGCAGCTGCCGCAAAGACGCTGCTTGCTGATAGAGGCCGCTGGCACCGAGAATGAACAACGCAAGCACCACCCGCAGGTGGGCGAGCCAGCGCGGCCCGGTAAACCAACGTGTTAGCACGGCAACCTCAAATTATCGACCTGCGAACTGTTAGCGGGGCGGCGGCAACTGTCCCTTGCCAAGAAGAGCCAGCTGATGCCGGCACACGCGCGCCACCCCTACGGCCAGAGGAGTTGGCCGCCGGAGACTGAGATCGGGCCAAACAACCGACTGGAACCGCAGTTTCGCGGGCTGGCGCTGTCGTTGTGCGCTGTGGCCGCAAATGATGCGCGGATGTTTTGGGAACAGCCGAGTAAACAGCCCAATTAGCTGTGCCACCGAGGTCTGTTTTTCCGAAGCGAGCAGCTTCAGCACCCGGCAGTTTTCCTCCTCCGCCACCCGCCGCAGACAGCGGACTATCTGTTCCGCGCAATCCTCGACAAAGAGGTAGTCCCGGATCGTATCCAACGGCACATAGATATGGGCCGGGAACTGGAAGAGCATGCACCGGCACAGTTGCGATATCAGTCCTTGAGGTTTGGTCAGGTTCTGGCCGGGACCATAAAGGTTGGCAATGCGGCCGATCAGATAGCGCACGCCGGGCCGCTGCTGGGCCCAGTCGCGCAGCTCTTTTTCTTGCCGAAGTTTACAGCGGCCATAATCGGACACCGGGCAGCAGGGTGTCTCCTCTGTTAGGGTCCGGTCGCTGCCCTGTCCGAAGACCCCTCCCGCAGAGCTTGCCAAAAAGATTGTACCGGGTACCGGTGCCGGTGAATCCAGAAAATGTGCGTCAAGAAGTTTGAGCAACTGTCGCCAGGTCGTGCATTCGGCGTCCAGGGCCGGTCGCGGCGTCGCCACGACTCCCGCCCCCGCGGTCCAGATGACCATCCAGGAGCCTCCGGCCGCGCGCACGGCCTCGGCAAACAACGTGGCGGCGCCGGCCATTTGCTCGAATAACTTATCCTGGTCCGTCCAGCAAAAAGGCCGGATGGGGTTTTCCCAGTAAATGGCCTCGGGCATCTGCGACACCAAGGCTCGCACCACATGCGAGCCGAGCAAGCCGCCGTGGCCGACGACCCACGTCGGAATCCTGCCCATCAAGGCACCACCTTCTGGCGCCACGGCTTGGACACGACCGTGCGCGCCGGCTCCAAATCCTCGGGCCGCTTGCCCAGCAGCACCTGCTTGCGCCGCGCCTTGGATACAACCAAGTACAAGGGTTTGCCCATCGACATGGTCAAGGTAACGCCGAGATACTCGGCAATAATGCTCAACGAGAACAAGATGCAGCCGGAAAAGAAACAAATGACAATAATGGTCGACGTCCAGCCCTGGATCTCGACTTGCTTGGTCAGTTTTTCGACGAAGGCCACAACAGAAATGACGATCGCCAGAAGAAACGACAACATTCCAAGAACGGCGATAAAACGCAGCGGCCTTGTTCCTGAAGTAAGCACCAAGCGCAGGAAATGCCGGGCCAGTTTCGCCAACGTGTAACCGGAGCGCCGAACCGTGTCCGGGCGGACGGTGACAGGGCAATAAGCCGTTTTGGCGACGACCCACCCCAGCGCCACGTCCAGGTAGACGCAGTTGCCACAATATGCTGCCAGGCTGCGGCCAACCTCGCCATCCAGCAGACGGAAACTGTTGAAGCGGCCGATCTGGCCGCCGCCCAGCACATTAAGAAACAGCCCTTTCGCAAGGCCGCTCAAGCGGTTGCGTAACCAGCCGTGTGCCGGTTCGTTGATGGGCCGAGCATAGATCAGCTGTGCCCCTTCCTCCAAGGCCATATCCAGCATTTTGCCGATGTCGCTGGGTGCCTGCTGGCCATCCTCGTCCAGGGTGACAATCCATTCGGCGCTTGTGACAGCCATGCCCGCCAGGGTCGCGGGGTGTTGGCCAAAGTTGCGCGACAACCAGACCAGCCGAACGAAATCGAACCGGTCGGCCAATTCTTCCATCACCACGTCGGACTTGTCGGTGGCGCCGTCGTGAACCAGGATCACCTCCGTAATGCGGAAACAGTGTCCACCGGGCGTCGTCTGTTCGTGCGTCAACGGTTCCACTTCCGCTATTAAGGCGCGCAGCGTCTTTTCGCCCTGGTACACCGGGATGACCAGGCTGACCGTATGTACCTCGGGCGCCTTTTCCGGCGCCGGATGATCGGCGACCGCCACCTTCTGGTTTAGTCCGGCTGCTGTCTGCATGTGCGCCTGCTCCTCTGATATCTGGCGAAAAAAGGGGCTGTTTACTACGGCTCCTGCCTTCAGCGCTTCCTTTTGTTGAAAGCCACGTACAAAATCATCGCGCTTTGATGAAGACATCCACTTCTACTGGCTCGAACCTTCCCATCCACAAGCGAATCGGTCCCTCGAAGCGAGAATCCTGGGAAAGCTTCAGTGCCAATTCGGCATTATGCTGATTGTCGAGGTCTTCTTTATCAAGAGCATCGCCTACATAGCCCGGAGCAGTCACAACAATATCACTCCGGTCTGTCAATTCCATCACTTTCTGCCAGTCGATCGGTCCTTGCTCATAGCGCCACAACCACTTCACCTGAGGTGCTGGCGCACCGTCAACTGACCAGGGATAACGAATTTGTGGTGGATTCAAATTGCGTCCGCCACCAAGGAAAGATACCGCAGGCTCCTTATAGTCATGTTCACAACTGATGTCGCGGAGAGGCCTCCAATTCCACTGATCAATGCGCGCCATTACCCCCCCGGGAGGGATACCGTTGGCAAACGTTTGGCTGCTCGTTTCGCTGGTATTGGGGTGAAAGGCTGGAACCACGATCATCACGAGCTGGGCAGAAAACGCGACTGCCGCGGATAATGCGAAGAGCCGTGAATCGAGGCATCCAGTAACCTGCGCCAATAAGCCAATTGCAATGGCAATGGGAATGACCGTAGGAGACAAATGCCGGAGAAGATGATTCGTTCCCAACAATTGGAGCAGAATAAGCGGCAATGCGGCAACCGCACAAACCAAAAACGTCGTTCGTTGGATGGAATCAAGATGAAGGTTCCGCTGCACGATCCATTTGCGAAGCCAGGCAAGTCCAATGAGCAGGATTACGACGATACTGCCGTATCCTGCAAGACACTGAAAGACGGAAAGCAGCCAGGAGCCCAAAGTGCCAACCGAAGGACTGCCCAACGAATGTCGAATAAAGTCTCTTGAGTACTGCGAATAAGCCAGAGCGGGTTGCGCGTTGACCCACCACCAAGGCGCCGCAATCAGCGCTCCCAAGACACCGGCTTTAATCGCGAACCAGGGCGATGGAGCGCTCAGGGTCTTACTGAATCTGGCGACCAGCAGAAAAGCCAACACGGGACCGGCAAACGCGACAAAGGAACTTTTCGACAACAGCCCCAGACCGATCGATAGGCCGAGTCCAATCCAACACCACCATTGCCCCGACCGTCCATCGAAGCTAGAAATCACAAAAAACATCATTGCCGAAGTCGCTAGCAACAAGGAGTATTCCGTGCCAAACGTAATGCTCGTGGCTACAACCTCCGGACACAGACAAACAAGCAGAGTGGTTAGGGCGGCATATTGCGGACTGGCAACCTTGCGCATGGTCAGGTACACGAAACCCAGCGCCAGTACATGGAAACCCAGTGACACTAACCGAGCTGTCAAGGGAGAAAAGCCAGTAACGCAGAAAAAGGGAAGAGACAGAAGCCGATAGGCCGGAGGTCGAATTCGATCATGGTAAAGAATCTCACCGCGAAGCGCCCGCAAACCGCCCTCCTGAAGGCAACGAAGGTCGGCTGGGCCAGTGTTAAAGTACTCGGCCTCGTCCCAATGGACTGCATAAGGATGATCGAACATCCATTTGACCCCTGCCGTGAGGAGCGTGGCGAGTGTAATGGCCAGAAATAGAGACCAGAATCCTCCCTTTACGAGTGATTGCAACATGGTGGTTGTGCGTATTTCCTTCGTGCAGAATTTGTTGCGCGGACCGAACTTATCTCTCGTTTGCATTGTTAGCGAATCTCATGCCAACGGCAGCTCTGGCTGCGATCTGGATTACGTTGACTCCTATGTTCTTATGTAGCAACACCTTGCGGCGCGAAAGGCGAGTGAAGAGACAAGAGTCGGCCGGCAGTTGTCAACCCATCTAGAGATGGGCGAAAAGGAGTGTCAACGCTTGTTGACATGCGGCCACTTGTTTCTTGGTTCTCATCGGAGGACAAGTTTTCGGCAGTAGAATGCTTCCGCGAACCCCGTCGGCGAATTGGCTTCCATACCACGAAGCCGAAGGAGCGCCTGAAAAGTTTGCTCATCAAACCATTGCTTTTCATGTTGCGACTTAAAAGAGTCAACGATATGTTTCACCTTTTGAGCGGCGACAGATTTGTCCAGGGGAACAAAGAAATTGGGTTGCCCCATGTCGCCATCATATTTTGGAATTTCATATTCCAGGATCAAGTGATTCCGAAATGTGTTCCACGTCAGATCCGAGATAAGACGATGATCCTGATGTCGATCGTCCCGGTAGTGGGTAAGAACCACGTCCGGGCAAAACTGTCGCTTCAGTGTCTCGAAATCGTCCTTGATCTGGGCCCCGAGGAATGGGAAGAAGCCATCGCGGTAGTTTTTCACCTCGACGTGGTTCTCTTGCGCCCGGGTCAGGAAGACGCGAGCGCTGTCGCGGGCCTCGCCCGCCCGCTCTTCGTTGGCACTGAAGACGACCCAGTGGACGCTCACGTTGTCGTAGCGCTCCAGGATACTCAGGATCGTGCCGCCGCAGCCGATCTCGATGTCGTCACTGTGCGCTCCCAGGCACAGGACGCGGCACGGCCGATCCGGCGGCTTGCAAAAGGTCAGGTTGAGCATCGCTGTCCGACTGGTTCAGGGATGGAGCCGGCGTGCCTGCGGGGGCCGGCGTCCGGTACTCGAAAAACCGTTTCAGGCGGAGGAAGTGCTTCTCGTATAAGTGGTAGCTCAGCCAGGCCGCGGCGAAGCTCGCCGCCAGAAGCCACAGGACGCCGAGTGGCTTGGAAACGTAGGCGGGGGCACGGGACAACGGCCGCAGGAGTTCCCCGCCGGCAAGCAGGATGGCGGGGTGGAAGATGTAAATGCCGTAGCTGTACTTGCCGACGGCGCGCAGCCCCTTGTTCTCGCAGAAGCGCCGCAGCCAGCTGCCCTTGGCCGCGTTGACCGTCAGCACGAGCAGGGCCGCGAAGAAGACGGCCAACGCGGCAATCCCGACGGTCAATTCCAGGTTCCCATCGAACCCCCGGTGACTCAGGACGATGCCCAAGAGCAGGCCCCCAGCTCCCGCCGCCGCGCTCCCCGCCCAGCGCTGCAGCGATTCCCAAACCGCCGCTTCCCGCCAAGCCAGTGCCACGAACGCGCCGGCCAGCAAACCGTCCAGGCGGCAAGGCGTCACGATGTAGGCCGTTGTGGGCCACATCCCACTTTGAATGACCAGCACGCGGAGCAAAAATGAGGCGGCGGCGCCGGCCAGACAGAGTCGCATGAGGGCGCGAGAGCACAGCGCCCAAACGGCCAGCGGCCAGAGTAAATAAAAATGCTCCTCTACGGCCAACGACCAAACGTGGTTATAGACGGAGTGAAATTGCTCGTTCCACGCGGCACGAAAGTTGTAGACGTACAGCAGCAACGACAAGGCTTCATTGCGATCCGTCCAGGTGAAAAAGGAGCAGCCCAACCGGCCCAGAACGAAGGCGGCCAACAGGAAGGCGTAGTACAGCGGCAGGATGCGGAGGGTGCGCCGCGCATAGAACGTGCGGAAGTACCACTGGCCCCCCTTCGTGTCGTAGAGGATGCCCGTGATCAGGAAGCCGGACAGGACAAAAAAAAGATCGACTCCGGCCCACCCGCAAGAGAGTACCATCGTCAGCGGCCCGTTGACCCGCCCGTCCAGGTATTGACCGTAGTGCAAATGCACGTGAAAGGCGATCACGGCGAGGACCGCTAGGCCGCGAAGCCCGTCTAGTGCCGGAATATATCGGTGCATCGAAGTTTTCTCGCCTCAAACACCTGCCCTGTTTCTATAGGTTGAATCACAAGCATTAAGATTTCTGATAAGAAACAAGCACCGAAGGGGGCAGTACAGGCAGAACAGCTGGCTTTCGATACTCGAAAAAGCGTTTCAATCGCAAGAAGTGCTTCTCGTAGAGATGATAGCTCAACCAAGCTGCCCCGAAACTCGCCGCCAGAACCCAGATTATGCCGACCGGCTTGGCAATGTAGGCAGGAGCTTGCGACAAAGGCCAGAGCAGTCGCCCAACGACGTTCAGGATCAAGGGAGAAAAAACGTAAATGCCGTAGCTGTATTTCCCGATGGCTCGCAGCCCCTTGTTCTCCAGGAACTGCCGCCAGCGGTTGCCTTCCGGGGCGTCCACCGCCAACACGATCAGGCCCGAGAAGAACACGGCCAACACGGTAAATCCGACAGTCATCACCAGCCCCCCTCCCGCTTCGGCATGCGCATCCAAGCGCCCCCGCCCGAGGAGGATGCCCAACAGCAGGCCGCCCGATCCCGCTACCACTGGCCCCGCCCAGCGCCGCAATCGGATCCAGTCTGCTTGATCGCGCCAAGCCAAGGCCACGAAAGAACCGGCCAGTAACCCGTCCAAGCGGCAAGGCGTAACGAAGTATGGAATTAAGGGCGACATCCCGCTTTGGACAACGATCACACGGAGCCAGAACGAAGCCACGGCACCGGCCAGACAGAGCCGCATGAGGGGGCGGCGGCGCAGCGACCAAACAGCCAATGGCCAGATCAAATAAAAATGTTCCTCAACTGCCAGTGACCAAAAGTGATGATAGACGGCAGGAAAGCGCTCGGTGTACACCTCGCGAAAGTTGTAGACGTACAAGCCCAAGGACGCGGCGTCACCGCCATCAATCCAAGAGAAGAACGGACAGGACAACCGGCCCAACACGATAATGACAAACACGTACCCGAAGTACAGCGGCATGATACGGAGCGTTCGCCGCGCGTAAAAAGTACGGAAGTAGCCGTCGCCCCCTTTCGTGTCGTAGAGGATCCCCGTGATCAGGAAGCCGGACAGGACAAAAAAAAGGTCAACTCCCGCCCACCCGCACGTGAGCATTGCTGACAACGGCCCGCTGATGGGGCCGCTGACGAATTGCCCGTAGTACATATGCACATCAATAGCGATCACGGCAAGGACTGCAAGCGCCCGAAGTCCGTCCAGTGCTGGAATATGCCGATTCAACAAGCTCTTCTCGCTCACAGTACACAGCTCTTTGCCGACCCGTCCGCAGACAACCACTCTCACGACGCATTGTGGAGGATGGCTTTTTTCTTCGTCGCCTTCCAGTCCTCCCAGGGGATCTCGTCGGCCTCCGGCTTCACGGTCTTCCACATCTCCCATGGAGCCTCGCCCCGAGTGTACATGTCCTCGAGTTGTTGCCGATCCTTGAAGGTGTCCATGCAGTTCCAGTAGCCCGCATACTTGTAGGCAATGAGCTGTTTCTCCTGAATCAGCCGCTGGAACGGCTGCTCCACGAGGTCTTCCCCGTCTCTCATGTACTTGAAGATGTCGTTGCGAAAGACAAAGAAGCCGCCGTTGATCGACAGGCCCGCCTTGTTGATGGGGCGCACGCCTTCAACAATGTCGTCCGTGAACGACACGACGTGGCAGCTATAAGGCGGGTTGACGGCGAGGAAGCTGCCGACCTTGTCCCTACTAAGGAAGTGGTCGAGGTAGTCGTCCAGCGGCAGATCGGTCAGCCCGTCGCTGTAGTTTGCCATGAAGACGGACTCCCCATCCAGGTACTTCTCGACGGCTTTCAATCGCTGGCCGATGCTGGATTGAATTCCCGTATCGACAAACGTGATGTTCCAGTCGTGGATGTCGCTGTTGAGCAGCTGGAGTTTCTTTCCCCCGTTCGACAAGACGAAGTTGTTGGAAACGCACTCGTCGTAGTTCAAGAAATAATGCTTGATGGCGTCCGCCTTGTAGCCCAGGCACAGAATGAAGTCCTTGTGCCCGTGATGGGCGTAGTACTTCATGACGTGCCACAGGATCGGCCGGTAACCGATCGTGATCATCGGCTTGGGGACTGGGTCGGGATACTCTCGGATGCGCATACCGAGGCCGCCGCAGAACAAAACGACTTTCATTGCGAGTTTCTCTTCTTCAAGAGGTAAATCTGCACACGGTTCGTGCCGGAAAATGCCGACTCACCTTGAAGTCAACTGGTATAGCGAACGTCATACCAACGCCAGTTTTTCCCCAACGCCGCGAGCTGTTTTCAAATGTATGTCCTTATCTGTCTATGGCTTGCGACATGAACAAGTGATTCGAGAGAGGCGAGAGAGTGCGAAAGGAGGTCGGCCAGTGTCCACGCGGCACCGGTGAGCCGAGGGCAGTGTCAACCAGCGTTGACAGGTCGCTGCCGCTGGCTCAGGCGTAGGGCCGGAATACCGGTTTGACGGGCTGTCCCACCAAGTAGCGTTCCACGCCGTCCTCAAGGGCCTTCCGGTAGACGCGCAAGGCGGCGGCGGCGGCCTCGATGGTAAGGTCGATGTCCCGGTCGGTGTGGGCGAAGCTGACCACGAAGGACGGCGCCAGAACTCCTCGCCGAATCATCTCCTGGAGAAAGAGGGTGCGGAAGGGCTGGCTGAGGCGCCCCTCCTGGTCGCGGGCGGTGAACAACAGACAACACGGCCGCCCGACACACTCGACTTGCTGAGCAACGCCCGCCGACTGTGCGGCCGCCGTGACGCCGGCCCGCAGTCGCTCGCCCTGGCGGTAAAGGTGTTCGACCACACCCTGGTTGCGATACACCTCCATGGTGGCAATGCCCGCGGCCAAGGCGTGGGTCTCGGCGCCGTGAGTGGTGGACAGCAGGAAGACGCGCTCCTGATCGTGATCAATGCCGCCCAGGCGCATGATTTCCCGCCGGCCGGCCAACGCGGACAGCGCGAAACCGTTGGCCAGTGCCTTGCCAAAGGTGGAAAGGTCGGGCTGGATGCCGTACACGTGCTGCGCGCCCGAGACGTGCCAGCGAAAGCCGGTGATCATCTCGTCGAGCACGAACAGCGCCCCGTAGCGGTGACTGACATCCTTCAGCCAAGGGAGGAAACCGTCCTGCGGCTCCTCAAGTCGTGCGGCCTCCAGGATGACGCAGGCGATCTGGTCGGGGAATCGCTCAAACAGCTGTTCCACACTGCCGCGATCGTTGTAGCCAAACTTGAGCGTGTGGGAGCGCGTCCATTGCGGTACTCCGGCGGGCATCGCGGTCGAGCCGATGAACCAGTCGGAGGTGGAGAAGAACGGGTGGTCGCCGCAGATCGCCACGTAATCGCGGCCGGTATAGGCCCGCGCAAGGCGGACGGCGCCGTCCAGCGCGTCGGAGCCGTCCTTGCTGAACTTGACCATGTCGGCGGTGGGAACCAACTCAAGGAAGCGCTCCGCGCAGGCGACTTCCAGCGGCGCGGGGCGGACGAAGTTCGTGCCCAACTGCATCTGCCGGGCGGCCGCTTCGACGACGGGCGCGAAGCCGTGCCCGAGCGTGACGGCCCGGATGCCCATGCCGTACTCGATGTATTCGTTGCCGTCGAGGTCCCAGACGCGGCAGCCGTTCCCCCGTTCGATGAAGGCCGGCGCGAGCTGTGGGAACTGGTCGTCGCCTTTGGCGTAGGTGTGGCAGCCGCCGGGAATGAGTTCGTGGGCGCGGCGGCTGAGAGCCTTGCCGTTGTCAAATGGGGCGGCACATGTTTGGTCTGGCGGATTCACCTGCGAAAGCCGACTCCGGGCAAGCCTTGGTTCGTTCACGTCAATAGGCCCCTTCAAGCGTCCGTGGCGGACGAAAAACTTTCAAGTCGTCTGTACCGAGGTCGGGTTGTAGATGAGTTCGCCGTCCGTGGGCGGCTGCTGGTCGTAGAGGGCGGCGACGTCTTCCGGCATCCGCACGAGGTTGCTGGCCCGGAGGAAGTCGCGCAGCGTGGTGCCGGTGCTGGCGGAATCCAGGTTGGCGGCACCAGTCCGGGACACGACGTCGTCGAGATGGACGCTGCGGAAGTCGATGCTGAAGCGGGTGCGACCCGAAGTGTTCGGGACGGTCGAGTGCAGGTAGGCGCCCGAAAAGAGGATGATGCCGCCCGGCTCGCACACGAGCCGGATCTGCGGTTCCAGCTCGATAGGCTCCTCGGCCTGCGGCTGTTTGCGGCTGTCGGTCTTGATCTGTTTGGCGGCCTCCCGGCGGCTCTCCTTGTTCCATTTGTAGTAGTTGTACTCCCGCGAGCTGTTGCGCACGGGTTGACTCCAGTATTTGGGGTGGAACGCCATCGTGTTGTCCGGCCCAATCGCGTAGACCGGCATCCACCAATTCAGCTGGCAGGGCGGGGCGGAGAACCAAGTGTCGCGGTGCGGGTGAAAGGCGTAAGCCAGCCCCGCCGTCAGGTAGTCGCCGTGGGTCATGGTCCGCAGCCGCGGCACGTCGAAATACGTCTTCTCCACGTCGCAACCGAGTTCCGTGAAGATGTCGCGGATCAGCTCCTTGCAGGTCGGGTGGTGGATGAACTTCGGCTTCAGCGCCGCCAGGATCGCGACGTATTGCTCGACGGGGAGGTGGAACTGCGCGTCCGGCGGGTCATAGGGCGCGAACGCCTCGCGCGCCAGGTTCTGGGCGAACCGACAGAGCTTGCGCGAGCTGTCTGTCGGCGAGTAGACGAATAGTTGCCCCCGATAGAGTTGCCGCCGCCGGTCCTCGTCACTTAGTCCGGCGTCAAAGAACACGGTGCTCATGGTCAACGTCACTCCTCTTCTTCAACAAGCGCGCCCGCAATGGTTCCACGGTCAGTCGAGGCTGCCGTGGCGGTTTCTCAGGAATTCCACCAGGGCGTCGAGTTCGTCTTTCGTCGGTAAAATGGAGGAGCGGTTTTCCGAGAATATGGACAGGATAGCAAAGATGGGAGGCCACTTTGCAGGTCAGGAAGGTGGTTGGCGTCACCACCTTTCTCTTTGTTCGCCGCTCGTTTCCGGAACGGCTTGCACGAGCTGATATTCTTCCAAAGTTTTGGCCGCGCTATGGACAGCAGCAAATTCAAGGCCCGAGCGCTCCGCGATGTCCAGCAGCGAATGGTTGCCGTCGGAAAGGTTGAGGACCCAGAGCATCGCCAGTTCGAGCTGGCCAGCGTCGGCTGAACCACCGATCGCGCGGTAAAGGCCCCGTTTACCGAGTTGTGGCTCACCCTTGGGATTCAAGTTGATGTACCGGCTGTTGTTCTCAAGAATCTGCAAGACCGACAGGTAGGCAGCCAGCGAACCGGCGAGCGCCTCTGGATGGACGAAGTTTAGATCGTCCGCCGAGGTGTGATATTGCGGAAAGCGGCCGTGGGGCGTCCGGGTCAAACTGCCGACAGCGAGATTGAATCCCGGCGAACAGTACTGCCGCTCATCATACCCATAGGGAGAGAATTCGAGGAGCTCGAATCCTTCCGTCCGCTGCCGCAAGGCATGGACGGCGGCGCGGTCGATCTCGGCATTACCACGGCGCGATCGCTTGTAGTGAAACTTCCCCGGATCGCCGACATTCGCCACGACCAACCCGTGGCGAATCCACGGCACTTTGTCTTCATTGTGGGCGAGCCAAGTAATCGAGCCTATGGTCCCTGGGATAAAGAGAAAGCGGTAGGAATACTCAAGGGAAGCGTTGGAGAGGAGCTTCGCCAGTTGAGTCACCAGTGCTACTCCTGAGAGATTGTCATTACACAGGGAGGGATGGCAGGCGTGGCAGGAGAGCAATACTTCGTCGCGGCGTTTTCCTGCAAGGTAATATTCGCCGTAGGTGAGCGATCCCGCCGTGAGGCGGGAGTCGATGCAAACTTCGTACTCTCCTTCCTGCAATTCCTGGAACTGCTTATGCGCCAGGCAAAACCCCCAATTTTCTTTGTAGTAGGAAGTGCGGTAGGGAATCCAGTCGGGCCAGTCGGGGAGCGTGTGCAGGTGCTCGCGCAGTTCCGTGAGCGTCATCGTTTGATGAACGGGGACGCTGTAATTGACGACATGGAGGTTCGACTTCGTAAAGTCGATGACCTTCTCCCCCTTATCGTTCTTCACCCAGGCGTCGTGGATGTTCCATTCCTTGGGGACCGTCCAGTCAAAGACCTTCGTGCCGGTGGGCACTTCATGGATCTCAAACGGAATGTGTTCACGGATCCGGCACAGGGTAGCACGAAAGCCGGCTCCCGTAATGCTGCGGCAGATGGGGTAAAGCTCGAAGACAAGTTGATACATCCGCGCGCCGGCACTCCGGAGATCGATGGACGTAAGGATCTGTTCCAGGTTCATTTCGCATCCTGTGGTACCAGCCTGACCCTCGGTATCCTCGACCCCGACTCGAATTGAGGTTCGGTCTCTCACACTCTTCTCATGTGCGGCGTCCACAGTAGTCATTGATTGACGGCTCTAACTTATGGACATTGTCCGGTAATCCGGCCACGCCCGGTCGGCATCCGAAATACATTCCACTGTGAGCGGCCATTCGATCCCGAACGCCGGGTCGTTGTACCGGACGCCCTGGGCGTGTGCTGGGGAATAGAACTCGGTCATCAGATACAACAGGTCGGTGTCGTCCGTGAGCGTCTGGAAGCCGTGGGCGCAGCCTTCTGGGATGTAGAGCATACGGTGGTTGCCGGACGTGAGTTCCACCGCGACCCATTGCAGATACGTTGGCGAATCGCGGCGCAGGTCGAGCACGATGTCATAGATCGCGCCTTGGATGCAGCCTACTACCTTCGCCTCATGGTGGGGAGCGAGCTGGTAGTGTAGGCCGCGGAGCGTCCCCTTTCGTAGGTTGCCGGAGACGTTCACCTGCGCTATGCGAGCAGTCAATCCGTGTGCTTCAAAATCCTTTGCGCACCACGCGCGGCCAAAAAACCCACGCGTATCAGTGCGGCGTTCGATCTCGATGACGTATGCCCCACGAACCTTCGTCTCCGCAAAAATCATGCAGCGCCTCCGAACTCAGGACCTCTGGGCGAACGCCGGGTGGTTGCTTCCTGATGCCGCGTCGCCTGGAATTTGTGGCAACGGCAGCCGCGCACCGTTCAATGCGACCGACGCCGCCATTGTGTTGCCGCATTTGCTTTGAGACTCGGCCAGGATCGGCGGGGAAACGCGCTCCAACCAAATCTCACGCCAGTACGAGAAGATCGCTCGCGGACAGTTTAACCGGCAGCTGGCGTATTCCGACTTACAGGTGACATCCTCCAGGATAATGCACGGCTGCTTCATGTGACGCATCTTACCGGTCGCCTCGTCGATGATTTTGGAGACGCTGCTCCGGACCTTGCACACGCGACCGCAATAGGGAGCCATCTCCTCGCGGTCGAAACTGAGACCACGATTGTTACCGGCCTCATCTAAGGTTTGCTCGATCTCCGCCTTGGACTTGATCCGAACGTACTCGCCGGGTTTGAGGTCGAGCCGGCCGGTAGGCGTGGGCGAGCCGCGCGCAATCTTGCCATCCAGGGAGGGGCTTGGACGACCGCTCAACCACAAGTGCATGCGGTCGTGGAAGGCTTTGAACAAGCGGTAGCCGAGCGGCATGCGCGGCTGGAACCACCGGAGTGTTGCCAGCAACAGCACTCGCAGCACTCGGCCCGGCGAGCGATTGCCCGTCGCCATGTCGAATAGGTATTGTCGCGGCTCCCACCACGGCAGCGGCTCGGTCGCTTCGAGCAATCGCGTCGTCTGGCAGGAGTAGCGCGGCTCGGGGTCGTTCGCACTCTCCGGCTGCCGCGTGCGGGTGCGCAGGTCCGTTTCGGAGCAACGGACGCTCGCGGCGTTTCGCGGTGCCGCGGGAGTCCGGTTTCCCGCAGCTACCGGCCTCAACCACACGTCATTCCAGAACAAGTTACAGTCGGCCTGACAGCCTCCATGCGCCGAACCGTCGCAGCGGACCCCGGCGAGGTGGACAGTGGCTCGGAGGCGGCGCGTCACCCAGGTCCCGGTAATTGTATCACAGGTTTTGTGGGCGACGGCGCTGACGCAGAACAACCGCCCACAGAACGGCAACATCTCCGGCATGAACGGCATCCCGTCCACGCAGCCGCGCTCATCCAACGTGGCCAGAATTTCTTCCTTGCTGCGGACTTCCACAAGGTCGCCCGCGCGGAATCGGGATAATAACCAAGTCATGTCTCGCCTCGCTGCCCTTTCTCTGTCCGTTTCCTGAAGGACGCTCGCCCTTCATCGCCAACTCCGAGGATGTCACTCGTATACGCGAACCTCTGGAATCGGGACCACAAACCGTCCACCCCAGCTGCGGATATCTGCGATCTGCTCCATGATTTCTGTCTTCAAGTTCCAGGGCAGGATGAGGACGTAGTCCGGTTTGGTTTCCTTTATCTTATCCGGATGATAGATAGGGATATGAGTCCCCGGCAGGAACTTGCCCTGCTTGTGAGGGTTGCGGTCCACCGTGTAGTCGAGAAAGTCGGAGCGGATGCCGCAGTAATTCAGCAGCGTGTTCCCCTTCCCCGGTGCCCCATAGCCGGCGACGGACTTTCCTTCACGCCGGGCCTTGATGAGGAAGGACAACAATTTGCGTTTCGTCTCCTTCACTTGCTCGCCGAAGGAAGCATAGCATTCCAGGCTGTGGAAACCAGCATTCGCTTCGCGGTCAAGCATTTCGTGAGCCCGCTCACCGACGGGTTTGGAGGCATCGTCGGCATGACGGGCGTAGACGCGCAGGGAGCCGCCGTGAGTCGGTAACTCCTCGACATCAAAGGTTGTCAGACCGTGCGTGGCGAAGATTTTCACTGTCGCCGTGAATGAGAAGTAGGAAAAGTGTTCGTGGTAAATCTGGTCGAACTGGTTTCCTTGCATCGTCCGCATCAGATGGGGGAACTCCACGGTGATGACACCTTGGGGTTTGAGCAGAATCTTCATCCCTTTGACGAAATCATTGAGGTCCGGAACTTGGGCAAGGACGTTGTTGCCGAGCAGTAGGTCGGCCTGCCGGCCTTCGGTCGCCATCGCGCGGGCTGTTTGTTCTCCAAAGAATTGGACGAGCGTCGGCACACCATTCCGAACCGCGACTTCAGCAACGTTCGCGGCCGGTTCGACACCGAGGGCAGGAATGGCGTTAGCGACGAAGTGTTGGAGCAGGTAGCCGTCGTTGCTGGCAACTTCCACGACCTGATGTTGTGGGCCTAGCTGGAAGCGCTCGATCACCTGTTCCGTGTAACGGCGTGCATGTTCCACCCAGCTATCGGAGTACGAGGAGAAGTACGCGTAGTCGCTGAAGATGTGTTCGGCAGTGACGTATGCCTCCAGTTGAACGAGGAAACACTCGCCGCAGACATAGACATGGAGTGGATAGAACGCCTCCATCTTATTCAACTGGTTGCTGGTTAGATAGCTCTCACACAGCGGGGACATGCCGAGGTCCACGACGGTGCGTCGCAGTGTTGCCTTACAGAATCGGCAATGTGGATAGTTTGAGGTCATTGGATCAGTCATCAGGCGCTCCAGTCTCTGGCTGAACGGCGCGATCGCGTGGCTCTCCTTATCCCGCCGCCTTGCCGCGCCACAGCCTTTTCTCAATCGACGATTTCGGGTTCAGAGCGGTGTCCAAGAAGGCCAGCGCTACATTCCACGCCAATACGCCGTTACGAAGCGTGTAGCCGAATTTCTCCATCCCCTTTTTGTGATATTGCCAGAACCCCTTGTCCCATCGGCCCAATACTTTCTCGCCAAGAAAGAACAAGTAATCTTTGAGTTTGGCATTCCAGCGTTGGTCGAACTCAGCTTGAGTAAGGTACTCCTTACCGTAACGATGAAGCATCACCAGTTCCGAGAGCAACCAGGGCCGGTAAGGAATAATCGTCGAAATGATCGAGACATTATCTCTGCGCGTAAAGGTAAGGATTTGATGGACGAAGCCGAATTTCCTGTCCCTTAACAGATCCAGGCAAGCATCGGCGTCTTCCGCATAGACGTCACCGTCGTCCACACGGAAAAAAGGCGTCCTACGGCGCACCTCGCTCGAACGATATAGCAGGCAATTGGGAGTTCCGAAAAGGTATTTACCTTTCAGCAAGTAAAGACGACAAGCGTCTTTTCCACTGATCACATTGGTTCCAAAGGGAAGCCCTTGGCAGAAGATGTCCAAGCCGATCGTTTCATAGGCGCCAACCATCGCCACTTCTGGATCGGACTCCGCTACTTGCACCATCTCCTCCAGACACCTTGGGAGGATGCGGTCGTCCGCCAGCGCAAGTTTGCAGTATTTGGCCCTCGAAGGCACCAGACTCAGCGCACAATTAAAGTTGGATGGCTGGTCCAAAAACGTTTCATTCGTGACGACGCGAATCCGTGAATCGGACTTTGCATAACGCTCGGCAATCTCCAGCGATCGATCAGTGCTACAGTTATTGACGATTGTGTAATCGAAATGAGTATACGTTTGCGAAAGAACACTTTCGATACACTCCGCAAGATAAGGTTCACCGTTGAATACAGGCGTCACCACGCCGACCCAGGGTTTATCAGTTTGGCTCATGTTCCCAGTCTCGGTCTCTCCGTTCTCAAAATTCACTCAAAAGATGATCAAAACCCTTTCGCGGGCGCGGCTTCGTGGTGGAACTCACTTGTCTTCCCAGCGTTGCTTACCGCAGCGTGCCGACCCGACGCGATCGCTCTCGACTGCAAACGAGCCTCAACGATGATCCCCTTCGTCAAGGCAGCTGCTTTCACAGCCTTTATCCATTGCTTGTTCTTGAAGGGATAGAAAAGCAAGACCTTCGCTAAATAAACGAGATATTGCTTCACGAGCCAACGTGGAGCGCCAAACAACAGGGGAACACCAAGGAACAACTTGGTATCCTCCAGATCTTGGAGACGTTGGACCGTCCTGCCCTCGTCGAATTGCCAGCGCCAGATATAACTATAGGTGAGTCGCTCGGCAGGAATGTAATGGCGTAAACTGGCTGTTGGGACCCAGCGACCTTGATAGCCATGGCGTTTCATGAGTCCAATCAGTTCCATGTCTTCTCTGTGGACCTGGTCACTTCCACGTGGGCCGATCCGTGTGTCGAAGGAGATTGTGTCAAACACTTGGCGTTTCATCGCCATGTTGACTCCGAACGGAAATTCTAACTCATCCACCGGGCGCGGAACGGTTCCGATCCGCCTAATAGCGTAGACTGCGTTCAATAAGGTCAGGTTGCGGGAAATCCACTTTGGCGGCTCGACCGCGAACCACGGTTCGACCGATCCCCCGAAATACATTACGTCTGGCCACTCCTCCGCCGCCTTGACGTATGCGGCTAGCCAATCCGGATCCACCAGGACATCGTCATCGGTCCATAGCAGCAGACTTCCCTTGGCCTGGGAGATCGCCAAGTTTGCCGCAAACGACTTTCCCGGAGTGCCCTCAAAAAGTCGGCGAATTGGAAGATAGGCCCCGTGGCGAGCAATGACTGTGTCCGTGTTATCGGAGCAGTTGTTGTTCACGACGATGAGTTCCCACTCGACACCCGGTGGAATCGTGAGTTTGCGCATCTCGGTAAGCGTGTGATCGAGTAGCGCAGCGCGGTTCCACGTGCAAATGATGACGCTGATGTACATGGGAAGAATCGCCTGACTCCAGGGCAAGAAGTCGTTCGCTGACTTCTCTCGATATAACACTTGTCACGGTAGCGACTCTGCGGTGGTGCCATCCCGCGCTAGTCCTCCGGACTCGACTGTCGTGGCTTGTTGGTTTGTCCGCACGCCGTTAACGGTTCCGCCCGCTTGACAAACCGACAGCGGGTCGGGTGCTTGACCATTCGCATCGAGACTGTTGGCCCGGTGGCCCGTCTCAGATGCTGCGTTAGTTTCGCCGTCGTCGGCCGTGCTCCATCGAAACGGCAGAAACATGAGGCCAAACCGGGACTCAATTCCTCGGCCCGTCCCATAGAAATCCGATGGCTCCACTTCGATCCTGGTCACATTCTCAAGCACGTCGAGCCATTCGTGATTACTCCCAGCCCACACCCCCAGAACATAAGTTCCGGGCATCAGATTAAGATAGTCGATCTCCACCTCGATGCTACCTTGTCCCTTCGAAGCCAAGGGGATCGCCTGGCCTGTAGACCATGTGTGAATATCAGTGAGAAGAACTCCCAGTGTAGTGTAGATGCGAATGCCAAAATGGAGTTTTGAGACGTCTTTCATGCATTCGTAGTACAGCCGCACCCGCAGGCCGTCGCCGCTATGGAAGACCTGCAACTCGCTGCCGTCGGCGTTTAGCAATTCCATTTTGTGGAGCCGAACAGCTCCCGTCCCTTGACGATCCTGAATCGCGCCCAGGTCCAATGTCTGCTTTCGGGTCGCGCCGAAGCTGTTCAAATACGACTCGATCACCGCGCGCGTGTCGCCCACTTGCTTGACGCGCCCATCGCCGATCAAAATGGTCCGTTTACAGAGGCGCTCAACGGTGGCCATGTTATGTGACACAAACACGACGGTCCGGCCCCCATCCCCCAACTCGCGCATCGCTCCCAGACACTTTTTCTGAAAGGCGATGTCGCCGACCGCGAGCACCTCGTCCACAAAGAGCACATCGGTGCGCAAATGAGCCGCCACCGAAAAACCCAGCCGCATGCGCATCCCGCTCGAATAGCGTTTGATGGGCGTGTCCAGAAACCCGTCGATTTCGGCGAACGCGATGATCTGGTCCATCGCCGCATCGATCTCGCGTTTCTTCATGCCGAGGATCGAGCCGTTCAGATATATGTTCTCGCGCCCCGTCAACTCGTCGTGAAACCCCGTGCCGACCTCCAGCAGCGAGGCCACACGACCCGTCACATCCACTCTCCCGGATGTCGGCTCAGTGATCCGCGACAGGATTTTCAGCAGCGTGCTCTTACCGGCGCCGTTGCGACCGATGAGGCCGACCACCTCGCCGCGCTCGACTTCCAAACAGACGTCCTTCAGCGCCCAGATCAACCGCTCACTCGACTCTTTCCGTCGGCGGAACAAGCGCCCAAAGACTCCCATCAAGGCGTCGCGCAGCATCCCGTGCTGCGCGTTGCCGAGACGATAACTCTTCGAGACATTGTCGACAAGAATGGAACGAGGCATAATTGATACGGCGACTCGCGGTCAAATGATGTCAGCGAAGGCGCGTTCCGTCCTCCGAAAGTAAAGCAAGCCAACCACAAAGACAATCACCGTCACCGCCAGCGAGATGGCCGTCAGCGCCGGGTCGAGTTGCCGTCCCGAAAACAAACACGCTCGAAAGCCCTCGACGATTCCCGTCAACGGGTTCAGAGCCATCAGAGGATGAAAGCGCTCGGGAATGGCGGACATCGGATAGACCACCGGTGTCAAGAACAGCCACATCTGAAGCAGCAAGGGGACGACGTGTTTGATGTCGCGGTATCGCACGTTCAGGGCCGCCAGCAGAAGACCCACCCCCAGCGTCAACAGGATCAAGTGAGCGAGAAAAAACGGCACCCAAACCAACGTCCAGTTCGGCGCCGCCTGCTCCTCGCGGACGACGTAGTACGTCATGAGAACGACCAAGAAGCCCAGACCGATGCTGAAATCGAGCAACCCAGCCAAGACGGTGGAGGCAGGCAAGGCGACTCGCGGAAAGTACACTTTCGTGATGAGGTTGGAATTCGCAACGAGACTCTGTCCGGTTTGGCCAACAACACCAGAGAAATAGCCCCACAGTACGAGTGCGCTAAAGGAGAACAGAGGGTAGGCGATCCCGTCGCTGGAAATACCGGCCAGCCGCCCAAAGATGAAGGTGAACACGATCATGCCGACCAGAGGCTGAAGAATCGCCCATGCTACTCCCAGCACCGCCTGTTTGTAGCGCACTTTCACATCTCGCCAAGCGAGGAAGTAGACCAACTCCCGAAAGCGCCACAATTCGGAGAGCCATTTCGTATGCACGATCGTTGTCGCCTTTATTCGGGTTTGTCACCAATCTGCGCGGACTCCGTCCCCGTCGGTTGCGTCCGGTGCTTCCATTCGGTGGGTTCTCGCAACCTACCTCCCTGGGGGTGACGGCTGTTCAGTCACTTTAAGAGAGCGAGGCCGACTCTGCGGCTGTCAACACTGCTGCTTGCGGTGGACTGCTTTGGAGACAGTATACTCTATGTTAGCGAACGTCATACCAACCCTGAATTCTTCCCTTTTCCCGCAACTGTTCTGGAATTCATATCCAGGTCCATTAAGGATTTATGACGCGAACATGGAGGTCGAGAGAGAGAGAAAGGCGGCCAGCCACTGTCAACGCGCGCAATGGGCAGAAGGGGAATGTCAACTGAGGTTGACATGGCGTTGACGGCAACAGAGGCGTTGAATTCCGCAGGACCAAGATCGTCCTGAACGGTCGCAGGGAGATTCCTTTTCCGAAGCCCGCCCAAACGAGGCGGCCCAATTTCTTGCCGGAAGCGGTCCGGTCGTGACTCGGTTAAAAAGCGCGCAACGGCCTTGAACGACGTAAACTCGTCCGAGTCGGTCGTTGCAAATGTCCACTCCCGTGGCGGTTGTAAGCGGACGTTTACAGGGGAGGCGATACGTGAGCGCCACGAGGTTCATCGGACGAGATCGGTAGATGCGTAAACACTAGCGAATAAATGGTTTGCGATAAGATATCCAAAAACGGCCAGGGAACACATCAGCGGCATTGGATTTGCCTTCTTTGCCCGGTACACCGATTTGCAAGCCGACGAGAACACCCGAAGGTGCTCGTTGAAAGGGTGTCGGTTCTGCGGAGACAAGGAGGCTCGACGGGGCAGGATCGATCGGGCCAACGATTTTCCTGTCACCAGATCGTGCTCCTCTGGTGATTCCCCTCCTGCACAATGGAAACTCTGCGGACTTGGGCTCGGTTGCGTTCTTTCCGGAATCGGAGTGTCATGGCTTTCCTACCGCGAACCAAGCAGAGTATGGCAGCAGGGTTGGGCCTCACCTTGTTGTGGGCTTACTGGCCCGTGCTGAGCGATGTCGCCGCACGTTGGTCCAACGACCCGAAATACTCGCACGGTTATTTGGTGCCGGTGTTCGCTCTGTGGCTGCTGTGGAAGAGGCTTCGGCAAGCAGGTCCCCAGGCGGACGGACAAGGTTCCGGCGCCCAGTGGTGGGGCTTAGCCTTCCTGCTGCCTGGAATCGGTCTGCATCTTGCCGGGGTGTATGTTTACCTCGATTGGCTGTCGGAAGTGTCCTTGCTGCTCTCCCTCGCTGGTCTGTGCCAATCTGTCGGGGGGTGGCGGCTCCTGCGGATCGCCGGGCCGTCCATCGGCTTCCTCGCCTTCATGCTCCCCCTGCCTTTCCGGGTGGAGATCGCGATGGGCTATCCGCTCCAGCACTTGGCGACGGTGGCCGGCACATACTTGTTGGAACTGTTGGGCTTCTGTGCTTCCGCGCAGGGAAACACCATCGTCCTCAACAACAAAACTATTGATGTCGTGGAGGCATGCAGCGGCCTCGGCATGGTCGTGACGTTCTTCGCCCTGGCCGTGGCCGTGGCCATCGTCCTCGATCGTCCCCTCCTCGATCGGATCGTCGTCGTGGCCAGCGCCGTACCGGTGTCGCTGTTCGCCAATATTATCCGGATCACTGCCACGGGAATTTTGGCCGAGACGGTCGGAGGGCCGATCGCGGACGTCGTTTTCCACACCCTGGCCGGCTACCTCATGATGACCCTTGCGGCGGGACTCATCTGGCTCGAGTTGAAGATTCTCTCGCGTCTGCTCGTGGCAGTGCCCGTGGAAGGCAAAATGGACATCGATCTGGCTCTCGGCATGATGTCGTCTTCCGTAGCTGACAAACGGCGGAGAAAAGTTCCTGTGGGCAAGTAAGGTGGCCCCCAACCCGGAGACAGACAATGAGTGGAACGCCCCTCCCAGCCTTGCCGCAACCCGGTATGGCCAACGCGACCACGCCAGTTGGATTGGCGCACGTTGGACCGCACCAGCGAGGAACGACCGCGCCGACGGTCCCGCCGCCGATCCTGTCTTCCAAACCGACCATCGGCGGGTTGTGGGCGGCGTTCCGCAGGCGTTGGCTCTTGGCCACGAGCCTGGCCTTGTTGGTCGGCGCCATCGCCGCGACCATCGCCTGGTTTGTCACCAGCCCTACGTCCTACACGGTGAGTACCACCTTGCGTGTCCGGTCAACACAACCCACAATCTTCTTCAAAACCAAGGAAGAACAGGTCGATTTCCGGACCTATAAAGATACTCAAACCAGCGCGGTCAGGAAACGTCTGGTGCTCAACAGTGCCTTGCGCGACCCCAAGGTGGCCCAACTGGCAGTTGTCCGCGAGCAGACCGATCCGCTCGATTGGCTGACCAAAGATCTCCAAGTTGATTTCAACACCGGCCCCGAAACCATGCGCATCAGCATGATTGGCAAGGATTCGGAAGGAATCGTCATCCTGCTCGATGCGATCCGCGAGGCGTACCTCCGCGAAGAGGCGAACAAAGAACACACGCTGCGTCTGGAACGGCTCGAAAAGCTCACGAAATGGCATGACAATTACGAGGACATCCTGAGGAAAAAACGCAAGGTGCTTCGCGACCTCGCCGAGCCTTTAGGCTCCAAGGACAACAAAACCCTGGCGATGAAACAGCAGTACGCGCTGAGCGAGTTGAATGGCCTCCAGGATGAGCTACTCCGCCTTCAAGCGGACCTGCGCCGGGCGGAGCTTGAACTCCCAAGCAAGGACGAACTGGAGAAATACCTGAAAGAAATCGTCATCCCTGAAGCAGTGATCGACGAAGCCGTGCGGAAAGATCCCCTCGTGGTGGACTACCAGAGAGTGATCACCGGACTGGAGCAATACCTCGCCGTGTATCGGGAACAGTCGGTCAATCCGGACAAGGACCCCGTCTACAAGCAAAAACAGGCGGACCTCGCGGCGGCCCAGAAGTTGTTGGCGACGCGGCGGACCGAACTGGTCCCGAGGATAACGGAGGAGCTGCGCGAGAAGCGCCGGCTCGAATCAGCGCAGGAGCAGGCGCGGCAGCAAGAGCGCGTTGACAAGATGAAGAGACTGGACGGTTTGTTGGCGAAGCAAGTACACGACCGCGAGGGACAGATCCAAACGATCGGCAAGCAAACCCTCGACATGGGCGCTCAGCAAGAAGAGATCGAACTGGTCGAGCAGATGTCAAAGAGTGTCGGGCAGGAGGTGCAAGCTTTAGGGGCGGAGATTGATGCCCCCTCCCGCGTAACGACGGAGGAGCCGGCCTATGCGACCAAGCGCGACGGCCTGGGGATAAAGGCAGCGAGCGCGGCTGGCCTCGGCGGTCTCGTCGTGGTGCTCTTCGGCGTCACCTTGCTCGAATTCCGTGCCCGCCGACTGGTGGACGCGGAAGAAGTGTCCCACGGGCTGCGGCTGCCGGTGGTGGGGACGATGCCGCGAATGCGCGCGCGGGATAACCACGCTGCGTCGCAGGGAAGTAACTCCCGTGCGGCCGCTTCGCAGCAACTCTTGATCGAATCCGTGGATGCGGCCCGCGCCGTGATCCAGCACGCCTCCAAGCAGCATTCCCTGCGCGTGGTAATGATCACCAGCGCCGTCGGCGGCGAGGGCAAGACCATGTTGTCCGCCCACCTGAGCGCCAGCATCGCGCGGGCCGGTTGGCGAGCCTTGCTGGTGGACGCCGATTTTCGCCGCCCGTCCCTCCAGACCGTCTTCGGTCTGCCGGAGGAGGCCGGGCTGAGCGAGGTGCTGCGCGGCGAGGCCGACATCCACGAGGTCATGCAGCCGGGTCCAATGGACGGGCTGTGGGTGATCTCCGCCGGGACGTACGATAGTCGTTCCATGCAGGCCCTGGCGCAAGGGACCTTGCGCGGCATCTTCGATCAAATCAAAGAGGAATTTGACTTGATCATCGTGGACTCGGCTCCGGTGCTGCCGGTCGTCGATTCCCAACTCATCGCGCAGGCCGTGGACGGCGTGATCCTCTCCGTCTTGCGAGACGTGAGCCGTCTGCCGCTGATCCATGCTGCCTACGAGCGGCTGACACTGTTCCATGCCAGCCTGCTCGGTGTCGTCGTCCACGGCGCGGCGGGCGGCGGCTATGGCGCCCAATATCCTTATCGCCCCGTCCCTGCGGCTAAGGCCTCCGCTCCCACGAACCCTGAGTGACCGCCATGTCTCGCTATCTACTGCTGCTCATCGTCGGCGCCGTCATCCTCGCGGATGGCTATGTCTATGGGCTTTGGACCGGGCGCTGGCACGAGACGCAAGAACTGTCCACGGCGCCGGCGCGGCTGGAACGTATCCCCTTGACGGTGGGGGACTGGCAGGGCACGTCGCAGGAACTCGACCCCAAGGTCGTCGCGCGGGCTGAGTTCGCCGGTTACGTCCTCCGCAGTTACGAGAATCGGCGGACTGGGGCGGTTGTGAGCGTGCTGGTGGCCTGCGCCCGGCCTGGTCCTCTTTGCGTGCATACGCCGGAACTCTGTTATCGCGGGGCCGGTTTCCAGATGTTGACGGAGGCGGCTGCCCGGCAAACGGTCGATCTGGAGAGCAGCCATCCATCGGCCGAATTCTGGAAGGCGACGTTCGCGCGCGACGACGATACTACCCCCGAACAGCTGCGCGTCGTCTGGTCCTGGCGGACGAGTCGGAGCGCCTGGACGGCTCCAGACAACCCGCGCTGGAAGTTCGCCGGCGAGCCAGTGCTTTACAAGGTCTATGTCGCCCAAAAATTCGTACCCCGCCACGACGAGTCCGACGCCGCTGACTGCCTCCCCTTCCTCCGCGATCTCCTCCCCGAGTTGGACAAGGCTCTGACGGCCGACCACTGAATGATGCCCTCATCTTGTTGGTCTCGTTCGGTACAATAGGAGTGTGTCGGCGACGGCGCCGCGCTTCGACTTTGGGCTTCCCGGCGGCTCGCTCGGTTCTGTTCGCAAGCTCTAAGGGAGCATCCTTCCATGTCAGCGCCCTCCGACGGCGGGCTTCGGCCGAACATCCTGTATGTGGTCCATCGGGTTCCGTATCCGCCCGATAAGGGAGATCGGATACGGGCCTTTCACTTGCTGCGCTTTCTATCCCATCATGCGTCCGTCCATCTTGCCTGCCTCGCCGATGAACCGCTGGGCGACGGCGTGCGAGAGGCCCTGGGACAATACGTGGCGCGCCTCGCCATCTTTCCCGTCGGTGGATGGTCGCGCTGGTGGCGCATCGGCGGTTCTCTGGCGTGCGGTCGCACCGTCACCGAAGGCGCCTTCCAATCTCCGGACCTGCGGGCCACGCTTCAGGCTTGGTGCGCCGACACTCGGTTCCACGCCACTTTGAGTTCCTCTTCCGCCGTGGCCGGCTATCAGCGGTTGTCCGCGTTGCATCCGGTTCCTGCGGTCGTCGATCTGGTTGACGTCGATAGTCAGAAATGGTTCGATTACGCGGCCGCCAGTCGCTGGCCGCGTTCGTGGCTATACGGCTTGGAAGGGCGGCGGCTGCGCCGGTTGGAGCAAGGCTTGCCGGCCTGGGCGCGGGCCATCACGGTGGTGACCGAGGCCGAAGCGGATCTCTATCGCCAGTTTGCTCCGGGGTCGCCGATCCACGCCGTCGGCAACGGAGTCGATTTGGATTACTTCCAGCCGGCGACGACTCCGGAGGAAACAGCGTGTGTGTTTGTGGGGGCGCTGGACTACCGTCCGAACGTGGATGCGGCCTGCTGGTTCACGCACTCGGTTTGGCCGGCGATCCGTCGCGTCCGACCCGAGACACGCGTCTATCTCGTGGGCCGCCGGCCGACGCCTGCCGTGCAGGCGCTGGCGGCGATTCCCGGCGTCGAAGTGGTCGGTCAGGTTCCGGACGTGCGGCCCTACCTGGAACGGGCGGCGGTGGCGGTGGTGCCGTTGCAGATCGCCCGCGGGGTGCAGAACAAGGTGCTGGAAGCGCTTGCGATGGGCAAGGCCACGGTTGCCTCGCCCATGACATTGGCCGGACTGCGCGGCGCGGCGACGCCGGGAGTGCTGATGGCCTCGACCGTCGAGGAGTGGGGCGAAGCCGTCCTTCGCCTGTTGGATGATGCACCTTTGCGACGCCAGTTAGGGGAAGCCGGCCGCCGCTACGTCGCCGACCATCATTGCTGGGACCGCTGCCTGGAGCCGTTCCTCGATCTGTTGCAGCTGCGGGCCCGTCAGGGGCCGGATGCCGGTCCAAGCTCCGCGGAACGGCTGACAGGTGTGACGCCTTATTAGTCTGCTTTAGGATTTTCTTTGGAGTGCGGCGGCTTGTGTCACCCGACATCCAGTTGTGCCGTTAATACCGACATCCAGTTGTGCCGTTAATACCGACACGAGGTTGTGCCGCAGCCTATAAAGAGAGCGGCCTTCTCTGCGATGCCTGCGTCCTTCTCGGAGGTCTTCCCATGCCTGCACCCACGCCGCTTCCCCTCCGCCGTGCCGTCTGGCAGCGCTGCCAGCGTGGCCAAGCTCCTGCCCAGATTGCCGCGGCCCTCGGCCTCAACCCACACACCGTCCGCCAACTGCTGCGTCACTTTCGCAACTGTGGCGACGTCTCCTTGGCCCCCCGCTACGGCCAAGCCCGCCGACCCGCCACACCGACCGACACGGCTCTCCACAACCGCACCCTCGAACTGCGCCGCCAACACCCGACCTGGGGGGCGGGTCTGCTGCGCATCTTCCTCCAGCGCGAGTACCCGCGCGCGACCGTTCCCGGCGAACGCACGCTCCAGCGCTGGCTGCACACGGCTGGTCTCTCCCCGGCCCCGGTGGGGCGCCGTCCCGATGCGGACCGCCCACGCGCCACCCAACCCCATGAGGTCTGGCAAGTGGACGCCGCCGAACGAATCCGCTTGCAATCGGGGCAGCGGGTCAGTTGGCTACGTGTTGTCGATGAGTGCAGTGGGGCCGTTCTTCAGACGACCGTTTTTCCCCCAAGGGAACTGGCTCCAAGTCGCGGCTACCGCTGTGCAGGACGAACTGCGCACCATCTTCGCCCGCTGGGGTCTGCCGGCCGCGGTGCGTGTCGATAACGGCGGCCCGTGGGGTTCGGTCGGCGACTGGCCGCCGGACCTGGCGCTGTGGCTGCTCGGCTTGGGCCTCGACGTGTACTGGAATGATCCGCACGCGCCGGAGCAGAACGGGATAGTGGAGCGTTCGCAAGGGACGGGCAAGCGCTGGGCCGAGCCGGGCCAGTGCGCCACCCCGGAAGAGTTGCAGCAGCGGCTGCAGGAGATGGACGCCATCCAGCGTGAGACCTACCCGAGCATCGACGGCCAAAGCCGTGCCAGCGCGTTCCCCGGACTGGCGCATTCGGGTCGGCCGTACCGCCGGTCGTGGGAGCGGACCCACTGGGACCACGGTCGCGTGCTGAGACACTTGGCGGAGTATGCGGCGCCACGACGGGTAGACAAGAACGGCGACGTATCGCTGTACCACCGACCGCACTATGTCGGCAGTAAGCACCGTGGGAAGGTGGTGTACGTCATGGTGGACCCCCGACGAGTGGAATGGGTGTTCGCGGACGCGCACGGCCAGCAGTTGCGGGCACAACCGGCGGACGAGTTGCAAGCGGCGCGGATTCAGAGTCTGACAGTATCCAACCGGCGGTAAGGAGACCACCATGCCTGCCCGCAGCGTGGCGAATAGAGGGAGCAGCTGTCGGGTGGGCATGGCACAACCTCGTGTCGGTATTAACGGCACAACTGGATGTCGGTATTAACGGCACAACTGGATGTCGGGTGACACGAGCCGCCGCACTCCAAAGCGCTCTAGAAGCCCAAGGTGCGCCAGAGAGCGAACGAGGAAAGCAGCAGGCCAAGCAGGGCGAAAACGAGGGCCACAGTCGAGGAACTCAATCCCTGTTTCCCCGTGGAGCCTGCCACGCCGCCGTCGGCGACCGACGCAGAGGGCTTTGCTTCCCCAGAAGCAGGCAGCGAAGCGAGGTCCAGGCGAATCACGACTGCCGCCGCCAGTTCAGCCGAGTGCGTCAGGCTCACCGCATAGGGAAGGACTTGTTGCGTGTTCACCAGTTGCAGCACGGGCACTCCCTGCTCATCGTGGCGCACTTGAATGTTCACCATCTGCTCGGCGAGATACGCGGGGTCGCATTTCTTGAGGGCTTCCTTGGCGCACCAGCGGGCCGCGAAGTGCGGCCGCGGGTCCGGTTGCCGCGCACAATAGGCGATCTCCGTACTCGTGAAGGTGTTGGTGTAGAATTCGTGGGTCCAGTAATCCGGCGCGGCGGGAAAGTTGGCGATCGGCTCCACGTCAAGGCCGCAGCCGAGTCCCTGCCTGTTGTGGCTTTCCGGCCGCGGGCTGTCGCGGCCGGCTCCCGAAGCTGGCCGAGCCGGGCCGGTCGGCTGGCTGGTCTCTCCCAGAATGGCGGTTTCCAACTCGGAGTAGCTCCGCAAGCCGTGCAAGCGCGGCGGAACCACGCCGAGGTGTTCGCGCAACGCTGCTTCCAGACGATGGACAGTCAGCGACGCGGACAGCAGCGGCGCCAGCGAGAAGTCGGGGCCGACGGCCTCCGGCTCCACGCGGCTCAACGTTGCCACGATTTGCCGCATCTTGGTGTGCTTGTCCATCGGTCAAAACCCGCTCAGGCATAAGTTGCAGAGATACTCTCCGGAAACCGCGCCGCGGACGAGGGAGCCGTCGAGCCGCCGCAGTTCGTTCGCCGTGCGCAGGCAACGGCTGCAACAGAGGATCTCCTGCCCGCCGCCGCGCGTCCTCTGAGCCGGACGGAGCGCGGCTTCGTGGGCCGACAGTCGTTCGCGCAGCGCATTCAAAAACCGCGCTGCCGTTCGCCCTTCAGAGAGGCGATGGTCGAAGGTCAGAATCAGGTTGTAGTCGCCGGCTTCGTGCTGCGGCAAGAGGCGTTCGGCCCCGACCCCAAGAATCGCCGACTGGCCCTCATTGATGAGCGGCGCGAAGGTGGCGACACCCTCTCCGGAGAGATCGGTTATGGTGAACGTGCCTCCCGCCAGCGCCGTCAAGGGCAGTCGATCTTCGAGATACTGAGCCACTAACTCGTGCATCTCATCGGCGATCGCCCCCGCCGTCTTCACGTCGGCGTCATGTACGACGAGGACCTTCAAGCCCTTGCCCGCGTCCACGGCGAAACCGATGTTGACCCGGTCGTAATACCAGGCGTGCTGCTCGTGGTAGTAGCCATTGAAGACCGGGTATTGCCGCAATAAGCGCGCCGCCTCAAAGACGATCAGAGCGGTGGCGTTCCCTCGTAACGAAGCTTCTTGGGCGGCGGCGCGGCGGAACCCTGTCGTGGGGCAGGCGACCGTGACGCTGCTTGCCAGGACGCTGGAGTAACTCGATGCCAGGACGCGAATCTCGGTCAGCTTCTGGCGGGACAGCGGTTCAGAATGGACCGGGACTTTGTTGGCAGGTTCCCCTGGCGGCTTCTGCGGAGCAGCGGGCGAGGCGCCCTTGTCTCCGGATAAGGCACGAACAACGTCGCGTTCCCGCACCAGGCCGCTGCCCGGAAACCGCGCCGGATCGATGCCCTGCGCTTCGAGTCGGGCGCGCGCGCGGGCGCTGAATCGCGCAACAGCGGGCGTCTCGGAATCGGCCACCAGGGTGGACGCGGCGGTCTCCACGGGAGAGGCGGAGTGCGCGGCAAGCGAGTTATCGGAACTCTTGCTATCCCGGCTCGATTCCGCGGCAGGAGGGCTGGTGTCCGCGGACGACGGGACGGGTCTAATCGTACAAAGCACATCCCCAATGGCGACTTCGTCGTCCGGCCGGTGCGCGAACTGCACGAAACCGGCTTCCGGCGCTTCGATCTCGCCGGTCGATTTGCCCGTCTCGACCTCGACGAGGGCCTGTCCCCGTTCCACGCGATCGCCGCACGCGATCAGCCAGGACACAATCTTCACCTGCTCATCGTTCACATTCAATTGCGGGACACGCACGACAACGGCGTCAGGCATCGTGGACGACCTCCCGAATGGCCTGGACGACATGCGCCTCGCCGGGGAACAGGTCGATCTCCAGCGGTTTGCACGCCGGGATCGGATGTTCCGGCGCACAAACACGGCGCGACCTCTTCAGGGTTCCGGGAGCCAATTCGTGGACCCGAGCAATGACCTCGCTGCCGAACGCGGCGAAACCGTGGCCCTCTTCGACAACGACCAACCGGCCAGTTGCCGCCACGGATTCGACGATAGCACCGACGTTCAGCGGGTAGAGCTGGACAGGGCAGATCACCTCGCAAACGATGTCGTGTTCCTCGAACAGACGATCGACCGCTTTCTCCACGTCCTGTAAGAGACCGCCGTAGCAGACGACGGTGACGTCGGGAGCCGCCAGGGGGCGCAGACGCGTGCAGGGGTAGCGCTCCTGACTGTGTTCCAGCACAAAGCCTGCCGGCACTTCGTCGGAGACGTGCGTGGTGTACAGCAACTTGTTCTCGACGACCAGGGCAGGGCGGTCTAGCGTCTCGAACAGCGTGTCGTAGATGCTCGCCGGATCGAAGCGGTGATGCAACGCCAGCACCAGCGTTCCGGGCAGGCCGAGGAAATGCTTCTCCAGCGACTGACTATGCGTGGGGCCATAGCCGCGCTTGCCGCCCATCGGCGTACGCACGATCAGCGGCACCGACACTTTGCCGTTGTACATGTACGCAAACTTGGCGGCGTGGTTGATGATTTGATCGGCCGCCAGCGTCAGGAAGTCGCCGAACATGATCTCGCAGACCGGCCGCAGCCCTTGGAGGGCCAGCCCGTTGCCAAGCCCGACGATCGCCGCCTCGCTGATGGGCGTGCTGAGGACGCGACCGGGAAATTGCTGGCTCAGGTTCTTCGTAACCTTGAACGCGCCACCGTAGGGCGCCTCGATGTCTTCTCCCAAGAGGACGATCCGATCGTCGCGCGCCATGTTCGCTGCCAGCGCCGCGTGGATACGGTTGACGACGCGGTCACGAACCGGCAAGCGCGTCTTCGACCAGCGTGGCCGCTCGTTGAGGTAATCGGGCTGCTCCGGAGTCGGGCCGGCGAGGTCGTCCGCTTCGGCCAACGCCACGGCGCGATCGAGGCGCGTTTGGATGGCCTCCTGAAACTGCCGGGCGAGTTCCGGTTCCGCGCGTTCAAACTGGGTGAGCGGATCGCGCTCCCAGTATTCCTGAAGGACGAGCGGATCGCGGTCGTCGTCGCCCTTGGAATGGGCCGCGAGGCGATAGGTGTCGATGCGGAGGAAGAACGGCCCGTCTCCCAGGCGCACCCGCTCGATCGCAGCATGCGCGGCGGCTCGCAGGCGGCGGAGATTCCATGTGTCGGCCTGGTCGGTGCCGATCCCGAACGCTTCCGCGCGTGCGCAAATATCGCCGGCCAACGTCTGCTCTTGCCGGGTGCTCTGCGCGTAGCCGTTATTCTCCAGCACGAACAGCACGGGCAGCTGCCATTTGGAGGCGATGTTGAGGCTCTCGTAGAGCACGCCCTCGCCGAGCGTGCCGTCGCCGAGGAAGACGACGGCGATCTTGCCGTTGCTGCGGAGCCGATGGGCCAAGGCGATGCCGGCCGTCACCGGCGCGATGCCGCCCTGGATGCCGTTGCTGAAGAAGTTCGCCGCGCACAAGTGCTGGCTGCCGCCGCGACCGCCGCAGACGCCGCTTTGACGGCCCATGATCTCCGCGATCAGCCCCTCCACGTCGTCCGTCAGCGACAGGAAATGACCGTGACAGCGGTGATTGCTGAAGAGAACGTCGCCGTCTTGCAACGCCTCGGCGACCGCGACGCCGATCAGTTCTTGGCCGATGCAGGTGTGGACGGTGCCGAACAGTTTGCCTTCCGAAAACAGGCTGAGCAGGCGCTGCTCGACCCCGCGAATGAGCAGGGCGGTGCGGTACTGGGTCAGCATCTCCGAGATCGGAGGGGCCGACGGCAGTTCGGAAGTCAAGGGTTCGATCGACATGAGTGCCCCGTGAACAAAATGCTCCAACGATTCCGACTCCTCATTGCTTAGTAGAAAACCTCCCGCACGGTTTCCCCTCTGGGCGTTGAAACGACTTTTTAGGACGCTTCGCTTGGCATGGTTCAATAGACGGCAGCTGGAGGTAACAACGGAAATTCGTTTTTGACCCCCCTTAGACACCCCTCTGTACCTTTTTTTTTAGGTTGCAACCTATGGCCAAGCAAAGACTTAAAAGGTTCGGAGGGGGGCGCGCCTCAGCGCCACGTCCTTGAACAACGGTTGCCTCCTTTGTCACCCGTTTTTGAACCATGCCCAATTCCTCATCGTTAGTCGGTCATGCCCCCCGCGCGATCGGAGCCGAGTTGTCCTCCGCCCGCTGCGGCGCCGGCGCGGGGGCCTGCCGGAAGCGAACCACCCGGCCGGGCGCCCCCGCAACGATGGCATAGTCGGGGATGGGCTGCATGACCACCGCGCCGGCGCCGATCACGCAGTGTTTGCCGACGTTCGCCAGCACGACGGCGCGGTCGCCGATCCACGTGTCCTGCCCGATGGTGACGCGCGGCCACTTGCCCGGCTGCTCGCGGATCGGGATGTCAAGCCGCTCGATGCCGTGTTGGGCGCCGCCGTTCATGATCGACACGTGGGAGCCGATCAACACGTCATCCTCCAGTGTAACATCTCCCAGGCAGCCGTAAGGCCCCACGTAGACGGTGCGGCCCACTTCCGCGGTGGGGTGCGAGAAGATGGTGCCGAAACTGAGGCAGGCGTCGGCGTCGCAGCGCGGCAAGACGAGCCGATAAAACGCCCGCCGCAGGTAGACGCCGCTCTGTCCGGGAACGAGGGCCAGCGTCTGCGACCAACCGGGAAACGCCTTGTCCGGACCCATCACCAGGCTGCCCAGCCGGAAACACAAGTAACAGGGCAGGACCAAAAGCAGAGCGATGCCGTTCATCGCGCTTTTCAGCAGTTTCTTCATGAACGCACCAACACGCTCGCCGGGTCACGCCGCGGGGTCAACTCCTGGAGCAGTTCTTCGACGCGCTTGCAGTAAGCGGGCATGGTGGAGTCGCGCGTGATCCGGGCGAACGCCTCTTCAGTGATTCGCTGGCGCAGGTCCGGGTGGCGCAGCAACTGCTCGATGCGATTGGCGTAGCCAACCGCGTCCGCCGCGGGGATCAGAAACCCGGTCTCGCCGTCCTTGATGACCTCGGGGATGCCGGCCGTGGGAGCGGCCAGCACGGGAACCTTGGTCGCCTGGGCCTCGACGATGGACAGCGGCAAGCCCTCGTGGGTCGAGGGCAGCAGTAGGAAGTCGGCGGCGCGCAGCAGTTCGGGGCCGTCGGTGCGGAAGCCGAGGAAGCGCACCCGGTCGCCGACGCCCCCTTCGACTGCCAGCGCCCGCAGCCGCTGCTCATATTCCTGCCGGCCGTCGCGCTCGACACCAGCGAGCCAGCATTCGACGTCCGTTCCGCGGCTCTTCAGTTCCGCGACGGCCCGAATGGCCGTCTCCTGCCCTTTGTGCGGTGCGAGGTTGGCCATCATCAGGGCCAGCGGGCGCTCCGCCGGCGCTCCGAGTCGCTGTTTGGCGGCGAGGCGATCTCCGGGCAAGAAGCGCTCGGTATCGACGGCGTTCGGCACGGCAGTGATCCGCAGTTTCTGGCCCGCTTCGCCGAGCGCCTGGCGGATGAGATCGCTCATGTAGCGGGCGCAGGGCATCACGAGGTCGGGCGGGTCGCGGAAAGCCCAGCGGATGTCCTCCGGCGTCGGGTCAATGTGGACGGTAACAGCGGTCCGCAGTCCCGCCAGGCGCAGGACGGGACGCAGCATCCGGTAAACCAACGGGTTGTGGACATGTGCCCAACCGCGCCGGAACTGGATTCGGGGAACCAACCGCAGACAGGCGAGGGCGTGCGTCAGATTACCCTTTTGGATGGCGTCCAGATCGTAGCTTTTCCAGGGAAGTCCCTCTTGCTCGGTCGTCTGGGAGGCGCGGCCCGTACCCGGTATCCAGACCTGGGGTGTCGCCCCTTGTTGGGACATCCACTTGGCCAGCCGCAGGGCAAGCAGGGCGGCGCCGCCCAACTCCCGCGAAACCAGGAATGCGTGATAGTACATGCGTGCGACACCGTGAGGACAGACTGAGCACCAAGGTTTAGCGGTTTCTCCCCGTGCTCAGGCCACTCCGGCGACCAAGGAACGCCGGAAATGACGGAGAAAGCCAACCATTGGTTCCGGAAAGAGAGTGAGTGCCCATCGCCCCGTGGTGTACAAGTCTGGGCATTTGAGTCTCAAGGCCCGGGACAGATAGTGGTGGGCCGTCGAGTAATTACCCTCGGCATAGTATAGATATCCGAGGAAGGCCAAGACTTCGTATTGGCGATGCCTTACCTGCCGGGGACCCACGACCGACCGATAAGAAGGGGATTGGCGCAGTGCTTTGTCGAGCACGTACAGTTCATCGCGCGTCATCTCCAGGGTACAGCGACTAATGTTGGTGTGATGAAGCCTGTAAATCACAAGCGGCTCATCGACGTAACAAAACTCGTAATGGGGCGCGATCCGCAACCACATGTCATAATCGTCGGTGTATCGAAACACTCCATCGAACAATCCCACTTGGGTTAAACATTCTTTCCGTAGCAGGACGCTCGAAATAGTCAATTTATTTTGCCTGAACAGCAGGTCGGAGCAATTGCCGACATATTCCGCCTTCCGACTGGGACGATGGGACCTCTGACCCGTCGAATTTTCCAGAAAGAGAACGTCTGTATGAGCGAGGCCGGCGCGCGGGGCACGAGAAAGAGAATCCACTTGGCGGGCAATTTTATCCGGCAACCAGAAATCATCTGCGTCCAAGAAAGCCACGAGTTCACCCTGAGATTCCGTGATGCCTCGGTTGCGGGCAATCGACTGCCCTTGGTTCTTCTGGTGCAGGTAGCGGATGCGGGAGCCGTAGGCTTGGAGAATGGCTGCCGAGTCGTCCGTGGACCCGTCGTCCACGACGAGGATTTCGATGGGTCGATAGGTTTGGGCCAAGACGCTATCCACCGCTTGGGTGATGTAACGGCCGGCGTTGTACATCGGGATGACAACACTGACGAGTGGATTATTTTCCATGACGAAAGGCCCCATTATGCGCTTCAATGTTCACCTTTGGCCAACTGGTTGCGCCAGCGGTAAGAAAAAAGTTCATTGCAATCCTGTCGCTAAGAAGCGGTTTCAAAAGCTGTGGTGCCGGTTGGAAACCGGCACCACAGGTTTTGAAACCGCTTCTTAGTTGAGCATGGAAGCCCACTCCGCCCAAAGCCGAGTCCGCAGCATACCAGCTTGGAAGTCGAACTGGGGTGCATATCCGAGTAATTGCCGCGCTTTGTCAATGCGAACGTGCGTTTTCGCGGCCAGCCAACGAAAATAATCCACATTCGGCAATCGCTTCGGTTTGATGGCCGCCGCCGGACCATACTTCGCAACCGGGGTCTCCTGGGTCGCCGCCTTTAGCCTTGCGCGCAAGCGGCGCGGCAGGAGATAGTTGAGCGTCCGGAATGGCATCCTCAACAAGAACGTCGATTGAATGCGGCGATTGACGTTCGGATGTTGGACAAATTGGACGCAATCGCGGAGCAAATCCCGCCACGGATGTCCACGCAGTTCTTTTCGGACCTCGGCTTCCGTCATGCCGATTGTCGATTGGAAGCCGAGCATCTCTTCATAGGCTCCGTAGAAGTCGCGCCAGGTGACAGGCTCAGCGCCGGAAACCAAGAAGCACTCTCCCACAGCGGCGGGAACGTGAGCGGCCCGAATAATCGCGTCCACGACGTCGTCAATGTAGACCGCATTGCATAGCCCGTTACCGTCGTTGGGCAGGACAACCTGCGCATTCCGCAAGTGAGTGAGAGGCGGGATGGTCCAAGAGGAAGCGAAAGGACCGTAGACAACAGTGGGCTGGAGGACGGTGACTGGCAACCCTTTCTTGCGGTGATAGGACAAGGCGAGATTCTCGGCGTCGGCCTTGTCGCGGCAATACTCATCGAACAAACGGCCCCGAGGGCTGTTTTCGTTCAAGTCGCCATCAGGCGTGAACCCGTAAACTGAAATCGTGCTCAGATGAACGACGCGTTGTACTCCGGCGGTAAGTCCAGCCTTGAGAATGGCCTCGGTTCCCTGGACGGAGGCTTTCCGCATCTCCACTGTGCTTCCTGAATTGCCCCTGGCCGCGTGGATGATGACGTCACAACCCTGAGCGGCTTTCGTTACGACCGCTTCGTCGCTGACGTCTCCCGGCACCATCTCAAGGGGAAACCGGGCGAGGCGCGAGGCATTGGTAAAGTTATGGATCAGCACGCGCACTCGACATCCATGTTGCTGAATGAGCGCTTCGACCAACCGCCCACCAATGAAGCCAGTGGCCCCAGTTACCAGGATTTGCCGGCCGGCTAAGCTCATAATGTCCTCGCGGGTCGAGATGACAACGATTTCAACGCACTCTCGTCCAGCCAGGGATAAATGAGTGGTTGCCGATGACGATAACAAGATTCGATCAGGCTGATGGAGCGCCGCCCTTCGTACCCAGTGACCGTTGGTGGAGTGCCGTTCCGAATGGCATCTCGCCAGTCGCGCAAAGACGCCCCAATCATGGGAATCAAAGTCCCGTCGTTTGTGGGATCCACTGGCTTGAATACTGCACCTTGCAGACAGAAGTCGCCGAGCACGAATTTGCCGGGCTTCTCGGTCCGGTCGAACTCAAGCACGTCGCGCTCCCCTTCGATGCGAATGCGGAAACCCAAGTTGCGCGTGCGGCTCAGGTGGACCGTGCCCATACACTCGTCTCTCATCCGTAAGCGGACTTCGCAATCCGCTTCGACCCCACCTTCGGAATCGTCGTAGTATTCGTAGCGCTCGACGTCCCCGAACCACCAGAGCACCGTATCGAGAGTATGTGCCCCGGTATCGATGAGAACGCCGCCTCCCGCTGCCTCTTTCTTGAAAAAGAAATCCGAAGCTACCGGCCAGCTGTATTTGAAGCCCTCGCGAATCTGGAAGGAGCGCACTTTTCCAAGCGTCCCCGAATCAAGGACTTTCTTAATGTAGCGGGCCCAAGGTGCGAAGCGGCGCATCAACCCCACGGCGAGTACGGTCCGACTTTTCTCAGCCGCCTCGATCATCGCGTCGCATTCGGCGGTAGTAAGAGCCATCGGTTTCTCAACGAGAACATGGATTCCCTGCCGCAAGAGATCGATGCCGATACGCGCATGGTAAGCATGCGGCGCCGCAACGATCGCTCCATCGATAACCCCAGCCAAGTCCGTTGTGTCCCGCCTGACCAATTCAACTCCAAATGTCTTCGCCAACTGCTCCGCACGTCCAATGTTAGGGTCCACGAGCGCGGTGACTTTGACCCCTTGCATGGCCGTGCACAAAGGTAAGTGGGCCAGTTCAGTGACCGCACCACAACCGACAATGCCAATGCGGAGAGGATCGGTTGACATCATGCCAGTGTTGCTTTGCAGCTGCGAGGACTGAATCATACTGTTCCCTATCGTGTCCACATCGTTTCTATAGCACCAGTGCGTTGTATTCTCCGGTTTCTTCAATGCAGGTAACCGACGCAATGGCGCTAGGCCCCAATTGGGGTGCCATTCAACAAGGATTGCGAAGCGCGCGTTGAACCAGCAGTCTGTGTCCACGCCGCATCGATTAAGAACGGTGCATAAGCTTTTTCAATCGTTCCGCGGCCCGTTTTGTAAAAGTCGCCGGCCTCGACATCGATGTAACCCACTCCGTCCTGTGGGAAATCGGCTTCAAAGCCGTTCACGATGATGCGCGGGATGACAAAGTATCGGCCCGCATTGAGCGGGAAGCGAGGGATATGACAGCGAAACTGGCCCTGCTCCGACACCGCGTCGAACTCTTGTCCGGTGTACGACGTATACATGAGCACTAACCGCTCGCCGGTATCGGCGTGCAGACCGAATCCGACGTTGACATTCTTCCGAACCTGTCCGCCGGGGCAACGAAACCCGAACACCAACACAATGTCTTGCCCCGATTGCACGGCTCCAAGTCGATTCCCTTCCTTGTCCTCGACGTGAAAGGATGTGAAGAGCGCCTGGCCGTTGCCAATTCGGTTCTGAAAATGTTGTAACGCGGTTTCGACCACCTGGAACTGTCGCTGCATATATTTTGAGACCATCTCCCGTGCGGGACCGATATCGACAACCTGCCCTTTATCCAGAATCACCGCGGAGCGGCACAGGTATTGGAGGGCCGGCATGTTGTGACTTACAAACATGACCGTGCGACCATCTTTGGCGACCGTTCCCATTTTTCCTAAACATTTCTTTTGGAACGACGCATCGCCGACAGCAAGCACTTCATCGACGACCAAGATTTCCGGATTCAAGTGTGCCGCGACGGCGAAGGCCAGCCGCACATACATGCCGCTGCTGTAACGCTTCACCGGCGTGTCCAGAAACTGTTCGATCTCCGAGAACGCCACGATCTCGTCGAATTGGCGACGAATCTCGCGGTGGGTCATGCCCAAGATGCTGCCGTTGAGGTAGATATTCTCGCGGCCGGTCAACTCTTGATGAAAGCCGGTCCCCACTTCCAGCAGACTGCCCATGCGGCCACGCACTTCGGCCCGGCCCGACGTCGGCTCCGTGATGCGCGACAGAATCTTCAGCAACGTGCTCTTGCCGGCGCCGTTGCGGCCAATGATGCCGATCACCTCGCCCGGTTGCACATCAAACGAGATGTCTTTCAATGCCCAGAATTCGCCGTCATCCGCGCCGGCCGCGCCGCCTTTGCCCAACAACCGCGAACCGATCCCCTTCAACCCACGCCACGCGCCCGCCGCTGATCCAGTCAGGCTCTCGCGCAGCGTCCGATAGTACGGGTTCGCCCCATTGCCAAGCCGGTAACACTTCGACAGACTATCCACCCGGATCGCCGGACGCATCGGCACTTCTCCTGTTAGTTTTCAAATGACATCCGCGAAAGTGCGCTCGACGCGGCGGAAGTACAGGCTGCTCACCACGAATAACACCAGACCGCTCGCCGCCGACACAGCCAGCGCCGGCCAATCGAACGGGCCGCCCAGCGCCGCCGCCCGGAAGTTGACGACCAAACCATGCAAAGGGTTGAGCGGCAGCAACAGGTTCGTCCGCGGTCCCAGCACCTCCAGGTTCTGGAGGAAGATGGCCGGCGTCGCGAACATCCACAACTGAATCGTGAACGGCACTACATAACGGAAGTCGCGGTACGCCACGGTCAGCGCCGATAGCAGCACGCCGAGGCTGGAGGCCGCCAGAATGATCAGAAGCACCATCGCCGGCACCGCCAGCAGCGACCAACTCGGCCAACAGCCGAAGAAGGGCATGAGGATCAACAGCATCACGAAAGCTATGGCGAAATCGACCGTCGCCGCCACCACCGCGCTCAACGGCACCAATATCCGGGGGAAGTACACTTTCGTCACCAGTCGTTCGTTGCCGATCACGCTGGTGCTCGCCGCCGTCACCGCGCTGCTGAAGAACGTCCACGCCAGCAGGCCGGCGAAGACGAAGATCGGGTAGGGCACCGCGGCGTCCGGATTGCTCGCCACGCGACCAAAGAACAGACTGAAGGCGACCATCGTCGCCAGCGGCTGCAAGATCGCCCAGGCCGCGCCCAGGACCGTTTGCTTGTAGCGCACCTTAATGTCACGCCACACGAGGATGAACAGCAGCTCGCGGAAGCGCCATAACTCACGGAGATTGAGAAAGTGCCATCCCGGCTTGCGCTCGATAATCGTGACCGGCAAGTCGTCCGCCTCGGAAGGGACGACGTGAGAAACCGGAACCGTCGGGAACGAACCCTGCTGCGGGATCACTTCGGGCGTGTTGCTCACAGTTACTTCCATTTGCTTCCGATCCCGATCAATGATGGCGGCCGTCTTGAGCATTCACCCTGCGGAACGGTTGTTGGCTTTCCGCCAGGAGCGCCAACGGCCCTTAACTCATGCGCCTTTTTAGCAAACGCCATACCGGGAGCGCCCCTTTGCTCTTTTGCTTGCGATTCGTCGCCGTATGTCTTTTATTATACATGACTTATGACAACAACTCTTCCGGACGACCCAAGCGCTCCAGAGGCGGACCGCTACACCCTCTCGCTCGGCTGTTTACAGGTGTTGGAACAGTGTCAACCGTTGTTGATAGGCAGTTCCCCTCCCATCTTTGTCCCGAATGGAGCCTATGCGCGGCCCCTCGACGCGCGGGGGTCGGCAGGCAAAGTTATCGCTCTAAGTGATTGGAGACAAGGGATGTCCAGCAAACGCGCAGCGGCGGACTTGGCAAAAAGAGACTTCTGGTATGGCGTTTGCTCGTTAGTTCACAGCGGAACAATGTTGCCTCCTGATAGGCTGATAAGGAGAAGCGGCTGGGTTTGTCAGGGGAATTGGCAAAATTCTTTTATGCTGAGTTGACAGGTGTCTTTTTCTGTCCCATAGTCGATTCGGGCAGCGGAAGTACCCCGTCTCCGTCGCCTCCCCCGTCATTGCACCGATTCCCCCCTCTTGCGCCCGTCTAAGGACTCGCCCTACGAGTCTGTGGGTGTTGCCCGTCACAACACTTTAAGGTTGCATCGACCCTCTCTTCCCCCCGAAGAGAAGGCTTGACCCGAATTTGTGGGGCGATGTCGTGCCCTGCAACCGGATGGAGTACAGGCATGCAATCCGCGTGGCGCGACCCTTCTGTAGCGGGTATCGATGGCGCAGCGTTTTCCGATCGAGGAAATATTTATATATTTTAGGGAGGAAAAGTCTTGAAAAGTATTCCTACGTTCATATAACAACAACGCCTATCTCGGAGCAATCGCCTCTTCATTGAGAAACGCATTCGGAGAAGGACCGCGCTGACGGTCCGCGCTGACGGTCCGCGCCCTTCGTACATCTCGGTGACATCTACAGGAAGAAGAGAGGGGACACAATGTTCGTGACTCTGAAACAGTGGATGAAGGCATGGAACAAGACGGCAACCACGTCGAAGCGCCAAAAACTGTTGCACGTGGCGGCGATGGGCTTGGAGAACCTTGAAGAACGCTTGGTGATGTCCTCGCCGAGCGGCTCCTCTCTTCAGGCCGTCATCCAAGGCTTGCCGCCAAGCGACCACATCAATCAAGGAACCGCGGCGAACGTCAGCGCGGCTGTTTCCGGAGCCTCGGGGGCGACGCAATATAGTTGGAGCCTGTTCAACTCCGGAACGCCCATCGGATCAGGCAGCCAGTCAGCCTTCACCTTCACTCCGACCGCCCCCGGCAATTATAGTGTTACCTTGGGGGTCACCGATGCGTCCGGAGCATCCACGCAGACCAATCAGGAACTCGTGGTGGACGCGGGTGGCTTGCAGCAAGGTGGATTCGAGACGCCGAGCGTGGGGACGGGAACTTCGGCCTACCAGTACGATCCGAGCAGCTCGGCGTGGACCTTCACCGGCTATGCCGGCGTGGCGGGCAACAACAGCGCCTTCACGGCCAGCAATCCTAGCGCTCCGGAAGGCGCGCAGGTCGCCTTCCTGCAATCCAACGGCAGCGTTAGCCAGACCGCGTCGCTAGACGCTGGCACGTACACGCTCAACTTCGAGGCGGCGCAGCGCGGCAACTATCAGAGCAACACGCAAACCTTCCAGGTGCAGGTCGATGGCGCGGTCGTCGGCACGTTCAAGCCGGCGGGCACGAGCTACGCCGCTTATGCCACGAACTCCTTCACGGTGACCGCTGGCGCGCACGCCATCACCTTTGTGGGGCTGAACCCCAACGGCGGCGATAACACCGCCTTCGTCGATCAGGTGCAACTGAATACAGCGGTGACCCCTTCTGGCACCGGTGTACAGCAAGCCGGATTCGAGACGCCGAGCGTGGGAACGGGCACTTCGGCCTACCTGTACGATCCCAATGGGGCAGGATGGACCTTCAGCGGCAATGCCGGCGTGGCGGGCAACAACAGCGCCTTCACGGCCAGCAATCCCAGCGCTCCGGAAGGCACGCAGGTCGCCTTCCTGCAAGGGACCGGCACCTTCAACCAGACGACGTCGCTGAACGCCGGCACGTACACGCTCAACTTCGAGGCGGCGCAGCGCGGCAACTATCAGAGCAACACGCAAACCTTCCAGGTGCAGGTCGATGGCGCAGTCGTCGGCACATTCACACCGGCGGGCACGAGCTACGCCGCTTATGCCACGAACTCCTTCACGGTCAGCGCCGGCACGCACACTCTCACCTTCGTGGGGCTGAACCCCAACGGCGGCGATAACACCGCCTTCGTCGATCAACTGCAACTGAATACGGGCACAACCGTTCCTCCTCCCGCGGCGAGCTTTCAGCAGGGTGGTTTTGAGACGCCGAGCGTGGGGACGGGGACTTCGGCCTACCAGTACGATCCGAGCGGCTCGGCGTGGACCTTCACCGGCAATGCCGGCGTGGCGGGCAACAACAGCGCCTTCACGGCCAGCAATCCCAGCGCTCCGGAAGGCGCGCAGGTCGCCTTCCTGCAATCCAACGGCAGTGTTAGCCAGACCGCGTCGCTGAACGCCGGCACGTACACGCTCAACTTCGAGGCGGCGCAGCGCGGCAACTACCAGAGCAACACGCAAACCTTCCAGGTGCTGGTTGATGGCACGGTCGTCGGCACGTTCAAGCCGGCGGGCACGAGCTACGCCGCTTATGCCACGAACTCCTTCACGGTGACCGCTGGCACGCACGCCATCACCTTTGTGGGGCTGAACCCCAACGGCGGCGATAACACCGCCTTCGTCGATCAGGTGCAACTGAACACGACGACCGCGGCGCCGACGGTGACGAGCGTGACGCCAGCCAACGGGACGTCCGGCGTTGCCGTGCAGACCAATGTCACCGTGACCTTCAGCGGGGCCGTCGATCCGACCACGGTGAACACCACCACTGTGCAGCTGCTCGACTCCACCAACACACCCGTTTCCGCCTCGGTCAGCTTCAATTCCACCACCGACACGGCGACGCTGTCGCCAACCGGTGCCCTGACCCAGAACGTGACGTACACGGTTCTGGTGCATGGCGGCAGTAGTGGTGCGGTCGTCAAGGACACTTCAGGCAACGCCCTGGCCGCCAACTTCTCCTCCACGTTCACCACCGACCCCCCGCCGTCGGCCAACGCCGGCCCCAATGAAGCGAGCGCGGAAGGCTCGACCGTCACGTTCGCCGGCTCGGCGACGGGCGGCTTTGGCTCTCTGACCTATTCGTGGGCCTTCGGCGACGGCACGACCGCGTCAGGCACCTTGACGCCGTCGCACGTCTATGCGGAGGCCGGAACCTACAAGGCCACTCTCACTGTCACCGACGCGAAGGGCCGTAGCAGCCACTCCACCACCAACGCCACAGTCAGTGATGTGACGCCGACGGCCAACGCGGGCAGCTCGTACACCGGCACAGCGGGGACAGCGATCAGCTTCACGGCTTCCGCGACGGACAGTCCCGCGGATGTGTCTGCGGGCCTGACTTACTCGTGGAACTTCGGCGACGGCAGCACCAGCACCGTGCAGAATCCCACGCACGCCTACGCCGCAGCCGGCAGCTATCAGGTCACCCTGACCGTCACCGACGCCGATAACTTGACCGCGACCTCCACCGCCACTGCCACGGTCAATTCGGTCGCGCCGGTAGCCAACGCCGGTCCGGGTAAGTCGGGGAATGAAGGTTCGTCCGTCACGTTCGCCGGCTCGGAGACGGGTGGCACTTCCCCGGTAACCTATTCGTGGACGTTCGGCGACGGCGGCACCGCTTCGGGTAGCCTGACGCCCTCGCACGTCTACGTCGAGGCCGGCACGTACACGGCTACTCTGACCGCCACCGATGGGCAGGGCCGCACCAGTTCTTCCAGCACCACCGCCACCGTCAGCGACGTGACGCCGACCGCCAGCTCCGGCGGGTCGTATAGCGGCACGCCAAGCACGGCCATCAGTTTCACCGGCTCCGCCACGGACAGCCCCACCGATCTGGCGGGCATGAAGTACTCGTGGAACTTTGGCGACGGCGGCACCAGCACCGTGCAGAACCCCAGTCACACGTATGCAGCGGCCGGCACCTATACCGTCACCCTGACCGTGACCGACCCCGACAACTTGACCGCGACCTCCACCGCCACCGCCACGGTCACTCAGACATCCAGTCAGGTCTTCCCGAACAACGGCAACCCGCCGGCGCTCCCAGCGCCGACCGGCTCGACCGTCACGGTCTCCACGGTCAGCCAACTTCAGAGCGCCGTCGCCAACCTGCAATCGGGCCAGACGATCCTCATCAACGCCGGCACGTACAACTTGACGGGAACCTTGTACGTCCCTCAGAACCTCACGAACATCGCCATCCGCGGCGCGACGGGGAAGGCCTCCGACGTGGTTATCCAGGGCGACGCGGTCATCGACGCCTCCGCGCCCTACAACGGTTCGGCGATCTGGGGAGCGGGAAGCGGCATCAGCGGCTCGATCCCGTTCGGCATCTGGTTGGGCAACGTCCAGGGCGTGACCATCGCTGACATGACCATCCAAAACTTCGTGAATGACGCGATCATTCTGAACGCGGGCGTCCAGTCGCCGCTCATTCACAATGTCGTCATGATCGACGTGGGTGAGCAATTCATCAAATCGAATCCCGACGGCTCGGGTGGTGGGGTCAATAACGGGATCGTGGAATACTGCACGATGGCGTATTCCACCGCGGCGCCGAACAACTACACCAACGGCATCGACATTCACACGGGACAGAACTGGATCATCCGCGATAACGTCTTCAAGAACATTTATACCACGAATCCGATGACGACCGCCTCGTCTGGCCCGTTGGCCGGTCCGGCGGTGCTGATTTGGAGCGGCAGCAAGAACTGCACGGTGGTAAACAACACCTTCATCAATTGCCAGCGGGAAGTCGCGTTCGGCCTTCAGAGTCCGTCGTCGATCACAAACGACAACACCGGCGGCCTCATTGCCGACAACTTCATCTACCGCAATGGTACCCACGGCGACGTGGCCATCGGCGTGTGGAATTCGCCGAATACCGAAGTGGCCTACAACACGATCGTTCTCAACGGCGACTACGGCAATGCCGTCGAGTATCGCTTCTCCACCACGACGGGCGTTCAGATCCTCTACAACCTGACGGATGGCGGCGCCATCACCATGCGCGACGGTGCCAGCGCCACAGTGACGGGCAATGTCACCAATGCCCAAGCGTCCTGGTTCGTCAATGAGAGCGTCGGCGACCTGCACCTGACGGCCGCGGCGTCCGGAGCCATCGGTCACGGCGTGTATGTGGCGGCCGTCCCGACGGATTATAACGGGAATCCACGGCCGAGCAGTTCGGCTACGGATGTCGGCGCCGCACAATACGTTACCGCGCCGACAGTGGCTTCTGTCTCCCCGACCAACGGCGCCACCAATGTCCTCACCGGAACCAGTATCACCGTGACCTTCACGGGCACGATCGATGCGACGACGGTGAACAGCACCACGGTGCAGCTGCTCGGTCCGTCCAGCACAATCGTCTCGGCCGCCGTCAGCTTCAATTCTTCCACCGACGTGGCGACGCTAACGCCCAGCAGCGCGCTGGCGACCAACACGACGTACACGGTCATGGTCCACGGCGGCAGCAGCGGCGCCGTCGTCAAGAATACGGCGGGCACGCCTCTGGCCGCCAACTTCACGTCCACGTTCACCACGGACGCGCCGCCTTCCGCCAACGCCGGTCCCAACGAGTCGGGGCCGGAAGGTTCGACCGTCACGTTCGCCGGCTCGGAGACGGGCGGCGTCGGCGCCCTGACCTATTCGTGGACCTTCGGCGACGGCGGCACCGCTTCGGGCACTCTGACGCCGTCCCACGTCTACGCGGAAGCCGGCTCCTACACCGCGACCTTGACGGTCACCGACTCGCAGGGTCAAACCAGTTCTTCGAGCACCACTGCCACCGTCAGCGATGTGACGCCGACCGCCAACGCCGGCGGCTCGTACACCGGCACCACCGGAACGGCCGTCAGCTTCACGGGATCGGCGACAGACAGTGCCTCTGACGTGGCCGCAGGCCTGCACTACTCGTGGAACTTTGGCGACGGCAGCACCAGCACGGTGCAGAACCCAACGCACACTTACGCCGCCGCGGGCACCTATCACGTTACCCTGTCCGTGACCGACGCCGACAACTTGACCGCGACTTCCACCGCCACCGCGACGGTCACGTCGCCGCCGCCCGCGCCCGTGGCCAACGCCGGTCCGAACGAATCCGCTGCCGAAGGCTCGACCGTCACGTTCGCCGGCTCGGAGACGGGTGGCACCGTACCGATGACCTATTCGTGGACCTTCGGCGACGGCGGCACCGCTTCGGGTAGCCTGACGCCGTCGCACGTCTACGCGGAAGCCGGCACCTACACCGCCACGCTGACCGCCACCGATGCGCAGGGGCGCACCAGTTCTTCCAGCACCAGCGCCACCGTCAGCGACGTGACGCCGACCGCCGGCGCCGGCGGCTCGTACAGCGGCACCTCCGGGACGGCCATCGGTTTCACTGGGACGGCCACCGACAGCCCCACTGATCTGGCGGGCATGAAGTACTCGTGGAACTTTGGCGACGGCGGCACCAGCACCGTGCAGAACCCCACTCACACGTATGCAGCGGCCGGCACCTATACCGTCACTCTGACCGTGACCGACCCCGACAACTTGACCGCGACCTCCACCGCCACAGCTACCGTGACCACTCAGTCGGCGTCCTTCAATAGCGCTCCCTACATTACGACGTCGTACCTGAAGATTCCCAACTTTGGCGCCAAGCCGA
>Ga0207103_10015_pt2 | contig 50010 bp, 43 predicted proteins | sample Alteio_BWMinHeat_81_FD_153546 | JGI IMG/M metagenome (GOLD analysis project Ga0207103, IMG submission 153546) | Enriched cells from forest soil in Barre Woods Harvard Forest LTER site, Petersham, Massachusetts, United States -... | ecosystem: Environmental > Terrestrial > Soil > Temperate forest >...
GACTTCAGGACGCCAGCGCCATAATAAATGTCAAACCCGATGGATGCTTGTTCGCCCGTGCCGGCATAAACCGTTGTCGGGCTGGAAGGAGCAAACGCGATCGAGCCCATTGCCAGCGAGGCATTTTGATCGCCCACCGCTGTCCAGGTGTTTCCGGCAAAAGCCCTATCACTTGCGCGCAATCCCCGCCCAGCACCAGGACGAGCGCCCCGCTTTTCGCGGCAACTTCCGCGCGAACTTTCAAGTCATTCAATCCAGCAACAATTTCCTGCAAATTGCGCGCGCGCTTATGTTCGTCATCGTCTGCAAAAAGTCTCGGCGCGCAGTCCCCGTGGTCGATCACTTCGTAGCCCGCATTTTGCAGCCGCTCGACAAGCCCGGCGGCTCGCAACGCCGCGGGCGCTTTCTCGCTGCCGGGCAGAAACGCGGCCGCGCTCGACGGTGCGCCAATCAAGGCAATCTTCTTCGGCTGACGGACGATTTTCACCGCCAAGGTTAAGCTCCTTGTTTTGTGTGTCCCCGCCTACCGCGCTGGGCCGGCCGCACGCTGTGCTGGCTAAATGCCCGCCGCGCGTTCTGCACACCAATGACACTAAAAATTTTAACGGCGTGGCGCCGGGGCGATTGTCGCCAGTTCCGGAGGCAGCGTGAAGCGCACATCCTCGCGGATCAAATCGAGGTCGCGCTGATCCGTAAAACCAAACTCCGCCAGCCGCTCGCTCACTTGCTCGACGAGCACTTCGGGAGCGGAAGCGCCTGCGGTCAGGCCCACGCGTTTGACCCCTTCGAGCCATCTCACGTCGATGTCCGTGGCCGAATCGATGAGCTGGGCCTTCACCCCACTGCGCTTCGCCACTTCCACCAAGCGGTTCGAATTCGAGCTGTTCGGCGAGCCGACCACCAGGAGAAAATCCACGTCCTTGGCCACTTGCTCGACGGCTTCCTGGCGGTTCTGCGTGGCGTAGCAAATGTCATCGCTGGCGGGGCCCTTGATCAGCGGGAACTTTTGCCGCAGCCGCGCCACGATTTCTTGGGTGTCGTAGAGGCTCAGCGTGGTCTGGGTGAGGAAGGAAAGCTTATCCGGCTCTTCCACTTCGAGCGCGTCCACGGCGGCAACCGAATCCACCACGATAGTGCGGTCGGGGGCTTCGCCAGACGTGCCGACAATTTCCTGGTGGTCCTTGTGGCCGATCAGAATGATGGTGCGCTTTTCGCGCGCGAATTTCAGCGCCTCGAGATGCACCTTGGTGACCAGCGGGCAGGTCGCGTCAATCACCTTCAAAGCGCGGTCCTTGGCCTCTTGGCGAACGGTCGGAGGCACGCCGTGCGCGCTGAAGACCAGCACCGCGCCGTGCGGCACGTCCTCGATGGACTCCACAAAAATCGCCCCACGGCGGCGCAACTGCTCCACCACGTAGGTGTTATGCACGATTTCGTGATGGACGTAGACCGGCGCGCCGTACGCTTCCAGCGCCAGCTCGACGATATCCACAGCTCGCACCACGCCCGCGCAGAACCCCCGCGGCCGTACCCTCAGCAATACCTTCCCATTTGTCGCAGTCTGCATCGTTGTCCTAAGTGAGTATTTTCAGAAGACTCTATCATACCCTACGCCGCGCCCACCCCGCATCCGGTTTCCATGCCGGGCAATGCGTCCGTTTCCGATTGCGGCGTGTGGCAGAAAATACGCCAGATCGTCTACCGCAACCCAGTGGAGTGCATGGCCAAACTCCAGGTGAGAATATTACGTTGTGGTAAATGTTTCGCCTTCGACGTTTCCCTGGTTTTCGGGCAATTCCTTGGGCTCCGGCGTCTGGGCAATAGAAATTAGGGAGAGAGTGGAAGCACGCCGCGCCAAACAAATCGGAGAATCTCATTGGATTGTCCATCGCGAAGAAATTGTACGTTGCGCTTTCCCGAGAGCCCACGGGATCCCCGAAGACAACCGCATGCATGGAGTTAGGTATCTCGTCGGCGCGCGAAAACAAGACTATTGTGAGGAGAGTGCTAGTGCCCGAAGTAGTAGCCGTCGCGGGCTTGGACGACGAGGTCTTTGGGTTTGGCGGCGAGATGAATCTTGTGATAGCCGACGGTGTTGCCCTTGTCCGGGGTGTAGGCGAGGCTGTACTGGTTGCGCAATTCTTCCTCAATTTGCGTGTAGATTGCGTCGACCGTCTCCTTTTTGGAGACCTTGAACATACGGCCGCCGGTTTCCTTGGAAATTTGTTCGAGGACTTTCTTGCCGTCGGCGTGCTGCTCTTGCGGTGGGAAGCGGCCTCCGTGGCCGCCACCATAGCCGCCGTGCCCGCCCATTCCGAATCCGACGGGGCGGCCGTTTTCTTCTTCGTCGGCGAATAGGATGGAGTAAATGATGGTGTCCGCGCGCTGCGCGGTGGCGATGGCTTCCGCCACAGTCTCTTTGCTCCCGTGATCCACGCCATCGGAAAGAATAATTAGCGCTTTGCGGCCATGCTCCTTGCTCATCAGCTCGTCAGAGGCCAGGAAAATGGCGTCGTAGAGCAGAGTTCCGCCGCCGTGCGAGCCCCTGCTGCGCCCTCCTCCGCCATTTCCACGGCCACCGCTACCACGGCTGCCTCCGCCGCCACCCTCAAATTGAGGCGTCTGTAGCGCTTGCAGCGCGGCTTGCAACTTGGGGCGCGAAGGAGTGAACTCCTGGAGCAGCTCTACTTCCCGGTCAAAATGAATTACAAACGCCAAATCTTTGTCTTCGCGTAGCAGATGATCGAGGAAGCTGTAGCTCGCACTACGCTCCTGGTCGATCAGGCGTCGTTGACTTAAGCTGGTGTCCACCAACAGGCCGAGCCGCAGCGGCAAATCGCTTTCGTGCGCGAAGTAGTTGATGGTTTGCGGGCGCCCATCTTCGTCCAACTGAAAATCATCTTTGGAGAGGTCGGAGATAATCTTTCCATGTTTGTCGCGGACGGTGGCCAGCACGCTGACGGTTTTGACCTCCACCGCGATCTTCGGCTGGTCCTCCTGTGGCCGCTTCAGTTCTGGCTGTGATTGCGCTTGTGGCTGAACTTGTGGCTGCTCTGCGGGACGTTTCTCCCGTGCGCGAAAATCTACGGCCGCAAGTGTAAGCGCCAAGCAGCAAAGCGCGCCCAAACCGGCGCACCGCGCAATCACACGCGGGTTCGGGCTCGAATCATTCGCTGGATGCACGGATCCAGAATGGCGACGAGAGTCGCTCATGCTTTTTCAAGCTCGGTGACTAACGGCTGGCTGGCTCCCATCACTAGTTCATTCATTTCAGGCGGAAAGTTCCCGTATAGTCAGAACAGTAGGACGCCGGCACGGTCGTTTTGGTTTGCTCGCGTCCCTGTATTTGGCCACGCAGCATCTAGCCAAATTGGTGCTCCTCAATGAGCGGACCGCGGCGGTAACATGCCCTCTCTATGAACACGCAGATGAACACAGAAATGAGCGTCGCGCCTGTTACACTCGAAGGCCGCCACGTACGCCTTGAGCCACTCTCTCAAGCGCACCACGCTGATCTATGCGCCATTGGTCTAGAAGAAGCGCTTTGGCGCTGGATTCCCGCACCCGTGCGAACGCCGGAGGAGATGTCCGCCTACATCGCCACCGCACTTGAGGAGCAGGCGCGCGGCGTTTCTTTGCCTTTTGCGCTGATCGAAAAATCCAACAAGCGGGCGATTGGCAGCACGCGCTACGGCAACATCGACCCCACGCATCATCGCGTGGAGATAGGCTGGACCTGGGTCGCCCCGGCATGGCAGCGCACCGCCGTGAACACGGAAGCAAAATACCTTCTGCTGCGGCACGCCTTCGAAACGCTGGGCTGCATGCGCGTGGAACTGAAGACCGATTCGCTCAACGAAAAGTCCAGGAACGCGATTTTGCGCATCGGCGCACGCGAAGAAGGCACCTTCCGCAACCACATGATCACGTCGAGCGGGCGCATTCGGCATACCGTTTACTTCAGCATCGTCGATTCGGAATGGCCTGCGGTGAGGTCCCGCCTGCAATCCATGATGCTTCCTTGATCCCGGGAAGCCAGCCCATCGATCGTCCGCGAGGAGAGCGGAATAAGAGGAAAGCGGATTGAAGGGGTGACGGTAGAAAACACCTCAAACCATACGGGCGAGAAGGCGGGGGCACAGGATTCCCTGGCCTCCGCTCAGGATAGAGTCGTGCTCTACAAGTGTCGGCAGGGTGTGCCGCCAGCATTGGCGTTTACCATTGCACGGCACGGTTGGTTCGCGTGGTGAGTGCCCTCGCGTGGCTGGGTTACACTAATAAATCGGGCTCGAGTCGCTCATCGGTTCGTGCCCGGTGGGCCGCCCCAGGCCACGCTGCCGCAGATAGGGGGTCTTTGGAAGCCGCAGGCGCTTTTCGCCTGAGATACGCCAAAGACATGCAGCGGAAGCGGCGCACTTAACGGAGAATCTTTGTCCCCTTCCGATGCCAGCAATAGGCGCCGCAGCGAACGCGTAATGCTGCAGATACCCGTCAGGGTTCTCACGGAGACGGCCGAGCGTGTCCCGGTTCAGGAAGACACGCACACGCTGGTCGTCAACGCGCATGGCGGCCTCTTGAAACTAAAATTGGAGCTCCTGCAGGGCCAGCCGCTACTCCTCGTGAACCCGCAAACCGGCATGGAACAGAGTTGCCGCGTGGTGCGCATCGAGCAACCGAGCCCAGACTATTTCGCCGTAGCCTTCGAGTTTGATCAGCCAGCCCCGAATTTCTGGCCCGTGACTTTCCCACCAAAGGACTGGGAAGTTCCTATACTGTGAGAAGTAGATATTCGATTCGCCGGTACAGCAACCGGGAAAAAGCGCCACCGTGCAACCAAGTTTCCGACCGCAACTATCCAATAGGTGTCGGGTTCAATAAGACAGAGGATAAATATGCCTTTGGAGGCCCTTCCGATGCGCTCTATGCATCCATCTAAGACTACCAAGAGATTCTTGACCGCTGGTGCGCTTCTTTGTTTGCTGTTTGTGGGCGGCTGCGATGAATATGTTCGAGTAACTCGCGATCGGGATGTGCGCATCCCGAGAAATGCCACCTGGGCATGGCGGCCCGCCGTTGAAGAAGCAGCCGCTGCGCGCGAGAATCGTACTGGCGACAATCGCCCGGTCATCTCGCGCGACGACATACGTCGTGATCAACGCGTTCAACCGGCGAGGCGAGATCGCGACGCCAATGACGAAATTGTTCGCGGGCGTGTGAAGACCGCCATCGAGCAGGCACTGGCGTCGAAGGGCTTCAAACAAGTCAGCGACCCCTCCGCTGCGGATTTTTTGGTCGACTATAAATTTGCGGTGAATCGGCACAATGAATCCGTGCCAGTCGCTTACCCTGGCGCCTACCCCGGCCTGGTTTGCGGGCCGTTTCGCTGCTGGGAATCCTGGGGCTATGGTCCGGCATTCGTGGGCTACGAGAACATTCACTTCCGCGAAGGCACCATCGTTTTCGACTGGGTTCAGCAAGGGACGAAGCACCTGGTCTACCGAGCCGTCGGCGAAAAGCCGGTGCGTCGCGATGCCTTCTCACTTACGCAGGACGATATCAACGGGCTCGTTCATCATTTGCTGAAGGATTTGAGGCCCGGTAAATAGTCGGCGCGTCTTGCGTTTATATTTTTTGCGTTTTTTCCTCGGACAGGATGGTGGCAGGCACTCTTTGCTGTCACCATCCTTTTTATCTGTGGGGTCGTAAGACCTCGACCTTTAGTGCGGGGATACAAGACCCTTTAACCACTTAAAGCGGCGTCTTTGGTTGCTCGATGTACGCCCTGCAAAACTCCGATAGGCCCACCACCACAGGATGCGGCCAAGTAAGAAGGCGACCACAAACCGCCTTTCCAGTATCGACGAACCAAGCCTGGTCGCTCCAAGCGTGACTGTCCCACCCTGAATCGACGCGAATGTCTACAGACACGACTAGGGCAACAGACCGAAAACGACCACGCTATTTGGCGTGCCGACGTACACCTTGCCGTTTGCGACCATCGGGGTGACGTACTTGTTGTCGCTGAACTGATCGCGGCTGTTGGCGGCTTGATTCGAGTTGTAGAGTTCGCTCGTTAGGTTCGCCGCGTTATAGGCGTGCAGGACGCCCGTCGAGCCATTTTCCACGGCCCATACAATCCCGTTGGACGTGCCGTTCGCCGAAATGCTCGGCGTCGTCCCTGGGTAAGCATAGCTCGTGGAACTCTGCGTCGCAGGCGTTCCCGAGAGTTTCGCGCCCGCAATCGGGAAGGCTTTCAGCTGGTCGCCTACCGCACCGTAGTAGACGGTATTGTTAAAGTAGCTGGGCTTGGACCACACGCCACCGATTTGCCCGTTGATCTGCTGATAGATATTGTCGGTACTGCTGTTGAATTTCCCCATGTTGTCACGGTCCACGAGGTAGATGATGGCGTCCTTGCCGGAGCCGACCCCCAGGTGACGAGTGGTCCCGTTTGCGTCCACCAAGTCGGGCAGAAGCAGCGGGCCGCCCGAACCGAAATCCGTGTCGGCGTTTGATTCGGAGACAGTGTTTGATGGCGTGAAGTAATCTAGTAGCTTCATCGGCGGGTTAGGCGAGAGCTTCACGTAGCACTGTCCGCAGTTTGCGTTTGCTGGGAAACCGCTGGTGTTCAACGTCGTGTCGAAATCCCCGTTACCTACCATGAAAAATATATTTCCAGAGGCGTCCGCTGCAGGCGCGGCGCCGGCCATCCAAATGCCGCCTTCGCTGCCGTTGGGCACGAGGTTCAGCACGCTCGTCTGCGCCAGCGTGTTGGCGTCGTAGGACATCACCCAGGAAGTGTAGGGACGCGCATCGCAATGCGACGACCATGTGGTGTAAATCGTCCCGCCGATCTGCAGAAGGCCGGGCCGTTCCTTGTATTGCTTGGCTTCGAAAATCACGTTGCCGCCCGAACTGCTATCGCCGGTGCCTGGATAGCTCGCTTGCACAAGCATTGGCCCGCCGAACAGTTCCGCGCCGGTGGTGAGATCCAATGCGTGAAGGCGATGGAAATAGTTTCCGCTGGCATCCTTGGACATCGCCACCACATAGATTGCGCCGTGCGGACCGCGCGTACGGTCGATCACCGGCGTGGCCGTCACGCCAATCTCCGGCGTGACTTGGCTACAGCCGCGGTCATCGCTGGAAGTTTCGCCGCTGCCGAGGACGGTAGCCTTCCACAGAAACGCGCTCGTGCTTCCGTTGGCGGAGTCGGCGTCAAAGGCATAGACGCTGCCGTGCTCCGTCGCGGCATACAAAACATTTTTCGTTCCGACGCTGGGGATGGCCAGCGCCGAGAGATACAAGGGTTGCGCATCGACTCTTCCATCCACTGTGAAGGCACCGAGCATGCCGAATTTGGCCGAGTTCACACTGGCAGGCGTGAGAATCGTCTCGTTCAGGTTTTGCCCGGTGCGCAGGTTGTCGTAGTGATAGGTGACGACATCGATTGTGGACCCAGTGACCGCGTTCACCGTCAGCGTTGCCATCGCGCTCGTCTGCCTTCCGGAGGTATTGCTGACAATCACGTCGAACTTTGCGCCGCTGTCGCCGGAGACCGTTGCTGGGGTTGTATAGCTCGATGCCGTTGCGCTGCTGATGTTCACGCCGTTCTTCTGCCATTGGTAACTGAGCGGCGTGGCCCCCGCGGCCGTCACACTGAACGTCGCCGTTTGTCCGACCGTCACCGTTTGATTCGCCGGCTGCGCCGTAATCGTCGGCGCTACAGGACCCGCGTTCACCGTCAGTGTCGCCATCGCACTGGTTACACTCCCCGCCGAGTTGCTCACCACCACATCGAATTGCGCTCCGTTGTCACCCGCAATAGTCGCAGGCGTCGTATAGGTTGCCCCCGCCGCTCCGCTAATATTCGCGTTGTTTTTAAACCACTGATAGTTGAACGGCGCGGTTCCACTTGCCAGCACGCTGAACGTCGCCGTTTGCCCAGCCGTTACCGTCTGGCTCGCTGGCTGCGCCGCAATGGTCGGTGCCACCGTTTTCGTGCCGCCGTTCGAGCCGTTGGAGGAAACCAGCCCTGTGCAGCCTCCTAACGCGAACGCAGCAAGAACGACACCTGCGAGTGGGACGAAAGTTGGTCGGCGCACGATCACCACCCTAAGTCAAATTGAGCGGCTGGGCTGGGTTTGAACCGCGGTCTCTGGAAGAGCGGACCGGCCCATGCCGGAATTCCGCAGTAGTGCACACACTCTCTTGGATCTAGCTTAGACAACGGCGAGGTGAATTACACCTGAACACAAGTACAGGTCTTGGCCAGAAGAGTATTCTGCTCTATTTTGAACCCTCGGTACAATCTGGCCTTTGGGGAGGCGCCGGCGCCTCTCGCAAATCTTAGTTTCTTGCCTCCACAACGCCCTGCCTTTATTCTCTTCTTCCTATGCTTCTGAAAGACCAAGTCGCTTTGATCACCGGCTCGGGTCGCGGCATCGGTCGCGCCATCGCTCAGGTCTTTACAGCCGAGGGCGCTTCTGTATTCCTGACGGCGCGCACCGAGGCAGAGTTAACCGCCACGACCAAAGGAATCTCCAGCGGGGGCGGACGCGCGCACTACGCCCTCGCCGATCTTGCCCACGAGACGGATTGCAAACGCATTGTCGAGGAAGCCCGCGCGAAATTCGGCGAGATCGATATCCTCGTCAACAATGCCGGCCACTACGGCCCGGTCGTTCCCGTCGAAGACTATCCCCTCGCGGAGTTCGACAACGTCATCGCCGTACACTTACGGGCGGCGTTCCTGCTGAGTAAACTCGTCCTTCCAGAAATGTACGAGCGCGGCTCCGGCGTCATTCTCAACATCTCGAGCCTCTCGGCCAAGGCGGCATTCCCGTGGGGTTCCGCCTACGCCGCGGCTAAGGCAGGGATGCTTGGTCTCACGCGCGTCACTGCCGCCGAAGCTGCCCGCAAAGGCGTGCGCGTCAATGCCATCTGCCCCGGCCCTGTCACAGAAACGCGTATGTCCAAGGAACTTGGCGAGACGCTCGCCAGAAAGTTAGGCGTCAGCCCGGAGGAGCAACTCGCGGGCTTTCTAAACACGATTTTGCAAGGACGCGGCCAAACCGCCGATGAAGTCGCCCGCACGGCGCTCTTCCTATGCTCCAAGCAATCCACCGCCATCACCGGCCAATCTATCAACGTAGATGGAGGCGCCGCTTTCTTCTAATCCCGTGTTGCGGGACGGATTCATCTATCGTATTCCACGTGCAGGCCTCGCAATGCTGAGCTCCGGCGACTCGCTATCCAAATTGAAATCCAGCTCAGTGCAGGTATCGGAGTTTACGGCCTACACGGACGTCGGGATGGCCGGTGTGCGCTTAATCTGCGGAGGGGACGACGCTGCAAGTGCTACTGGCGCTTAGTTAAAAATGGGAAGGAGCGCATATATCCACTTTGCAGACGGCACCGGAGAATACTCGAGCTTTGCCAAGTGACCCCGATTAAGCCACCGGCACTTCAAGGTTTGGAGGCCGGCAGAATCTGGATGGTGTGCAGCCACGCTTCCACCAACTGAGGCCAGCCGGTAACAGGGAGCTCCGTGCGGCGAAGTCCATACCCGTGCCCACCTTGCGCATACAAGTGCATTTCCGCCGGGACTTTGGCGTTCTTCAGCGCCAGAAAATACACCGTGGCATTTTCAACGTGGACCGGATCATCCTCCGCTTGCACGATGAACGACGGCGGTGTCTGCTCCGTCGGATGGATGTCCCGATTCGCCGCAAAGTTCTGCTCCGCGATCGCCAGATAGCCGGGATAAACGATCACCGCAAAATCAGGCCGGCAACCCACTTGGTCAGCGGCGTCGATCGAATCATAAAGCCGTTTATCGAAATGAGTGCTGAGCGCGGCCGCCAGGTGCCCTCCCGCGGAAAAACCTAGAACGCCGATGAGGTTCGCGTCAATATGCCACTCCGCAGCATGTGAACGAACAATGCCCATCGCACGCTGGGCGTCCTGCAAAGCAGCCGCGGATTTGGGATAAGGCCCCGTATCCGGCACGCGGTACTTCAGCAGGACACATGTGATGCCCACGGAAGTAAGCCAATCGCAAACCTCCGTGCCCTCGAGATCAATCGCAAGAATGCGATACCCGCCTCCAGGAAACACGACAACTGCCAAGCCTGTGTTCTTCCGCGTTGGCGCGTAAAGCGTGAGGGTCGGCGAAGAGACGTTACCGATGCGAATCACAGCCCTGCCGGCGACAAGGCGATCCTCAGCCGTCGTCGTGTCACCCTCGGGCGCAGGATTCGGCAGGGCACCCGGAGCTCCGTGCGGCCACAAGTCCAAGGTGGTGGGTCCGGGCGCAGGTGTCTGCCCAGGCTTCTGCGCGAAGATACTGGTGGAGATTCCAAGGACAGCCGCGAGAAGTACCAAAGGGTGGCGCACGATGAAAACCTCAAATGGGAATTTTGCGGCGATGATCCTAGCACGGCGGATGGACAACCGGTTAATCCATCGGAGCCGCTAGCAATTCTTGGTAATTCCCTGCTCCTTTGTTATGCTCCTCGAACTCGTTTTTAAAAAAGGAAGCATTCATGCGCTCACTAAGAATCTTCTTCCCAGCCACGATTCTGGCGGCGGGCCTCGCGTTTTCCTTGTCTGCTGCGGACAAAGACAAGAAGGAAGCCACCTCCAAGGATGCTCCCCGGCCCTCTTATGAAATGCCGCAGCCGGAAAAAGAATCACTGGATCTCGCGGTGTACCAGAGCATTCGCGAGGAAGCTCTCACGCACTCGCACATCATGGAGTACGCCTCCGGTCTCATGGATGGCATCGGCCCGCGCTTGACCGGCTCGGCAAATTTGAAACACGCGAATGAATGGACGCGTGATCAATTCACGGCGATGGGCTGCAGCAACGCGCATCTCGAAGATTGGGGGGAGTTTGGTATGGGGTGGCAACAACTAAACACCTGGGTGCGCATGACGTCTCCTGACGCTGCCGTGTTCATTGCACAGGCCGCGCCGTGGTCACCTGCAACCAAGGGCCCAGTGACGGCTCCCGCCATGTGGGTCAACATAAAGGAGGAAGCCGACTTCCCGAAATACAAAGGAAAGCTCGCCGGAAAAATCGTTTTCCTCGGTGAGATGCGCGAAGTGAAGCCCGTCGACAAACCGCTCTTTACGCGCGACGAAGACGCCGACCTCAAACGCATCCAGGAATATCCCACCAACCAGCCCAACAACTTTTCCTTCGCGACGTTTCTCAAAACTCTGGCCTTCCGTGAAAAAATCGGCCACTTCCTCGCCGACGAACAAGCAGTCGCCGCCATTACGCCGAGCCGGGACGGTAGAAACGGCGGAGGCTCCGGCGGCACCATCTTCGACGACACTGGCGCGGGCTTCGGCTGGCTCATCTATCAGCGCGAACACGCGAACGCCCTGCCCGTTGCGGTCACCGCGATTGAAAACTACGGCCGCGTGTATCGTCTTTTGAAAGCTGGCGTGCCGGTGAGCATCGAACTCAATATCGATACGAAATTCATTGGTGACCACGAACACGGCTTCGACACCATTGCCGAAATCCCCGGCATCGACCCCAAATTGAAAGATGAAGTCGTCATGGTCGGCGGCCATCTCGATTCCTGGGCCTCAGCCACTGGCGCGACCGACAACGGCGCGGGCAGTGTGGTCGCCATGGAAGTGATGCGTATCCTAAATGCGCTGCAGGTGAAGCCGCGACGCACTATTCGCGTGGGCCTGTGGACTGGCGAAGAGCAGGGCGAGTTCGGCTCCTACGGCTACGTGAAACAGCATTTTGGTTTCGTCCCACGTTCAAACGCTCCAGATCAGCAGAACGTCACCGAATACGATCGCGACCCTTCCGGGCCCATCCAGCTGAAGCCCGACCATCAAAAGCTCTCGGCGTATTTCAATCTGGACAACGGCAGCGGAAAAATTCGCGGAGTCTATTTGCAGGGCAACGCAGCCATCGCCCCGATTTTCGCGCAATGGATTGAGCCGCTGAAAGATCTAGGCGTCGCTACCCTCACGATGCGCGACACCGGCGGCACCGACCACGAAGCCTTCGACGCCGTAGGCCTCCCCGGATTCCAATTCATCCAGGACCCGCTCGACTACGGCTCGCGTACCCACCATTCGAACATGGACACCTACGAGCGCCTGCAACCCGAAGACCTGGCCCAAGCCGCGCTCGTCGAAGCCACCTTCGTCTACAACGCCGCTATGCGTGACCAAATGCTCCCGCGCAAACCGATTCCGCATCCCGAACTCGAACCAAAGCGCACGCAGCCTTTGAGAAATGTCATGCCGGGCGCGGAAACCAAGGATTAATCCGGCAGATTTGGGGGTGCCTGCCCACGACCAGGATATCCTGAAATATCCTGGCGACTTGAAGGAAGTGCGGAATAGACGCGGTTTCCAGACACGTAACTAGCAGAAATTTGGACCGCATTACCTCTTTGCGGTCTTCCTAACAATGTGCAGCTTCACTTCTCTGCCAGTGACGTCGAGAATGTACGCGTGTCGCCCTTCGATTGCAATTTTGGTTAGCTCATTTACCGCAATATTCGGCGCATGGCTATCGCTGTGCTGGCCAGGCTTGTAGCTGTAGTCGACAAAATAAATCGTATCGTCGGTCTCAATTGTGTAGTGCAGGGTGTTTTTTTCACCCCACATCTTCCCGGAAACATCGGTTTCCGAAGTATCCAGTATCTTCGCTGTTTTCCACTCGCGCGTCTTCGCCAGAGACGCAGCCGCCACCAACACCAGCAACATCAGAAGCCCGAACTTTTTCATACGGCCTCCCGTGCGGAGTATACTGCCAATCTCGTCTAGATCCGCGACTAAGGAGTTAGCCGTTTCAATCGCAGTGTTAGAAGCCCGAACGGCATGAATTCGCCTTCTTCCACAAATGTGATTGGCCTGAGCGCGCGCCACCGCATTGCGCGGCGTTTGTTACCGTTTCTCTTCACTCTTTTCGTCATTGCGTTTCTCGATCGCGTGAACGTCAGCTACGCTGCCCTCGAAATGACGCACGATCTAGGCTTCAGCAACAGCGTCTTCGGCTTCGGCTCGGGAATATTTTTTGTCGGCTATTTGCTGTTCGAAATTCCGGGCTGCCTGATCGTGGAGCGCTGGAGCGCGCGCAAATGGTTCGCGCGCATTATGGTGACCTGGGGACTCATCACCGTGTTGATGGCGTTCATCCGAACGCCCACGCATTTTTACCTTGTTCGAATCCTGCTGGGCGCCGCCGAAGCCGGCTTCTTTCCCGGCATTCTCGTCTACCTCACGCACTGGTTCCGCCCGGAAGACCGCGCGAAAGCCTCCGCCATGTTCATGATTGCGATTCCCGTCGCCAACATTATCGGCTCCCCGCTCGGGGGTTGGCTCCTCGGAGTCCACTGGCTCGGCATCCGGGGATGGCGCTGGCTCTTTATCGTCGAAGGAATTCCCGCGATCGTTTTTGGCATCATCACGGTCTTCTATCTCACGGACTGGCCGCGCGAAGCGCGCTGGCTCGCATCGGAAGAACGCGAGTGGATCACCGCCGAGCTCGAGCGGGAGGCGCTTGAGAAAAAAGCTGCACGTTCGTACAAAATCTGGGAAGCGCTGCTGCAACCGACCGTCATTCAGCTGACGCTGATCTATTTCTTCGCAGTAAGCAGCATCTATTCGCTAACGATTTGGCTGCCCACTTTTCTCAAGCGCGCGTCCGGCATGTCCGATCTGTCAGTGACGATGCTTTCGATCCTTCCCTACGTGGCCGTGCTGCTTGCCATGCTCTTCAACGGCTGGGATTCCGACCGCACGAGCGAGCGCCGCTGGCACACTGCCATTCCGCTCATGCTCGGCGTGGTGGCCTTTGCTCTGACGATCCTCTCGGGTTCGCATTTCTGGTTTGCGTTTGCCTGCCTGACGGTCGCTTCCACGGCGAACGCTTTTCTGCCGTCGTTCTGGCCCGTGCCGTCCGCTTTCCTAGGCGAATCCGCGGCGGCGGCGGCCATCGGGCTTATCAATTCGATCGGCAATCTCGGAAGTTTTGTAACTCCTTCCGTGATCGGCTACTTCCTGGACCGCACGCACTCGTTCACGCCTGGCTTTCTCTATGTCATCGTGAGTCTACTCATCGCCATCTTCTTGGTTCTGACTCTGCGGATGCGGCCCCCTGACAAAAGAAGCTAGGATGATTTCCGCTCCGCCACCAACGGCTCTGCCAACCAGCGTGTCTTGGCAGAAGCCCCTATTCATATCTCAACACCACAATCGGGTCCACGCGAGTGGCGCGGCGAGCGGGGATGTAGCACGCTACGAATGCCGTCGCGGCGAGCGCCAGCGCGGCGGCACTAAACACGAGCGGGTCAGTGGCGTGCACGCCAAAGAGCAGACTGCTCAGTAAGCGCGTGAGCATAAGCGAGACGACAACTCCAAGCGCGACGCCGATCAGCGTCATGCGCATTCCCTGCCCCACTACGAGCCGCATAATGTCCGCTGGTCGTGCGCCAAGAGCCACGCGAATGCCCATCTCTTGTTTGCGCGTCGTGACGGAATAAGCCATCACGCCGTAAATCCCGATGGCCGCAAGCAGCAGCGCGAACCCCGCGAACGCTCCGACGAATTGCATGATAATCCGCGGTTGCGCAACGGACGTCGATACAACTTCGTCCATGGTGAGAATCCCGGCGACGGGTAAATTGGGATCGCTCTCCGCAATCTTCGCGCGAACGGCCGCGACCAAAGGCTGGGGGTTCGCGCTGGAGCGCACCACCAGCGTCATCGTGGGCCACGGAGCTTGCGCCATGGGCAGATACATTTCTTCCGTACTCGCCGCGTTCAGCCCGCCGGTTTTCACGTCCGCAACCACACCAACAATTTCTCGCTGCACCCTGTCTCGCGAATTAGCGAGATGCTTACCCACGGCGTCCTGGCCAGGCCAATACCGTGTCGCCGTCGTTTCGTTGATGATCACAACCGGCTGTCCTTCGGCGATATCCGTTTCGTAGAATACGCGCCCGCGTAGCAGTGGCGTGCGCACGGCGTCGAAGTATCCGGAGCTCACTTGTCGTGTCGCAATGATGGGATCCTTTCCCACTCCGAGGCATGCGTGCCCTTCGGGGCAAAAGAAGCTAAAGCGCGCGCTGCCTGAGAGCGGCAAATAACTTATTGCCCCCGCAGCTTGCACCCCGGGAATTGTTCTCACGCGTTCGAGCAGTTGCCGGTAGAAAGCCTCTTGTTGTTGCGCCTGCGCGTAGCGCACCGGCGGCAGCGTAAGAGGAAACGTCATCACACCCTTAGCCGAAAAGCCGGGGTTCACTCGCATCAGGCGCGCGAAACTTTCGATTAGCAACCCGGCGCAGGTCATGAGCACAAGCGCCATGCCAATTTCGGCAACCACGAGAAACGCGCGAAACCTGGCGCGATGCCCGCCTTGCGAAGAACCGCGCGATCCTTCCTTGAGGGCCTCTTGGAGGTCTTCTCCGGCCGCTTGCAGCGACGGCATTAGGCCGAAGAGCACACCCGTCAACGCGCAGAGCAAAAGCGAGAACAGCAGTACGGACGCGTCGATGCGTGCTTCCGCGAGCCGCGGCACGGTGCCGGGGCTAAGCGTGCGTAATGCGGGCATCAACATACTCGCGAGAAAAACTCCAAGCGCTCCGCCTCCGAGCGCGAGCAGCAGACTTTCGCTCAACAGTTGCCGAACGAGACGCGATTGCGTGGCGCCGAGCGCTTGGCGAATGCCAATTTCACGGCCTCGGGACGTCGCACGTGCAAGCAAGAGATTCGCCACATTCGCGCACGCAATCAGCAGAACGAATCCGACCGCAGCCAGCAACACCAGCAACGATGGGCGCAGCGGACCGACGAGGGTTTCCTCCAGCGACGTCGCAGCGAGAGAGTATTTCGTGGCGTCAACGTAGCTGCCAAACTGCTCGCGATAGCGTCCGTCAATGGCGGAGAGATCCGCCTGTACACGCGGTAGACTTTCGCCGAAGCGCAGACGCGCAATCACACTGAGATAGCCCGCGCCGGAATGAATCTGTTGAGGCGTGAGAAAGTTTGGTTCGAAAACGCGCGGGAGCCACACATCGGGCTCCGGAAATTGCAAAGGAAAATGAAAACTCGCGGGCAAGATGCCCACGACTGTGACTCTTTTACCGTCGAGCAAGAGGGTCTTGCCCAGCAATGCTGGATCTGCGGCGAAGTGGCTGTGCCAGAAGCCGTCGCTCAGCGCTGCGACGTCACTTCCTCCGGGGGTCTCTTCCTCGGGCAGAAAACTTCTGCCGAGCGATGGCGTGACTCCCAGCACGCGAAACAAATCGGTGGAAATACGCAGGGCATTGACGAGCTCTGGTTCGCGCTCGGAGACGAGACTCGGCGTATAGGCATAGAACGCCGCAACCCCTGCCAACGATTTGTTTTGCTCAGCGATCTCCGTAAATTTTGTGAACGAAACCGGCACGCCGGTTGTACCCGACGCGCGATCCGTTTGCGAGACTGCGAGCAGCTGATCGGCGTCACCGTAAGGAAGCGGCCGCAGCAGCACCGCATTGACGACGCTGAAAATCGCCGTGTTCGCGCCAATTCCCAGCGCCAGCGTGAGCATCGCCACGGCGGTAAAACCAGGATTTTTCCTCAGCATCCGCAAAGCGAATTTCAGGTCCTGCAACAGCGTCTGCATTCGCGTGCTCCTTATTGCTCCGGCCCAAGTTGTTAGACTTCGCGCCGCTCGCTCGGTGAGCGGTCAAATCGCGCAACCTCGGTTTCCGGTTCCAGCTAGTCCGTCTTGTTTTTGTAGACGGTGCCGCCTTTCATCACGAATTTCACGCGTTTTAGTTCGGTGATATCCTTGAGCGGATCGCCGCTGACCGCGACGATGTCCGCCCACTTCCCTTTTTCGATGGTGCCGGCCCTGTCGCTCCACCCAAGCAACTCCGCGGGGACCACCGTGCCCGCGCGAATCGCCTGCATGGGCGTCATTCCATAGTTTGTGTAGTAAACGAACTCCTCCGCTTCGTTCAACTCTTTCCAATCGAAACCGCCCGCGTCAGTCCCGAGCGCGATTTTCACGTTTTTCTTCAGGCCTTTTTGAAACGCCGCTTTTTCGAGGTCGACCATCTTGATCCAATTCCCACCGCGTCCTGGAGCAACGTAGGCGCCGACAGTGATCGTCGGAACCCAATAGACGCCCTTTCTCGCCGCCTCGTCGAGCAGCGCATCCGTGAAACCATCTCCGTGCTCGATCGTGTCCACGCCAGCGCGCAACGCGGCGGCGATGCCATCGGAGCCGATACAATGCGCAGCGACTTTTTTCCCGAGCCGGTGCGTCTCGTCCACGATAGCTTTCGCTTCTTCATCGGTGAAATTCACCATGCTGTAAAGCACGCCATCGTCGCCAAAGTGATAGCGCCTATCGGAGTAATACTTGATCCAGTCGGCTCCGTACATCACTTGCTCGCGGACTGCTTTGCGCGCGCCATCCACTCCGTCGACAGACTGCACCCCCGTCGGCACTTTCAATTCCCACGAATAGCCGAGGAGCGGATACATTCCGGTCGGAGCCATCGCGCGTGTCGCCACTTGCATGCGCGGCCCGGGAACTTCGCCCTTGGCGATGGCGGTTTTGACGTCCACATCAGCGTACATCGCGCCTTCCGTCTCCACGTCGCGAATCGAAGTGAATCCGTTCTCCAAAGCGATGCGTGCGTTGCGCGCGGCGAGAATCGCGCGATACGGGGTGGATTGCTTCAGGAGCTGCGTGTCGTAGTCGTCCGCAGTGATGTCGCCATTCAACAGTACATGCGTGTGTACATCGGCAAATCCAGGGAGCACCGTAGCTTTCGAGAGATCGATCAATTCGTAGCCAGCAGGAGCGGTTCCCCCGGCAGTTACCGAACTGATTATTTCCCCTTCGACAAGTATCAACGCACCGAGGATCGCGGTGTCGCTTTTGCCGTCGATTAAACGCCCGGCACGAATGGCGATCTTCTTGACGGCAGCTTTGTCCTTCTCCTGCGCCGGTGTTCTGGGGCAAATCGAAAGCATCACAGATAAAACTACACCAATACGAGCGATCAATTTTGTTCGCCGGATCATGCCACTCTCCTCGTTTGTTCCGCGTGAGTGCTTCTACCCTCGCACGGGCGCAAACAGTAGCACAGCGGCCATCCGGCCGGCATGGCGGTTCGGAAGGCTAATCAGGCGTCACTCCGCACGGAGCGCTTGGATGACGTCTATGCGCGCGGCGCGGGCGGCGGGAAGCGCGGAAGCAATGACGGCGGCAGCCAACAGAATAAGCCCCGAGACCAGGGCCACTGCCGCGCCCGGCATGTGCATGTCCTGGAAGTAGCCGCCCGCCAGACGGGCCAGGACGTACCCCCCCGCGGCTCCCATGACAACGCCTGCGCCAGCCATCACCGCCCCTTCGGCGATGACGCCTGCCAAGAGCTGCCGAGGTTGCGAGCCAATCGCAAGACGAATGCCAAATTCGCGCGTGCGTGCGCTCACAGAGAACGCCAGCACCCCGGCAACGCCGACCAAGGCAATGGCCAACGCGACGGCGGCGAAGACGCCAAACACAACTGTGTTGAGACGATCCGGAGTTAGAACTTCAGCCCGGACGTCTTCGAGTGTAGCGGCGCGCTCCACGGGTTGGTCAGCGGACATATCGCGAATGATGCGGGTGATCGGCGTGACGAGAGAGTACGGATTTGCGCTGGTATGGATAAAAAGGCGGCCACCAAAGATTGGACCTTCTTCAAAGGGGCTATAGACGGTAAGGCTCGGGCCAGGAACGACGTGTTCGTCGTCAATATCGGCAGTGACGCCAATGATGCGGTGTGGCGCGGTGCTAATACCGGGAACGAATTTAATCACGGGATCGGTCCAGAAGACATGGCGATTGAGGGGATCCTGATTGGGAAACATTCTTTGCGCGAGCGTTTGACTCACGATGACGACCGGATCTTTGGTCTGGCCATCGAGCTGATTGAAATCGCGGCCAGCGAGGATGGGAACGCCGAGCGCGGCAAAGAAGCCGGGAGAGATAGTGCGCAACTGTGCGCGAGGATCTTCTTCGCCTGGGGCACTAACGTGGCCATCCGCAGAAAAACTAAAGCCCGGGCCAAAGCTGCCGGCGTCACGCCAGGGAACGACAATGCCGAAGGCGGTCTTGGTCACGCCGGGCAGCGCTTCAATGCGCCGTATTGACTCCTTGTAAAAATCGACGATTTGCTCCGGAGTCTTGCCGTAGGAAATTGCGGGGACATTGATGGCAAGGACGTGGCGGGTGTCGAGTCCGGTCTGCGCCGCTTGTATTGAGAGAAGCGTTTTTAGCAGCATGCTAGCGCCAGCAAGGAGCATGAAGGAAGCGGCGACTTGTATTATTGCAAAGATCCGCAGTCGGCGGCTTGTTCCGCCGGTGATGCGCACGCTGCCGCTAGCGAGATTCGATACCTGTGAAGCGCTCACGGACGGCAGACGCGGGACGAAGGCCAGGAGAATCGCTGAAATGACCGCCAGGCCCGCTCCAACCCAAAGCATGCTGGAGTCTACGGTGAGGTCGAGAGCGCGGACCGAGAAACGAGAAGCGTAGCGCGCAAGCACCGCGAGGAGCGGCCGTGCACTGACTACGCCGAGAGCGGCGCCGGCAACGCAAAGGATGAGACTTTCCGCCAGCAAAGTGCGGCGCAGTGCGCCAGCGCTCGCGCCCAGAGCCGAGCGGATGGCCAGCTCGCCCTCGCGGCGGACGGTGCGCGCGAGGATAAGATTGGCGACGTTCGAGCACGCGATGATGAACACCAGGCCGGAGGCGGCAAGTAGAACAAGAAGAACGGTTCGAGCGCCAGAAGTGACTTGCTCACGGAGGAGCTTGGCGTCGACTTGGAAATGGGCCTGGGGCGAATAGGCGTCGGCATGATCCCTGATCATGGCCCCGTAGGCGGTGCGAAGTTCGGCGCGCGCTTGATCAAGAGTGGCCCCGGGGGCCAGGCGGCCGAACAGTTCGGTCATGCGATGCACACGACCAGTGACCATCGTAGCCGAGAGATGGTGGGGACTCGTGACAATATTGGCAATGAGTTCAGTATCCGCAGGGTAGGGGATCGAGGGTTCCAGAACGCCAATGATCGTGGCAGATCTATCGCCGAAGCTGCCGAGGCGAACGCTTTTTCCAAGGACGGAAGCATCGCCCTTGAGAACGGTTGACCAGAAACGATAAGTCAGCACGACAACACCAGCGGCTTTCGGGCCGTCGTCTTGCGGCCCGATGAGACGGCCGAGCACGGGATGGAGGCCCATCACGTCAAAATAGGACCCGTCAACGACGCCAGCGCGAACTTCCCGGGGTTCCCCAAGACCGATCATAGTAAAACCGATGGTGGAGAACTCGCCGAAGGAGTTTAGTGTTTTGACGCTTGCGCGCAGGTCCTGAATTTCCGGCACGGAGAAGGGAACGCCCCCGGGAGCCATACCAGGCGCGCTTTGTTGGATATAAATGAGGCGGTTCTCGTCGCGGTTGACGAGCGGGCGAAGGAGCACGCCGCGCACCAGGCTGAAAATGGCGGCGTTGGCGCCGATGCCGAGCGCAAGCGTGAGGACGACGGTAATCGTAAGACCCTTAGTTCGCGTGAGAGAGCGGAGCGCGATTTTCAGATCTTGCAGGAACAGTGCGGGTTTGAAATTCATCGATGCATCTCCTTAGTCAATCTTTGCGAACACCAGACCCGTTCCACGAGCGGCGGCTAGCGGCGGAAAGGAATTAGTGCGCGAACTCGGGAATCGCGGAAGAAGAGCCCGCCCCACACGAAGACGCCTAACAGAACGGTCATGATATAGGACGGATCGCCCACGCGGACATTGGTGGCCGTCGCGCCGCCAAGATAGCCAGTCATCAAAATGGCACCCAGAACGGCAGTGCTCGGAATCACATACACAATGCAGCAAAGGAGTTCAAGCACTCCAAGAATGACAATCTGGCTTTCGGGATATCCGAAGCGCACAAAGCCCTGAACGACAGGAGCGGGCTTGCTCAGCTTCATTACGGCGCTGAGAAGCATTAACAGCACGGGTATCGCGCTGATGACGCGCCCGGTCCAAAGCATCTTCTTCGAAGTAGGAACGGCTGCCGCAACGGATGGTGTGATTGCGGGACTTTGCGATACTGAGCTCATGAAATCTCCTCCGCGAGGCGTCAGCCGTTCAAATTGAGATCGAGATGTGACATACGCATCCCATTGGACCAAATGTTAGGCCGTTTGCACAGCCGCTTGCTCACAGTTGAGAATCCACGGAATGCCGAATTGATCGACCAGCATGCCGAAGCGAACCGACCAGAAGGTCTTCTGGATAGGCATCTCCACTTTGCCGTTTTCTGCAAGTGCGTTGAAGATCCGTTCGGTTTCGGCAGGCTCTTTAACGCTGAGCGAGACGGAGAACCCTCGAGGCTGTTGATAGCGGCCATGCGGCGGGTCGCAACCTAGCAGCGACATACCGTCAATCTTTAAACAGGCGTGCATGACTTTGTTTCCCCATTCCGCTGGCACCTGTTGCGCCATTGGGGATTCTCCAAAGGTGAAGATTGCTTCGATTTTGCCGCCTAGGCACTTTTCGTAAAACTTGAAAGCCTCTTCGCACTGACCGTCGAATAAAAGGTATGGACTCAGTTGCATTTTGTTTTCCCCTTCTTTCCGAGTACGACGCTTCGCTGTGACTTTTGTTTCACTCTTACTTCGAGTTTCGTTCTGATTTGGCTACTTCAGCCCTTGATTGGAATCCACACTTCGATGCCGCCTATTCCCGTTCGCGGGTCGAACTCCTCGGTGTAGCGCTCGAAGAAATCGGGTGCGCCGAGTGTTTTCGCGGCTTCATACCCGGACGTGGGGAGCCACTCGGCAATCTTGTCGCAGGTGACGTGAAGTTTCGAGACGTGTTCGCGGTGAGGAAAAACCAAATACTTCCCTGCTGGGATGTTGACGGCCGTGAGATCCGGAGGAAGGCCGGAGAGGCCAGACACTTCAACGCCTGCTAGGTAATCGACGCCGTTTGGCAGCGGAAAGCACAGGCCGTAGGCGGCGCGCCCAACTTGTCCTGGGATTTTGCCGAGGTACGGCGTGAAGCGCTGCCACAATTCGGGCGTGCTCCTCCAAGGCTCGTCTGCGAAGTGGCTACGCAGTCCAGCGATGAGCATTGGCCTGCTATTTTCAATACTCGAGGCTGCGAGTTGGGTCGTTGCGGATTTTTCCATTTTAGCTCGCTGCATGCGGTCCTCTTCAAACAAAAATCGCGTCAATCTTTTTCACCGTCCGTTCTTCTCCTCAGCTCGTTCCTTCACGCGAATCAACTGCCGCTGCCAATATCGTTCAAACGTCCCCGCCCATTCATGCAACGGCCGGATCGCCGCTGCATTCGTCCGGTAAAACATCTGCCGCCCGTCTCTGCGCGCATGCACCAGCCCGACATCCTTTAAGACCCGCAGATGCTTCGAAACGGAAGGTTGCTCCATCTCCAAAGCATCCACAATCTCGCCCACCGGGCGCTCCTGCAGCGCCAGATAGTTAAGTATCTCTCTGCGCCGCGGCTCGGCGACAGCGTTGAAGGCGTCGGAAGTGGTAGCAGCTCGGGCCATGAACGCCACCTTACATTCCTATATCGGAATATGTCAAGTCTCCATTTTTCTCCCGAGGAAGCAGTCTGCCAATCTTACTTGCAAAGTGCAAGTGAAAATCGTTACACTGAAATCATGCAAGAAATGAAAGCGGCTTCCCGGCGCCGTTCTGGATGTCCGCTGAATGCCTCTGTGGAAATGTTGGGAGACCGCTGGTCGTTGTTGATCCTTCGCGACATGATGTTGCGCGGCTACAGCACGTTTAACGAGTTTCTGCACTCGGATGAAAAAATCGCCACCAATATTCTGGCGGATCGCCTGCGCCGGCTGGAATCCTACGGAATCATCAGCACGGAACGAGATCCCGCCGATGGCCGAAAGATGATTTACACCCTGACGGCTAAGGGGATTGATCTCGCCCCGGTGCTCGTGGAAATGGCACTGTGGGCCGCACGGCACGAAGAAACCGGCAACCAGGCGCTGGTCCGGCAAATGCGAACCGGCAAGGAGCAACTCCTGGCTGGCGTACGACAAAGATGGGCAGAAAGACATAGGGCTCTCAGTTCCTAGCATCGGGTTCGCCCACCAGGCGGTAGAGGCTCTCGCTCCAGCCCTGCTCCATTTCGGACAGCGCGGCGGCCGCTTGGGGGAGTCGTGAAACCAGTCGTGACCAAGCGAGCGAGTAGCGTGAGCTTCGTGAACCTGTGTAGTCCTCGAACGTGACAGTGTTGCTCCTGCCTCGCCTGCCTGCGGCGGCGCCACGGTTTGTCTCGGTCATTTTCGCTTTCCTTTGGCTTTCAGCTCCTTCAAATAGCCCTGCAAGCGGTCGCGTTTCTTTTCCCAAGCCTCGCGGTATTGCTGTATCCAATCGGCGGCGTCCCGAAGAGCAGCGCCCTTGATGCGGCATGGGCGCCACTGGGCAGCCCGGCCCCGCGTGATTAGCCCAGCGTTTTCAAGCACTTTGAGGTGCTTGGTGACGGCAGGCATGCTCATCTCAAAAGGCTCGGCGAGCTCGGTGACAGAAGCCTCGCCGGTCATCAAGTGCCTAAGAATGGCCCGCCGCGTAGGGTCAGCGAGAGCCGCAAAGGTGCACGTGAGTCGATCGGCAGGCATTTGTATTTAACCTGCTGGTTAAATACGACAAGCAGTTTGCCGTGTCAAGCGGTTTGGGACGAGCTTCAAGTCCGCGCTGCGGGACGATAAAAATCAGTGCCGAAATCGGTATTGTACTGAAACAAGAATCGAGTATAGAGATGGACTGAAGAAACAGGGGCTCGAATAAGACTATGGAGTGGAAAAGAAAAGACCAGCCGTTCTCTCAGGGCGGCTGGCCTTTTCTTTTTACGGCCACAGAAGGTGCCTCAGCCTGAAGGAGTCAGGATCGGCAGTTCTGTGTGTGCTCTGGCAAAAACCAGAAACTCATGGCGGCTCAACGAGCCGCGGCTGAACCTGGGCGGCGCAACGGACGGCGCGCCAAGTCTTCGACAGCGTTAACACCACGCCGAGCGATATCGACGACTGGGTGCTGGCTGTCAGCAACATGCTGGACCCCGGCTTCCCAAGCCTTTTGAAGCATGTATAGACTCATGACCACGAAGGCGATAGCGGCAAAGCCGAGCGCAAAGAGCGCAAAGGCTGCCAGGAGTTCGCGGACGAAGTAGAGTTGCAGTGCGATCACCACCCCTAAGAACCACCACATCCACTTCCGCTTACTGTCTTTGATCTTCATTGTTCCTCTGTTTTAAACTCCACCTGCCCGAAACGCTTGCGACGTAACTGGGTTTTCAAGGCTTCCTAATCGGCCTGCACCTTAGATGCGCTAACCCTGTCATTCGGTCCAGTTCGTACCTGACCCATTTGACACCAAGGCGGTTAGAGAGGCGATAGTACAGAAGGTACATTTTGCGGTGCAAACCATAGAACCGGTACTCTCATAACTTCCTTGGAACCATATAACTCTTTTAGAATCATATTATTATATGCAGTTCGCGTTTCGCCATTCTTTTCGCCTGTCTTTCTCTGTACTTGGCAAACGGGACCTGTCCCGACGTACAGGCGTACAGGTGTCGATTCGCACTCTGAGTTGTGATGGGATCGGCTAAATCATATCAAAACTGGAGTGGGGCGAACGTCGTTGTCGACCGGAAAGAGGGCTCGAGGGGACGCGAATTCGCCAAGAAATGAAAATCGCACGCTGGAGGCTTTTGTTTGGCCCCCGGCAGCGCGATCTGTTTGTCAGGATGGAGGGCTAGGCGCTCTTCAACAGCCTGGTGATTCCAACGAGAATAACGGCGCCTACAAAGGCCACAATGATTGAACCAAGCATCCCTCCGGCGGGCCAAATGCCCAAGCGGCCAAAAAGCCAGCCGCCAAGCAGTCCACCCAAGATCCCGAGGATTATGTCTACGAGGATACCGTAGCCACCGCCCTTCATAACCAGTCCCGCGAGCCAGCCTGCAATGAGACCAACAACGATCCAATAGATCATGCGCTGCTCCCTTTGTCTAAATGCAGATGTGACAGGAAAGTGTGCAACTCATTTAGAACACCCCCTTGCCAAATGTCAAGCGGACACCGGTGGAAAGCAGCAGGTCATTCTTCTTGAAGCCTGGCAGGGGATTGCTGAGGTAGCGGTCGCTGTAAGTGACTTGCCAACTAAGCCAGTTCTTCAGCTTGGTGGCGGCAGTGGTGTCGAACTGGAAGCGGTAGGCACCGGTGTCAGAGACGTTGGGGTAGAGGCTGAACTGCTCGGTGAGGGTGGTGCGATTGTTGACTTTGGCGTTGAAGGTTTCGCCGACGTCGATTTCGCCGGACTTGCGAGTGATGGCAGGCCTAGCGGGCGTTGTTGCAGTGGCGGCGATGGCGCCGAAGAAGTCCTGGTCGAAGTCACCGCCAGCAAAGAGGTCGAGGATGGTGGTCTTTGTTTTGATGACGTGATAGCCGAGGCCGCCGCCGATGACGTTGCGCAGATCGAGATCCTGGAATTGGTCGTACTCGAAATCGGTGAAACCAAAGACGAAGACGCGGTCGCTGACGTTGAGGTCGCCGCGGACGCCACCACGGATGGCGTGGGCGGTGGTGGAGTTAATGTCGTTGACGGTGCTGTTGGTGTAAATGGCGGTGGTGTAGACGGAGATTTTGTCGCGTTCGGTGACGCGCGCAGCTTTGCCGGAGAGCGAATAGGAGAGCGACTCGGAATTACCGCGGGTGACGCTGAGGCCGGTGTCGAGTAGTCCGCTCCAGAAATCGGTGAGGTGGGGATGGCGGAGACGGTCGATTTGGTCGTCGTAGGCTTTTTGCTCGGCATCGTCGCGGACGCCGACGACGGATTCTTTGGTGGCGACCACCGGGCCGGTTTGCCTGGTGGCGACTTCAAATTTTCCGTCGCTGGTGGTGACTATGCCGACGATGGTCTGGCCGTCCTGGAGAGTGAGATGGAGGGTTTGTGTGGAGACGATGGAGGTGACGGCGTCCCATTGGAGATTGACGTCGCCGGCAAAGTCGGTTTTCAGCAGCAGCGTTTTGGCATCGGACTTGACGATGGTTCCGGTCAGTCGGTCGCCGTTTTTGAGCGTAATTTGATCGGCTTCTGACGCCGTTGCGGAGAGACATAGGAATACGGCTATAGCCACAATGTGACGCACAGTCTTTCTCCTTCTTGATGAGCCTCTATCGGCAATTTGGCCAGGCCTTCTCTTCCTGAGGGAGGCTGCTCGGTCTTGCGTAGCTTCGTTTCGAAGCGTCGGTATAATATTAGATGAACAGTAGTAATCCCATACAGTGTTTATGGGGTGAGTCGAAGCTTTCGTTGATGGGTGGAGACTCGGCGCTTCTTGTATACTGCCTTCCGATCGCGGGGACGGACGAATTGCGATTGCTTCGGCGTAGCCAGGCAGGATGAAGACGTCCACTGTCGTGTCCTGATTTCCGACCGGGCGAGACCCGTACGGCTCTCGCAGAATTACAAAAACTCATTGAACTTGGGAGACTCGATGCCTTTACGCATCCGACTTTTTGCGGTTTTTGTTCTGGCGGGGGCTATTTTTTGCGGGGCTTGCGGCAAAACGCCTTCTGACCGGGGTACAGGTGGCGGGGCGGGTGCGCGGCCGACGATCGTGTTTATGACCGACTTCGGGACGGCCAACGACGCGGTGGCGGTGTGCAAGGCGGTGATTGTGGGGATCGCGCCGGACGCGCGGTTGATGGATATCACGCATCAGGTGACGCCCTTCCAGATCGATGAGGCATCGCGCTTTCTGGCGGGGGTGACTCCCTATTATCCTGCCGGCACGATTTTTCTGGTAGTAGTGGATCCAGGAGTGGGTACGTCTCGGAAGGCCGTGATTGTGAAATCGAAGAAGGGGCAGTATTTCGTGCTTCCTGACAACGGAGTGATTACCCCTGTGATCGAGCGGGATGGCTTGGCTTCGGCGCGAGAAATTACGAACACCGCTTGGATGCTACAGCCGCAGGTTTCTTCGACGTTTCACGGGCGTGACATTTTTTCTCCGGCGGCGGCGCATCTTGCAGAGGGCTGGGACTTCACGATGGCGGGAGCGGCAGTTCCGCAATTGGTGCAGCTCACGCCGAAAGCGTCGAGCACGTCGGAGAACGGGATCGAGGGTGACATTATTGGTTTGGATGACCCGTACGGATCGCTGATCAGCGATATACCGGGAGAGGACTTTAAAAAGCTGGGTTATGGGCTTGGGGACAAGATTATCGTGCAGTTGAACAGGAAGCCTTTGAGCGTGCCCTATGTGAAGACATTTATGGATGTGCCGGTGGGTGACCCGCTGCTTTATATCGATTCGCGGGGACGCATAGGGTTGGCATTGAATCAGAGAAACTTTTCGCAGCTGAATAAGACTACGCCGCCCGGGACCTTGTTCATTCCACGGAAGGGAACAGCCATTAAGAAGTGACGCGCAGGGCGCTGGTCTGCTTGAGATAATAGCAACGGAGAGACAGGCACGAAGGCCTGTTCTGCTTTTGCTCAGGGCCGATAGGTGGCGGTACCGGCGCGCTCGGCGGTGATCTTACGAGCGTTCTCATACAGTGCCCGCGCCTTCGGAACCGCGTCAATAGCCGCTAGCAGTTGCGGATCGGCCTCGAGCTGAACCTTGAAGCCTTCCTGCTGGCCAAAGGTGGACACAAAGACTTCTTGCTTAATCCTCCGTTTCACCCAATCGAGGTTTTCGCCCAGTTCCGGCTCGGTGTAGCGAACGTTCTGGCTGGTTAGGTACTTGCGAAAGTCGGTCATCACCGCGTCGTCGGCCTCAAAGTTCTTCGTGATAGTGGGACGAGTTCCCAAATAGTGCCGCGTAAATCCTCCAACGCTGGTCTCGAACGGGTAAAACACATCAGCACGCAAAAGCGCTTTTTGAAAGTGAGTGTACTCCGGTTCGTGAACGGTTATGTCGGGCACAATTCCGCCTCCGCCTGTTACCTGCCTCCCGCTGTCGGTGAGCCTGACTTCTGTCGGATGCTCTGGAACCTTGCGTTCGTAGTGATACGAGTACAGCGAAATCGATTTGTAATCGCGCTGAATTAAGCGGCCGCTGGGCGTGTAGTAGCGCGCGATTGTCAGCGCCAAGCCGGTGTTTTCGCTTAGTGGCTGAACCGTTTGCACCAAGCCCTTGCCAAAGGTGGTCTCGCCTACGATGATGCCGCGATCGTGGTCTTGAACGGCGCCCGCAACGATCTCCGTAGCGGACGCAGAATTGTTATTGACCAGGATCACGAGGGGCATGTTCTCGCCCCGATTTCCGCGTATGGCGTAATAACGGCGCTCCGCCGAAGTGCGTCCGCGATGAGACACGATCAATTGGCTCTTGTCCAGTAGCATATCGCCAACGGCAATGGCCTCATTTAGCAGCCCGCCGGGATTGCCGCGCATGTCCAAGATCAAGCCGTCCAGGGCAGACGCGTTCAGCTGCTTCATCGCGTCGCCCAGTTCGCCGTCGGTGGTTTCGTTAAATCCAGAAAGCCTTAGGTAGCCGATACCGGGCTTGATCTCGAACGCCAAGTCCACGGAATGATGTGGGATTTCATCACGCGTTACCGTAAAGATCAGGGGATCGGCATAACCTTCGCGGGAAACCGTAATCTTTACGGCAGTGCCTCGAGCACCCCGCAAAAGGTCAGCAATTTCCGTGGTGGTCAGGCCCTCGGCGGATTTGTCATTGATTCTCACGATCGTGTCGCCGGGCCGAATTCCAGCCTTGTATGCCGGAGAACCCACATAGGGAGACATCACGACGGTGCGGTCACCGCGGGGAATCACGGTCATGCCGACACCGTAGTATTTCCCGCGGCGCTCTTCCATACTTAATGACCACTGGCGAGCGTCAAAGAAATTGGAGTGAGGGTCGAGCACGCGCAGCATCCCCGGGATCGCGCCCTGATATACGATCCTGTCGACGTCCACCTTCTCCGCGTAATTTGCCTGCACGACGTCCAGCACCTGCGTGAAATTTCGCATCGAACTCTGGGCGTCGTCGAACGAAAATGTGGTGGCCCGCACGTTTGGTCCGTAAATCCCACCTAATGCGGCCGATAAAAGCACGACGGCAATCACCAGGAATAACCCGCGGCGATCTGGTTTCATTTTCAGCCTCTCGCGATAACGGACCTGAATCGGGACTTCTATCAGACTTGCAAACGGCTTTTATTGTACGCCCATCTCGGCTGACCGTAACCGTGAAATAACCCTGCCCTGCTCGCCGCCGTCACGCTGCTTGCCGTCTGCTGGCGGCGCATGGGGCGACGCGCGTGGATCCGTCGATTGCGCTTAAGCATGAGGGATGGCTGGGTGCCGTAGGTAGGTTCTGCGGTATTGACCCTCGGCAGCGACCGCGCGTGGACCTCTCTCGAGGAAGCTTCAGAGATCGCGGCTTTCTCGCTCGAAGAGAAATCGTGAGAGCTTTGCAAAATCGACTTCCCGCGATTACTCCCTGCCGAGGAGTTCCTGGATTTGCTTTTCCCGGCTGCGCGCCCAACAATAAGTAAGAAGGAAGTTCAGTTTGTGAGGTGGTCATGCCTGAAGCGGTGATTGTTTCTTCGGTTCGTACACCTGTTGGGAAGGCGTTTAAGGGATCGTTGCGGGCGACACGTCCTGACGATTTGGCGGCGCTGGCTATTCGGGAGGCGCTTGCGCGTGTGCCGGGGTTGGACGCGAAGGAGATTGACGACGTCATTCTGGGCTGCGCTATGCCGGAGGGCGAGCAGGGAATGAATGTGGCGCGAATTGCCGCGCTGAGGGCCGGGCTGCCGATCGAGACTTCGGCGATGACTGTGAACCGGTTTTGTTCTTCAGGGTTGCAAGCGATTGCGATTGCGGCGGAGCGGATTCGCGGTGGATCAGCGCAGGTAATTGTGGCAGGCGGAACGGAGTCGATGACCATGGTGCCGATGGGCGGCAACAAGGTTTCGCCGAACCCGTGGCTGGTGGATCACAACCCGGACGCATATATCAATATGGGGCTGGGAACAGAAAACATTGCGAAGAAGTTTGGGATTACGCGGGAGCAGGCGGATCGCTTTTCGGTGGAGTCGCATAAGAAAGCGCTGGCGGCTATCGCTGCGGGGCACTTTAAGGACGAGACCGTGCCGGTGGAAGTGAAGATTACAGCAGTGCCCAACGGTAACGGCGCCTCTTCCGGAGGGGCCCAAGCGAAGTCTCTGCCGAAGCCGACAACACAAACTTTTGTTTTTGAAACCGACGAAGGGCCACGAGCAGACACCTCACTGGAGGCGTTGGCGAAGCTGAAGCCGGCTTTTCACGTTAAGGGAACGGTGACCGCGGGTAACAGTTCGCAGATGAGCGATGGAGCGGCGGCCGCGGTGGTGATGAGCGACGAGCGCGCGAAGGCGCTGGGATTGAAGCCATTGGCGCGTTTTGTGGCGTATGCCACAGCGGGCGTGCTGCCAGAGGAATTTGGGATTGGGCCGGTGGCGGCGATCCCCAAAGCGCTGAGGCTAGCTGGTTTGGCTTTGCAAGACATCGCGGTGTTCGAATTGAACGAAGCGTTCGCGGCGCAATCGCTGGCGGTGATTCGCCAGGCGGGGCTCGATCCTTCGCGCGTAAATCCAAACGGTGGTGCGATTGCGCTTGGTCATCCCCTGGGGTGCACGGGGGCGAAACTTACCGCTACGATTCTGCGCGAATTGCAGCGCCGGAATGCGCGCTACGGCATGGTGACCATGTGCATTGGCGGGGGCATGGGCGCGGCAGGGATTTTGGAACGGCTTTGAAACTTCAGTTTTGGCACATTTTTGGGAGCGACTGTAACGATGTCGCTTGGCCCCGCGTTTAACTTGCCAGTGAGATGTTTGTCAGCGTAGGATGCGTCGCGATGAAAACCGCCGTTTTGCCAACTCTTGCTCTGCTGGTGTCGCCTGTTGCTGTCGCGCAAACGCCGAGTCCGGCTCCCCCGGACACAAAAAAGGACATTCAGCTCAACACGCAAAATCCGATTAAGCCGGAGGGTGCGGTTCCGGTGAAGGCAGAGCCGCATCATGTACTGGTCTTTCAGAACGACTACGTTCACGTGTTTAACGTTACGGTCCCGCCCCTGGATGCTACGCTGCTTCATCAACACGATTTGCCGTACATCTACTTAATGCTCGGAACGGCCGACGTCATCAATGCTGTGGCCGGAAAGCCCGAGGTGCACCTTGCGTTCGAGGATGGCGAGACGCGCTATACACCCGGCGCCTTTGCGCATATCGCGCGCACGGATGCAGGCCTTCCGTTCCACAACATTACGGTGGAGTTGGCGCACCCGCAGGCTTCGCCGCGCAATCTTCCGGAGAAAGACAATGATCGTCCGCTAGGCTCTTGCCCGCAAAGCGCCGCTGACGCAAAACGAAACGAGCAAGTTCCCTTCGAGCAAGTGCTCCCCTGCTTTGAAACCAGCGAAGTTCGCATGGAACTGGTGACGGTCGAGGGCGGAAAAGACTATGCGCATCCCACCAGTGACACGGCCGCTCTACTGGTTGCCATGAGCAACGCGAATCTGGATGTTTCACTTGCCGGCGAACATGTGGCATTTCTGCATACCGGCGACGTGCTTTGGCTGCCGGTGGGCAAAGCGCGCAAGGTGGTAGACTTCCTGGGGACAAGATCGAAGTTTCTGCTTGTCGCTTTTAAGGACTCGGGCGAGGCTGCCGCGAAATAATTGCGCACGCGACAGCTCGGCTTCGGCGACATTGGCCGGCCCCTCGGTTGCGAGTGCCCGGCGGGTCTGGCGCAAACTCTATCGTTTTGTTGCGTCGACTCGCACGAACAGGGCTTCGGGGGCGTCCTTCGAGGCGAAGTACTCCTCGCTAACGAGTTTCCCCGGACTGACAAGGTACGTGACATTTCGCAGCTTAAGCGTGGCGCCGCCGACCGAGAATTCCGTGCGGAAAACTAGGGCGTCGCCCTCAAACTGCCCAGTCTCTACGACGGCGCCCGGGAAGTTGTTGCCGAAAACATAAGATTTATACGACTTCTCTTTGGGATCCCAGGTCATCACGATCAGTCCTTCGAAATCGCCGACCGGACCTTGCGAATGAAAACCGTTTAACAGGGAATTTCCGCCAGGACCTGGTTTGCTCGTATAGACACCGGTGTTTTTGCCGCCCTTTGGATAGGAGGCGGACTTTGCGTAGGTCTCGGTGTAGTCCCATTCGCCGAGATAGAATTTCAAGCGGTCCATCTCGGGAGCGGCTTTCGACATGGACTGGGTACTCTCGGCGCTCGTTTGTTGTCGCGCTGAGCGGGCGGCGCAGATTGCCATTGTTAGAGTCAGCGTTAACGCGGTGACGGTGATTTTTCGAATTGCTTTCATAGAAAGTTCCTCCGTTTGGCTTCTTGGTGCTTCGACGCGGACGGCTTGCTTAGCTGGTTCTTGGCGGTTCTCCGAGCAGATGCTTCATGCGCTGTAAAATCCTCACTGAGTTTTTTGTGGGCTTCGGGCGTGATGAACGCTCAAATATTTGCGGAAGGAAGCCAAGATACTTGGTTTTCACTTCGAAGCGCAGGAGCGTTTTTCCGTTTTGTTCGGCGAGGGTGTAGTCGCCGGTTTCCGTGAAGCCCTTGTTTCAGTCGCCCACGGAAGCGCTATAGATCGAAAGGGAGCGGTTCTTTTCGTAGTGGGTTACCGTCATCTCCATGTTCACGCGCTCGTCCTGGTAGACTTCGCCGATATAAAATTTTCTGCCGACTTCGCTGCCATCCGGGGGCGTTGAGATGTCCTTGATTTGCACTCGCGACCCCGGGTTTCTCGATCCAGGTTTTTTTTCGAGCCTGTTACTCTTTTCTTGGCGTAGGGCTCGGATCGAGCCTTCGCGTAAAGTGTCCTGCCCGCGTGCGGAGCGCCCCCGCAATACTCGCTGGTGGCAGTCGCGAGAAGCCTCTCCGTTTAAGGGGAGGAGTGGTCACTTCTTAGGCTTCCACAAACCGACGGTGTTGCCTTCGGAATCTTGCATCCACGCAAAGGTTCCGGTGGGGATGTCGATGGGAGGGAGCAGCGTTTTGGCTCCCAGGGCGTTGGCCTTTTGCAGGTAGGCGCGCACGTCATCGACGTCCACATAGAAAATGGTGTAGTGATGCGGTTCATGTCCGAGAGAAGTGATGTGGCCGGCGATGCCACCGGCGTCCGCGGCGATCATTGCCGCAGGGCCCATATCGGAGATTTTCCAATCGAAAAGCTGAGCATAAAAATCCGCCGTTTTGGTTTTGTCCTTGCAGCCGATTTCAAAGTGAACTACTGGTCGTCCCATGGCGCCTCCTGTGGGACAGGCAATCCTGCCTGTCACCTTTTTCTATTCATGGCTGAAAGGCTTGGAATGTTTTGCTGGTAGCCGAAAACAGCGTCTCCCTCATATCAGTTTTGAAAGATTTCCCGCAAGCGCTGCTCCCATTTCTTTCCGAAGGCTTCCACCTGTGCGTGCACCTTCGAAGGCGGGGCCCCAGGAGACGAAGATTTTGCGGCCCCGGCCTGGCGTTACTCGGGCTTTGAGGGGAAACCATCTGGCTAGCTCATTGGCCTCGGTCAGTGCCTTCCTAACATCCTCGAGGGGGGCCTTAATCTCTACTCTCTTTCGACGCGGCGCTCTTTTTTTGTTTCTTCGGCTTGTTTTGGTTCCGTCATGCTGCGCTCCCGATTTTGCATTCACGGCGTCCGCTCAAATGGCCTCGTGGCGCGACTGTGTTTCAGGCCCGCGCTTCGTTTGCAGCCAAAGCGCCAGCGAGCCTGTCGACAGCGCGCTCCATCTGGCCTTCCAGTTCCCCGGCCTTCTCTCGAGGCAATCCCCATCCGCAGCCGCGCACGCATAGAAATTTCTGGGGCCCCATCGAAAACGCTTTCAGTTCCAGGACGCCGTGAATTTCGTCCCAGCTCAGCGCCGTTTCGCGATTTGTTTTGGCCAAGATGCGGCCGCTGGCTTTGCCGCCTTCCTGAAGCTCCAGCGAATACCTTTCTCCCACTTCGCCATAGTCGCCGCTCTTCGTCAGCCACTTCTTGAGGCCGGCTTCGGTGCGCTGCAGGGGAACAACGTGCTCGAAGGAAAACTCCGCGGGACGCATGACGAGGAAGGAGTTGCGGGCCGTGCCGAAATAGTTTTCGAGGTAGTGCTTCAACAAGGCCAGCGCCATCCGCCAGCCGGAATCGGTGCCCTCGAACTCATCGTTCCATTCGGCGCCCTCGCGGAAACCGGAATTCACGAGGCGGACCAGCGTCTCGCCGCCTTCCTTGGAGATGATTACTTCTAAAATCCCGGGGTTCATTCCCGGAGGTGGATTCCAACGAATCGCGAACTTTTCGTCCGGCTGCGCAATAAGCACTTCATAGGGAATGCGGTAGTTAAACTTGTCGAAGATCCAGGTGATGGTCGCGCCGGGTTCGGCTTTTCCTTCAGCGCGATCGGGAAACCAGTGGGCGATTTTTTCAGGGTCGGCCCACGCTTCGTAAGCTTGCTGCGGAGTGGCTTTGGTGTGGATCTCGGCGCGGATCATCCGGCCAATGTGCTCGATGGGTTTGTTTTCCGGTTTGTCGGTCATGACGCGCCCCCTTCATTTCCCGCGGTCTGCGGTTGCGAGTCCGCATCCTTCGCAGGTGGAATCGGATAGCAACCCACGACGAGGCGGAATGGGCGGCCTTCCGCTTCCGAACCGTCGGTCTTCGTGAATGGAGAACTGTGCCGCGCGGCCACTTCGACAATGGCGCGTTGCAGCTCTTGGGTAAATGTGGCGCGCTGTTCGGGTGAGGCGAAACGAAGCTCGCTATTAATTGAGAGGGTAGCGAGGCGTTTTCCGGCTGCGGCTGCCAATTCCGCTGAACGCGCAAGCTCCGACTGCAGCTTCGAGGCGAGACCCAGCAGGTACTTTGCAGAAAACGTGTCCGCCACTTTCGCAGGGTCCGCGGCAAGTTTGCCAAGCAATTCGGGCGACAAAACATAGCCGCGCGCTGTGGCCACGTAACATTGTTCGAAGAGATGGCGACGACGACGGCGGCCGGCGCGGGCCAGCAGGCGAGCCCGAGCAAGCTGGCGGACGTGGTAGTTCACGGTCTGCCTGGGGAGTTTCATGCGCCTGGCGACGCCGGTCGCGGAATCGGGCTCAAGCAGGGCGGCAAGAATCTTTAGGCGAAGCGGGTGCTGGAGCAGTATCGCGGCCTGGACAGGCTCCCGCACGAGATCGAGACTGGAGCCTGCAGCGGCCGCCGAGACTTGCAAGGGTCGGGAGCTCGGAATCTTCCAATTGCCGCTGCGCGTGATTTGCATGGCTGAAGCTTGCTCTATTCTTGAAACGCAGGTATAGCTTCCAATAGACCAGTTATTTTGTCAAGACCTATTTTATGGTCTATGGAAAATAGCATGTTGCGCGAACCCGGAGGCTTTTTACGGCTGTTACATCGAGCCGGTTAAGCGTGTTTACCTGCTGCCGTGGCAGGAGTAAAATGACCCTGCCGCTGATTTTCGGAGCATCATCCACTGGCATACGAGACGCCCCTGCGAGAGTGCGTGACGCCCACTCTGAGCGGACACGCTAGTACGGGTAGCACGACAAGGAGACAAGAATGGCCACCGCAACAATTACGAAACCAGCTGCCAAGGGCGGAAGTTTTCTTCTAGACGCTTCTCTTCCGCAGGATGTCTTCACACCTGCCGATCTGACGGACGATCAGAAGCTAATCGGGCAGACCGCAGAGGAATTTGTGGTCAAGGAAGTTCTGCCGTTGGTGAAAGAGTTGGAGAGCAAAAAGCCCGGTCTAATGCCGCAGTTGGTTAAAAAAGCCGGGGAACTGGGCTTGTTAAGCGGCGGAATTCCGGAGCAGTACGGAGGCGCTGGGCTCGACAAAATCGCCGCGACTGTGCTCACTGAAAAACTTTCCATTTATGGCGGATTCGCAGTAACGCACGGGGCACATGCGGGCATTGGAACGCTACCAATCGTCTATTTCGGAAACGAAGAGCAAAAGAAAAAGTACCTGCCCAAGCTGGCGACGGGCGAATGGATTGGAGCTTACTGCCTTTCGGAGCCGCAGGCAGGCTCTGACTCGCAGAACTCTCTGACGCGCGCGGAATTGAATGCCGAAGGGACGCACTACATTTTGAACGGCCAGAAGATGTGGATCACCAACGGCGGGTTCGCGGATGTGTACATTGTGTTCGCGAAGATCAACGGCGAGAAGTTCACCGCATTCATCGTGGAGCGGACCTTCCCTGGTTTCAAGCCCGGGAACGAAGAGCACAAAATGGGGATTCACGGGAGTTCGACGACGCCGATCTTCCTGGAGAACTGCAAGGTACCCAAGGAAAACGTCTTGCACGAAATCGGCCGAGGACACATTGTGGCGTTCAATATTCTGAACGCCGGGCGGTTCACTCTCGGAGCTTCGTGCGTTGGCGGTTCGAAACATGTGCTGCAGAATTCTTCCAAGTATTCGAAGGAGAGGAAGGCCTTCGGGAAGCCCATTGGCGATTTTGGCTTGATGAAAGAGAAACTGGCGGAAATGGCCATTCAAATTTTCGGCGTGGAGTCGATGGTTTACCGATCGGCGGGAAACATCGAGGCGGCCATGGTTGCGGCGTCAGGATCGGGCGACAAAACCCAGAACACGATGAAAGTGCTCGAGGAATATGCGATCGAGAGTTCCATCGCGAAAGTGTATGGAAGCGAAATGCTGGATTACGTCGTCGATGAAGGCGTGCAGATCTTCGGTGGTTACGGGTTTCATGAAGACTATCCGGTGTGCCGGGCGTACCGCGATTCGCGCATCAACCGGATCTTTGAAGGAACGAACGAAATTAACCGCATGCTGATTATCCAGATGTTGATGAAGCGCGCCATGGGCGGGCAGCTTGCGCTGATTCCCGCGGCGACGAAGCTGGCGGATGAAATTCTCGCGGGCCCTTCGTTCGAGGATGCGCCGGAAGGCGTGCTTGCCGAGGAAGCCCGCGTGGTGGCCAACGCCAAGAAAATGTTTCTGCAAGCGGCGGGTGGCGCGGTGCAGAAATTCCGTGAAAAACTTGCCGAGGAGCAGGAGCTTGTTGGGGCCCTTTCAAACGTCGTGATGGAAATATACGCGATGGAGTCCTGCTTGCTTCGCACGCAGAAGGCTGCTGCCGCGAAGGGTGAGCCGGCGACGCAGACCATGATCGACGCAGCACGGGTGCTTATCGCTGACGCGGCCGAACGCGTCGAACACGAAGCGAAGCGCGCTGTCGCGGCGGTTCACGAAGGCGACATGCTCACGACGCAGATGGCGGTTCTGAAGCGCTTCGGCAAGCGGGCGCCGGTGGATACGATTGCTTTGCGCCGGCGCATCGCCGCGGCTGTCCAGACGCAAGACCGTTACCCATTTGAGAGCCGGTAGTTTAGCGACTAAGCGAGACGACTGACCCCGGAGGAGGCGCAAGCCCCGGACTTGAGGGCGGGGTACGCCGCGACGATATCGGTGTGGCCTGCTGGCCAATATAACGATAACGCATGATTTCTCCGAGCGGTGCGCCGCCACAGGCGTTCACCGAGAGAGACAGAAACCCTCGTCGTCCAGCTGCACCCCGAAGTCGCTCGAGACCTGCCAGAATACCCGCCGCGAGTGTCCCTGGTGCGGGGACACGGCAGCGGAGAACCGCGAGAGGCAAGCCGCAGTTCGCGTGCGGAAGTGCGGTTTCTCGGGCAACGCGGATTGGGTTGCGGCCTGGAACATCAAAGAAGCCGGGCTTGCCTTGTTAGCCTGGAGGCCATCTTCGAGTGCTCTAAGCTCGTCGTGCCAGAAACCCACCGAAGCGACTCAGGTGCAACGATGCACTTGAGAGCCGTAGGAATCCCCGGGCCTGTAGGCCGGGGAGGAGGTCAAAGACATGTCGATCGGAAACTACTACGTCGCGATCTGAACGAGCTCGGGTTTATTGCCGGTCTGAGGACCCTTAGAGTCCCACCGCGATGGTCGTTCTGCGCGACGGCGCAGACGGTTGACGAGCGAGCCCACGCCTACCGACCCACCCACAAAGTGTCCGACGCGGAGAGGACCAGCGACCTTAACGGTGCGAATCCAGTGCAAGCCGCTGCTGGCCGCGCATCCACACTCGGCGCAGTTGGGAGCGCCGCCGAAGACGCAAGGCTCGACGCGCGTCTGCAAATCCGCCGAGTAGTTCGCGGACATTTTCGCAAAGAGGCAGCCGGCAGGATTCTCCGGAGGATGGAGGAATGCTTGCGCAACGCCTTCGTTCATCAAGAATTTCGGATATTTCCGCGCCAATGCAGGTAAAACCCGGGCTATCTCCTGCCGGTCCGCGGGAGTCAACTTTTCCGCGCTTTCCTCGGCGATCTGAGGCGTGTACAGGCTCACCCAAATGTGATCGGCCTCGGGGCGGGCATTCCAAAATGAGACGTATTCTTCTAAATAGTCGGGGCGCTGCAACATGGGGCGCGTGATGACCCAGTGGATGTTCACTTTGCGTCCATGGATATTTTTCAGAATGCGATCGTAAGTCGCGGGCTTGCGGCGGATATCGTGGTGTTCCGGCAAGCCATCGACCGAGATGGCCACTCGGACGCGCCGGAGGTTCATCCATTCCATGGGAATTGGAATAACGCCGCTAGTGACGACCAGCGAGAAGACGTTCATGCCGCTAAGGGCCGGCAGAATGGCGCTCAGTTCACGATGGCGAACAAGCGGCTCGCCGCCAACGAGAGAGACATGCATTGGGCGGTTTTTTCGCACCAGTTCGAGGACGCCATGGACGAGCGCGTCGCCGCGCAAATCGTTCAGGTCGGTGAGGAGTTTGCCGCCGCCAAGGTGCGCATCGCCATAGGCGTAGCAGCCGGGACAGCTGAGGGGGCATTCACGCGTGATCTCGATGGAAAGCATCGGCGCTTTGCCGCTTAGAATCTTTCCCCAAGCGCTCAGAATTTCTCGAGGAGTAATGCTCGGAGGTGGCTGAGAGGTGGCCATGCGTTTTAGATGCCCGAAGGCTGCTCGAGGCTGCTTCGTTTTTTTCCTCTGCTGTTTTCGAATGTTTCAAAATAAAAAGACTGACGGGATTGTCTGATTCGTTCCGCGGATTTGCTGAGCCGGGTCATGGAACAAAAGGAACTTCGTCAGGCAATTGTACGCCCGTCATACTATTACATTCAAAGGCACCATACCCCAGAACCACCAATCTTACGTCTAGTAGTTCGGTTAAGCTAGAACTCTTAGGCCCATCCGTCCACAACTCTGAAGGAACAGGCAGGAATGCCCCGAAAGCTCCTCATTCTTGCAGCCACCCTTGTCGGCGCTCACGTTGCGCAGGCGGTGATTCTCGGGGTGTCGCCGGTCGGAACTTTCATCGCGAATCTGTTGGAAATTTCCGCAAGCGCCCTGGCGGCGGTGATGTGTTTCGGCGCCTCGCGCCGGGCTCGCGGGATGGCTCGCCCGTTTTGGACGCTCGTCGCGTGCGCGATAGCCGCTTGGGGCGTGGCGAATCTCGGGTGGATGTACTACGAACTCGTCCTGCACACCCAACCGGCCCCCGGCTCCGCCGTGCGGTTCCTGTTCAACGCGCAGGGAATCTTCTTTGCCATGGTACTATTCCTCGACCAGGAAAAAGATTCCTCCGAATTTGAGCCCGCATTTCTTCTTGATTTCACCCAGATCGCGATTGTTTTTTTCTTTTTGTACCTTGGCCTCTATTACCTGCCGCCCTCTCAACTCGAGCAGCAGGGTGGCGCGGCTCGGCGGCTTTGGCTGGAGTTCGGAGAACTAGGTACAATCCTCTCGCTGGCTTGCTTCCAGGCTATGCGTGCGCCAGCGGATCACATCCGCAAATTGTATGCAGGCTTTGCGATTTATTTTTCTTTCCTGATCGCCGGTATGGCCCTATCGGAATACCATCAGGCCGTTCGGGGTACGCCAACGGGCACATTGTTCGACCTGTGTTGGACGTTACCGTTTCTTTGGGGCGCGTTCTGGGCCGCCCAATGGCAACCCTCGCCGGACTCGCGAGTCGCGCGTCCACAAGGCCGGAAAACGATTAGCGGGCTGATACTGACGAATGCAATTTTTGTGCTCGCCCCGCTGATTGTCCTGGTGCAGGTGGCGCAATTTCCCTCGGAATGGCGGATTCTGCGCTTTTCACTCCTAGGAATCTCCATTTTGTGTTTCGCGGTGCGGATCGGCATCAGCGGATACCGAGAGGCCAATACCGCCGAGACAGTGCGCCGGCAAGCGCTGGCCATGGATTTCGCAGCCGACGGAATCTCGATTATCGGCGAGAGTGGCGAACACATATACGTGAACGCGGCCTTCGCACGGATGATGGGATACGAACGACCGGAATCCATGCTGGGCGTGCACTGGCAGAAGGTTTATGACCCGCGCGATGTGCAGCTGGTTCGCGGGCAGGTTCGCAAGTCTCTCGAGGCGGACGGCAAGTGGTCTGGGCAAATCAGCATACGACGGCGCGACGGAACAGCCATCCCTGTCGAAATGGCGATAACGACGCTGGCCAACGGGGTTACTGCGTGCATAGGTCACGATATCAGCGCGCGAAAAGAAGCGGAGAAGGCGCGGGTTGACGCTGAAAACAAATATCGCACGCTCGTGGAACAGGTTGCGGCGATCAGCTACATCGCGGAAGTCGGGATCGACGGCCAGTGGCACTATATCAGTCCTCAGGTAGAGGCGATCATGGGCTACACGCAGGACGAATGGCTCGCCAATTCGCGCAACTGGACGCGTCACATTCCGACCGAGGACCACGCGGTGATTGAGGCGGCAGAAGCCGCGAGTTTGCGCGGTGAACGTTTTCAAGCGGAATACCGGATCGTGCGCAAGGATGGTTCGGTGATTTGGGTGAGCGACACCGCGGTGGTGGTGTCCGGAAGCGATAGCCATGCGGTGATGGAAGGGATCATCGTCGACATCACGGAACGCAAGCTGCTCGAGAACCAGCTGCAGCAGTCGCGAAGAATGGAAGCTGTTGGCAGGTTGGCGGGCGGGATCGCGCATGACTTCAATAATTTATTGACCATCATCAAGGGCTACGGAGAGCTGGCGCTACAGCGAACCGGGATTCAGCCGGAGCTGCGCGCGGATGTTCAGCAAATCGAAAATGCCGCGGAACGTGCTTCCACGCTCATCCGGCAACTACTGGCATTCAGCCGAAGGCAAGTTCTTCAACCAAAGGTAATCGATCTGAACGCTATCGTCCTGGGACTGGATAAATTGCTCGGGCGGTTGATGGGCGAACACATCGAGATGGTGACGCGGTGCGGCGTAAACGTGGGCCACGTGAAGGCTGATCCGGCACAAATCGAACAGGTCATTATGAACCTGGTGGTGAACGCACGCGACGCCATGCCCAAGGGCGGGCGGCTAACGGTGGAAACGGTCAACGTAGAGTTGGACTCGAATTACGCGCGCGATCACGTCACCGTCAAACCGGGCTCCTATGTGATGCTGGCGGTTTCCGACAGTGGGATCGGCATGAGTCCGGAAACGGTGGCGCATATTTTTGAGCCTTTTTACACGACGAAGGAGAGCGGGCAGGGAACGGGACTCGGGCTGTCCACGGTCTATGGCATCGTGAAGCAAAGCGGCGGATATATCTGGGTGTATAGCGAACCCGGCAAAGGAACTACTTTTAAGGTGTACCTGCCGCGCGTCACCGGGCAAGTGGAGGCCATGCCGGAAGTGGTGGAACTTACCGGCGCCGGCGGCGGAAGCGAAACGATTCTGCTGGTGGAAGACGAAGAAGCGGTGCGCGAGCTGGCCAGCAGGATTCTTTCCGCCAAAGGGTATTCTGTCGTGGCCGCAAAGAGCGTAAAAGAGGCGGAGCAGTTCTCCGAGAAGCACGCCGGCAAGATTCACCTTTTGTTGACGGACATTATTATGCCGGGAACTAGCGGACGCGAATTGGCTCGTCGGATTACCGGGCGACACCCGCAAACGCGAGTGCTGTATATGTCTGGTTACACGGATAATGTGCTGGCGCAGGGTGGCGTGTTGGAGGCGGGGTTGTCTTTTCTGCAGAAGCCATTTACGCCGGGCGTGTTGGTACAAAAAGTGCGCGACGTTCTCGATAGTCCCGTCCACGCAAGATAATAAACAGATCCGCGAAGCGTCGGCTCTCCGCACTGTGCCCGACCCACTCATGGCTTGCGGCGGCCGAGTTGGCGATTTGTTTCAGCCCGTTCAATGTGCTTCGGCCAGGCGAATTGTCTTCCCCGTCGCGGCGGATCGGCGTGCGGCGTCTAGAATCTCAGTGACGATCATGTTGGTTTCGAGAGACGAGAGCCCTTGCGGCGGCATTCCATTCAGAATTACGGCTCTCAGATAGTTCACCGAATCGCTTTCGCGGGGATCCAGCGGCTTCGCGTCGTGCAGTTTTTCTTCCTGCTTGGGAAGGCGGACGCGCACTGCGTCGCGCTCAACAGTGATTGCGAATCCGGTCTGTCCGTAAACCTCCATGTCTTTTCTAGAAAAAGGCCAGTTCCAGGAAGCCTGGAGAATTGCCTGGGCTTTCGGATAGGTCAGGACAATTGTAGCTTCGTCGTCTACGTGCGGATAAATATCGGGCTTGATGCGCTGCGTGACCGCGGTGACCGTGTCGGGCCTGCGGTTGTCCATGAGCCAGGTCATCAGATCAGCGCCATAGCAACCGAAGTCGAAGAGCGCTCCTCCGCCGTTTAGCTTCGGATCGGTGAGCCAGGCGAGAAACCACGGTTCCACATTGATTTCTTTAGGGCCGGAATGGCCGTCGTGAATGACCACCTTGCGTATGTCGCCGATGGCGTTTTCGCGGACAAGGTCGTAGGCCGCTCGATTGCTGCGGTACCAGGTTGTTTCGTAGTTCACCAGCACCTGGATTTTTCCACGTTGAGCGGCGGCTTGCATGGCCCGGGCGTCCTCGATGCTCACGGCGAGGGGCTTCTCCATCATCACGGGGACGCGATGACGGGCGCACACCTCGACCACGCTGCGATGATCAAACGTGTTTGTGTAAACGAGCACGGCTTGCGGTTTGGTTTTGTCGAGCATCTCTTCGACGCTGGCAAAGAAGATGTTGTGCGCCAGGACAAACTTCGATTCATAGAACGCCGAGAGTTTAGTGTCGGGCTCAGCGACGCCGACGATTAGAATGTCGGAGCGATGCAAATTTTGCTGGAGGAAGCCGCCGACGTGGCCGTGAACGAGGCCGGCGATGGCGACGCGGATTGGCCCTGACGACGCCGTTCCGGATTGCGCGGATTGCTGCGCTGAAACGGTTGACGCCGAGAAAGCCGCGAGTCCGCTAGTCAGGAAAAGGATTGCCCAGAAAGTGTGGCGCATGGTTGCTCCCCAAATGCGGAGACATACTACCATTGCGGCACGCGGAGTTAGCAGCAGGCGGAATGGGTGTCCGCGGTTCGCTGGAAGATTCGGAGCCGCGGAGGGACCACTAGTTGATTGGTTTCTCTGGGAGCGCTTCCGAGACGTCTTTTGGCTTTGCAATGGTGGAGAGAGTCTCGACGTTGAAGCGCTTGTAGTCGGAGTAGTGAGTGACGGCGTTGACGTTGAAGCCTTTCAACAGCAAGACGCGGACTCCAATGTGGGCTTCCAGGAAGGTGGGAAGCCAGATTTCGTGGTTAACGTAGGCCTGCTCGAAAATAAAGCTGGTACCCTTTTGCAGATTGGCCAGCAATCCGCCGGCGAACTTGAAGTCCCCTACGAAATAAGCTTCGAGACGGGCCACGTCGTGCGCCTTTTCGTCGATCCAGATGACGCCGGCCAGTTTTTGGATAATCTTCTCGACCATTTTGTGCGCTTTGTATTCGGGATTCGGCTCAAAATCGAAAACGAGGACGTCTTCGCCGCGAAATCGCTCGCGGCGCGGGTTGACGAACTGGCAAGCCCTTAGAAACGTTTCGATGTCGACGTCGTCGTCTTCCTTATCTTTCTTGCCTTCTTCTTTGGCTTTTTCGTCTTTGGCTTCCTTCTTGGCTTCGCGCTTCTGAATGTCCGCGATTTCCTTTTGGGTCTTCTCGTTTTCTTTCTTCTGCTCCGCGTCACTCAACGGCTTGCCATCCTTTTTTACCAGTGTGGAAACCTCATTGCCGTTCAGGTAGAAGAACGTGAATTCGTTCAACGAAGTTTTTTTGAGCTTGCCATCCTTTTCGAATTCGGTTTCTTCCTCAACGCGCGTGCCGGCGTAGTTCTCTTTGAGCTTGTCGATGGCTTTCTGGTTCTCGTCGATCTCTTTGAAGAGTGCCTTGAGGTCCGGCAACTTGACCTGCGATTTAATGGGAAAGTCAAAAACGCGCTCGCCGACAGTGCCATTGATAACAGCGCGAGCGATGTCGATGGAATAGGCGTCGTGCCCGCGGTGCAGCTCGATCTTATAAGGCAGCTTGACGCCGTCCACAATGCGGTAGTCATCGTACAATATCTCCTGGTCCACTCCGCCAACCGCGCCGGTTTCTTTCACGATCAGGTGTGTTTGCGAGTCGAAGAACACTTCTCGCTTCACGCGCGTCGGCGCCGTGACTTCGACTTGCAGCACATCTTTTCCGCGCACCTGGGCGTGTCCGACGAACGCCAGCGCCAATTTGTTCTTTTTGAGATTCAGGAAACGTGAATTGTAATAGCTCGAGGCAGCTTCGAGTTGCAATCCTTCCTGCCCGAGAAGCGTGCCGAGCTCCCCCGCAGCCGTTTGGTGCCAGGCCGACTTGCCGTTGTAGGCCTCAATCACGTTTTTGTCGCCGATCACCAATTCGGAGTAGTAACGGTTAGGCAATTTCGTATCTAACGTGTAGGTGCCGGACTTTCCGTCGGCGGCGTTGGTGAACGTGCCTTCCAGCGTCATGGTTTGAATCTTGGATAGCACTTTGCTTCCGCCCTCGGCCTTCACGAATTGCTCGGCGATCTTGGCGGGTTCCGGGGTTTGGGCAAAAGCAGAGGGGCAGGCGAGGGATAGCGCCAGCAGGCTTGTATATGTGAGTGGTCGCATAGGGCCTCTTTCTTATTTCTAGACGGTGTTCGGAGCCAAAAATTACAGGAGAATCAGAAGAAAACTCGAAATTGCACGAGCAACATGGCGGATGCTGGGAGTTGCACGCAAGACTGCGGTATTCTCAACAAACCAAGAGTAATAGAGGGAGGACCGATGACCGGCCCGCAACGGTTGGATGCACCTGACAAATTTCCGGTTTCTCGTGGAGATCGATGGAATTCAACAAGCGGCGTTCATGGAATGCACGGGACTGGGGTCAAAAATCGAGGTTGTGGACTATCGCGAGGGGTCGGAACCGCCAACCGTCCGGAAGATCCCAGGTAAGGTGTCCTACCCCGATATCGTTCTAAAGTGGGGAGTGACCAAGTCGCGAGACCTGTATAACTGGCACCTCGCCGTCATATACGGCCAGTTGCAGAGAAAAAACGGCTCGGTGGTTTGCTGGCCGCGGATGGAACGGAAGCCGTGAGATGGAATTTCACCAGTACGTGGCCCAGCAAGTGCGACGGCCCAACGCTAAACGCCATGAGCAATGAGGTAGCGATCGAGTCCCTGCCATCACCTGTCAAAACAGGAACAAGCTTAGAAAACAGGCGCCCCTATTCGTAGCGCAGCGCGACTAGGGGGTCGACGAGGGTCGCGCGACGAGCCGGAAAATAGGATGCCGCGACTGCAACCAGCGTCAGGATTATTGAAACGCCGATAAATGTGAGGGGATCGTAGGCGCTGATGCCGAATAGAAAACTTCGCAAGAGCCGAGTCAGAGCCAGAGCGGTGACCAGACCGATGCCCACACCCACCAAGGCAAGCCGCAAGCCTTCGCCAACGATAATACGAAATACCTCTTGCGGTTGCGCGCCCATGGTGACGCGAACGCCGATTTCGCTGGTGCGCTGTGTCACCGTATAAGACATCACGCCATACACGCCCACCGCAGCGAGCACCAGCGCTAGCAGGGCAAAGATTCCGATGAGCCAGGCACGAAAACGAGGTTCCGCCACTGTCGTGGCCATGTTTTCTTCCATGGTGCGAACTCGTACGAGCGGCTGATTGGGATCGATTTCGGCCAGCGCGCTGCGCAGGGCAGAAGTCTGGAGCCCCGGCTCGCCTGCGGTGCGCATGACTATGGAAAGCTGGAAGACCGGCAGAAGCAAATCAGCCTGGCGATAGGGCAGGTACATTTCCGCTTGCGGGTCGATGCCGAGGCCGGGTCGCACATCGCCGACTACGCCGACGATTTCCATGGTTGGCACCGATTGCTCGGGTAGCGCGCCGAGCTGCAGGCGCTTGCCGAGGGGATTCTCGTTGGGGAAAAAGGTGTGGACCATCGTAGCGTTTATGACCACGACCGCCGGTGATTTTTCATTGTCAGCAGCAGTAAACAGTCGGCCTTGCAAAACGGGCACACCTAGAGTCTCGAGATAATTTGGAGTGATGGTGCGGTAGCCTGCAGCGACAAACTCGTGCGGGGACTTCGGAGGACGCCCGGTGATGTTGAAATGAATGATGCTGCCGCCGCCGCTGACAGGAAGAAAGGAAGCGGCCGCGGCGGAGCGAACGCCCGGAAGCGTTTTAGCGCGTTCGACCAGACGGTCGAAGAACTGGTAGCGATCTTCTGGCTTGGCGTAGGCCGTCAAGGAAAGTGGAATGTCGGCGACTAAAAGATGATCTGGCTGAAAGCCCGGCGGAACTTCCTGCAACCGGGAAAAGCTGCGCAGCAGCAGACCGGAGCCGACCAGCAGCAGCATCGCGAGAGCGATTTCCATTGCAACCAGCGCACCGCGAAGACGATGCTGGCCCGGTCCGGCCGTCGAACCCCGCGAACCTTCGTTGAGTGCTTCGCGCAAGTCCAGCTTGGCAGTGCGCATGGCGGGCACAATTCCAAAGAGCAAACCGGTTAGCAACGAGACTCCGCCGGTGAAAGCGAGGACCCATGGATCGAGCCCTATCGGAGCGCCTTGCGGGACACTGCCTGCGGCGATCTTCAGTAATGGATCGAGCGAAGCCCAAGCCATGAGGACACCAAGCATTCCGCCAGCCAGGGAAAGCAGAACGCTCTCGGTTAGAAGCTGCCGGATGACGCGTCCGCGTCCCGCGCCCATGGCAGTGCGAATGGCGACTTCTCTTCCCCGGGAGGCTGCGCGGGCCAACAACAGATTGGCGACGTTGACGCAGGAGATCAGCAGAACAAAACTCACAGCGCCGAGCAATAGGAGCAAAGCAGGGCGCGAGTTTTTGACGATTTGATCCTGCAATCCGACGACATCCGCGCTGGTGCCGGTGTTGTAATCGGGATATTGCTGCTCGAGGCGCTTCGTGATTCCCACCATTTCGACGCGGGCTTGTTCCTTAGTGACGCCGGGCTTGAGCCGCGCCAGGGGAATGATGCCGGGATGCCAGTTGCGATCACTGGGAAGTGTTTTCGCCCACGGCATGAATGGCAAGAACACATCAGCGGCCTGCAGAATTTGGAAGCCGCCGGGCAAGACGCCGACAACGGTGTAGGGCTGCGAGTCCAGATTGATGGCCTTTCCAATAATTTCCTGCGAGCCGCCGAAACGCCTTTGCCACACGCCATAGGACAACAAAACGACCGGCGTTCCGCCAGCGCGATCTTCCTCGGGGAGGAAAGTTCGACCGATTTGCGCATTGATTCCGAGCAAGGAAAAGAGGCCGGCGGTGGCCATGCGCACATTGAGGCGCTCCGGTTCGCCCGCGCCAGTCAGAGTGATGGCGCCGCCGCGGGTTGCTTCCATCGATTCGAAAGAGTGGCTTTGGTCGCGCCAATCCAGATAATTTTCATAAGAAGTGCTTATGACGGGGAAAGAACTTTTTTCCGCAATCAGGACGAGGCGGGACGGGTCGCGAAACGGAAGCGGGCGAAGGAGCACGCCATTTACGACGCTGAAGATGGCGGTGTTCGCACCTATGCCGAGCGCCAGGGTGAGAATGGCGATGGCCGTGAATCCGGGACTCTTGGCCAGGAGGCGAAAGGCATAGCGAACGTCCTGGAGCAGTTTGAACATGGATTCCCCCGAGGCGCGAGTCTATCGTATTCGTTCAGACGGACCGCCGACGCAATTGTTACCAAGATTGGCGCACGTCGGTCACGGTAAAGGCGCTTTAGTTCGCGGCTTTTGGCCGGTTGAGATACTTCTGGTAGAGCCGTTGGTGACGGTTATCTAGCGAAGCGGGCTGGCCCTTTATAAAGAGGTATTTCACCTCGGTCGTTATTTCGAGGGGATCGCCGTTGGTGACGATGACGTTGGCGACTTTGCCGGTCTCGAGTGTGCCGACCTGGTCGGCCATGCCAAACATTTCGGCCGGATAGACCGTGACGGCTTTCAGGGCTTCGTCGTACGGCAAGCCGTAGGCGACGGCGTTTGCGGCTTGCTGGCCGAGGCGGCGCGCGAAGGAATTGTCAAAGCTGCCGAAAGCGAAACGCACACCGGCAGCAGCGAGCTCCGCAGGCTGGGAGAGCAAGCGGTCGTAGGGATCATCCTCCTCGGATGGGAGGCTAAGCGTGGGACGCAGAATTACGGGAATTGCTTTGGAGCGCAGGAGATCCTTCACTTTGTACGCTTCCTCGCCACCGGCGAGAATCATTTTTAGCTTTTGTTTGTCGCAGAATTCGACGGCGTTGCGGATGTCGCGGGCGCGATCCGCGAAAACGAGCACCGGCAACTGCGCGCGTACGACCGGGGCGAGCGCTTCGAGCTTTAGATCGCGCTGAAAATCCGATGGGCCGCCGTGACCCATGGCCTGCGCGTAGTGGCGAGCCCGATCGAGGTAGTCCGACAGCTCATTGACCTGCTTTTCGTACTCCTGCTTAGCTTCGGTGAACGGCTTTTCTTTTCGCGAGAACGTGGCGAAATCGAAGGTCCGGGTTTGAATTTCGGGCCAGGAAATCACCATGGCCACGCTCTTCTTAATAAGCATGTCGTCAATCGTCCATCCCGAAAGATGAATCGCGGAGGCTTGGCCGCCGATGACGCCGTGTGAGCCGCCAGAGTCAAAGCCGCCGCTGTCCGGCACGGCGAGGACTTCGGTAATACCCGAGGCACGAGTCACAGGAATGTGTTCGCTGGAGGGCGAGACCGCTGTCGCGGCGATCACGTCCGGGTTGTAGGCTCCGGTTTCGGTGGTATCGACGGTGGCGTTCACAGCGGAAATCTCGCTGAGACCCATCTGAGTGACGGGATCGAAGAGGCCCGGATAAATTTGCAAACCCTTGGCGTCGAAGATCTGCGCGCCGGCGGGGACTTCCACGTTTGCGCCGATCGCGGCGATTTTGCCGTCTTTGATGACTAGCGTGCCATCTTCGATGGGCGCGCCAGCCAGCGTGAAGATTTTTGCGTGCGTCAGAGCGAAGGCAGAAGGCGGTTGGGACTGCGCGGATGCGTTCGGACTGAAGCAGCAGGCAGCGACTAGCGGCGCGAAACGCAGAATCATTTTAATGTTGATGCGCTTCACAATGCACCTCCGGAAGCCGCGTTTGCTTGCGGGGGCTTGGGCTGGTCCTCGGGCTTCCCAGCACCCGGCTTGCCCTCACCCGGCTTTTTGTCGCCGGACTTTTTCTCCTCGGCCTTCTTTTCCTTTTCCATCAAGGCTTTCTTTTCTTTTTCGCGGGCTTCGCGTTCGGCGATGTCGCGCTTGCGGTCGAAGTACACGCGGCCATCGATCAGAGTTTGTTGGACGACGGCGTAGGCACTGAGCGGGTCGTGGTTGTAGATGACCAGGTCGGCATCCTTGCCAACGTCGATCGAGCCGACGCGCTTGTCGATGCCGAGCTGAATCGCGGGATTGAGGGTGACCAGCTTGAGCGCTTCGTCGTGCGTCAGACCTCCGTACTTCATGGTCTTGGCGGCTTCCTGATTGAGGTGGGTGGCTTCTTCGGCATCGTCGGAGTTGATGGAAACGACGACGCCACGGTGAGTCATGATCGCCGCGTTGTAGGGGATCGCA
>Ga0207103_10013_pt2 | contig 48911 bp, 46 predicted proteins | sample Alteio_BWMinHeat_81_FD_153546 | JGI IMG/M metagenome (GOLD analysis project Ga0207103, IMG submission 153546) | Enriched cells from forest soil in Barre Woods Harvard Forest LTER site, Petersham, Massachusetts, United States -... | ecosystem: Environmental > Terrestrial > Soil > Temperate forest >...
GCAATGTTATGACCCTGAACGCTGCAGGGGATGAAGTAATTCAGATCCAGACGAGCAATGGTTTGCTGAGCCTCGGGCGTCTCGCGAACAACCTGATGCGTGTTGTCGAAGAACAAGTGACCCGCGGCATCCTCGGGACGCTTCAGAGCAAGGAACGCCAGGTCGAGATTGCGGGTATCGGCGATCCCAAACGACTTCGCCATGGTGAACTCGCCGAATTCCGGCGAGGTCGTAAAGATCGCCAGGCGATCGACGAGCAACGTGCGCGAGAGACGGTCGACGACAGAGCCGAGCATCTTGTCGAGATCAACTTGTGAACTGAGCTCGCGGCCAAATTCGATCAGCGTCTTACGGTAGTCGTAGCGCTTCTTGTAGAAGAACATGTCCAGGCGATCCTGAATCCAGTTCTTCATGGGATCGAAGAGAAGCGCGGTGACCATGATGGCCACGATGAGTCCGGATGGACCGGCGCTGGGCAGGCGCGCGTGAACAATCTCGGCGGCGAGTCCGACGGCAGCGAAATAAACGCCGGCGATGGTGGCGGCGGCCAAGGTGTACGCCATGCCGCGCTTGAAGATCAGGTCTACGTCCATCAGGCGGTAGCGGAAGATGGCGTAACCGAAGGTCAGCGGCAGGAAGACGAGCGCGAGGACCGAAATCTTGGTGAGCAGGCCGGCTGGCTGACCGTCCGAGTAGGGGATCACATAGAAAAGAATGTAGGGGACGATCGCCAAGGTGGTACCGCGCGTGACCCACTTCATCTGCTGCCGCAAAATCGGGGACGAGGCGCGGCGGTAACTGTGCCAGAGCACTCCCACAGCGAGCAGGAACAGGACGGAGATGTAAACCATCTGCGTGGCGTCCATCCAGTAGCGGAGCAGTTCACTCGCCTGTAGTTTCTGTTCGGCGAAGATGCGAAGGGCCAGCAAGAGGGCTCCCGGCACATAGGTCAGCGGAATAAGCCACTTGTGATCGCGAACAATGCGCTTCGGCTCGGGGAAGGTGAGCACGAAATGCAGGAACAGCGCCGGTTGGAGCAGTTCTGCAACGATGTTGGCCCAGTAGATCGTCCAGTCGAAGTCGTTCAGCTTTCCGGTGTAATGGAACGAGAAATAGATAAAAGAGCTGAGGCAGAAGAGATAAAAGTGCGTGGCTTTGGGGGCCGTCCACCGCCTGAGCAGAACGTAGAGTCCGATGCCGAGATAAATGAGAGCAATGAGCCGCAGACCGGCATTGAGCGACCGGTCGTAGGGGACAAGGATGATGGGAACCTGAACCGGAATGCCGTTGCGAATCAGGTCGTACTTGGTCTTGGAGTAGGTGCCGACACGGAAGAGCTGCTTGGTAAGAGTTCCAACGTCCTGTACGTCGTGGTCGTCAATCGCGGTGAGCAGATCGCCAGTTTTGATTCCGGCGCGGGCACCGGGACCGTCAGCGTCGATTCGCTTCGCTTCAACGTGACCAGCCTTCTCGACCCACCAGACGCCATCGTAGGGCGTCTCAAACTGGCGCTCTTTCTGGAAATTGATCCAGGCAAAGACGGCAGCAGTGATCGTCAGCAGCGCCAGTGCGACGGCAACAAAGCGAACTTGTGCATCCTTGGTCATGAGCGGGCTGGGTGGAGTGGAAGGCTGACCTCGAGGCGCAAGTCCGCTCCCCATCACTTCTTCTTGCACGCCATGTGCCAGTTGTGAACCCATCGCTTAGAAGGTAAATACCCAGCTGACTGCAACTTAGACAATCTTAGCAGCTTCAAGGGAGACAATCTTCCATTTTTGGAATGGATATTCAAGTTTCAGGAACGCTGGTTTTGAGCCGTCCAGCCAAGTCGATTCATGGCTCTTTACGGTAGAAGAATAGAGATCGGGTAAAATCTAAAATCCTGAATTTGTCATAACGAGGTCACAGGCTTGGCTGATTTGAATGTCGACGAACTGAAACGCCGTTTAAACGAAGGTGATTATCTGGAAATCACCACAAGCGGCGGTGCCTATGAGGTGTGGGCGGAACCTTATGCGAATCCGCCGGCAATCTTCTTTGAAGGCGAAAAATATGGGATTTCGGAGCTAGATCGGATCGCGCAACAGATCGTCGAAGAGATGCGCCGCGGCGAATTCCGGTGCCGATGGATTGAGGACGACTAAGAGTTTCGCGGAGATAAAAAGAGGGGAGTCGACGGACTCCCCACACAGAAGCGACAGAGGCGATATCAGACTAGTAAGAGTCAGGAGATCCGGTCTTCGGTTGCTTGGAAGATGATTCAGATTTCCCGTATTTGATTTTCCGTCCTCACAACTGCGAGTTAGCTGAATCTTCGGTAGAGTCCGGCTGATACTCTATTTCCGCAGACATGGACCCCATTGCTCTCACGCGCGCGCTGGTAGACATCGAATCAATTACCGGCAATGAAGCGCCGGTCGGCGAGTTTCTGGAAGGCGCGCTGACCACTCTAGGATACGAAGTGCGGCGCATGCCGGTGGAACGGCATCGCTTCAACGTGATCGCAGTCCCGCCGAATTTACCTGCTCCAGAAGTTTTTTTCTCCACACACTTGGATACCGTTCCGCCGTTCATTCCGAGTTCGGAAGATGAGCGGAATATTTACGGGCGCGGCTCATGCGATGCCAAAGGAATTATTGCCGCACAGGTCGCCGCAGCAGATAAACTGCGGGGCGAGGGCGTTGCCGCCGGACTCCTATTTCTAGTGGGAGAAGAGCGCGACAGCGCCGGCGCGCAGATCGCAAACACGCAACCGGTAGGCGCCAAATTCCTGGTGAATGGTGAGCCCACGGAGAATCACATCGCGATCGCGTCCAAAGGCGCGTTGCGCGTCGAGGTGATCGCGCATGGAAAGATGGCGCACTCTGCGTATCCGGAGCTAGGCGATTCGGCGATTAACAAATTGGTGGAAGCGCTGCATCGATTAGTGCGAATGCCGATGCCGGACAATCCTGCGGTCGGACCGACGACGATGAATATCGGAATCATCGAAGGCGGACGGGCTCCCAATGTGATTGCTGACACTGCGCGCGCACAACTGCTTTACCGGCTGGTGGGTCCGGCGGAAGAACTACGGAACTCTATCGTGAAAACGGTGGGCGATCTGGCTCAGGTCGAGTTCACACTGGAGATTCCGTTCATCAAGCTGCGCACTGTCGATGGCATCCCGACGATGATCGCCAAGTTCACCACCGATGTCCCGGCGCTGAGTCGCTGGGGTGAACCGGTGCTGATCGGCCCGGGGTCGATTCACGTCGCGCATACGGAACGCGAGCATATTTCCAAGGCACAGCTGTTGGAGTCGGTGGACATTTACTGCAAGATTGCGCGGCAACTCACGGCGTAGTCTCCGATCACCTACGAGGCGTCAGGCGCTGTAGTTCGCCACCACTCGCACGACTTTTCCGTCCCCACCGAATTCCATAAACTCAGCCGTTTTAGTGCCGTTCTGGTTGACATAGCAGAGAACGACGCTGCGAAGACCGCGCATGACGTCCAAAAGTTCGAAATTCAGGTTCGGATACGCTTCGAGGCCTCTGCTGAAGTAATTGCGTAAGGCATTCTTGCCCTGAACGGTGCCGGACGGAGTATTCAGGATCCTGGCGGCTACCGGAGAGGTGAGAGCGACATCCTCTGCATAGTGAGAAAGGATGGCATCGAGGTCGTGGGAGTTCCACGCCTCTATCCACTCGCGCGCAAATTCACGTGCGTCAAAGTCGGCGATCATGGAACGCAGTGTACACATCCAGAAAAGCAGATCCAAACTGAATTCAGCGAGCGACACGCGCGAATGCGGTTCGCCAAGTTAGACTGTCTGGATGAGTGAAACGACAAAAACTGCCGAGCTGAATTCGCTGGCACACGCCTCCTCTTCGTACCTGCGTTCTGCCATGCATCAGCCGATCCGCTGGCATGAGTGGGGCGATGAGGCATTCGAAACCGCCAAGCGCGAGAACAAGCCCATCCTGCTGGATATTGGTGCAGTGTGGTGTCACTGGTGCCACGTGATGGATCGCGAATCGTATGACGATCCCGAGGTGGCACAGATCGTGAATGAAAAGTACATCGCGATCAAGGTGGATCGCGATGAGCGTCCGGATATCGACAGCCGGTATCAGTCGGCGGTGCAGGCGATGACGGGACAGGGAGGCTGGCCGCTGACAGCGTTTCTGACGCCGGAAGGAAAGCCCTTTTTTGGTGGCACATATTTTCCGCCGCAGGACCACTACGGACGTCCAGGTTTCAAGCGCGTGCTGCTAACCATCGCCGAAGCGTTTCGCGAGAAGAAAGCCGAGGTCGATGAGCAGGCGAACTCGGTGATGAACATGATCGGCCGCACAGAAGCGTTCTCGGAAGTCGATGCCGATCGCGTGAGTCCGCAAATCATCGACCACATTTTGGGCAGCGCGCAAAGCCTGTTTGACGCGAAGCATGGCGGTTTTGGCAGCGCGCCGAAATTCCCGCATTCGTCGACGATCGACCTGCTGCTGCACCGCTATGCGCGAACGGGCGATCCGGATGTGGGGAACATCTGTAATACGACACTGGAGCACATGGCGCGTGGCGGAATTTACGATCAGCTTGCGGGAGGATTCCATCGCTACTCTGTCGATGAGCACTGGCTGGTGCCGCACTTCGAAAAGATGTCGTACGACAATTCCGAACTTTTGAAGAACTACGTGCATGCATACCAGGCGACGGGTGTTCCATTTTTCGCGGCGGTGGCACGCGACATCATTCGATGGATGGACGAATGGCTCAGCGACCGCGAGAACAGCGGCTTTTATGGATCGCAGGATGCCGACTACTCGATGGATGACGACGGCGACTATTTCACGTGGACGCTGGACGAGGCGCGCGCGGCGCTTACGCCGGACGAACTGAAAGTGGCTGCGGCGTACTACGACATCGGGGAAGTGGGCGACATGCACCACAATCCCGCGAAGAATGTGCTCTGGGTGAGATCGTCGGTGGAGCAGATCGCGATGAGCAACAGCATGTCCGTGGATCGTGCTTCCGCGTTGCTGGATTCGGCGAAGCAGAAGTTGTATGAGGCGCGCCTGAAGCGTCCGACGCCCTACGTCGACAAGACGGTGTATGTGAACTGGAATGCGCTGTGCATTTCCGCTTACCTGCAGGCGGCGCAGGTGCTTGGGTCGGAAGACGCGCGCAAGTTTGCGTTGCGCTCGCTGGATCGAATCTTGTCGGAGGCGTGGAAGCCCGGCGAAGGACTAAAGCACGTGATCGCGTATTCAGATCCGAAAGCGAAGACGCGCGCCACGGCTGGCTTGGTGGACGACTATGCGTTCACCGCAATTGCAACGCTGGACGCCTATGAGGTCACGGGCGACTTCGTTTACTTCAAATTCGCCCGGCAGATCGCAGACAAGATGGTGGAGTTGTTCTACGACGATACGCGCGGCGGATTTTTCGACACGGCGAAAGGCGAAGAAGGACTTCTCGGCGCGCTGAGTGCCCGTCGCAAGCCGTTCCAGGATTCTCCGACGCCTTCCGGGAACAGCGCTGCGGCAATCGCGTTGTTGCGAGTCTATGGATATACGAATGACGAATCTTACCGCGACAAAGCGGAAGCAACGCTTGAAATATTTGCCGGGTTGGCGCAGCAAGTCGGAATTTACGCCGGGACGTACGGTATTGCTGCCGTCTGGTATTTCAAACCGCACACACAGGTAGTGGTGGTTGGCGATGATCGCCAGGCAGATCAGCTGTTTGCCGCTGCGGTGGCTCCGTTCGCGTTAAACAAGTCGGTGATTCGTATGCGGTCGAGCGAAGCGGACGAACACAGCTTGCCGCCAGCACTGGCTGAGACGATCCCGAACCTGCCGGCAGTGAAGCAGGGGAGATCGGTTGCCGTGGTGTGCTCGAACTTCACGTGCATGCCTCCGATTGAAGATCCGGACCAGCTTGCGCGGACGCTGCACGAGGTGCTGTCGGCCTGAGGCGCAATGTGAATTTCTGGTAAGCGGAGTACTTTCCTGCAACCTTTCGCGGTGGATGAAATCGAATCGCTCAGGAGCGAAACGAATGGCTACTGCGACGAGTGAAACCCGCTTTTTTGAAACCAGCATTGATCTTTCCGAGCACATTCGAAAGCAGGCTGTGTCCCTGCTCAACCAGCGTCTGGCGGATGCGACCGATCTGAAAACCCAGGCCAAGTTTGCTCACTGGAACGTGAAGGGACCGCAGTTTTTCCAGTTGCATGAATTGTTCGATCAGATTGCCGAGCACTTCGATGAATATTCCGATCTGCTCGCGGAGCGCGCGACGGCGCTAGGTGGGACTGCGCATGGTACTGCGCGCCAGGCGGTCGCGGTTTCGAGCATCCCCGAATATGAGGTCACCGCGACGACCGGGACAGAGCACGTACGCGCTCTGTCGCGCAACGTGGCGACCTTCGCAGAATACGTACGCGACGCGATCGACAAGACGGACGAGATCGGTGATAAGTCGACGGCGGATGTGTTCACCGAGATCTCACGACAGGTCGATAAGGACTTGTGGTTCCTGCAAGCGCATCTGCAAGCCTGAAATTGCGACAATAGATTCCCTTACGAGGCGCGTGAACCGCGCCTTTTGTTTTTTCGACACTGCTGAGCGTGCGGTCTGCTGATCGGAGAGCAATGAAAGTCAATCAAAGCAGCGCTGAGGAGTATCAGTGGGGAGCGGGGTGCCTGGGATGGCGCCTGGTGAATAGAACAGAAATAAGCGTGATCAGGGAGCGGATGCCGTCCGGTACATCTGAGGTCCGGCACTACCATTTGAAATCACGACAGTTCTTCTTCATCCTGCAAGGCCAGGCGCGCATAGAACTGAATGGAGAGCAGATTCCCTTGGCCAAAGACGACGGGCTGGAGATTCCTCCGGGGGTTCCGCACCAGATCTTCAATGACGCGAGAGAACCGCTCGAGTTTCTGCTCGTGTCGCAGCCGTCAACAACAGGGGATCGGGTGCAAGAGCCCAGAGAAGGTTGACGGTTGGAACTTCGCCCCCGCGCTCGAAGCATCCGCCTTGGCAATGCGTGAACGGCGGAACGAGCTTATCCTGATGAGGTGAGTGGTACAGAACACAACGACCGGCTTCTGGCGTCTTTCGTCGACTACCTGAAGGTAGAGAAAGGCTTGGCGAAGCTGAGCGTCGAGGCGTATCTGCGCGATTTGCGGCAGTTCGCGGAGTTCACGGCAGCTTGGAAACGCGAGCTGTTGCGAGTCCGGCGTGAGGATGTGAAGAAGTTTATCGACTCGTTGCTGTCGAATGAAGTGGACGGGCGTTCCGTCGCGCGCAAGCTTTCAGCTCTGCGGCACTTTTACCGCTACCTCCTGCTGGATCGGCACATCAAGGAAGACCCCACGCTGAATATCGACACGCCCAAGCAATGGAAGGTGCTGCCTAAGGCTCTTTCGCGTGCCGAAGCGGAGCACGTTGTCCAAGTTGAGCGGCCAGTCGCCGAGAAGAAACTGGCGTTGGCAATTGCTGCTCGCGATCGCGCCATGCTGGAGATGATGTACGCCGGTGGGCTGCGCGTGTCTGAAATCGTGAACGTAAAAATGGAAGATCTGAAGCTCGACCTTGGCTACGCGGTAGTGCGCGGCAAGGGCGATAAGGATCGCGTGGTCCCGCTGGGACGTCCAGCGCAGGAGATGCTTGCGACTTATCTACGTGAGTGGCGGCCGGTTCTGGCTTGCGGCAAAAACGCTGCGCAAATTTTCATTGCGCGCGCGGCCAAACGCCTGACGCGGCAGCGCGTCTGGCAGGTCGTGCAGGGAGCCGCCGAGAGCACGGGTAGGCATGCGAGTCCACATATGCTGCGACACAGTTGCGCCACGCACATGGTGGAAAACGGAGCGGATCTGAGAACAGTGCAAACGATCCTGGGTCACGCGGACATTTCGACAACACAGGTCTACACACACCTGGCGCTGGATCGACTGAAGACCGTGCATCGGGAGCACCATCCGCGTGGGAAGAAGAGGCTGCCGGTCGCGCAGGGGTAGCTGGTAGCGAGTCGCAAACGATATGGCGGAAGGCAAACTCAGTCCGATGCAGAAAGCAGTCATTCAATTCCTGCAGAACCTGCGGGAGCGGAATGCATCGCCAAACACGATACTTGCCTATGGGAAAGACCTGGCGGAGTTCGTGAAGTACATCGGTCCGATCGAGAGGCCGGATCAACTCGATCACGTTCGCATTCGTGGATTTCTTTCACATCTTTATGAACGCGGGCTGGGCAAAACTTCCGTCGCGCGGCATCTGGCTGCAGTTCGATCGCTGTACAAATGGCTGGCGCGCGAGGGAAAGGTGAAGCAGAATCCAGCGGCGCTGGTCTCCACGCCCAAACTGGCGAAGAAATTGCCGCGTGTGCCAACCATCGAAGAAGTGAACAACGTGCTCGACGGCGAACTGCCGGAGACGGCGGCCTTCGTGGAACGCGATAAGATGATTTTGGAGCTGCTCTACGGATGTGGGCTGCGGAACTCGGAGCTGATCGGGATCAACCTGGACGACATACATTGGTCGAATGAAACCATCCTCGTCCGCGGCAAGGGGCGTAAAGAGAGAATGGTTCCGCTGGGCGATACGGCGGCAGAGGCGATCCGCGAGTATCTTTCTAAACGAAAAGAGTTGCTGGCATCTAGAAAGAAGACAACGCCGGCGCTGCTGGTGAATCTTCGGGGACAGCGGCTGACGACGCGCAGTGTTGGACGCATCGTGAAACACATCGCTGTTTCCAAAGGACTTTCGCCCGACGTACACCCGCACACACTGCGGCATGCCTTCGGAACACATTTGCTGGAGGAAGGCGCGGATCTGCGAGCGATCCAGGAAATGCTGGGCCATGAGCGTCTTTCGACAACTCAACGCTACACGCAGCTTTCCATGAAACATGTGGTCGAGGTGTATGACAAGACGCATCCCCGCGCGAAATAGCCATCCTGTCGCTTGATATCGTCCGTTTGTCCGGTGACGACAGGACATGGGCACGACGTGCCTAAAGTACCTTCGTAACCTATCGCTCTCCGACTGGTGTAGATAAAGTCATTCGCACGAGCGATGCCGGTAACGGCAGAGGTAATAGGGGTATGTCTTCGAGCGCAATTTCGCATGACGGAGTCAAGGTCAACAGTTCTGACGCAGGCAGCAATGGTCCCATCCTGCTAAGGTTGAAGAACGCCGGTTTGAAGCAGTTGATGGACGTCAATCGCGAACTCTGGCTGCTACTGACCATGTTTGCCATCGCGGCCGTAATGAATTTCGTGGTCGACGCGCAGAAGATGGTGCTCGGCTTCTACACCTTCCCGACTCTGCTCTCGGCGTACTTCTTCGGACGACGGCACGCCGTTCTGACCGCGTGCGGCAGTATCTTCCTGGTCGGCATCGTGATGTATTACAACCCGCACCTGATGGGGCGCCAAATTCCTACTGCGCTCCCGGTCGAAGAGAAGTGGTTCGACGTAAGCGTGTGGGGCGGGATTTTGATCGTAACTGCCTACACCATGGGCACGCTATACGAGCATAAACAGCGGCACATGGCGGAGTTGCGGGACACATACAACGGCATTCTGCTGATCCTGCAGCAATTCATTTCCAAAGATAAATACACGCAGAATCACTCCTATCGCGTCTCGGTGTATGCCTGCCGGATTGCGCGCGAGATGGGGATGAACTCCGAGACGATTGAAGACATTCGCGCGGCGGCGTTATTGCACGATATAGGCAAGCTGGATGTGAGCCGCGAGATTCTCTACAAGGCAGCGAAGCTGACCAAGACTGAATACGAGCAGATCCAGCAACACGTCTCCACGGGCGTCGCCATGCTATCTCCCGTAGGAGGGTCGTTGCGGCGAGTGCTGCCGATTATCCTGGCGCATCATGACAAATATGACGGGACCGGCTACACACCCAGAGTCGGAGACGACATTCCGTTGGAAGCCCGCATCCTTAGCGTGGCTGACGTTTACGATTCGCTCACCAGTGATCGCCCCTATCGCAAAGCGATGTCGCCGTTCGATGCGAAGGAGATCATCGTGAAAGGCTCAGGAACGGATTTTGATCCGCGAGTGGTGAATGGCTTCGTGAGCGCCTTCCAGCGTCGCGAAATGGAAGTCCCGGAAGTGGTGCTCTAAACAGATTAGAAGGCCGAAGTGAACCCCAGCGTTACGGCGCTGGGGTTTTTACTTTGTGGTTAAGAGCGCTGCGGGACAGTTCGGCTAACGGGGATGAACAGCTCCTGCAATTCTGCTGGATGATCGAGCAGGACGTCGGGAGGCGCCTCTTGTAGAGAGTGCGGCGCGAGACCGTAGGTCAGGCCGATTGTCCACATGCCCGAGTTGCGGCCGGTGAGCACGTCGTTGGCGGAGTCGCCGATCATCACCGCCTGCTCCGGATTTACTCCGGCTTCATGCAAGAGGGTGCGGGCTCCGAGCGGATCGGGCTTTTTGGTGGAGAAACTATTGCCACCGTAGATCTGGAAGAAGAACTCCTGCAGATCCAGCCCTTCAACGATCGCGCGAGAGGGAACTACAGGTTTGTTGGTCAGTACGGCCATTTGCGTGGGCGAATTGCCGTTGCGCGATTCGCGAATCGCTTTGAGCGCTTCGTGAATCCCAGCATAGACATAGGTATTGTCCAGCTTGTGCTCGCGATAGTAGGCAAGGAAATAGAGCAGGGCCTCGTCAAAAAATTTCTGATCATCGGGATCTCCCAGGGCGCGCCGCACCAGCATCGGAGCGCCATCGCCGATGTAAGTAGAGATCACCTCTTCCGGGAGTTCAGGCCGCTGGAAGTGACGCAGCATTGCATTGATGGAATTGGTGAGATCCAGGCGCGAGTCGATGAGGGTTCCGTCCAGGTCGAAAACGAGCAGGCGAATTTTTTCTATCGGAATGGGCCGGTTGGTATGAATCATTAGTCCCATTTTATCCGGCAAATTGCCTGTAGATAAGGCCGTCAGCGGAAGGATAGACAGGAATTCAGGTGGGTCGGTTACAATCTACAGGTAAGGGGTTTTCTGTAGCATTTCAGGACCAGGGGACGGAGTCCCGTGCCAGCCATCCGCATCAAATGGGTAGGGTTACGAACACCGATGCGCTATTTCGTAGGTCGATTTGAAGGGGAGCTTTGATGGCGACTATGAAGACGCGGCCCAAGGCGGCCGCAGTGGCGGACCTTCCGGCAAAAACCTACGAGGGACTGGCGCCGGAGCAACTCATTCAGATCTATCGCCTGATGTACCAATCCCGGTGCATCGACGACCGCGAAATCCTTCTTAAGCGTCAACAACGAGTTTTTTTCCAGATTTCTGGTGCGGGTCATGAGGCACTGCTGGTTGCAGCCGGTATGGCACTGAAACCGTCCTACGACTGGTTCTACCCGTATTATCGCGACCGCACCCTCTGCCTGGCATTGGGGATGACTCCAGAAGAGATGTTGATGAGCGCCGTAGGCGCCGCGGAGGATCCAAATTCTGGCGCACGCCAGATGCCCTCGCACTGGGGAAGTAAGAAGCTGAATATTGTGACGCAGTCGTCGCCGACGGGCACACAGTTTGTCCAGGCGATTGGGTGCGCGGAGGCGGGCCGCTACTTCTCTCGCAGGCCCGAGGCCGCACAAAAACGCCAGGGCGACTACAGCGAATTCAAAGATGTCATCTTCCACGGCGACGAGATCACCTACGTCTCCACCGGTGACGGGGCGACCAGTGAGGGCGAGTTCTGGGAATCCATGAGCGCCGCTTCGGCGAAGAAACTGCCGGTGCTGTTCCTTTGCGAAGACAACGAGTATGCGATTTCGGTTCCGGTCGAGGTGCAAACGCCCGGCGGAAACATATCCAAGCTGGTTGCGAATTTCCCCAATTTCCATTTCGCCGAAGTAGATGGTTGCGATGTACTGGCGAGCTATGCAGCGCTGAAAGAAGCCGCGGAGTATGTGCGCGCAGGACACGGTCCGGCATTTGTGCACGGGCATGTTATCCGTCCGTATTCGCATTCCCTCTCTGACGACGAAAAGCTCTACCGCTCTGAAGAAGAGCGCAAAGCCGAAATGCAGCGCGATCCCATTCCTCGCTTCCAGATGTTCCTTTTGCGCGAGGGAATTCTCGACGAAGAGGGAATCACGCGGCTGGAAAAACAGATCGATCGCGAGGTGCAGGAAGCAGCCGACCGCGCGTTGGCAGCACCGGCACCGGCGGTGAACACGGTAATGAATTACGTGTACTCGGATGTAGTCGATCCGACGTCGTCTACGTTCGCCACCCAACCGAAGTTTGGCAAACCCGAACGCGGAAAGTTGGGCGGCGAAAAGACAATGGCCGACCTAATCAACGCCTGTCTGCGCGATGAGATGAAGCGCGACGAGCGCATCGTGATCTTCGGCGAAGATGTGGCCGACTGCAGCCGCGATCAGTATCTCGAGCAGAAGCTGGTGAAGGGCAAAGGCGGTGTTTTCAAGCTGACCGGAGGCCTGCAATGCGACTTCGGTGGCGACCGCGTATTCAACGCACCGCTGGCGGAAGCCAGCATCGTGGGACACGCCATCGGCATGGGAACGCGCGGACTGAAGCCGGTGGTCGAAATACAGTTCTTCGACTACATATGGCCCGCCATGATGCAGCTTCGCGATGAAATGCCGATTATTCGGTGGCGTTCGAACAATGCGTTCTCATGTCCGATGGTGGTGCGCGTCGCCATTGGCGGATACCTGACCGGTGGATCGATCTATCACTCGCAGTCGGGCGAGAGCATCTTCACGCACACGCCGGGTGCACGGGTGGTCTTCCCGTCGAATGCGCTGGACGCGAATGGACTGTTGCGTACGGCAATTCGCTGCGACGATCCCGTGCTCTTCCTGGAACACAAGCGGCTTTATCGCGAGACCTACGGGCGGTCGCCGTATCCGGGTCCGGACTACATGGTCCCGTTTGGCAAAGCGCGGATCGTGCAGGAAGGATCGGACCTGACCGTAGTTACCTACGGCGCGGTAGTCCCGCGAAGCTTGCAGGCGGCACAGCGGCTCGAGCGCGAGACTGGAGTGAAAGTCGAGCTCATCGATTTGCGCACTCTGAATCCGTATGACTGGGATGCAATTGCAACGTCTGTTCGAAAGACGAATCGCGTAATTGTCGCTCACGAAGACATGCTGAGTTGGGGCTTCGGAGCGGAGATCGCGGCGCGCATTGCCGACGAGCTCTTCGACGAGCTAGACGCTCCGGTGAAGCGTGTCGCCGCGAAAGATGTCTTCGTTGCGTATGCGCCGGTGCTGGAAGATGCGATTCTGCCGCAGCCGGAGGATTTGTACCGGGCTATGAAATCTCTGGCTGAGTACTAATCTTCGACTGAAAAAAAAGGCCCACCGGCATGGTGGGCTTTTCTATGTGCGGACAATGCTATTTGCGACCGGTCAGCCAATCTACCGAAATCGGCCCGGCGCCGGTAAAGATTAGTGCGAACGCAATCGCTGCCAGAGACAGCGGGAACTCGAAACCTCCCTGGCCGGTGAGTCCGTTGTGCCAATGCACTTTGGCAATGGCGACGCACAAGTCGATACACACGGCCAATGCCGCAAAGCGTGTCAAAACACCCGCAATCAGTGCGATTCCGCCTAAAAATTCCGTGAAGGATGAAACATAGCCGAGCCATGCCGGCATGCCCAGACTGCCGACGAATTGGGCGTGATGATGAAGTCCGCCAAAAACTTTGTGATAGCCGTGAACAACCATGATGACTCCGAGCACGACCCGCAGGATGAAGAACCCTAACGGCTGAACCCGGTCGAGGAAACTGAGATTCAAGAGTGCGGCCCTCCGCTGAAATAAAGTCAGCGTGATTGTAGCAACGGAGTGGCACCTTGAACATTCCGAGCCGGATGCTTAATCACGAACGCGCAAGATCTCAGCGACAGCGAAAAAAGCGGCGTCCTCGCTCGTCAGCGATCGCGAAATTATCTTCTGCGTCGAAAGATTCGATCTCGTGAAAGTCGGCCACGCGGAGTGCATCGCGCACCTCGTCTTCCGAATAACAGTGTTGAGAGATGGTGAACGCAGTATCGGAACCCGAATCGCCGTTTCGATTCGCGATGCATATTTGATTCCGCGCAGTGCGGGAGACACAGTCATAAGTTGGTTCCAGCGTGAAGACGAACTCGCCAATGTGGGAGGAGAATCTTCCTCGCCAGCGTGACAGGTACGCTTCTTCCATGGAGAGATCGAACACGAAGGCCGCGCCGCGTGCTAGTGCCCGGCGGATGTTGCGGAAAATCAGGAGCAACTGTTCAGCAGAGCCGGCATGAGCAAGACTGTTGAACGCCGAGATGACGCCTGAAAATGAGTTCACGAAATGAAAGTTGCGCGCGTCGGCGACCAGAAAGCGTGCGCTTGGAGCGGTTTGTCTCGCCAGGCGGATCATGGCGGGAGAGGCGTCCAGGCCAGTCACACGGTAGCCCAGTCGCGTGAGTTCTCTGGCCCACTGCCCGCTTCCGCAGCAAACGTCAAGAAGAGGAGAGCCGAGGGGTGCGGCGCGCAGCGCAAGACGCTGGTAGACGGGCAGAGCTTGGCGGCAGAAATCCTCGGCCATCGTCCGGCTATATAGAAATGCGAATGCCTCATACGGTGATGCGGGTTCAGCGGTGTGAGCGCAATTGCCTTGCATTGAAATCGTCACTAGCTTTGACGGATGAGGTCGCCGACATGCGGGTTGGGCGGACGGCGTGGCAATTTCAGGTTGAATTCACCTCGGGTTGTGATCGTCATCACGTGGTCTCGTGCGGTGCTCATGCTACTTTCCGAGTGGTCGAGAATGGGTTGCGCGTGAGTATTGCTTACGTTGCGCAGGCCCTATACGATTCTCGCCACTCACTCGCATATATCTGTTCAGTCGCGAAGAGGAGAGATCGCGAATGGCTAATGAATCAGTGGATGAGCCCACACCCAGCAAATCGCCAGGTTTGATCCGCAATCTGGTGAGCCTGGCGGGCGCCGTCATCGCCGTTATCGCAGCTGCAAACGTAGCTTTTCTCGTATTCATCGATTTTCTGTCGAACCGGCCGAACCCTTATATCGGCATCTTTGGCTACATGATCATGCCGGGAATCATGGTATTTGGCTTGTTGCTGATTCCTTTAGGGATGCTGATTGAGCGCCGCCGGCGCCGTACGCGCGCTCCCTCTGAGATCCCGCGTTTCCCTCGCATGGATCTGAACGATCCCAAGCAGCGACGAACGCTAGCGGCGGTTTCCGCATTCATTATTGTTTTTGTTGCGCTCAGCGCGGCCGGCAGCTATCGCGCTTACGAGTTCACCGATTCGGTTCAGTTCTGTGGTCAACTGTGTCACACGGTGATGAAGCCCGAGTACACGGCGTACCTGCAATCACCACACGCACGCGTAGCTTGCGTCGACTGTCACGTGGGCGCAGGAGCCGGATGGTATGTAAAGTCAAAGCTGTCGGGCGCGTACCAGGTGTATTCAGTGGCGTTCCACAAATATCCGACTCCAATTCCTACACCAGTAGCCAATTTACGTCCGGCGCCAGAGACTTGTGAGCAGTGTCACTGGCCGAACAAGTTCCACGGTGACCAGTTGCGCGTGTTTACACATTTCGGCACCGACGAAAAAAACACGCCGCGGCAAATTCGCATGCTGGTGAAGACCGGCGGCGGCGATCCGGCCACCGGTCTGCCTTCCGGCATTCACTGGCACATGAACATCGGGAACGAGATCACCTATGTTGCGACCGATAACCAACGCCAGGTGATCCCGTGGGTACAGGCGAAAGACCGCCAAGGTCACGTCACGGTTTACTCGGTAAAAGATGCACTCACGCCCGATCAGATACAGAAAGCCTCGAAGCGGCGGATGGATTGCGTCGATTGCCACAACCGGCCCACGCACATTTACCGACCACCGGATTCATCGGTTGACGATGCAATACTGGCGACGAAGATCGATCCGTCACTGCCGTTCGTGAAGCAGCAGTCAGTAACCGTTCTTGTGGCGGACTACAAGACCACGGAAGAGGCGGTGAAGGGAATCGACAGAGATCTGACCGGGTTTTACCAAAGTAAATATCCGGATGTGTACGCCTCGAAGCAGCCGCAAATCAAGGCGGCGGTCGCGGAGGTCCAGCGCATTTACCAGAACAGCATCTTCCCGGAGATGAAAGTGGACTGGCGAGTTCATCCCAACAATATCGGACACTTCTACTCTTCCGGGTGCTTCCGTTGTCATGACGGAAATCACGTCACGGCGGACGGCAAGGTGCTGAAGAAGGATTGTGACACCTGCCACACCATCCAATCGCAAGTCGAAAGCGGCAAACCGTTGATGGGAACCGCGCAGGGCGTGGCCTTCCAGCACCCGGTTGATCTGGGCGATATGACCGCGGTGAACTGCGCTGACTGCCACACCGGTGGCGTAGGGCCGTAAGCACTCAGCAGGAACAAACACGGGCGGGAGCGAATCCCGCCCTTTCTTTTGCCTGCCGATGGGTCTCTGGCCCCAGTGAGCGATCTCATAGGAGGGAGTGACATGCATCACAGCCGCTTGGGTCATGGTTTCATACCCTTGCTTGTACACGGAAGCGTCGAAGAGGGCGCTGGAGGCGAGGATGGAAACGAAGTCTCATCCAGAACAGGAATTCAAACCCAGGCTGATTTTTTGGGAGGTTACCAAGGGCTGTAACCTGCGCTGCATCCATTGCCGAGCCACAGCAACGGAACTGAGTTCTCCGACGGATCTCCCCACCGAACGCGCGCTCGACATCATTAAACAAATCGCAGATTTCGGTAATCCCATCCTCGTGTTGAGCGGCGGTGAACCGCTCTATCGGACTGACATTTTCGATTTAGCACGCTTTGCAACCGACCGCGGGATTCGCGTGGCTCTGGCCACGAACGGTACGTTGGTCACAAAACCGGTTGCGAAGAAGATCGTTGAAGCCGGAGTAAAACGTGTTTCCATAAGCCTGGATGGCGCCGACGCGTTGACGCACGATACCTTCCGTGGGATCCCCGGAGCATTCGAAGCCGCGATCTATGGCATGCGCAATCTGCAAGAGCTCGGCATGTCCGTGCAGATCAACACGACAATCGCGCGGCATAATGCTCACCAGTTGCCTGACGTACTTGAAATGGCGCGCTCGCTAGGCGCGGATGCATTGCACACCTTCTTGCTGGTGCCGGTCGGCTGCGGAGTGGATATTGCCAACGAGCAGATGGTGCCGCCGGAAGAATACGAGCGGATGCTGAACTGGTTCTACGATCGATCGAAAGATGGCGACATCGAATTGAAGGCTACCTGTGCGCCGCACTACTTTCGCGTGGTTCGGCAACGCCGTGCCGAAGAGCGCAAACAGGCAGCAGCGACGGCGGGCGGCGATTATCGCGCGGTGGAGCATGGACCCGCGATTGGTCCGACAGATATGGCGATGCCGGGTTCGGACGCGATCATCTTCAAGCCCAAAGGAAATCACACTGGCCATCCGGGTGGACATCCTGACGGCATGAACGCGATGACCAAAGGGTGCCTGGCGGGAACGGGTGTTTGCTTCATCTCCTATGACGGGGAAGTTTTCCCGTGCGGATACTTGCCCGCTGTTGCGGGTGATCTGAAAAAGCAGCTATTTTCTGAAATTTGGAATGACTCAAAGGTGTTTGCGCAACTGCGCCACGATCCGCTGGAAGGGAAATGCGGCTGCTGCGAGTTCCGCAATGTTTGCATGGGCTGCCGCGCGCGGGCCTTTGCGGCAACGGGCAACATGATGTCGGAAGAACCGTTCTGCGTGTACCAGCCTAAAGCCGCGACGGTAAAGGCTTAGTTATCCTCCCCGGTTTGTACGGCCGTGCTGGAGTCCGTTGCTCTGAACTGGCGGATTCCGGCACGGTTTTTTATGTGTGACAAAGGTCATCGTGGAGTGAGTTTCGTCAGAGTAATGTGGTGACAGGTAACGAAATGGCTGAGATGGTAACGAACGTACAGACGGCAAATCGGTCACGGCTGCGCTCGATGACGGTTCCGCGTGAGCATGGCGCGTGGGGAATGTTGCTGGTCCCGCTCGCGATCGGCGGAGCAGTGGGCCTGCGCTCGACTGAAAATTTGCCGGCACTGCTATCGCTCGCATTTACAGCGGTAACCCTCTTTTGGCTGCGAACTCCAGTGGAGGCTCTGCTAGCAACGACGGCGATGAAAGCGCGGTCGCAAGACGAGCGGCGGAATCTGGTTGTGGTGATTGCCGCGCTGAGTATTCTCGCCCTTTGTTGTCTGGGTGCGATTTTCTGGCGTGGACGTAACATGGCACTGCTTCCGATCGGCATGGTTGTGGCTGTTGCCTTCGGGATCCAGGCTGTCGTGAAACGTGCTGGTCGGAAGGGACGCATGCCCGCGCAAATCATCGGCTCGATGGGGCTCACGTCCACCGCGGCAGCAGGGTATTGCGTCGCAAACGGCGGGTGGGCACCCATCGCGATTGCGCTCTGGGCGATCAACTTCGCGTTTGCCGCCGGCCAGGTGCATTACGTCCAAGTGCGGATCCACAGTTCGCGCGCGACCACGCGTTCTGAACTGCTGAGCATTGGAGATTTCTTCCTGCTGGGAGAAGCGCTTTTGTGCGCTGTGATGGCCGGCGCATGGTATTTCGGGCTAGTACCGGGACTGGCGGCATTGGCCTTCGCACCGATCGTATTTCGGGGGTTCCTGCTGTTCATGCGACGTCCGGGGCCCTTGAACGTTCATCACCTGGGATGGACTGAACTCACGAATGCGATTGTGTTCGGAACACTGCTCTGCGCGGCGTATTGGAATCATTGATATCGAACTACTTCACTGCTGCAGCCTTGCTGCAAACCGCAATCTCTTTATTCTTATAACAGTTTAGTGACGCAAATCACAGCGATCCTGGACAAAGTCAGAGACACTTGATTTTCGCAATGTGCTCTCGATGGGCAAAATGCGCCGCAGCACTGGCGATCCTCTTGATGGTCGCGACGGTGCCTCTGTCGTGCGAACTTCTGATGTTCAGAGGCGCGCCGATGGACTGCCATCGTGAGATGCGCTCCATTGCCTCGGGTCCAGAGCATGCATGTTGTCCTCACGGAACGATGCCGTGCTGTGTTGAATCTGCTCCCACATCTGCTCCTGTTCCGTTTCAAACTTCCACAAGACAGTCTTTATCACCCAGCCTGGTCGTAGCGCATGATGTAGCGCCGATTCTCGTGCCGCAAGCGATCGCTCTGAGCATCAGCGCCGAGCCGGGAGTTCCGCCGGTGCTGGCGCAAAAAGAAGACTTCCGAACGTAGAGATCACCCTGCCCCGCTGGATATCAAAAAACTCCAACATTGCAGACTGAGCACCGCGCGTGCTCAAGAAAGAATTAGAAAGGTGATCTTATGAAATTCAAATCTCTCATACTTATTTTGCTGTTCTCTCTTTCGGGGCTGGCTCAGAACCTGAGATTTGCTCATTTTGCCGACATGAAGGCGCCGGCTGCACAAACTTGCTGCAGCGGGAAAAAGGGAAAATGCTGCACTGGCAAGAAAGCCTGCTGCAAAAGTGAGTCGTGCAGCAAGGACAATGCTGCCTGCAAGGACTGCGCTTCCTGCAAGGACATGAAGAGCGACGCTGCCAATGCGCAACCTGAAGCGAAAGACCAAGCCGCTGACAAAGCGTCTTGCTGCTCCAAGTCAGGCGAGTGCAAAGGCGATTGCTGCGCGAAGATGAAATCCGCGAGCAAAGCTGGATGCTGCGGTGGCAACAGCTGCGCACGCGAAAAGAAGTCCGCGTAGCCAGTAACGAGCCCCGGGTGCAGAGCCTGGGGCTCATTCTTTCAAAAACCAATTTCCAGCCACAGCTTGAATCCTTTCCAGCCTTCGACTAACCTGCGAGTTCCAACCAATCGGAGGGGACTTGTCAGAATTGAAAGTAGTACGGGAGTGGGATGCCGAGGTCTTTCACGCCAAGGTGTTGGACTTGGAGCGCCAGGGCTGGCAAGCGAGGCGCGATACGTACAAGATCGTCGCCGAGATGAATCCCGAGGACGGAAATATAATCCACCTGCACACAATTGAGTTGGTGCGCGAACCGAAGTAGATTCTTTGAACTGCAGATCCCTCGCTAGCTTCGCGAGCTCGTGATGACAAACTAAACTGCAGATGCCTCCGCCTCTCTTCGCTCGGCGGCGTCGTCACGACAAGCAGGATGCAATCCTCCCAGTTGATCATCATGACAACTATTGAAGGCTGATCGCGCATCGAGTAATTGAGGTATGGCTCGATGCCTAGATCACCAATCATGACTGCGGCTGCCTTAATTTCAGCGCACCCGACGCTGGAAAAATTGCGGGAGGCTGCAGCTGGATGCAAGGCCTGCGAATTGTGGAAGCGCGGCACGCAAACGGTTTTCGGCGAAGGGAGCTCACGGGCGAAGGTAATGTTCGTCGGCGAGCAGCCTGGAGATCAGGAAGACCTGCAGGGTCGTCCTTTCGTCGGTCCCGCCGGGCGTGTGCTGGACAAGGCGCTCGAAATAGCCGGCATCGATCGCAACGACGTGTATGTTACCAACGCGGTGAAACATTTCAAATGGGAGCCGCGCGGGAAGCGGCGGATCCACAAGAAGCCTCGGCAATTGGAGATCACCGCATGCCGCCCCTGGCTCGAGGCTGAGATCGCAGTGACAAAGCCCGAGGTCGTCGTCTGCCTGGGAGCAACGGCGGCGCAATCGTTGCTGGGATCGAAGTTCAAAGTGACCGAGCGGCGTGGTGAGGCGATTCCGTCGACGCTGGCGCCCTTTCTGGTTGCGACGGTGCATCCGTCGTCGATTTTGCGCGCGCCAGATGAAGAGGCGCGGCAGGAAGCAATGACAGCGTTCGTCGACGACATGAAAACAATCGCCGGCGTGCTGCGAAAGAAGGGATTGCTGCGGGCCGCGTAGGTTAGCGGGATAGCGGTGTGTAGCCCTGCCACACGTATTCGAGCGCCTCAGGCAACGTCTGCTGGATGACGGCGCGATCCACGTGACCGGCATTACGTGAAAACACGAACTGATAGTGGTAACTCTTGTCGGCGAGCACCTTTGCCATATTCTCGTTAGCGAGAACCCAGTCGTGCATGCCGTCGCGCATCACGTTGGGATTCAGAAGGTCGCGATCGCCCACTTCCATCCAGATCCGAATCGGCTTTGCAGGATTTTCGGGAATGAGATGCTCGTGAAACTCCCAGGCGCCATGCGCCATTTTGGGATCGTAAGGCCACTGCTGATTAATGAAGGTACCGGAATAACTGAGCACGCGGTGGTAGAGATCGGGGTGATACCAGGCCATGATGAGCGCGCACGCGCCGCCTGAGCTGCCGCCCATGGTTGCGCGTGCATCGGGATCGCGCGTGAGTTTGACGTGTGCCTGCGTTTCCACCAGCGGCAAGACTTCGGTCTCCACGAACTCGGCATAGCGGCCGGACATGGTGTCGTACTCAAGTCCGCGCTCGCTGCCTTGCGCATCGCCGCCACCGTTGCCGATGGAGATGGCGATTATGACGGGAAGCCTGTGCTCGGCAATCAGGCGGTCAATGGCAGAAAAGAGCCAGGGATGTGGGCCGTCCGAATCCACCAGGAAGGGAGCGACGCTTCCCGGCACATACGCGCTGGGAACGTAGACAGCCACTTTGCGCGTGTAAGGAGCAGGATGGCTGGTGGTGACGATCAGCCGTGCGGGGTTCCCGGTATCAACCGTGCCGAATGTCCCCGGGTCACGCGCGATGCCGGGATAAATCTTGCTGTCGATGGAGTTCATGGTGAACTCGATTACCGATCCGGCGAGCGCGGCATCGTGAGCGAGTTCAGGCGCGGGATTGTGCGTGGGACCGACAATGAAGTTGCCATTCACGTTCGCGGGAGGAACCGTCCCATCGGAAAGTTGTTTGGCTGAGACGTATCCGGGGGTGAGGGGATCGCGGGTTGGCGGAGTGGGCCGCGCGGTGGGCGAGGGACGGGCGAGCGTCTGGCAATGTACGCTGACGAACGCGCCGGAGAGGAAAAGAGCAAGGGCCAGCAGTGATGCGAGATTTCTCAGTTGTGACATTGGGGTAGTGGCTCATTCAAGCCGTCTGTTGGCTTGAGTGTGACAACGCACAGCGGGACGTAGTCTAACTTGTGAGCCCGTGCGTGTCATGAATGTTTTGGCTGTGCTCAGTCCGCCAGTTATCTGGCGCTGGCCTGTTCGGACGTAAGGTGGTCCTGCGCCGGATCGAACTCGCCTTCCCACCGCGCAACAACGACTGTCGCCAGACAATTTCCGATCACGTTCACAGACGTCCGTGCCATGTCCATCAATTGGTCAATGCCAAGCAGGATGAAGACGGGTTCGACGGGGAGGCCGAATGATCCGACAGTCCCCATCAGAATAATCACAGAGGCGCGCGAGACGCCGGCGACGCCTTTGCTGGCGAGCATCAGGGTGAGCAGGAGAACGATCTGCTGGCTTATGGAGAGATGAACGCCTGCGACTTGCGCGACGAAGATCGCGCCCAGCGAAAGATAGAGGCTGGAGCCGTCCAGGTTGAAGCTGTAGCCGAGTGGCATGACGAAGGCTACGACCTGGCGAGGCACGCCGATCCGCTCCATGGCTTCCATCGCGAGAGGCAAGGCGGCTTCGGAGTTGCTGGTGCCGAAGGCGACCGACGCTGGCTCAGCAACGGCACGCAGGAACTTCTTGATGGGGACGCCGGCGAACCAGGCGATAGGAAGCAAAACTCCCAAAAGGAAAACAGTGAGGGCGGCGTAGAGCGTGGCCAGTAGCTTGGCGAGGTTCAGAAGCACGGCGAGTCCCATGTGTCCGATGGTGTAGGCCACGGCGGCGCCAACGCCAATGGGCGCGAACAGCATGACGATGTTGGTGAACTTGAACATGACCTCAGTGAGGCTCTCGGCGAAGGCCAGCATAGGACGGCGCTTCTCTTCGCGCACTTGAGCCAGCGCGATCCCAAAAATCATGCTGAAGATGACCACCTGCAAGACCTGTCCTTCGGCGACCGACTTGGCAATGTTTTCGGGGAAGACGTGCAACAGCATGTCGGTGGCGGTCGGGCGCGTGGTCGGCAGCGATTGCGCGGTTGCCTGCTGCGGCATCTGGACGCCCACCCCAGCTTTGCTCAGGTTGATGGCGGTGAGCCCGATGACGAGGGCGAGAGTGGTGACGACTTCGAAGTAGACGATGGCTTTAATGCCCATGCGGCCGACCGCCTTCAAATTCGCATGGCCGGCAATGCCGCTGACGAGGGTGCCGAATAATAGCGGCGCGATGATCGTGCGAATGAGCTGTAGGAAGATCTGGCTGAGGACGCGAAGATTCGAGGAGAAGGCGGGGAAGTCATATCCGATTTCAGCACCGAGGAACATGCTGAACACGATCCACGTGGTGAGGGAGCGGCGCGTGATGGCGTAGCCAAAGAATGAGGCGAGGGCGATCGCACGAAAGACGGTTATGACTTTGGGCGATATCGGCGCGGACAGGTAGGAAGCCAGAAAGAGGATGGCCACCACGGCGAAGAGGACGACTGTCAGGTAGAGAAGACGAGAGCGCATGAAAGGGCAGTTGTACAGCAGGCGAGTGTGAAAAGAAATTGGTAATTGGGTAATCGGAAATAGGGCAATTGAAAAGCGACGCCACCCGCGGACAGGAATGTCCGCGCCACACTACCGCAGCAGGTCTTCAAGTTCGACGCCGCGATCGGTTTTCGCGTCGCGATACTTCACGATGATGGGTGCATATACGGAGAGTCCCCACTCCTGGGCTTTTCCGCGGGTGATGGCGCGACTGCCCGGCACGACGACGGCGCCTTCGGGGACGATGAGACAGCCGTCCGGACCGTCGGCGCGATAGATCGTGTCTTTGACAGTGTCGAAAAGCGGGGTGGAGCGCGTCAGGATGGTCCCCGCGCCGAGGACCGCACGGGCGCGGACTTGGGTCCCTTCGTAGACGCCGCAATTGCCGCCAATCAGGGCGTCGTCCTCAATAATTACCGGTGATGCATTTACCGGCTCGAGAACTCCACCAATCTGCGCCGCGGCACTGACATGAACATTCTTGCCGATCTGGGCACAGGAGCCGATCAGGGCATGGGAGTCCACCAGGGTGCCTTCGTCAACGTAGGCGCCGGTATTGATGTACATAGGGGGCATGCAAACGACGGAGGCAGCGACGAAGGCGCCACTGCGCACCGAGGAGCCTCCGGGAACGATGCGAACGCGGTCTTCAATGCAGAATTCGCGGACCGGGAAGGTGTCTTTGTCGACGAAGGAAAGGTCCTCGCAGCCGGATTCGGAGAGCTCGCCGATACGGAATCCAAGCAGGATACCCTGCTTGACCCAGACATTGACCTTCCACTTGCCGTCGACTCTTTCGGCGGCGCGGATCTCGCCACGCGTCAGGGCCTCGCGGAAATCAACAAAGACGGCGCGTGCGCCGGATACATTCTTGGCTTCCGGACCAAGGGCGAAGAGTCGTTCGATACCGGCTTGAAGTGGATGCATTCACCTTTGAGTATATCGTCTGCAAATCAGGATCTGCCATGCGCGATCATTTTTTGATGGCGTGCAACGAAAAAAGTGCATCTCAGCAAGACATGGGTTCGCTCGAAAGACTGCTGGGGCGGACGATGTTGCTTGTGGCGCATCCTGATGATGAGACCATCGGATGCGGAGCCCTCCTGCAACGCATGCGGGAGCCGGTGGTGGTGTTTCTCACCGATGGAGCGCCGCGGGATCCGTATTTCTGGTCGGCGTATGGCTCGCGCGAAAACTATGCTGAGGTTCGTGCCGCCGAAGCGCGCAATGCGCTGTATCGAATCGGCGTTTCTGATCTCTTCTTTCTGCATACCGACGGCGGAGCGATTCCTGACCAGGAATTGCATTTGAACCTGAGCCTGGCGTATGCGGGATTGTTCGAATTAATCACACAATTGCGGCCTGAAGCATTGCTCAGTTCGAGCTATGAGGGCGGACATCCGGATCACGATTCGTGCTGTTTCCTGGCGAGTGTCCTCGCACGTCAGATGAACATCCCTGCCTGGGAGCTGCCGCTTTACCATCGGCACGGCGGCGTGATCGAGATGCAGAAGTTCCTGCGTACTTCGGGCGAGGAAGTGCGCATTGTCTCGACGGGAGACGAACTGTTGCTGAAGAGGGCGATGATGGGAGCTTACACGTCGCAATACGATACCTTGAAGCAGTTCGCGCCGGAGACGGAGATGTTTCGTCCGATGATGAAGCACGATTTTTCTCGTCCGCCACATGCCGGCAAGCTGAATTATGAGACCTGGGGCTGGAAGATGACGGGCCAGGATTTGTGCAGGGCATTCATGGATTTCCAGGATGCAATGGCAAAACAGACTCGCAACGCGGGGTGAGAAAAACCAGTAGTCAGAAGTCAGTGATAAGTAGTCGGTAGTCACCTAATGCTTTCTAAACGATCAGATGAGGATGAGAAAAGAAACGAGAATTCTTTATGTGGCGTATCCGTTGATGCCAGTCAGCGACGAAAGTTGCGGGGGAGCGGAGCAGATGCTCTCGACGCTGGAACGTGAGATGGCGCTACGAGGATATCGGACTCAAGTGGCAGCGTGCGCGGGATCGCTGGTGGAAGGTGAATTGTTGTGTACAGGTCCGGCTGCGTCGGAGACGGATTCGTTCGAAAAACGCGATGCGCAGCACCGGCGGGCAGTGTTGGAATGCCTGCAACGAGAGCAGGATTCCCAAGTGGAGCTGGTACACGACAAGAGCGGCAGTTTTTGGCAGTCGGCTGGCCAGCTAAATCTTCCGGTGCTGGCGACCTTGCATTTGCCACGGCACTGTTATCCGGCAGAGGCGTTCGAAAATCTTCCGCAAAATCTGTTCTTCAACTGTGTTTCGGAAACGCAGACCCAGAGTTTTGCGGATCTGACGAATATGGTTGGCGTGGTAAGGAACGGCATCGCGGTCTCGCGATTCCCGTTTGTGATGGAGAAGGAAGGATTCCTGCTGTGGATGGGGCGGGTATGCGAAGAGAAGGGGCCGCATGTGGCCATCGAAGTGGCGAGGCGAACGGGGATGCCGCTGATACTGGCCGGGCAGGTGTATCCGTTCAGCTATCACGAACAGTATTACCGTCGCGAGATACGGCCATACTTAGGGTTGGATGATCCACGGGTGTGTTTCATAGAGACGCCAGATTTTCGTATGAAACGCAAATTGCTGAGCGAGGCGAGAGCGGTGCTGATCCCAAGCCTGGTCGACGAGACGAGTTCTCTAGTCGCGATGGAAGCGATGGCATGCGGGACACCGGTGATCGGATTCCATAGAGGCGCGATTCCGGAGGTGGTGGTCGATAGCGAGACGGGATTTGTCGTCGGGGATGCTGAGGAAATGGCGGAGATGGTGTGGCGGATCGGAGAGATCAATCCATATGCATGTCGGGCCCATGTGGAGATCAACCATTCGGCAGAACGTATGGCGGATGAGTACGAGGAGCTGTACGCGCGGGTGCTGAAGACCGGTGCGGGAAGACTGAGCAGAGCGGCATGAAAAGGCAATTGGGTAACTTGAACGGCGGCCCACAGGCCGCCGCGACTGCAGGCAAGATGCGCCGCCATAGAAGTTTACCCAAATCTAAACCGCCGCGCTCTGCGGCACGATCAGCCCGAGGCTGGAGACGATCTTTTCCAGCTTGGCGCGAGTTTCTTTTTTCATTGGAAGTAGCGGGAGCCGATAGTTCTCGTCGATGCGGCCCATCATGGCCAACGCGGCCTTAACCGGTAACGGGCTCGATTCGATGAAGTTGGCCTGCATCAGCGGCAGGAACTGATTGTGCAGGCGGCGTGCGTGCGCCCAATCGTTCTCGAGGGCGGCGCCGACCATCTCCGACATCTCGCGCGGGATTTCGTTGGAAGCAACCGAAATCAGACCAACGCCTCCGACGGACATGATGGGGAGGGTGAGGGCGTCGTCGCCGGAAAGCACGATGAAGCTCTCGGGAACGTACTGGAAAATTTCCGACACCTGGTTCAGATTGCCGCTGGCTTCCTTCACCGCGATCACATTCTTGATTTCCGCAAGGCGGCCGAGGGTAGCGGGTTCGATATTGGCTCCGGTGCGGCCTGGAACGTTGTAGAGCACGATGGGCTTGTCGACGGCTTCGGCGATGGCCTTGAAGTGCTGGTATTGGCCTTCCTGCGTGGGCTTGTTGTAGTAGGGCGACGCGGTCAGGATGGCGTCAACGCCCGGGCGGGAAGCGACTTCGCGCGCCTTCTGCACGGCTTCGCGCGTGGAGTTGGACGTGGCACCGGCGACGATGGGAACGCGGCCAGCGGCGACTTCAATGGCGAGGTCTATCACGTGTAGCCACTCATCGTGAGACAGAGTTGGCGTTTCGCCGGTGGTGCCGCAAGGAACGAGAAAATCGATGCCGGATTGTATCTGCCATTGCACGAGCGAGCGGAAGGCGCGTTCGTCGATGCTGCCGTCTGCTTTAAAGGGCGTTACCAGGGCTGTGCCGCAGCCACGAAGCTCAAACATAGAGGTCACCTAGAAGTGGCATTGTACGCGAAAGGGAGTGGTGGAGAGAACGGGTGAGTGGCGATCCCACACCTGCCAGAAGAGGGCAGATGTGGGCGCCAAGCGGCATCTACTAAGCCGCTTCTTCGAACTGCTCTTTCAGTCGGCCACGTTTGCGGGCGAGCAGGGCAATGCCGATCGCGGTTGGAATAGCGATCCCCAGCAGCTTGACAGCGGTGTTGCCGTTCGACTGGGTCCACCCCCCATAAATATCGGAGCCGGAGGACATGGGTTCGAAGACGCTGCCGGAGCTCTCGCGAGATGGTTCGGACTCCATCTGGGATTTATGCGTGTTCTTACCCATCACTTTCTCGGTTAGCTTCGGCGCGAGTCGGTATTGAACGCTGCCCAACTTGCTTATGGTGCCCACCGTGACTTCGTCCCTGGGGTTCTGGGCAAGCTCGAAAATGGTGTTGATGACCTTCTGCGGATCGTAAACGGGCGGGATGGGTTTTACGCGCCTTCCCAGGTGATTGCCCGAGTGTTCGAAGAAGGGCGTATCAAACGAGGCAGGCATCACGGTGCAGACGCGGATGCCGAGGTCTTGATTCTGCTCGAGTTCCTGCCGCAACGCCATATCGAGTCCACGGATGCCGAACTTTGAGGCCGCATAAGAACTCAGGTATGGAGTGCCGACTTTTCCTGCGAATGAGGACATGTTGATGAGAACACCCTTGCCGCGCTTGCGGAACTCGCGCATGGCGAAGTAAGAGCCGTAGATGGTGCCGAGCAGATTCGTGCGGATCAGTTGCTCATGTTCTTCGAGCGGAATCTCCTCGAAGCGACCAACCGTGCCCACGCCGGCGTTGTTCACCCAGACATCGATCTTGCCGAACTCGCGGATCGTTCGGGACGCAAGTTCTTCCACATCGTTGGCATTGCTGACATCCGTTTCAATAGTGCGGACTTGGTTCCCGAACTTCCTGGTTTCCTTCTCCAACTCTTTAAGCGCGCGCTTACGACGAGCCCCGGCAACAACCTTGGCTCCCATTTCTGCGAATTTAAGGGCAGCTCCGCGTCCGAACCCGCTGGACGCACCAGTAATGACTACGACTTTGTCTCTCATATGTTCTCCCGAACGACATGGATGGAAGGAGGCCCGTGGGAGATGTCTGTTAGTGCATCAAAGGAAATGGGTTCAATCTGTGTACAGTCGGCGATGAGCCAAGGGTGGGGCAGGGCACATGGCAATGCTGGGAGCACAAGTCAGCGGGGATCGCGTCAATTTCTCGGTGTGGGCGCCGAAGGCGAAGCGAGTGGTTCTACAGCTGAACTCCGAACAGATCGAAATGACACGGAGTAACGATGGGATTTTTCGGACGGAAGCTGCCGCGAGCGCAGGCGACAGCTATAGCTATGTGGTTGACGACTCGAAGCCGCTTCCCGACCCCGTGTCGCGGCTGTTACCTGAGGGCGTGCATGGTCCAACCGAGATAGTGAATCCTGACACCTTTCAGTGGAGCGATGAGAAATGGCGCGGAGTGGCCTATTCCGACTACGTCCTGTACGAACTGCACGTTGGAACGTTCACGCCTAAGGGAACTTTTGATGGAGTAATCGGGAAGCTGCCCTATCTGAAGGAATTGGGTGTGACCGCGATCGAACTGATGCCCGTGGCAGCCTTCCCCGGTCGATGGAATTGGGGTTATGACGGAGTGTCACCCTATGCTGTCTTTGCCGGGTATGGCGGGCCCGAGGGCCTGAAGCGGCTAGTCAATGCGGCGCATGCGTTGGGGTTGGCGGTCGTCCTGGACGTGGTCTACAACCACCTGGGCGCGGAAGGCAATTATCTCGGGATGTTCGGGCCGTACTTCACCAAGCAGCACACCACACCTTGGGGAGACGCGGTGAACTTCGACGACGCAAACTCGCGGCCGGTCCGCGATTATGTTGTCGAAAATGCGCTGTACTGGTTGCGGGAATATCACATAGACGGATTCCGGCTGGATGCGGTGCAACAAATTAAGGACGACTCCCGCGAGCACATCGTGGCGGAGCTCACGCGTAAAGCGAAAGAGTACGGGGCAAGCGTAGGTAGGGTGGTGACGGTGATCGCCGAAGACGATCGCAACATCGCCAGCATCCTGGCTCCGGTGGAAGAAGGCGGCTGGGGGATCGATGGAATCTGGAGCGACGATTTCCATCATTCTCTGTACACGCTGCTGACAGGAGAAAAACGCGGCTACTACCAGGACTTTGGTCGGCTGGAGCAGGTTGCGAAGGCGCTGAACGAAGGATTTGTCTTCCAAGGTGAGTACTTCAAATTCTGGGAGGCTCCACGTGGGACAAGTGCTAACGGCGTTCCGCTGTCTGCTCACATTATCTGCATTGAGAATCATGACCAGGTGGGAAATCGGGCGTGGGGAGAACGGCTGACGGAACTGACGCCCGTGCAGGCGCGGCGACTGGCGGCGGCATTGTTACTGCTGGCCCCGCACACGCCGCTGATTTTCATGGGACAGGAGCACGATCAGCGCAACAGGTTCCAGTTTTTCACGGACTATGGCGATCCGGCGTTGCAGGAAGCTGTGCGCAAGGGACGGCGAGAAGAATTCCGCCAGTTCGGTTTCAAAGACATTCCAGATCCGCAGGATCCGGCCACGTTCGAACGCTCCAAGTTGGATTGGCAATTGACCGCCGGCCAGCAAGCGATGCTGCAGTGGTACAAGTGGCTGCTGGTCTTACGCAAGGCGTTCATCACTAACTCACAGCGTAGCGGTGCGGCGCGAGCCAAGCAGCCGCTGCTGGAAGCGGTGTTCGGGGACGCCAAGGCGCCGGTGAAGTTGCGCGTCATGTTTCCAGCAAGTTCTTCGGAAACTCCGGGCGCACACGAGACCGACTTTGCATTCAACCTGGTTGAGCCATGGCAGTGCACGCCGGGAGAAGTGGCTTAGCTTTTCGAAAGCGGATCAGTGACTGCTTCGAGCGACTGGCGCTCCGCCTCGACGCCCAGTTTCAGCTCAGTCGCAGCGGCGATGATCATGAGCGCCGCTCCCAGACTGTATCCGTAAAACAGATTGGTGCGGGAGTGCGTGCTGATCAGATATCCAAAGAGCGCAGGAGCGCCGACGCCTCCGACCAACGTGCCCAAAGCATAGAAGACAGCGATCGCCATTCCACGAATTTCCAGCGGGAAGATTTCGCTGACAGTCAGATACGCGGCGCTTGCAGCTGACGAGGCGACAAAGAAGATCATTGTCCAGGCAAGAGCCTGAGTATGCGCCGTCAGATGTCCGGCTTTGAAGAGCCAGCCGGTGATGAACAAGAGCGTTCCGGAAATGAAGTAGGTAGTGGCGATCATGGGCTTGCGGCCGATGGAATCGAAGAGCCTGCCGAGCGTGAGCGGTCCGACGAAATTGCCAAGTGCAAAAGGCAGCAGATACAGACCGACTTTCTGATCGGGAACGCCATAAAAGACAACCAGTACTAGAGCGTAAGTGAAGAAGATGGCGTTGTAGAAGAACGCCTGCGCGATCATCAAAGTTAAGCCAAGCAAGGAGCGTCTACGGTGTTTGTGGAAAATGGCGTCCCAGATTTCCGAAAACGTCGTGTGCGAGCGTGTCCGAATGCGCAGCGTGTATTCGGGACGGGGCAGCTCGTCGGGCCGATCCGCAACATGTTGCTCGATGCCGGCCATGGTGCGTCCAGCCTCTTGCTTGTGGCCGTGGATAATCAGCCAGCGTGGGCTCTCAGGCACCCAGTGGCGAAGAATGAGGATGATGCATCCAAGCAGCGCGCCAATGCCGAAAGCGAGGCGCCAGCCAAGGTTTACCGAAACCCACCCTTTGTCGAGCAAGACGATAGTGCCGACTGAGCCGAGAGCCGCGCCGATCCAGAATGTCGAATTAATGATCAGGTCAACGGTGCCGCGTACGCGGGCGGGGATGAGTTCGTCAATCGCGGAGTTGATGGCCGAGTACTCGCCTCCGATACCTGCTCCGGTCAGGGTTCGAAAGACAGCGTAACTTGCAAAGCTCCATGAAAAGGCGGTCAGAGCTGTGGATAGAAGGTAGAGAAGCAGCGTGACCATGAACAGCTTCTTCCGTCCCAGTAGATCCGTGAGATAGCCGAAAAGCAACGCGCCGCTGACAGCTCCTATCAGATAGAAAGTGGCGCTCGCACCGACCTGAGTGTCACTGAGGCCGAGAGTGTCGGGGCGGCGCAACACGCCTCCAATTGCGCCAGCCAGGGTGACTTCCAACCCGTCGAGAACCCAGGTAATTCCTAGAGCGACGACGATTAACCAGTGCCATTTGCTCCAGGGCAGCCGATCGAGCCTTCCGGGAATGTCGGTTTCGATAATGTCGGACTCGATGTCGCGGGGAAAGAAGAGGTGCATGGGAGAGCAAATTCTTAAGTGGTCGACAGCAGGTCGCGCGTCATTGGATTAGATGCATCGAGTTTTGGTTAGCCGAATCAAACCCGGAGAATCGAATCCAGGGGAGTTGGCATGACGGCGCGAGCAAACAGGTCTATCAACGTTGGGCTAACTGGGCTGTGCGGATCTGTTGTTCTACTCGCACGGAGGATGGTGTATGGATACTGCTGCAGTATTGAAGAAGTCCTCTGGCTGGGCGATTGCCTGGTCAATTCTGCTCATCGCGCTTGGAATTATCGCGATTGCCATACCCATGGTAGCGGCTGTCGCGGTGACAACTTTGGTTGCGTGGCTGTTGATCTTTGGCGGGATCTTTCATTTTGTGATGGCGTTCAGTACTCGAGGAGCGGGCGCGGTACTGTGGGAGGTGTTGGTCGCGCTGGTATACATATTCGGCGGCGGCTACATGCTATTCCATCCACTGCTGGGCGTGGCCACGCTGACGCTGCTTCTGGGAGCGTTTTTCCTGGTGGAAGGAATCTTCGAGATCGTTGCCTTCTTCCGGATTCGCGGAGTAAGCGGATCCGGTTGGATGCTGTTTGATGGCTTGATCACGCTGTTGCTGGCTGGGCTGATATGGGCGCACTGGCCGTCCAGCTCCGCGTGGGCGATTGGCACGATCGTGGGCGTCGGGCTACTGATCAGCGGATTTAAGTGGCTGATGATCTCGCTGGCTGCACGCAGGGTGTCGCGTGCGGTGAGCGGGCCGGCAATGGCTGCGTAGCTAGATAGGTAATCGGGGAATTGGTAAGGGGAGTTGGTAATAGGTAATTGAAAATCAGTTTTTCGGTACATCAGTTTCTCAGTACGTCAGTAGTCGCTGATTTTCAATTTTCCGCTTATCAGATTTCCCGATTACCTGATCTGAGTTTACTCATCTTCTGTCTTCTTGCTCTTTCCTGGAAGGCTGGCGGGATTTTCGTGTGTGCGCTCTCGATAACGGGCGCGCATGCCGCTGGCGAGAGATACTGCGCTTTCTCCGAACTTGTCGCGGAGACGGTCCGCAGCGGAGAGAGCGTCTTTCCATTTGCGATGTTTCTCGTCGTCGAGCAGACCGAGCTGGCCTTCGCTTTCGTCCATGGAAGAAACGTGAACACCGAGCAGGCGTACGGTCCGCTTCGGGTCCCAATTCTTGCGAAACAGAATGCGGATCTGATCGAAGATGTCGTTGTCCAACTGAGTCCGTGTGGGCAGCGTGCACGCGCGGGTGATGGTTGAGAAATCGGTATAGCGCAGCTTCAACTGTACCGTCCGTGCGTGAAGTTGATGCTCGCGCAGACGGCGTCCCACCATCTCTGAGAGACGCGCGAGAGTGGCTTCGAGCTGCTGCGCGTCTTTCGTGTCCTCGGAGTAGGTATGCTCATGACTGATGGACTTGGGATCGGTGTGCGCGCCGATGGCTTCGTCGAACCATCCGCCAGCGTCGAGTCCCTGGGCTTTGCCTGCCATGGCCAGACCCCACTGCCCAAATTTTTCTTCTAGAAACTCCGTTTGCAGCTTGGCGAGATCCCCGACGAGTCGAATGCCAAGCGAGTGCAGATTCTGCTCAGTGACTTTGCCGACCCCCGGAATTTTTCGCACATCAAGCGGCGCAAGGAAACGCGCTTCCTGCCCGGGAATCACGAAGAGAATTCCATGAGGCTTGGCCTGATCGGACGCGACTTTGGCAACCAGGCGCGAACTGGCGATGCCAATGGAGCAGTTGAGCTGGGTATCGTCCTTTACCGCCTTGCTCAAATGATGCGCGGCGCGCAATGGAGGACCGTGGAGACGCTCGGTGCCAGTCATCTCAAGATAGGCTTCATCTATGGACGCCATTTCGACCTGTGGACTGAAATTGCGCAGGATCTTGAAAATCCGGGCGGAGCATTCGCGATAACGCTCTGGATGCCCGTCGACGAAGATGGCATGCGGGCAGAGCTTATAGGCAGTGCGTAGTGGCATGGCAGAATGCACACCGAATTTGCGCGCTTCGTAGGAGGCGGCAGCGCAGACACCACGCTCGTTCGGGCGGCCTCCGACGACGACCGCCTTGCCTTTCAACGACGGGTCGAAAAGCTCTTCCACCGAGACAAAGAAGGCGTCCATATCCAGGTGGAAAACGACGCGCTGAGCGGGGGAAGACATAGGGAAGTTACAAGGTTATTGTAAGGGAGCGTGATGTGCCGTAATGATAGGTGAGAAGCTGCCGATTTAGGAAAGAGGGCTGTCTCCGAACCTGGGAAGCGGCAGGGATTACCGAGGAACCTTAGTAATCTGGCCGTAAGTACAGTGCAGGCGGCAATATATGGTCAGACTCGGTTAACTATTTAGACAGTAACCAGCATAACGGTCGAGCCGTTAAGAGATTGTAACGCAATGATTTTCGAGAAGTTCGAACTCCCAGAAGGCGAAGCGTGTACGGTCGAGAAGGTTGCGGCGGAACTTGCCAGGATCTTCGACGTCCGGCGGCATGAGGTGGCAATCCTCAGCTTGCAGGGCCAGATCCTCAGATTCCTCTATCCGGCCGAACTGAAAACTGCCGGTGCAATACCACTCTCTAGCCACGCCGTTGCCGCACAGACTGCCAAAACGAAGAAGGCCGAACTCTTCAACAACTTCATGATGCGTCGCCATAGCCGGCTCTTCGAGTTGGTCAACCTTGATTCCGAGAAAGAAGCCGGACGGCTGGATACACAGATCATTCAGAAGCTGATGACTGCTCCGATCATCGATCGCCGTGGAGAAACGCTGGGAGTGGTACAGATTTCACGTAAGGGAATCACGCCGAACTCGGCGGGGGCCGACTTCTCTCCAGAAGAGCTTCAGCAGTTGGAATATGCGGCGCGGATCGTGGCGACGGTGATGCCACTTCTGAACACGTCCGACCGCTGGCAGCAGGCAAATCCGCAAGCGCAGGTCAGCACCACCAGCTAGTCGGCTGGTACGTAGTAGCCCCTTCTTACCCGAACCACAACACCCTTTTCGTTATTGGCCGTGATCTGTATGCGCCGATAGTGTCCGTCGGCGATGAAATCCGCAGGCTTATAGGAGAGTACGTACTGCGCGCGTAGCTCCTGCTCGATCTGCTTGAACTCGTGGGAAACGTTCTCGATTTTGCCGGGAAAGAAGACGCGTCCGCCGGTTTCATCGGCGAGCTGGCGAAGGATGTTGTCTCCGCGCGTCTGGATGTTGCTGAAGTTTGAGCTGATCGCGTAGATAGTCACTTCGGAGTGGTTCGCGGCGTCGATAAGTTCGCGGCGTGAAATACGGCTCTGGTTATCTTCACCATCGGTGATCAGAATAATGACGCGGCGGACCGGAGTCTCATCGCCTGAGTCCATCAGCTTCTGAGTTGCGAGGTTGACGGCGTCGTAGACGGCCGAACCACCGCCCGCGGAAACGTCTTCCACGGCTTCGCCAAGCTTCTGTGAATTGTCGGTGAATCCCTGGGCCAGTTTCGGCGTGGATTTAAACGTCACGACAACCGCTTTGTCGGTATTGGGCCGCAACATCTGCTGAAAGAACTGCAGGGCCGATTGCTGCTCAAAGGTGAAATGCGAGGTGATGGATGCGCTCGCATCCAGCACGAGAGCTACACGCAACGGGAGGTTGGTCTCGCTCTGAAAATTCCTTAAAGCCTCTGGCGGTTTGCCATCATCCAGCACGGTGAGGTCAGAGGCGTGCAGATCACGCAGGTACTTACCATGCTTGGTCGCCGTAAAGATAAGGTTGACCTCTTCCGTACGCATACGGAAGGTTGGGAGCTGATCCGCGGCGGAACTGGGATTATTGGCCGCGCTGGCGGTGAGCACATGGGCAGTCTGCCCCAGGCTGACTTGGGCGAGCGTTGCTATCAATATGAACAGAACGGCTTTGCGGACCACGGTTACCCCTACTCGAGAAATAAGACGAGCGTACGAGAGAAGGCGGTAGCCGGATAGAGCACTTCGGTACAGTGGTCAGCCAGAGCCCGGAGATGCCTTCGCTTACAAAGCGCGCAAAAGAGGTATTTACACCAATTCGACCCTTACGGGTACTAATCAGTTAGATTATCCCGGATGGCCCGGGGATTCTCCTAGTGAGGAATGATGGTAGAACCGGAAAACGTTGTTTTTCTGCTGGATGTAGACAATACCCTGTTAGATAACGACCGGGTTGCCCAGGATTTGCGGCAGTATCTGACCGAGAACTTCGGAGCCGAGCGACAGAATCGCTACTGGCAGTTGTTTGAGGAGTTGCGGTCTGAACTCGGTTACGCCGACTATTTGGGAGCGTTGCAGCGCTATCGGATCGAGTTCCCCCGCGATCCCCACATCCTGAAGGTTTCGGCATTTCTCATCGAATACCACTTTGCCAATCGGTTGTATCCAGGGTCGCTGGATGCGATCGAGCGCATGAATCAGTGGGGATCGACAGTCGTCCTGAGCGATGGCGATGCGGTATTTCAGCCGCGCAAGGTGGAGCGGTCGGGTATCTGGGATGCTGTCGAAGGTCGGGTGCTGATCTACATACACAAGGAACAGATGCTTGATGATGTAGAGCAACACTATCCAGCCCGGCACTACGTCATAGTGGACGACAAGATTCGAATTCTGACCGCGATGAAGAAGATATGGGGGCCGAAGCTGACAACTGTTTTCGTCGCGCAGGGGCATTATGCAAACGATCCGACGGAAACAGCGAAGTATCCGTCGGCCGACGTGAGTTTGGCCCGCGTTGGCGAGTTGGCAGACATAGAACTGCCGGCATTGCTGGGAGAGGCAGTGGCGCCAAACAAAGATTTTGGGATGATGGGGTAAGTTCATGTTTCGCGTTTCATGAATCCGTGTGATCTTCGCCGCACGCGGTCCACGTCCTTGACACCTCTGTCGTGATTGTCTGAACATCGTGCGTTCTAATTTGCTCGTCAATTGGCGGAGGGCACAGGGATGCGCGATGATCAGGAAAATGTAAGCGAGCAGGAATCCGGAATATCGAGACGTACATTCGTAAAAGGAGCAGCCACCGCGGCTGCTTTTTCTATTGTTCCGCGACATGTTCTCGGCGGCACTGGTTTCGTTCCGCCGAGCGATCGCGTGAGGCTGGCGTGCATCGGCGTGGGCGCGCAGGGTACGCGCGTGATGATGGACTTCATGAAAGAGCAGGACGTGCAGGTGGTGGCCGTCTGCGATGTGAACCGCCAGAGCAGCGATTATTCCGAGTGGGGCCCGAACGAACTGCGCGACAAGGTTCGCAAGCTGCTCGACAAACCGGACTGGGGCAGCGGTTTCAGCGGCACAGGTGCGACCTGCGGACGCGATCCGGCGAAGAACATCGTGGAGACGTATTACGGAAACAAGCAGGCGTCCGGGAGCTACAAAGGCTGCGCGACGTACAGCGATTTCCGCGAACTGCTGGCGAAAGAAAAAGACATTGATGCGGTGACCGTCTGTACGCCCGATCACTGGCACGCGCCCATCGCGATTGCAGCGATGAAGCAGAAAAAAAAATGTGTACTGCCAGAAGCCCATGACGCACTCGGTGGCCGAGGCGCGACAGATGGCACAAGTCGCGCGCGAGACGAAAGTCGCTACGCAGGTTGCCGTGGTGAACTCGGCGTCCGAGGCGACCAGGCAGATCACGGAATGGATTGCCGCCGGAGTGATCGGCCCGGTGCGTACGGTGGAGAATTGGTCGACGCGTCCTTTCTGGCCCCAAGGCCTAGAGCGCCCGGCGAAGGCGGACTCCGTTCCTGACGGATTCGACTGGAATATGTGGGTGGGTCCGGCAGCGGAACGGCCGTTCAACCATATCTATCTGCCCTTCGTGTGGCGCGGTTGGTACGACTTCGGCTGCGGCGCGCTCGGCGATATGGGTCAGTACAGCTTCGATACGATTTTCCGCGCACTGAAACTGGGTCCGCCGACACGGGTGGAGAGCAGTTCCACGAAGCGCTTCGAAGAATCCTATCCGGTGGCGACGATGGTGCATTTCGACTTTGCAGCGCGTGAAGGAATGCCGCCGGTACGCGTGAACTGGTACGACGCTGACCTGACGCCGCCGCGTCCAGAGGGCCTGCCTGACGATCAGTCCATGGGATTTGAGCGCGAAGGATTGCTGTTCGTTGGCGATCGTGGGTCGATCCTCTGTAAGTTCGAAGGTGGCGATCCGCAACTGCTGCCTGCGTCAAAGATGACGACGTTCCAGCCCCCACCGAAGACGCTGCCGCGCTCCCCCGGACATTATCGCGAGTTCATTGATGCGTGCAAAGGCGGACCAAAGCCGGATGCGAACTTCGAGTTCGAATCCGAAGTGGCGGAGACGATCCTGCTGGGCAATGTTTCGGTGCGAACCGGAGAAGTGGTGCGCTGGGATAGTCCGAGCCTGAAGGTCACGAATAGTGCCACGGCACAGGCACTGATTGCGCCTTCATATCGTGGCAATTGGGTTTAACTATTTCACTCCAACCTGGCCGGAGACCCGGTCGTACTCGTGAGGGGTGAGCACCTTTTTCTTTACGAGATCCTCGGGCGCGGCATAGGGGCGGCTGGCGATAATGCGGTCGGCGGCGGTTTCCGTGATCCCCGGCAACGCCATCAATTGATTCTTGGTGGCGTTGTTGAGGTCGACCTTGTTGCCACGGGTCAGGCCTTCCTTTACGCCCTGGGCGACGGCGGTGGCATCGGCCTTCACGTCCGCTGTGGCCTGCGCGGTCTTCTCACGAATCTCCTCGGGATTCTGGCTGGGACGTGTGCAAGCGACGGCTAGAAATAGTGCGAGGAGGGGAACTGCAATCCGACCGAATCGATAAAAGCTCATATTTGGTCTGATGCACGCGGAGAGACTCGGGATTGTCATTTCCGAAGTAGGAGTGATCGCGGTTTAAGCCCTCACCTAACGATGTGACAGCCGCTCTTGCGACGGTTATTTCATCGCGTCAGGCTTATGTGCAAAAGGAGATGATGCACATGTGGACGAAAGCTCTCGCGGTGGGCGCGATTCTGCTGTTCCTGGTTTGAATCACAGCGGTGCTCCAGGGCTGGAGCAAAAGCAGTGTTTCGAATCGGCTGACCGGTATGGCGTTTGCAGTAGTCTTCGGAGTGGCGGCACTGTGGGGAGTACGAACCCTGTTCTGGCGCTAATCGCGAACCGTTCAGCAGTGCTTATCCTGATACCTTCTTCTGTCACAGCAGACTTCTATGACGCAGGCTGCACCTGCGATTGCGCACTCCGGAGTTTGCCGCCCACCCAGGCGGAAGGCAGTGCCAGGACAGCAAGGGCGATACTGTACCAGTGATGTCCCATGCCAGCTCCGTTCCAGGTTGTGATGACGCCAACTATCCCTAGGATGACTCCGAGCACGCCGCCGGCCAGCGCGTGTTTCATGGGACGATCGGGTGCGAGCCAGGCCGTAATGTACGAACCCACCACGCTGTAGATCGTCCGGTAAACGGTCGCGACCAGCAGCAGCGAGTCGCTAACGGGTTCCCCCAAGCCGGGAAGAATCCCAATTGCATGCAGCACGAGATCGGTGCCGATTGACAGGATGATGACTGCGAGTATTCCGGCGAGTACTGCGCCGATGCTGCGCCCAATCTTGGGCAAAGAGAGGTTTGCCATGACGTTACTCCTTTTGTGGGAGCATGGCCCGGCTGACACGGATATCCGGGCAGTCTTTCGTCTGAATGCCACGCACTGAGTTGAGCACGTTACGGTTGAGTTGGTGTTTCGTCAAGCCCTGGCAGAAAATTTCTGTTGGAAAACAGTCTTCAACTGCGAGAACTAGAACAGAGAGAGCTGCTTGCGGGAGGCCTTCGTTTTTTTCAATTTGTCATCCATGACGGTGCGACCGCCGATGGATGGCGAGATAGCGTGTTCTTGGGCGATGGCATCATCGAACTTCGCAGTGGGCTGAAAACGTTGTTCGATGGTGCGCGTGAATTTGTCGAGACGCTTTAAGCCGTCGATCTTCTCGGTATCGCCCAATTTTGCGCGGTCCAGCGCATTTCGCAACACAGATAAAGATTCGTCGTACGTCTTCAGCGGCACGGGGAACGGGTGTCCATCTTTGCCGCCATGTGCAAACGAAAAGCGCGCGGGATCGCTAAAGCGGCTTGGCGTGCCATGGACCACCTCAGCAACTAGCGCGAGCGATTGCAAAGTACGCGGTCCGAGAGTTTCCATCAGAAGCAGAGAAGCGAAATCGCGGAATTCGCGTTCGTAGGCGAGAGCAAGCACGGCTCCGAGGCGCTTGAGATCAACATTCTCGGTGCGAACGTCGTGATGCAATGGAAGCGTGAGCTTGCGCGCCTCCGCCAGAGTCTTGTCGGGGTGCTCGTGGGCAATCGCGAGCAGGGCGTTTTGGGCAGGACGTGCTTCGGCGTCAACCAGGTTCATGATCGTCCCCTGCGGTTCTCCGACGATGGCAGTGTGCGGCGCAAGCGTGAAGTCGCGTACCGAAGCGGAGTGCCAGTGATAGCGGCGCGCCAGTCCGGAGGCATCGTTCATGCCTTGCTGCACGACGGTCCAGTCGCCTTCCCGGCTGAGAATGAATCCGTGCAGGTACAGCTGGAAACCGTCGGCGATGGCGTTGTTGTCGACGCGCGCGGTGAGACGGCTGGTACGGACCAGCGAGTCGCCGTCGAGGCTGAGCTTATCGGCTAGCGAGCGAAGCTCGTCGGGCGTGCGACGCGAATGGCGGCCGCGGCCTCCGCAAACGTAAATTCCCAATTCGTCAGCACGCGGATTCAGACCACGTTTCAATGCGCCCAACACCGATGTCGTAATTCCGGACGAGTGCCAGTCCATGCCCATGACGCAGCCGAGTGCCTGAAACCAGAACGGATCGCTGAGGCGAGAGAGCAGTTCGGGGCGGCCGTGATGGTGAAGCACCGTTTCGGAAATTGCCGTGCCCAGCTTGGTCATTCGCTCCGCGAGCCAGGGCGGGACGCGTCCTCCGTGCAAAGGGAGATCGGCGGTTCCGGAGCGCTTCATATTCCTATTGTATGGCAGGGTTTCCCACTCGTGTGGGAGTGGCCTCTACCAGCGGCAGGGTGACATTTGTCATTTGGAGATGGTGATGATCGGCACTAGTGGCCACCGGGACCCGGGAGGCATTATGCCGTCGTTGGCTGATGGAGGGTGCATGACAGCAACAGTGCAGCAAGGGGCGAGAAGACCAGTGAGGCATGCAGATTCGATCATCGCGGGGTTGCTCGGTGTGACCAAGAAATATGGCGCGGTGTGCGCGTTAAACAAAGTCGATTTCGCGGTGCGTCGGGGCGAGATCGTTGCGCTGCTTGGCCCCAACGGCGCAGGCAAGACGACCGCGGTGCGACTGCTGTTGGGCCTGACTGCCCCGACAGAAGGAACGGTCAGCGTGTTCGGCGGTGATCCGCGAAATCCCGAGAATCGCATTCAGACAGGCGCGATGCTGCAAGTCGGGCGGGTTCCGGAAACGCTGAAGGTGCGCGAGCACATCGATATGTTCTCGAGCTATTACCCGAATCCACTGCCACTGGAGGAGGTCCTGGAGGCTGCAGGTTTGAAAGGGCTCGAGTCGAAACCTTTCGGTGATTTATCGGGTGGGCAGCGTCAGCGTGCGCTGTTTGCGCTGGCGATTTGCGGGAATCCCGATCTTCTATTCCTCGATGAGCCCACGGTTGGCCTGGACGTAGAAGCGCGGCGCCTGCTGTGGGATGAGATCCGCAAACTGGTAGCGCGCGGAAAGACCGTGCTGTTGACCACGCATTACCTGCAAGAGGCGGATGCGCTGGCGAATCGGATTGTGGTGATCAATCGCGGAGAGATTGTCGCCCAGGGATCTCCTGCAGACATGAAGGCGCAAACTGCGGGCAGAAAGATTCGCTGCGTCAGCCGAATCCCGCTGGAAGAAGTTCGCGCGATGGCGGGAGTGCTGGACGCGAAGCAGGATCGCGAGGCGATCGAGATTAGCGTCTCGCATGCAGAACCGGTGCTACGGGAACTGCTGGCGCGCGATCTGACGCTGAGCGATCTGGAAGTGGCAAGCGCCGGATTGGAAGAAGCGTTCCTCGCATTGACGCAGAGCAATGGAAATTCAGTCGCGGAGGTGACGAAGTGAGCGCAGCTACCCCGGTTTTGAATGAGCAGGCGATTCGACGTCCACAAACAGACGTTCTCAGAATCTTCGTCAAAGAGGCGAAGTACGAGTTCCTGAAATCGATACGGCTGCCGATCTTTGCGGTGTCGACGATCCTGCTGCCGGTGATGTTCTACGTATTGTTTGGGCTATTGCTCGGGAGCAAGGGGTCGGGTCCTGTCACAACATTTCTCGTCGCCACCTATGGCACGTTCGGAGTAATGGGCGCGGCACTGTTTGGATTCGGAGTGGGCATGACGATAGAGCGTGGACAAGGCTGGCTGGAGTTGAAGCGCGCCAGTCCCATGCCGCCCTACGCGTACTTCGCCGCGAAGGTGACGACGAGCATGATCTTCAGCCTGATCATTTCGGTATTGCTGTTGACGCTCGGAGTCGTCTTTGGCGGGGTGCACCTGCAGGCCATCCAGATGGTGAAGATGGTCGTGATTCTGGTGTGCGGATCAATTCCATTCTGCGCACTGGGATTGGCGATCGGCTACTTTGCGAAGCCGAACTCGGCGCCGGCGATGGTGAACCTGATCTACCTGCCGCTGTCGTTCCTGTCGGGATTGTGGATCCCGGTACAGATGCTGCCGAAGACGCTGCAACATATCGCGACGTTTCTGCCGCCCTATCACCTGAGCCAGTTGGCGTTGGACGTGATCGGCGTCGGCCGCGGCGAATCGCAATGGTGGCACGTTCGTGCGCTAATTGGCGCGACGCTCTTATTCATGGGCCTGGCGCGTATCGGATATCAGCGCGACCAGGGAAAACTGTATGGCTGAAATCGAGCTTCGCTGGAGGTGAGTTATGACTTCGACTTCGTGCACGATTGAGAAACTAGCTTGGGTGATTGCGTTGATTGCGGTTTTCGGGGCGCTGTATGCGGGCGATGTCCGCACAATTGGAGTGATTGTTACAGTCGCGGCCGCGGTCTGGTATGGAGTGATCTGCCCGTTTGCGGACGAGGTCCGCAGACTGAATTGGAAAAGTAAAGGTAGCGTAAACTGACGCCATGCGAGTTCTTCCCAAAAATCATTTCCTGGGATGGACGCCATATGCGTGGCTCGTGTACCTGTTCTTTTTCTACCTGCAGCCGATCTATGGCCACGCCGGGATAAGAGAATGGGTAATCACGATGGCGGCAACCCTGGTATTCGTGGTGCTGTATTTCCGGGGCTACTGGCTTTCCGGATGGTCACTCGTTCTGAATACTGCGGGGATCACGCTAATCGGTGTGTTGCTGACTCCACACAATCCAGGGGCGGTCGCCTTCTTCATCTATGCGTCCGCGTTCATCGCATTTTCGGGGGATACAAGTTTTGCGTTGAAACTCCTGGGAACCTTACTGGCGATTCTCTCTGTCGAGGCGTGGTTCCTCCACTTCTCGCTGGGGACATGGCTTACGGGGGCTGTGTTTGTACTTATTGTCGGCGGGGTAAACATCCACTTCGCGCAGGCGCGGCGGGATGCACGGAAACTGGAGATGGCGCAGGAAGAAGTGGAACATCTCGCCAAAGTTGCGGAGCGGGAACGCATCGCGCGCGATTTGCACGACGTGCTGGGACACACTTTATCGGTGATCGTGTTGAAGTCGGAGTTGGCGTCGAAGCTGATGGAGCGCGATCCGGAGCGTGCAAAGAATGAGATTCGCGACGTAGAAAAAATTTCGCGAGACGCGCTGGCCGATGTCAGGCAAGCAATTCGCGGCTATCGAGCGAAGGGACTCTCCGAAGAGATGGCACGCGCTCGCGCCACTTTGGAAACTGCGGGCGTGAGATTCGATTGCGAGGCGAAGGAGATAGGGCTAAGTCCAGCACAGGAGAGCGTGCTGGCACTGGTGATGCGCGAGGCTGTGACCAATGTAGTGCGTCACGCTAAGGCAAGAACTTGCAAAGTCGAATTGCAGCGCGTAAACGGCGACTGCATGTTGCAAATTGAGGATGACGGGCGCGGCGGGTTCCAGATCGAAGGCCATGGCATTCGAGGGATGCGTGAGCGCATTGAAGCGCTCGGTGGACACGTGGAACGCTCAACCGGGCAAGGGACACGGATCAAAATCACCTTGCCACTGAATGTGGAGGAGTCTCGGGCGTGATGAATCCAGCGGTGAAGGACGCGCGCAAAACAATTCGGGTGCTCATCGCTGAAGACCAGGGCATGGTGTTGGGAGCGCTGGCGGCGCTGTTGGAGATCGAGGGCGACATCGCCGTGGTGGCGAAGGCCAGGAACGGACGCGAGGCATTGGACGCGATTGTTGGAAATCATCCCGACGTGCTGATCACGGATATCGAGATGCCAGAAATGACCGGCCTCGAATTGGCAAGCGAGTTGAAGCGGCGCCATATTCCGATCAAAGTCATCATCCTTACGACGTTTGCACGCTCAGGATATTTGCGCCGCGCACTCGATGCGGGCGCTTCGGGATATTTGCTGAAAGACATGCGCGCTGAGGAACTCGCGGATGCGGTGCGGCGCGTCCATCGCGGATTGCGTGTGATCGATCCGGAACTGGCGGCTGAAGCCTGGAGCGAGATGGATCCGCTGACCGATCGCGAGCGCCAGGTGTTGCGTATGGCAGGAGATGGACTCGCGAGCAACGACATTGCCTCTAACCTGAACTTATCCGAGGGTACGGTGCGGAACTATTTGTCTGAGGCAATTAGCAAGCTTGGCGCGGCGAATCGCGTGGAAGCTGCGAGAATCGCACGGGCGAAAGGGTGGCTGTAGGAAGTTCTCAGTTGCTAGTTGTCAGTTGACAGAAGAGAGCCTGCGATGCGCAGGTGCTGCTTCGCACGGTAGACTCCACTAACAATCCATGATGAAATGCCGAGCGGGGCAGAAATCATGAGCGTCGCGGTACGCTGCCATAATCTTCGGAAAACTTACGACGGGAAAGTAGAAGCTGTTGCCGGGCTCGATCTGGAGATCCAGGCAGGCGAGTGTTTTGGCCTGCTCGGTCCAAACGGAGCGGGCAAGACCACGACCATCGAAATCCTGGAAGGACTGCTCGAACCAACATCGGGCGACGTCGAAATTTTCGGTAAGAAGTGGGACAAGCACGCGCAGGAGCTGCGTGAACTTATCGGAATCTCGCTGCAGGAAACGCGTTTAGGCGAGAAGCTGAGCGTCCGCGAGACGATCAATCTGTTCGCCAGTTTCTACGAAAATCCACGTCGGCCTGAAGAAGTTATAGAAGACATGGCGCTCAGCGAGAAGGCTGACGCATGGGTGGGCAAGTTATCGGGTGGACAAAAGCAGCGGTTGGCAGTGGCGACGGCGCTGGTCGGGAATCCGAAGCTGTTGTTCCTGGATGAGCCGACGACGGGACTTGATCCGCAGAGCCGGCGGCAATTGTGGGACATCATTCGCACCTTCCAACAACGCGGTGGGACGGTGCTGCTAACCACACATTACATGGATGAAGCGGAAAAGCTGTGCGACCGGCTGTCTATCGTCGACCACGGGAAGATCATTGCTTCGGGAACGCCGCACGAGTTGATCGAGCGAACCTGCGGCACGCAAATGATCGAGTTTGCGACCAGCAGTGGTAATGGGAAGATCGCAAAAGATGAATGGCGCAAGTTGCCGGGAGTGGAGGCGGTGCATCAGGATGACAGCCTGACGGTGCTGAATGCGCGTGAGCCACATGCCACGATCCCGGCGTTGTTGGCGGCGGTCGAAGAGCGCGGACTGCAACTCGATCACCTGACCACACGGCAAGCCAGCCTGGAAGATGTGTTCGTGCAATTGACCGGACGGCATCTTCGGGAGGAGTAGCGATGAGCGCACGTGACACTGCAGAACTGGAAGTTAAACGCGAGAGCACGCCCGGTTCGCCCACTCCATCGCGTCGCAATAGCCATTGGGCGGGGTACTTGCATTTATTGGGTGCGCGTCTGAAAGAGTTGCGCCGAGAGCCGGAAGTGATCTTCTGGATTTTCGCGTTTCCCATTTTGCTGGCGCTCGGGTTGGGAATTGCTTTCCGCAACAAGCCCGCAGATGTGAGTCGAGTGGCCGTAGTAGCGGGCGATAGCGCAGCACGCACGGCGGAGATGCTCAAGGCGGGATTTCATACGGAGATCCTGCCGCGCGACGCAGCGCTACAGGGATTTCGTTTGGGCAAATTTGATCTGGTGGTGACGCCTCAGGCGGATGGATCGATGCAGTATGAGTACGATCCGGCGCGTCCCGAGAGTGTGCTGGCGAAGGCGCAGGTGAACGATGCGATCCAGTCGGGCAGCGGACGCAAAGACATGGTGCAGACCTCCTCTCACGTATCCAGTGAGCCGGGTGCGCGCTATATCGACTTCCTGATCCCCGGGCTGCTGGGAATGAACCTGATGGGCTCGGGAATGTGGGGCATCGGCTTCGCTCTGGTTGAGATGCGGCAGCGCAAATTGTTGAAGCGATTTCTGGCGACGCCAATGCGCCGAGCGGATTTTCTGATGGCGATGGGCAGCAGCCGTATGGTCCTGATGATCATCGAGCTCGTGCTGTTGCTGAGCTTCGGCGTGCTGGCGTTCAAGATGCGCGTGCTGGGATCGTGGATTTCGATTTTCCTGATCAGTGCCCTTGGCGCATTGACCTTTGCCGCATTAGGGCTGCTCGCCGCGTCTCGTGCAAACAAGATTGAGACCGCCAACGGCATCATCAACATCATCATGTTGCCGATGTGGATTTTCTCGGGCTGCTTTTTCTCGTACGAACGGTTTCCCGCGATCATTCAACCGGTGATCAGGTTGTTGCCGCTGACCGCACTGAACGATGCTTTGCGATCGACGATTCTCGAAGGCGGATCGCTAGCCGCGCAGGGAAGCCGGTTGTTGGTGCTGTGTGCTTGGGGCGGAATTTCGTTCATCCTCGCGTTGAAGTGGTTCCGGTGGTCATAACAGCTTGCTGGCGTTTCAACGGTTACCTACTCGAGGGCGAACTAATACATTGACATCCAGAGCAGGCTTCGTTAACGTTCACGATCAGCAAAAACATACGATCGTGCCAATGCCGAGGAGCGAACTGAAGGATGGTTTCAGTTCTCGCAAATAACCGATGATCCCTGCTTTGTTGCTGGTTGCGCCTGCACGACTTGTCCACCTGGGCGCGGTGGACGTTGCCATTATCGTTTTCTATTTTGCCCTGGTTCTGGGCATCGGCTTTTACCTGAAGAGACAAGCCAACACCGGCGAAGATTTTTTCATGGCTGGCCGTGAGATGACGGCGTGGATCGCGGGCCTCGCGTTTCTCTCCGCGAATCTGGGCGCGCTCGAGTTGATGGGCTGGGCCGGTGCCTCGTATCAATACGGAATCCTGGCGACGCACTGGTACTGGATCGGCGCGATTCCCGCGATGCTGTTCCTGGCGCTGGTGATGATGCCGTTCTACTACATCAGCAAAACGCACTCAGTGCCGGGATACCTGAAGCTGCGCTTCGGAGAACCGGCGCGCGCGGTGTCGGCAGTTTCCTTCGCCTTCATGACCGTGCTGATGAGCGGTGTGAACATGTACGCGATGGCCAAGGTGCTGCAGATTGTGCTGGGATGGAACATCCATTTCAGCATATGGGTGGCATCGATCACCGTGGCGATCTACGTAGTGCTGGGCGGGCTCCGATCGGCGATCTTCAACGAAGTTTTGCAATTCGTCCTGATCTGGGCGGGGGCGATGCTGGTTCCGATCCTCGGCCTGATAGAAGCCGGCGGATGGACGAACCTGAAGGCGCAGATCGCGCACAACGCCTCGGCCGAATACACGCACCTCTGGTCTACGCTCGGCGACTTCACGCATAACCCGATGGGAATTAACTGGGTCGGCATTGTGTTCGGATTATGCTGCGTGATCTCGATGGGCTACTGGACTACGGACTTCCTGGTGGTGCAGCGCGTTCTTGCGGCGAAGGACCTTCGATCAGCGAAGCTGGCTCCAATTATCGGTGCTGCATTCAAGATGGCGGTGCCGTTTATCGTGATTCTCCCTGGTCTGCTTGGCCTCGCGGTGCTTCGTGATCCGGCGACCGGATCGATGATCAAGCTGGTTCCCGAAAGCGTGGCGACCACGGCAGCAGGAATCGCGCAGGGACTCCACAGCTATAACGACGTGCTTCCGCTGATGCTGGCGCGCTATTGCGGGCCGGGCTTGCTGGGGCTGGGAATGACGGCGCTGATTGCGGGATTCATGTCGGGTATGGCTGGGAACGTTACAGCGTTCTCCACTGTCTGCACGTATGACATCTATCGCGCGGTGATAAGAAAAGATGAGTCCGACCATCACTATCTGAACATGGGACGGTGGAGCACGGTAGTGGGAGTGATCGTGAGCATCGGCACCGCGTACCTGGTGATGCGGTCCGCGAGCATCATGGATTATGTGCAGGCGCTGTTCAGCTTCTTCATTGCGCCGCTGTTCGGCACAGTGCTTCTGGGGATGCTGTGGAAGCGTGCGACCAATGCGGGCGGCTTCTGGGGCCTGCTATCGGGAACGCTCTCATCGATTGGAATGTGGCTCTGGGTATATAGAGACCCGAGCGCGCTGCGTTATATCGCCATGTCGAGTGCCGCAAAGCCGATGGCGGAAAATATGTTCCGCGCGTTATGGTCGGCACTGATCTGCATCGCGGTGACGGTCATCGTGAGTCTGATTACGCAGCCGCGGGCGGAGACGGAATTGAACGGGCTGGTATACGGCGCAACGGTGATCCCGCACGAAGGAGATATGCCGGTGTATCATCGCCCGTGGTTCTGGGCCGCGGTGGTTTCGGTTGTATTCGTGATTTTGAACCTCATCTTCTGGTAGGTGCGAAATGCATGACACTCATATATCGATCTGGTTTTTCATCGGCATTTCGTTGCTTGTGAATGGGGTGCTGATTCTCGG
>Ga0207103_10016_pt1 | contig 48853 bp, 41 predicted proteins | sample Alteio_BWMinHeat_81_FD_153546 | JGI IMG/M metagenome (GOLD analysis project Ga0207103, IMG submission 153546) | Enriched cells from forest soil in Barre Woods Harvard Forest LTER site, Petersham, Massachusetts, United States -... | ecosystem: Environmental > Terrestrial > Soil > Temperate forest >...
ATAAACGATCACGCAACAAAATTTGATGTCAACTACCTGCAATATGTAGGTGGCATCTACTCCTCAGAGTGGTTTTGGGCCAAACTGCTGCATATTTTAAGGGTTGATGAAAAAATAAGACATGCCTGCTATTCGTGGGTTGAGCATTGCGACTGGATACCTTTCCTGCTCGCCGGCGGCAAGCATATAAAAGACATGAAGCGTGGGCGGTGTTCGGCCGGCCATAAGGCGCTTTGGGCTGCTGAGTATGGCGGGTTACCACCAGATGAGTTTTTCTCCTCCCTTGATCCGCTTTTAAAGGGCTTTACTATACGGCTATTTAAAGACACTTATACTTCCGACGGCCCCGCCGGCAATTTGAGTCCTGAATGGGCTGAACGATTAGGTTTAAGCCAGGAGGTCGTCATAGGCGTCGGCGCGTTTGATGCCCACATGGGAGCGGTCGGCGGTCAGATAGAACCCTACCACTTAAGCAAAGTGATGGGCACATCAACCTGTGATATGCTGGTTGCGCCGATGGCCGATATGCAGGGCAAATTGATCAAAGGCATTTGCGGGCAGGTAGATGGCTCGGTGATCCCCGGCATGCTGGGGCTGGAGGCTGGGCAATCTGCTTTTGGCGATACCTATGCCTGGTTTAAAAACCTGCTGTCATGGCCGGTGAATGAGCTGCTTGGTCAATCAGCATTAGTAGATACCAAAACTGCAGAGGCTTTGAAAAGTGAAATGGCGGCGAAGATAATTCCGGAACTTAGCAGGCAGGCGGCTTTGTTACCGCTGGATGAAAACGCCGAGCTTTCTGTCGACTGGTTAAACGGTCGCCGCACGCCCGATGCCAACCAGGAGCTGAAAGGCGCCATATCGGGCCTGAGTTTAGGCAGCGATGCGCCGAGGGTATTCAGGGCGCTGGCCGAGAGCACCTGTTTTGGGGCGAAAAGTATAGTCGACCGTTTTAACAACGAGGGAGTGCCTGTAAAAGGGCTGATCGGGATTGGAGGCGTGGCCAAAAAATCGCCCTATATTATGCAAATGATGGCTGATATTTTGCAGATGCCCATCCGCATACACCAATTTGAACATACCTGCGCACTTGGGGCGGCCATGTTTGCCGCTACGGCGGCAGGCATTTACCCAAAAGTTGAAGATGCAATGGCAGCCATGGGCGGTGGTTTCGACCGGGAGTATCAACCCAACAGGCAAAATGCCGGATTGTATGAAAAACGTTATAAAAAATACGTTGAGTTAGGGAGATTTGCAGAATCAACAACACACCGGCCATAACCATGAGCAAATACGAACACATCCAAAAACTTGCATACAAGGCTAATATGGAGCTTCCACAGCTCAACCTGGTGATATTCACGTTCGGCAATGTCAGCGCGGCGGACCGGGAACTTGGGGTGTTTGCCATAAAACCCAGCGGGGTGCCTTATAGCGAATTATCACCCGAAATGATGGTTATCGTTGATTTTGACGGCAAAGTGGTTAAAGGCAAATTGCGCCCGTCTTCCGATACCAAAACCCACGCGGTGTTGTATAAGGAATGGCCCGAAATTGGCGGAATCTGTCATACGCACTCCACTTATGCCACAGCCTGGGCACAATCGCAGCGATGCATCCCGATCTACGGCACCACCCATGCCGATCACAAAACCGTTGACATCCCCTGCGCCCCGCCCATGCATGATGATAAAATCCAGGGCGATTACGAGTACCAAACCGGCTACCAGATCGTCGATCACCTGAAAGAACAGGGCTTAAGCTACCAGGAAGTTGAAATGATACTTGTGGGCAACCATGCACCATTCACCTGGGGCAAAACGGCTGAAAAGGCGGTTTATAACAGCGCCGTACTCGAATCCATTGCACAAATGGCCTGGTTAACGGAGCAGATCAACCCCAAAGCCGCAAGGCTGAAAGAGTCGCTAATCAAAAAGCATTACGATAGAAAACATGGGCCGGATTCGTATTACGGTCAGTAGTTCACTGGTTCATTAGTTCAATAGTTCATTGGAAATAACGGTTTAATAAACAGTCTCATAGCTCACATCTAATATCCCACATCTAAACAATGATAAATCTAAAGCAGTTCGAAGTTTGGTTCGTTACCGGGAGCCAGCATTTATACGGGGAAGAAACATTACTGAAGGTGGCCGAACATTCTGAACAGATTGCACGGTCTTTTAACGATCATGCACAAATACCGGTACGGGTAGTTTTTAAGCCTACCGTAAAATCAACAGAAGAAATATATAATGTTTGCCAGGAGGCTAATACCACCCGGAACTGCATCGGCATCATCGCCTGGATGCACACCTTCTCCCCTGCCAAGATGTGGATCGGCGGGCTGAAGATATTGCAAAAGCCTTTGATGCACCTGCACACCCAGTTTAACCGCGATATCCCCTGGGACAGCATCGATATGGATTTTATGAACCTGAACCAAAGCGCCCACGGCGACCGCGAGTTCGGCTTTATCATGTCGCGTATGCGGTTGAACCGGAAGGTTATTGTGGGGCATTGGGAAGATGGTGCGGTTTTAGGTCAGATCGGTGCATGGTGTCGGGTCGCTGCGGGCTGGCACGACTGGCAGGGCGCCCGCTTTGTGCGTTTTGGCGATAACATGCGCTTTGTGGCCGTTACCGATGGCGATAAGGTGGAGGCCGAGCTCAAATTCGGCTACTCTGTAAACACCCATGGTGTGGGCGACCTTGTAAAAGTGATCAACGAGATCAGTGATGCGGAAACCGATAAACTAATCGGCGAATATGAAGATAAATATGCAGTGGTTGATTCCCTCCGCAAAGGCGGGGCGCATTACAGTTCCATGCAGGCTGCCGCGAGGATCGAACTCGGCCTCGCTGCCTTTCTGAAAGATGGCAACTACAAAGGTTTTACGGATACTTTTGAGGACCTGCATGGCTTGGTACAGTTACCGGGTATCGCTGCCCAGCGCCTGATGGGTCAAGGCTATGGCTTTGCGGCCGAAGGCGATTGGAAAACAGCCGCCTTAGTGCGTGCCATGAAAGTGATGGGCAGCGGCCTTAGTGGCGGCAACTCTTTTATGGAGGACTACACTTATCACTTCGACCCTAAAAACCAATTGGTATTAGGCTCACACATGCTGGAGATCTGTGAATCCATCGCCGCCCGCAAACCCAAATGCGAGATCCACCCGCTCGGCATCGGCGGCAAGGCCGACCCGGTACGCCTGGTGTTTAACGTGGCCGGCGGGCCTGCGCTGAATGCTTCTGTAGTAGACATGGGCAACCGCTTTCGCCTGCTGGTTAATGAGGTAGAGGGTATAGCGCCCGAGCATGATCTGCCCAAACTGCCCGTTGCCCGCGTGCTTTGGAAGCCTTACCCTGATATGCAAACCGGCTGTGCCGCCTGGATACTGGCCGGTGGCGCGCACCATACCTGCTACAGTCAGAACATCAGTTCGGAGCAGTTGGCCGACTTGGCCGAAATGGCAGGCATCGAGTTTGTATTGATCGGCAAAGACACCAAACTGCACCAGTTGAAGAAGGAATTGCAATGGAGCGAGGTTTATTACAAATAGCTGATAATCAACACAAAGGAATAGTTCGCTGTTTCACGGAACAGTGTGTGGGATGAAACAGGTGCAACACCTGAAACAGTGCCCGTTGAGGCTGTGGCAGTTAGCCAAAATATTGAAACAACTTTGCAACAACTTGCAACACTGACAAAATTTTGTCAGTGTTTTGGCTCAAACCAATGCCTTTATAAACGGATCATTAAAATCCGGCGCAAAATGGATAACGTTTTGCAATTGGCTAAACTCTTCGGGTTTATGTGTCGTGGTAATGATCACCGCCTGCATACCCGCATTAGCGGCGGTTTCGGCGCCTTTCGGAACATCTTCAAATACCAGGCAATCCGTGGGCGGCACGCTCATCAATTCAGCTGCTTTTAAAAATGTTTCAGGGTTCGGCTTGCTGAAGGTGACGTCGTCAGCGCTAACTATCGCTTTAAAATAATGCCTGATGTACAGGTTATCCAGCACAAAATCGATATTAATGGGTATGGCCGCGGTGCCGATCGCCATTGGAATTCCTTTCTGATAAGCCAGTTCCAAAAATTCGTGCAATCCCGGCAGCAGCTCAAGGTAAGGCAAAAACTCCCGCTGGTATTTCTTTTCCTTTTCGATGGATATACGGTCCATTTCATCCGCAGTAAATCTATTTGCGCCAAACATGCGCACCAGCACTTCCTGGTTCTTGCCGTACATTTGCGGTTTTACTTCGTCAATTGTAAAATTACCGCCCAGTTCATCGTTCAGCAGGCTGTGCCAGGCTTTGGTATGATAGGGCATATCGTTCACCATGGTGCCGTTAAGGTCGAAAATAAAGGCCTTCATCCCATTTTTTTGTTACTCCGGCGCAATAATAAACAATCCCGTCATGGTGCAAAAACCGGTGTTGATAAAAAATTTCATTTTTTTAAATCTATGCTGTAACGCCTGACGTAATTCACTCGTAATGGGTTTGATAGATAATAATAGTTTGCGGCCCCGCACTACCATGAAAGACATTGAAGACGTGGCTAAAAAATTAAGGACACCGTGATGGATTGATAAGTGCGATTAATTTCTTTTTAGCGAAAGCCCAGTAAGCCGAGCGTGCTTTGGGCTTTTTTTGTTTTGGGGAAGTCCGGAAGTCAGAAAGATAGAAGGAAGAAAAGCACCAAAGGCGAATAGCCCTGGTCTCAATACTGCATTACCATGCGACAGTCATCTTCCGGACTTTCGGACTTTCGGACTTTCGGACTAAATTCCCCCTCAAAACAGTTTTTAAAATCGACCCTGGATTTTAAATATTCGCGTTTTAATTGCTAACTTCGGGTATGACAACGCTGATCATTAAATCAAATTCGAGTAAGAAAACCAATTTAATAATAGAATTGGCAAAAGAGTTAGGATTATCGGTAAGTTCCGGAGGATTTGAAGAGTTAAATGCCGAAGCCATGGCTACCGGCATCGGGAGAAAGGCAACTGATGAAGAGTTGATCGATTACCTTTCAAAAGACAGCGGAGCGCCCATAGATATCGAAGTCGCATTTTCAAAATATTCTACCGGAAAATAAGTTGACTGCAAGAATTACGCCCAGAGCTTTAAACGTAATCGGCAGCATAGCGGACTTTGTCGAATCAAAAAACACAAAAGGAAGTGGAGACCGGTTTGCCTTGAAATTCAAATCTGCAATAAAAAAACTGGCCAGGCCGAACGTTAAATACACCTTATGTAACCATCCCATTTTAGCAAGATTTGGTTATTCATGCAGTCACTTTAATGACTGGGTTATTGCCTTTAAGATCGAAAATAACGAACTGGTCGTACATGAAATAATTCACGGCTCCCTGCTTTTTTAGAGGGCCCAAAAATCGGCCTTAATCCCTATTTCTAGCGCGTGGCCTGCCGACTCCGAATCAGGCATCTGATGTGTTAGCCAAAAGCGTGAAGGCGACTCGTGCTCCGCTGATAGGTTTACCGTTATAACAGTTTTTGAATAGTGGCTTTAAGAAACTTATCTTTAAAATTATTTATACAGCAACACAAAGAGTCATTGCGGCTTGAAGGGAATGATCGACATAATTTGGGTTGAACCGATAGTTTGGATAATTGGCATAGTTCGCTACCTGTAAGCGGGGCACGAGTGCACAGCCGCACAGCCTCGCGCGACACACTCGCGCCTGATTTGTGACATAACGGAATTGGTTGACCCATCGCCAGGATTAAGCGAAGATATGAAGCCTCCGATCCCCGAAAATCCAGGCGACATTGTTGACGATTTATTAGACTTACTGCCATAAAAAGACTTATGAATAAATTTGATGTAGAAAAAAACACAATACATTTTCGCGATGGACAAATTATTGAATTTGAGTACCCAATTGACGAAAAAGAAATAATAACGATAGATTTCGTCATCATAATACGTTTAGTCCCGCCCCCGAAGTCGTATTATAATAACAATGTTTTCGCGCTTACGGAAAAAGGTGATTTATTATGGCAAATTAATATCGAAGAGCAGTATATAAAGAATAATGACTGTCCATTCGTTGGAATAAGTATAAATGAGAAAGGACAGCTCGTTCTATTTAACTGGTGCGATTTAGCCTTTATAGTCGATCCGATTACAGGACGTGTCTTAAGTCGGTTTGTTACACATTAGTAAGCAGCCCCCCCGATGTCCGTAGTGTTCCACGGACCGCTGTTCGAATGTTTTTAACTTCGAACTGCTATGTTTGCAGTTTATAACTGCATTACGAAATGTAAAAAAATAGACGAAGCCTGGCCGCGCCGGGCTTTATTATCAAATGGAAAAATGCTAAGGATTTTATGGCGTTCGCATTAACGATTGAAGCGGATACCGGCCTGTGGCTAAGGCTTTGCGCAGTATGAGCGTAAAGCGTGACCGCCGCTTCTGCCAGCGGCGGGAATGCCCAAATTTAAGTCGAAAGTCTTAAGTTTAAAGTCAAAAGTCAGCGTGTATAGCGATCAATACGTTTACTTTCCAACTCCCCTGCTTGACATACCGAATATTATCCCTACCTTAGCGCCCTTAATAAATAAAAATAACAATGCAACAAGGAACAGTTAAATTTTTTAACGCAACAAAAGGTTTTGGTTTTATTACACCTAATGCAGGTGGCCAGGATGTATTTGTGCACTCAACAGGCCTGATCGATGAGATCCGCGAAAACGACAAAGTAGAATTTGAAGTTGAAAACGGCAGAAAAGGCGTTAACGCGGTAAATGTAAAAGTTATTTAAGTATAAATTTTAATCATTAAACGTTACCAGCGCCTGCTCCAAAAGAGCGGGCGCTTTTTTTTGATCATCATTAGTCTAAAATAAAGTAAAAAATGCAATTTAATTTTAACCACAAAGAGCGCTGAGAATGCGCTGAGAACGCAGAGAAAATAAATCAACAAACCATTAAGACTTTGCAGCCTCCGTGTCTTCTTTGTTTCTCTGTGTTAAAAACTTTTAAAGGGTACTTACCGGCCGGTCCGAACCTGCACAATTCAAATCCGAACACTCCGACGTTCGCTTTCGTTACAATAGCCTACCTATTTAAAGCCATATTTGCCTATTTATCAGAAAGTTGATAAATTGGAATAGCGATTGAAGTAATAAAACTATTGAATACATATACGTTCCACATCACCTTTTATGACCTGGCCTTCCTGGGGACCATATTTATCGGTTTCTTTTTGGCTGTGCAGTTGGCATTGGCCAAAAAGATCAACCGGGCGGCAAATCGCTTTCTTAGCCTGGCCCTGGTTACGATGGTATTGTGGCTGCTTAGTGTATTGGGTAAGGACATTGGCCTTGGAGCCTATTTTCCGCATTGGACCCGGCTGCCGATGCAGTTTTCGCTGGCAATTGGGCCACTGATTTTCTTTTACGTGCTTAAAATAACCCGGCCGGAATATAAATTCGGCTGGAAGGACATGGTGCATTTTAGCCCGGTATTACTGGAATTAAGCGTCCGGTTATTATCGACGGAAAGTCCGCTGAACCAGGTATTGCAATTGCTGGCATTTGTTTCGGTCATCATTTACCTTTACCTGGCTCACCGGCTGATAGAACGCTTTTACCGGCGATTAAAATTTAATTGGGGCGACCGGTACCGGCACGAACTGCGCTGGCTGCATCGCTTGCTGGTTAGTTTCGGCCTGTTATGGCTATTGTGGATACCTTTTACGGTAGTTGATTATTTTTATTTTCACAATCAGTCAGGCAGCAATGCTTATTATCCTTTATACCTGCTCTTAGCGGTAACGGCCATTTGGATGGCGGCAGTAGCTTTTTTAAGGCCGGAGGCTGGCGTGTTGGTCGCCCCCGCTCCATCTTTAAAACCACCGCTTCCTGCGGAAATGAAGCAAATGGGTGCGTGGCTAAAAAAAGCCGTGCAAACCGGCCGGTATTTCCAGGACCCGGAACTTAGCTTGACCCTACTTGCTGAAAAACTTGAGCTGACTACCCATGAATTATCACGGATAATCAATACAGTACTCAAAAAAAGCTTTAACGATTTTATCAATGAATACCGTGTGGCGGATGTAGTGCAAAAAATGCAGGACCCCGCTTACGACCATATCACCCTGCTGGGTATCGCGTATGAGTCCGGTTTCAATTCACAAAGTACCTTTAACCGCATTTTTAAACAAATGGCCGGGAAAAGCCCGCTGGAATATAAAAATGAACTGAAAAAAGAACAGCCATCTTATAACTTGGGCAGTCGCCCCCGGTTTGCGCCGTTTATTTTGCATCGTGAAACCACTCCAACGTGGTCTCATGGCAAATTAAACCGCAATTATATGTTTAGAAATTATTTCAAGATCGCCTGGCGCAGTATTGCCAGGAACAAGGTACATACCGCCATCAATGTGCTCGGCTTGTCGCTTGGCGTTTGCGCCTGTTTAATTATTTACCTGGTAACCAGCTTTGAACTCAGCTATGATACTTTTCATCCTGATAAAGATCGCATATACAGGATCGTAACATCGATGCAGGATGCACAGGGAAACAATGGTGACGGGGCTTCTGGTATAGTTCCGCTGCCCATGGTCCTGCGAAGCGAGCTGAGCGGTTTTGAAACGGTGGCCGGATTTTACACTTATTTCCCAAAAGTTACTGTACCCGGAGCCAATAACGCCGCCAAAAAATTTCTTGCACCCCGGGAGGGTGAAGTCCCCTCGACCGTTATCGTAGCGGAACCCCAATATTTCAGGATATTCCAATACAGGTGGCTGCAGGGTAACCCGTCGACCGCGTTAAACGACCCGTTTAAAGTAGTGCTTTCTGAGCAGGAAGCGCACAAATATTTTGGCGCCTTGCCCCTGGAAAATGTGATGGGTAAAGAGGTTATTTACAACGACTCTTTACGGCTCACGGTATCAGGCATCGTTGCAGACTGGGACAAGCACACCGACTTTGGTTTTAAGGATTTTATTTCGTTTGCCACCGTTCAGCCTAGTTTTCTGAAAAAAGACATCGATCTGCAAACCTGGACCATGTGGGACTCTGACTCACAGGGGTATGTAAAATTAGCAAACGGGGTCACTCCTGCCCAAATTGAAAGGCAGTTGGCACAATTTGTTAAAGCGCATATCCACCTGAGGGACGGGTCGAAAGTCCGGTTAATGCTGCAACCTTTATCTGATATCCACTTCAACGCTCATTACCAGGACTCCTACTCGCGGCAGGCGCATTTACCCACACTTTACGGCCTGATGGCTATCGCAGTTTTTATATTGCTGATAGCTGCCATTAACTTTATCAATCTTTCCACGGCACAGTCGCTGCGCCGGGCAAAAGAGGTTGGTGTGCGCAAAGTGATAGGCAGTACTAAAGCCAATTTAACCATCCAGTTTTTAATTGAAACGTTTATGGTAACAGGTATTGCTTTAATCATTGCCGTAGCTGCTGTTAATCCAATAATTTCGGCATTCCATTCATTTTTGCCACTGGGCGTAGCCTTAAATTTGTTCAGCCTGCCCGTGCTGATATTTTTGGTGGCGATATTTATCGTTACCTCCCTGCTTGCCGGTTTTTATCCTGCCCGGGTCTTATCATCGTATTTACCGGCATTAAGTTTAAAGGGACAAGGTTCCGCCCAATTAAATCGCCGGGGCTACCTGCGCAAAACGCTCATCGTGTTCCAGTTTACCGTGTCCCTGGTGTTTATTATCGGCACACTAATAGTTGCCAACCAGATCCATTTTGTTTTGAATAAAGACATGGGGTTTAATAAAGACGCTATCATTACCGTGCACACCGACTGGAATAATACTCCAGATCAGCTCAATGTATTTTGCAATAAGGTGCGTGAATTGCCAAATGTGAAAATAGTGAGCAGGCACCAGCAAACCCCGGCAGCACAACGGCATGGCGGAACCATTATGGAATACAAAGGCGCCGGCGGAGCTAAAATAGACGCATCATTTGATTTTTGTGACGAAAATTATGTGCCCCTGTTTGGTTTGAAGATTGTAGCGGGGCGTAACCTGGCCCATTCGGATACCTTAAAAGAATACCTGGTGAATGAAACCTGCGCTAAAGCGCTTGGGTTTAGAAATCCGGCCGACGCCGTTGGCAAGTTTGTTGAAGTGGGCATGCCGGATTCAAAAAGGCAGATAGTTGGTGTTTTAAAGGATTTTAATTCAAAATCATTGCACGAAGATATAAGCCCGTTTTTTATTTGTTCGATAAAAGACAGGGCAAGGGCCGTTAGTATAAAATTAGCCGCAGGCAAAGGAATAAGCAATTTTAAAGCAACCATAGCACAGCTAGAAAACGCGTGGAAGCAAGTGTATCCCAATGACAAATTTGAATATGCCTTTTTTGACCAAACCGTCGCCAGTTTTTATGATAAAGAACAGAAAACCGCGCAATTGATGAACACAGCTATGCTGATCGCCATATTTATCTCCTGCATGGGATTATTCGGCCTCGCAATGTTTACCGCACAACAGCGCATGAAAGAGCTAGGCATACGCAAAGTTTTGGGCGCCAGCGTTGCGGGCATAGCATCCATGTTAAGCAAAGATTTTTTAGTACTCATCCTCATTTCCTTAGTTATCGCCTCGCCTATAGCATATTACTTTATGCACGTATGGCTGCAGGATTTTGCTTATCGTATTAACATCAGCCCCTGGACATTCTTATTATCAGGATTCGCCGCCATACTCATCGCCCTGGCAACGGTAAGTTTCCAGGCGATAAAAGCAGCGATGGCTAACCCGGTGAACAGTTTGAGGAGCGAGTAGTTCATGGTTAATAGTTCATAGCAAAAAATAGGCTCCTTTACCATGAACCATGAACTATCAACTATGAACCATGATTTGCCAGTCAAAACCAGACGGTTGAATGTTCGTTTTTATTACAATTGTTTGTGGCGAATAAATCACAGTACACTATCTTTCAGTACATTAGTTATTTGGAACAACGATTGACCCGATAACTTGCGTGAGCCCACATACCTTCCATATCAACCTCTGCGACCTGGCTTTCCCTGGCGTGATATTTACCGGGCTGAATTTTGCCTTATTGTTAGCATTCACCAAAAGGATCAACCGGTCCGCAAACAGGTTCCTCGCCCTGGCTGTGGTTGTGATGGTTTTGTGGATGGTCCGTATTTCAGCTATTGATATCCGGCTTCCGCTGCAATTTTCATTGGCGGTGGGGCCATGCATCTTTTTTTATGTACTAAAATTAACGCGGCCTCAATATAAATTCAGTCTTAAGGACTTGCTGCATTTCATTCCGGCGCTATTGGAACAAGCCATCCTGCTGAACCCGGTATTGCCGTTTCTGGCGTTTATTTCTGTCATTACCTACTTGTATTGTTCTCACAGGCTGATCGAACGGTATTACCGGCGGCAAAAATTTAACGGGGGTGATCGTTACCGGGCTGAATTACGATGGCTGCATAAATTACTGGCAGGCTTTGGCCTGCTATGGTTGCTGTGGACACCTTATACCGCCATCGCTTATTTTTATTACCAACATCAATTAAGCATTCAGATTTATTATCCTTTTTATCTCGCGGTAACAGTGATGCTGATCTGCATGTCCGCTATAGCCTATTTAAGGCCGGAAGTCAGCATACCCATAAATCCGCCTGCTTTTTTAAAACCATCGCCCCCGGACGAACTGAGGCAAAAAGGCAAGTGGCTGCGCAGAGCGATGGAAGCCGGCCAATTTTACCGGGACGTGGAGCTAAGCCTAAGCTCATTGGCTGAAGCGCTGGGCATCCATCCCCATGAATTGTCCCGCATTATTAATGTGGCGCTCAAAAAAAACTTCAATGACTTCATTAATGAATACCGTATCCGGGAGATCATCCAAAAAATGCAGGACCCGGCGTATGACCGCCTAACACTGCTAGGCATCGCTTTCGATTCCGGCTTCAGCTCAAAAACTACTTTTAACCGCACTTTCCGGCAGATGACCGACAAAAGCGCTGCCGAATATAAAAACGATCTGAAAAAAGAAAGCCCAACTTATCATTTGGGCCCCCATTCCCGCGCTAACGCGACAATTTTGCGTCACGAATCCACGGCCAATTGGTCTTATGAGAAATTAACACGCAATTTTATGTTTAGAAATTATTTAAAGATCGCCTGGCGCAATACGCTGCGCAACAAAGTTTACAGCATGCTCAACATCACCGGCCTGGCGGCCGGTATGGCCGTGGCGCTCCTGATCGGTTTATGGGTGGTTAACCAATATTCGTATGATCGGTTTCTGCCCGGCTATAAGCAATTATACCAGGTTGAGATGAACCTGACCTCGCGGCAAAACGGCACAACCACCCAAACTTCCATAGCGCTGCCACTGACTGATGTTTTAAAGAAAGAGATCCCCGGCATCCGGTACGTTGCTGAATCTGACAATATTGGCCGCATGAACCACGGCCTGTTAGTAGCCGATAAAAAGCTATACCTGGGCGGAGGAGCAGTCGGTGCGGATTTCTTTAAGATATTTCAATATCCGTTTATTAAAGGCGATGCCAATTCAGCCCTAAGGGATATTTATTCGATAGTCCTGACCGAAACGACAGCCAAAGCATTGTTTGGCGACGCTGACCCGATGGGGAAAAGTGTGCGGTTTGATAATTCGCAGAACATGACGGTAACAGGCGTTATCCGTGATATCCCTGCAAATGCTACGCTGCAATTTAAGTACCTTGTGCCCTTTGCGTACCCGGAGGCTACCCAGGGCTGGATCAAAGATGGACGTACCAAATGGACTTACAATTCATTCTCTGGTTACGTGGCCCTGGCGCCGGGCGTTACTTACGGACAGATCGCCCCTAAGATCAGGGATATCGTTAATAAAAGAAGCCCGGAGATGCGGTCGTTAAAGCCCGAGGTGATCATGCATCCGCTAAAGGACTGGCATTTATATAACGATTTTAAAAATGGCAAAGCTGTTGGCGGTTTTGTAGAATATGTGCGTTTGTTCAGCATTATCGGTATCCTGGTGCTGGCTATCGCCTGCATCAATTTCATGAACCTTTCGACAGCAAGGTCCGAGAAGCGGGCAAGAGAAGTTGGGGTACGCAAGGCCATCGGTTCGGCGCGTATCGATTTAATTTACCAGTTTCTGCTGGAGTCTGTCCTGATCACTTTAATATCGTTCCTGCTGGGTTTACTGCTGGTGCTGCTGGCCTTGCCGGCATTCAATACGCTGACGGCGTCCGATGTGCATATCCCTTTTGGCAATATCGGTTTTTGGGCTATCATGATCGTGTTTGTGCTGTTTACCGGTTTGATAGCGGGTAGCCGGCCGGCGTTTTACCTATCCTCGTTCAACCCGGTTAAAGTATTAAAGGGCACCATCCAAATGGGCCGATGGGCATCCGTGCCAAGGAAGGTGCTGGTGGTATTGCAATTTACCTGTTCCATTGCGCTGATCATCAGTACTGTAATTGTTTACCAGCAGATACAGTATGTGAAGAACCGGCCGACAGGTTACAGCGCCGACAGGCTAATGATGACCGACATGAACAGCGACCTTTCCCAACAATATGAGGCGCTGAAAAATGACCTGCTATCTTCGGGACTGGTGGAGAGCGTGGCCTCATCCACTTCGCCGGCGACACAGGTGTACAGTCATTTTTCGCTGGATAATTGGCCGGGCAAAAATGCGGGCGACGAAAGTGTGAACATCGGCGCGATATGGGTGTCTGAAGACTATTTTAAGACTTTGGGGATGACTTTTGCTGAAGGGCACAATTTCACGGGTGACTGGAAAAGTGATACACTGAATGTGATCGTGAATGAAGCTATGGTTAGACGTATCGGTTTGAAAGACCCTGTTAATCAGCTAATAACTATCAATTTTAACAAAAAACCTGTGAGGATCATCGGCGTGGTGAATGACGCGCTGATGGACTCGCCGTATAAACCCGTAGAACCTGCCGTTTTTGGACATAATCCCTATGGGTTTGTGGTGACATACCGGCTGGTGAAAAACGCGGGTACGCACACCGCGATAGATAAAATAGGCAGGATATTTGGAAAATATAATCCTGCTTACCCCTACGAATACAAGTTTGTGAACGAAGAATATGAGCACAAGTTTAACCTGGAAGTGCTGGTAGGCAAACTGGCGGGCGTATTCGCCGGGCTGGCCATATTTATATCCTGCCTGGGGCTGTTTGGGCTGGCCGCTTACGTTGCCGAACAACGCACTAAAGAGATAGGTATACGTAAAGTGCTGGGCGCCTCCATTGCACAGGTTTGGCTAATGCTATCCCGCGATTTTATCGTGCTCGTGGTCATCAGCTGCGTGATTGCCTCGCCGGTGGCCTTCTATTACCTTCACAATTGGCTCCAAAAGTACACTTACCGGGTTAGCATCGGCGTAGGGGTGTTCATCGCTTCGGGGATAGCGGCTATAGTTATTACCCTGGTCACCATTAGTTTCCAGGCGATAAAAGCGGCGCTGGCAAATCCTGTCAAAAGTCTGAGAAGTGAATAACGAATTTCATTAGTCATTAGTCATTGGTTGCCAGGTTAGCCGCCTTGCACTAATGACTAATGACCACTTAGACGTGCGATCCGGGATTGAGTTGAAGCACGATGTGATGCGTTCCGGGGTGAGATACGGAACGCATTTTTGTATACACAACCAGTTAATTAATAAAACCGAACAGTTGAAACGTTCGTTTTTGTTACAATTCCCGGTATTCCTAAAAGAATAATCGTCTATATGTCAATATTTTATTAGTTTGGAACAAGGATTGACTTATTTAATTCATTGAATCAATATACCTTCCATATTGGCTTATACGACCTGGCTTTCCTGGGAACGATATTTATCGGGCTGAATTTTACCCTGCTATTGTGGTTCGCCAAAAGCGCTAACGGTACCGCCAACCGCTTTCTTGGCTTAGCCCTGGCCACCATCGTTTTGCGGATGGTGTGGATAGTAGGCATTGACGTCCGGCTGGCCGCCTATTTTCCGCACTGGAGCTGGCTGCCGCTGCAGTTTTCCGTGGCGCTTGGCCCGCTCATCTATTTTTATGTGCTCAAAATCACCCGGCCGGCATATAAATTCCGTTGGGGGGATCTGCTGCATTTCAGCCCCGTCCTACTGGAAATGGGCGTTTTGGTATTGGCGATTAAAGAGGGTATGTATACCGCGGCGGCTACTTATGATACGCTTATATTCCGGCAACTCAACCCGGTATTGCAATTGCTGGCCGTAATTTCGGTCATCACTTACGTGCATTTATCCCGCAGGCTGATACGCAACTTTCATTGGCGGCTGAACGCGACTTCGACCGATCGTCCTCAATATCAATTGCGCTGGCTGCGCCGCTTGCTTAAGCGTTTCGCCTCACTTTGGTTATTATGGATACCTATTATCGCCGTGGATTATTTTTATTACCATAACCAATTGGGTATACATGTTTATTATCCCTTATACCTGCTTTTAGCGGTTATGATGATCTGGATAGCAGCCGCGGCCTTTTTGAGCCAGGATGTTAGCGTGCCGGTACCATCGGTTTCAAAATTATCGCCCGCGGCCGAGCTGAGACAAAAAGGCCGGTGGCTGCGCAAAGCCATGGAATCGGGCCTGTTTTACCAGGATGCGGAACTTAGTTTACGCTCCCTGGCGGAAACGCTAAACCTGCATCCCAATGAATTATCCCGGATCATTAATACGGCATTTGGGAAAAGCTTTAATGACTTTATTAATGAATACCGTATCCGTGAAGTGATCCGGAAAATGCAGAACCCGGTTTATGACCGGATAACGCTGATCGGGATCGCTATGGATGCCGGCTTCAATTCCAAATCCACCTTTAACCGCGTTTTCAGGGAAATGACCGGCAAAAGCCCCGCTGAATATAAGAGCAGGCTGGAAAAAGAGCGCCCATCTTACACTTTGAGACCTTATTCTCCTTCTGCTGCGGTAATTTCGTTCCGGGAAGCCACTCCCAAGTGGTCTTCTGACAAATTAAATCGCAACTATATGTTTAAAAATTATTTAAAAATCGCATGGAGAAACCTTGTTAAAAACAAGTCGCAGTCCTTTATTAATATCACCGGCTTATCAGTTGGCATGGCGGTGGCCATGCTTATCGGCTTGTGGATATACGACGAGATGTCGTTTAATAAGTATCATCAGAATTATGATCGTATCGGCCAGGTGATGATACATAATGGGGACGGTACCTATAAAGCATTGCCAATTCCCTTAAGTCAGGAATTGCGCACCGCATTTGGGCATGATTTTAAGTATGTGGTACTTTCGACTGGTGAAGAATCGCATATTATATCAGCCGGCGATAAGGGCTTTATGCAAACGGGCAGCTATATGCAGCCCGATGCGCCGGCAATGCTCACGCTCAAAATGATTAGCGGCAGCCGCAATGGCCTGCAAAACCCTAACGCTATTTTATTGAACCAATCGTTGGCAGCCACTTTATTCGGGAATGCCAACCCCATTTATAAGGTGCTAAAGTTGGATAACAAGGTAAATGTTACAGTAACGGGTGTTTATGAGGATTTACCCGCTAATTCTGAATTTAAGGACGCCGCCTTTATTGCACCCTGGGACCTGTATGTTGCTTCCGCCGCCCCGTATGTTAGGCAGGCGGTGAACGATTGGAAGAATAATTCTTTCAATATATACGTGCAACTTAACCCTAAGCAAGATTTTAATAAGCTATCTGCAAAAATAAAGAATCTGAAGCTTGAGCATACGAGTAAGAAGAAGGCCGCTCTTTACCATCCTCAGCTTTTTATTCAGCCAATGAGCAAATGGCATTTGTTTTCAAAATTTGAAAACAGGGTGATGGTCACCAGTGAAGAATTAAAGTTTGTTTGGTTTTATGGCATAATCGGCGCCTTTGTTTTGTTGTTGGCTTGTATCAATTTTATGAATTTGAGCACCGCTCGATCCGAAAAAAGGGCAAAAGAGGTGGGTGTGCGGAAAACGATGGGCTCGGCGCGAAGCCAGTTGATCGCCCAGTTTTTTTGCGAGTCGATTTTAATGGCTGCGTTTGCTTATGTACTATCAATCGGGCTAATTGCACTTGCGTTACCCTGGTTTAATGGGGTGGCCGGTAAAACGATCCTTATCCCTGTTGAAAATGTATGGTTTTGGTTGATCGGTACTGGCTTCATTCTTGTTACCGGGTTGCTTGCCGGGTTTTATCCCGCACTTTACTTGTCTTCCTTTAATGCGGTAAACGCGATAAAAGGCGCTTTCCGCGCTGGCCGTTTTTCCGCGATGCCGCGGAAAGTGTTGGTGGTTATCCAGTTCACGGCATCCACTATCTTAATTATTGGGACTATAGTGGTGTACCGGCAGATACAGTTTGCCAAAAACCGGCCCGTGGGCTATTCACGCGACGGCTTAGTCACCGTTCAAATGAATACGCCCGGTTTCCAGGGCAAATATGACCTGATCAGGAACGAATTGAAAAACACGGGTATGGTATCCGAAGTGGCGGAAACCGGGGGATCCATGACCGGGATAACGTCAGAGACAGGCGGGATCGACTGGCCAGGCAAAAACCCGACAATGGAGAGCAGCTTTGGCACCGTGCCGGTTACTTATGAATTTGGAAAAACCGTGGGCTGGCAATTCATGGACGGGCGGGACTTCTCGAGAGCATTTACTTCCGACTCCTCGGGTTTTGTGATCAATGAGGCCGCGGTAAAATACATGGGGGTGAAAAACCCTGTGGGAAAAACGATAACCGGGGCGCCAAATGGCGGCAAGGTCGCACCCTATAAAATTTTAGGTGTGGTAAAAGACATGGTTGTGAACTCGCCTTTCGAGCCGGCATACCCGACAGTCTTCTTTCTCAATGGAGGGATGGGTGCTATTCTGATCAGGATCAACCCGAATAAAAATGCCGGTGAAGCACTTCCAAAGATCCAGGCGGTATTTAAAAACCTCGTTCCCGGCGCACCCTTTGATTATTCCTTTGTTAGTGAAGAATATGGTAAAAAATTCGCGGCCGAAGAAAGGATCGGTAAGCTCACGGGCGCCTTTGCCTTCCTTGCCATCCTGATCAGTTGCCTGGGTTTATTCGGCCTGGCCTCTTTTGTCGCAGAGCAAAGGACGAAAGAAATCGGCATCCGCAAGGTGCTTGGCGCTTCGGTTTATGCTGTTTGGGAATTGTTATCTAAGGATTTTGTATTCCTGGTTGTCATTTCCCTGGTTATCGCTACCCCAATGGCATACTATTTTATGCATAACTGGCTGCAGAATTACCAGTACCGCGCCAATTTATCCTGGTGGATTTTTGCAGTTTCGGGTGCTGGTGCTTTACTTATAACGCTATTAACGGTAAGTTTTCAAAGCATCAGAGCAGCCCTGATGAACCCGGCCAAAAGTTTGAAGACTGAATAAACTTGCAGCCTCCAGTTAACAAAGAGCTTAGGTCTATAAACGTGCGAGCTGAGATTTAGTTGAAACACGATGTGGTGCGTTCCGGGGTGAGATACGGGACGCATTTTTTTGTGGGATGGGTATTGCAGATACAATCAAAAGACAAAGCCCTTAATGCTGGTTTTTATGAAGAGTAAATGCATTTCGACCAAATTGAAATATCAGCTAACTGCTCCCCGCCGGACCATGCACCGTCCTGCTTGAACCGCCGAAGGAAGATAGAGAGAAAACAAATTAACCAACTATTAAAGCTTTGCGGCCTCTGTATCTTCTCTGCCTCTCCGCGGTAAATCTTTTAATGTCTCAATTATACCGAACGTAAATAAAAAGCCTCCTTTATCAAAAACAGTATGGCGCTGGCATTGTTATTGTTTAAGTATAATTATCTATAAAAAACAAAACCATGAAAGATACAGGCAGAATTATAGCAGCGCTTTTAATTGGCGCAGCGGCGGGTGCAGCTTTAGGATTATTGCTGGCGCCCGAAAAAGGGGAAACATTACGCGAGGGTATCGCCGACCATATTAATGATCTTGTCGACAGTGCAAAAGACGCCATGGTATCAAGGGCCAGGGACATAAAAAAATACAGCAGCGGCATTTACGGCAAGGCCAAATCGAGATTTGAAGGCGCTGTTGACGAATTGAACGAGCATAAAGATAACATCGTTGATAATGTGCGCCATAAGGCACACCAGGCTAAAGACCAGGCCCAAAGCAACCTGAACGAAGGTAAAAAACACATCAAAAACGGCTCAAACGAAATTAATGAGGCTATTCAAAAAGCGTAAGCAAATTTTGTTATTCATAAAAAACCCGGCCGACAGCCGGGTTTTTTTGTTTGTAGAGACGCAAGATCTTGCGTCTCCGGTAATGTTTCTTTCAGAGACGAAAAGCAATATTTTGCGTCTCCGGTAATGTTTCAAGCGGAGACGCAAGGTATCGCGCCTACACTGTGTCTACTTTGCAGTCCACACATTGTTGCTTTCATCGGCGTCCATAAATATCCCGCCGTCAATTTTAACGGATTTAATTATTTTGTTTGTTTTGATGTGCACCACCATGTGTTTTTGATTACGCTCCCAAACTATGGGGGTTTGATGGAAGGATTCGACTTTTTTATCGGCGTCGGTATAAATCACATCAAAAGGAACCGCATAGCCGCCAATATTTTTTATCGACAACTCATAACCATCCGCTACTTTTTTTACCGATTGCAGGTCGAGGTCGATATAGCCATTGGTAAAAAACCAGTTGTTAAAAAACCAGTTCAGGTTTTTACCCGAGCCTGTGCTCATCGAGTTAAAATAGTCCCAGGGTATCGGGTGTTTCCCGTTCCAGTTGTCCATATAAGTATGCAGCGCTTTTTTAAACAGGTCGTCGCCCAGCATGTCCTTCAGCGCCAGGTAGCTTAACGAGGGTTTACCATAGGAGTTATTGCCATAACCCTGCCTCAACTCACTCGAAGGGGTAATGATCGGCAGGTCTTCCATGGTGGAGCGGTCGTGTATCCAGCGGTTAATGCGGAAGTTTTTATAGGCGGCCTCTGCTTTTTCCTTCCCTACCTCGGCCGTACCGATCAGCAACTCAAACGTAGTTGCCCAGCCTTCGTCCATAAAGGCATAGCGACTTTCGTTCGTGCCCATATAAAACGGGAAAAACATATGGGCTATCTCGTGGTCCTGCACAAACTGCGCAAAGCGCACGTCATTGGTATGGCTGTCGTTCACCATCATCGGGTATTCCATATCGGCAAAGCCCTCGAACGAGGTCATTTTTGGGAAAGGGTAAGGCACACCCGGCCAGTTTTGCGACAGCCAGCTTAACGAGTTGCGGCCGGCCTGTACCGCGTGGTGAAAATCAATTGATTTATCATTAAAAGCTGATTGCATGCTCGCGCGCCGGCCGGTAGCAGCATCAACTATGGCGCTGGCCGCATCCCAGTCATAATGATCGCTCACCCCTACTGCCATATCGCTCACATTAGTGGCCGTCCACGTCCAGGTATTCATGTCATTTTGGGCCGTTACGGCTTTTTTCGCAATATCCTCCTGCGTTGCGATGTGAATGGTGGAATCGCTGGTAAAGGATGCCTGCAACCTTTTTGCATATTCGGGCTGCAGCACGGTATTGACATTTGCCAATGTGCCGGTTGCCCAAACCATAAAGTTTTTGGGAACGGTTACATTCAGCACATAATTGTTAAAGTCGTTATAAAATTCCTGGGCATCCAAAAATGCCAACCGGTCCCATCCGTTATAGTCGTCATAAACCGAAACCCGCGGGTAAAAATAAGCGATATAAAAACTGGTCGAGTCGATGATGCCCTCGCGCCCGGCGCCTTTGGCCAGGTCGTAATGCCAGGTAATGTCCAGCTTAACCGAATCGTGCGGCATCAGCGCTTTATCCAGGCCGATCGTCTGGTTGGTTTGCGAGTATTGCTTGTTGTTCCAGCCCTTTTTTGAGCCGTTGACGTTAAATTCGTCCACCTGTATGCCTTCTGTTAAATAATTATCGGGAGCATTCCCCGCGCGGGGAGCACCCGGACGGTGAATGTTCATGATCAGCTTCATATTCAGCTGGCGTAAAGTATCCGGGCTGTTATTAAACCAGGTAATGGTTTCGTGCCCTTTTACACGCGGGCTGGGCGGCGCAACTGTGATGTCGATGTTATAGCGGCCATGACATAGCCAATAGTTTTCGCCGGGTTTGCCGTCAAGCGAACGAGTTTTTTTATCATAGGCGCGTTGAATATCACGCGGCATATAAAGGTCCTGGGCTTGTACCTGCATGAACGCCAGGCCGCAAAGCGCAAATAGTAAGATAGATTTGTACATTTTAAAGAAGATTTACAGGCAAAGTAAAAACAAATTATTCAAATCTTAACCGGTAAACCATCACGTTAGCATAGTTTTAAATGCTTATCCCCTTATTTTCAACCATTTGATTTATCGGCCTTCCAATTGCAACATATTTGCAAAAAAAAAGCGATTTACTATTTGTACTGAATTAAATATTTTTTTACTTTGCAACAGTTATTTTAATAGGGGTATTAAATAACTAATTTGTAGCCACCTGCCTTCGGGCGGGTGGTTTTTTTTGTTTTTGGGATTTCTCCGATTATTTTTTGATTGCACCGATTTAGTATCGGGATAATTTTTGAAAGAAAATGGTCGATTTTAGACGTAGTTTCGCATGGCGGCAGTAGGGTCGATTGCAGTGCAGACGTTGCGGACTAAAAGCAGGCAAATTAAAACAGCGTTGCTGTAATCCAGAGAAATTAAAAACGAATAGAATGAACCTATTTAAAATCAGTGAAATCATCCTCAAATCGGTGAAATCCAAAAAAAATGGCTGATTTTAAACACGATCCGCTTACAGAAAAGATAATTGGATGTTGTTTTGAGGTACATCGATTGTTAGGCCCTGGTTTTAGTGAAAAAGTTTACTCGAACGCGGTACAATATCAGCTAAAACTTCAAAATCTTAGCTTCGTTGCTGAAAAGGAGTTTAACGTGTTTTATAAAGAGCAGTTCGTGGGCAATTTCAGATGCGACATTTTTGTTGAAAATACGGTAATTGTCGAACTCAAATCAGTAACCGGTATCCTTCCAAAGCTTTTCGATGTTCAGGTCCTGTCTTATCTAAAAGCCAGTAAAATCAAAAACAGCATTATTGATAAATTTTGGAAACCCAAGCTGCGAAGTAAAACGATTTTCGGTTTAACTGATAAAACCACAAAAAACAACTATTTATACATTTTGAAAAATCGGTGTAATCCTAAAAAATAAGATCGGTGAAATCATCCCCAAATCGGTGTAATCCCAAAAAACAATGATGAAATATAAGTTAGGCGACTTTGTGCGTTTTGTGGATGAAAAGCTGGAAGGCTTTGTTACCCGCATTATTGATGACCAGATGATCGGTGTAACTACCGAAGACGACTTTGAAATACCGGTGCTGGCCAGCAAAGTAACCTCGGTACATGGCTATCAGCCTGCCGGTGCTGTTAAAGAAACCAATGTTGAAGAAGCTGCACAAGGGGGCGAATTTATCTCCCGCGGCGTTTTCGTGGCGGTTGTTAGCGATCCTAAAGCAAACTCGGTTGTTCATTTTTATTTGGTGAACGAAACCTCTTTCCAATTGCTCGCTTCGCTGACAACGGAAAAACAGGATCATTTTAAAGGAGAATTCGGTGGCGTCATCCAGCCGAAATCAGCGGAAAAAATTTATTCGGCGCAATTGGCCGATCTGCAACTCTGGCCGAAATTTAATTTCAGCGTAATTTTTTACACCAAACAAAATATTGAGCCGCCCAAATCATTAAACATTACCGAAAAATTTAAGGCGAAGGATTTTTCGGGATCGAAAAAACAAATTCCACTGTTAAAACAGCAGGGATGGCTGATACAACTGGACGAGTCGGAAATGAAGATCGACGCCCAAAAGCTAAAGGAAGCTTTTTTTAAAACACCCGAAGAAAAGGCTGCCATTGACAAACCATCAAAGGAGATCGACCTTCACATCGAAAAACTACGGAACGATTACCAATTTATTAACAGCGCCGAAATAATGAATATCCAGCTGGATCATTTTCATAAGACGCTGGATGCCGCCATCGTTCACCAATTGCCCGAAATTGTTTTTATCCACGGCGCGGGCAACGGCACCCTAAGGCACGAAATACAAAAAATAGTAAGCAAACACCCCAAAGTGCAAACCTTTATGGATGCGCAGAAGGAAAAATTCGGGTATGGCGCAACGAGGGTGGTGTTGAAATGATCGTATCGCGGGGGTGCACCGCACGGGCGCCTTTTAAATAGAATTTAGCGGCGGAATCGCTGGTGTCATGATAATTGGTACGAAGTCTTGAGTCAGAGGAGCACAAAAATGACTCAGGGCTTGCGACTAAAGACTATTGAATTGAGATCAGGGCAATCCATCCAGCCTTACATCCGGAACCTGCCGTGCTACAGGGCGTTCAAACATGGAATTTGGCAGTGTGTATTGGTCAAAGAAACCGCAATTTATCAGGTAAAATTCACCCTCTGCCGAGCCGCCCGCGAAATCCATCCGGTAACGCTTAGCACCTGTATTGTCCACAGTAAACATAGCTCTATTTAGCTCAAACCAATGGCCCCTGGTGTCGGCTATCCATTGATTGGCGAAAAAAACCTCGCGTGTGGTGGTGCCGCCTTCAGGTTCAAAGTTTTCCAGGAAAGAATGTAAATGCTTTAAATAAGTACGCGTTTTCGGCCGGCTGAAACTGGCAATCAGTTTCCATTTATTTACTTCAGGTTCAAAAAAATAAGCGCTGTAAACAGTATGGTTACCGTCAGCCGGCTTTGCGTGCAGCAGAAATTTGTAGATGTTGCCGGCCTGCCAGTTATAGAACATGTAACCTTGCCCGCCCGAGCCTTCGTTGCCAAATTCACCGGTATGTACATTCCCGCCTTTTTTTACAAGGGTTATCTTTTGATCGTCGGGGACCTGGCCCGGATGATCAGTTTTATACGGGCTCCAAACCGAAAAAAGAATGCGGCGTTCTGTAGGCGAATTTACTTGCATGCCAAAATACCCTTCGGCAAAGCCATCGACCATAAAATACGATCCCACCACATCATTGCCCGGTGGTACGATCACTTCATTATAAAACCATTCGGCATTTATCTCGTCCGGTGTTTCATAGCTTAAATGTACCGACGGCCCGCGGCGGCCCCAATAAAACAGCTCGCCTTCGTTATCCCTTACAAACGCCGTTTTCTCTTCAATGGCTGAATCCAATAGCCTTATACTTTTTATTTTTGCGAAGCTCGTGCCTGTTTTATTCAGACCCTTAATTTGAAAGGTCATGTAGCCTGAATCGGGTATTTCCCATTCGCCTGCATAATAATCTTTCGCATAGTCGCCCGACGCTGTTATTTTCCGGGTAATTTTTAATGCGGAAATAGCGATTTTGCTTTGTCCGAAGGGCACCTGCAGGTTTACCCACAACTTAACTTTGCATTTCTTTGCAAAACGCACATAAGTTTCAAACTGGATGCTCTTACTCGTCCAGTTTACTATTCCTTCGTTGGTAACATCGCCGCCTGTTGTATCGTCACCCAGGCGCCAGGTATTACCCCCAATGGGGATAACTACCACACTGTCTGCCTGAGGCGGCCTGCCGGTGATAATTTGGCGCCGGCCGATGAACCCCATGGTTAACAAAGCGGGCACAATCAAACAAATCAGAAGCTTTTTGGACAATTTTCCCGGCCGGCCCGACGGCAATGCGCCGCCCGTCTCATCCCATTCCGGGTTGAAAAATCCATTTTCAGGCTTTGCGTTAATTAGCCCGTGCGCGCTGTCAGCCTGTATCGGCTTGTCCAGGTTTGTCAATCGGTTTTCAAAATTGTGAAAGCAGGGTAGTGTTCCAATAATGATGCCAGCAAGGATGCCGGCTATCGGCGCGCGGAATTGGTAGAATACTCCTGTAGCCTAAAACGCCTGTTTGAAGGTCCGGTCCCGGTTAAAACGCTTCGTTTTGGCAGAAAAAACAAATAATCGCCTGTAATATCCCAAAGCATGCCCCATAAACCAGGCATCTTTTTTTCAATCAATGTTAAACTGCATTCTTGCAACGACGGGCCGCTCGTTGATTTTCAGCCCGTTGAATAAATATTGGGCAACATTTACCACATTATTCAACAAAGCCAAAAATTGCTCAGGGCAGCCTGGCCAAATCCACATCCGGCTTGCCGGCGCCTGCGGGCCGTTGCAGCAGGGTATTCCTTGCCGTATAATTCGCGAAAAAACCGCAATTCTTTAAAAAGAACGCGCCATTCTCAATGCCCCCGGCATAATCCATGCGATAGCCTTTAATGCCGGTGTTGTCAATGGTGAAATGCGCCTTGTTCAATATCGTCCATTGCCCTTTATCATCCGCCACCCAGGCATTGTTAAAATAAACCTTCCGGGTGATGGCGCCTTGTTCCGGTTCAAAATTTTCTAAAAAAGAATGGAGATGTTTAAGATAAGTATTGGTTTGCGGCCTGCTGAAGCTGGCGATCAATTGCCAGGAATAATTTTCGGGCGCGTAAAACCAGGCGGTGTAAACCGTATTACCATTGCCGTCGGGTTTGGCCTGCACCAAAAACCTGTAGGTATTGCCGGCTTTCCAGTTGTACAACAGGTAGCTCTGCCCGCCAGAACCTTCGCTGCCAAATTCACCGGTGCGTACGCCGGCGCCTTTTTTAAGCATTTTTATTTTTTGATCATCGGGAATTTTCTTCGGATCATCCGTATTAAACGGGCTCCAAACCGAGAACAAAATATGCCGCTCAGTCGGCGAGTTAACCTGCATACCAAAATACCCTTCGCCAAAACCGCAGGCCATAAAATACGAGCCCAGCACGTCGTTTCCTTTCGGCACGGTCACTTCGTTATAAAACCACCCGATATTTTCGCTGTCCGGGTACAAATACCCTAAATGAACCGATGGCCCGCGGCGTCCCCAATAAAAAAAGTCGCCATCATTGTTCTTCACGTAGGCCGTACGCACGTCAATAGCGGGACCGGAAAGCTTGATCGACGGTATTTCCGCAAACACGGTCCCTGTTTTGCTTAAAGCTTTAATTTTTATGGCAACGTAGCCGGTATCCTTAACAGTATATTCACCTACAAAATGATCTTTAAAGTCGTTATCCCTTACAATAACCTGTTTGGTGCCGCCCGGACCTGTGACCGCCAGGGTGCTTTCACCGTCGGGCACTTTCAGATTTAACCATAATTTAAAGCTGCCGGTTTTTGCAACACGCACATAAGCCACAAATTCGGCCTTTTTGCTGCTCCAATCCACAATACCGGTTTTGCCGATACTTCCGCCAAGTGTATCCTTATCTATCCGCCAGGCATTACCGCCCAGGGGCACACTCACTGAAGGATCGCCATTATTGGCCTTTCCGGATGCGGTCAACACAGGCGCAGCACCTGCACACCACGTTAGCAATAAAAATATAAGGGCCTTATTTCTTCTCATGCTGCCAGTTTTTCAAAATGATGTTGTTTAATGTGTCTTTTGCTTCTTCCAGTTTTTTAACCAATTGAAACTGCGCCCGCGCGCGCTCCAGGTTGTGCCAGGGAGAGTGTATTTTAAAATAAGTATCGCCGTTTAAATAATCCGTCAAAAAACGAACGCCCTGCATGTAGGGCAGCAGCAAAACCCCATCGATCAGCGAATTCACCTCAGCTTCAGTTAAAAAACCCGCTGCCTGCTGCACGTAGCCTTTGGTATAAGCAGTAAAAAGCGGGATGTTCAGGTTGATCAGCTTCATGTCGGGCTCATCCTCCGGCGCGTTATTGATAATGGTACGGATGGCGTCGCCGAAATCATACGCAACAAAGCCAGGCATTACCGTGTCCAGGTCGATTACACATTGCGCTTTGTCATGCTCATCAAGCAAAACGTTGTTAAATTTGGTATCGTTATGGACGATCCGTTCGGGCAATAGCCCGGCGCGGCCTGCTTCCAAAATACGCATCATCGCTTCCCTGCGCTCATTCACAAATTCAATTTCCGAAGCCAATTTATTCAGGCGGTGGGCAGTATCAGCCTCAATAGCTTTGTCCAAATTTGACAGCCGGAACCCGATATTATGAAAATTGGGTATCGTATCGATCAGCAAGCCGGGGTCCAGGTCGGCCAGCAAAGCCTGGAAAGTGCCGAACGCTTTTCCGCCTTCAAAAGCTTGTTTTTCGGTGAGCACCTGGTCGTAACTTTTGGTGTTACTCAAAAAGGTAAATACCCGCCAGTAATTCCCGGCAACATCCTTCGTAAAAAAAAGCCCGTTACCCGCGGCTATTAAAGCAAGCACTTCGCGTTCGGACTTCGCGCCATGCATTTGGCCCAGTTTCTGTTTAAGGTGATCAGTCACATGAACAATGTTATCTATCAGCCCCGGCACATCCCTAAAAACCGAATGATTTATCCGCTGCAGCAGGTAATGTTTTCCCGCATCCGTGGTAACCCGGTAAGTATCATTGATATGCCCCGACCCAAACGGCCTGGCCGATGCCATTTTCCCCTCGGCCTTGAACGCGGAAAATATGTCGTGTAGCTCTTTGTCTGTCAATTTTGCCCTGTTTGGAGGTAAATATCGTATTTTATCCCAATGCCCGAATAATTTGTTGACAATACTTTAAGGTGAATTTAATTTTGAAATATTTACCTTAGTTTTCCCTTAATCCCCAAAAAACACAATGCCAGAAGTAAATATTGAACTCATCCGGAACATCTGCAATTCGCTGCCTTCAGTGTCGGAGGACATCAAGTGGGGTAACGACCTTTGTTTTATCATCGCCGGCAAAATATTTTGTGCGGTGTCGCTTGAGATCCCCCTGAAAGTTTCCATCAAAGTAACTGATGAAGAGTTTGACGAGCTAACCGGCCGCCCGGGTATCATCCCTGCCCCGTACGTCGCGCGCCACAAATGGCTATTGATAGAAAACATCAACCTGTTTCAGCCCGGTCAATGGGAGTATTATATCAAGCAATCCTACGACCTGGTAAAAGCGAAGTTGCCGAAGAAGAAGGTTGGAGAACTGAATAGTTGATTGAGTTGATTAAGTTGCCTTGAGTATGGATACCTTAAACTTAATCAACTAAATCCAACATAATCAACCTAATCAACTTAGTGCTTCCCCACCGTATCCACCCTATTATAAAACTCATTTTGCAGTGCCAGGGTTTTCGTATCGTTTTTCACCTCCCGCAAAGCCTTCACAAATGTCGCGATCTCGTGGTCGGTGATAAATTTGCCGAATTCGGTGGTCGCTTTTGCGCCTTCGCCGGCATAGTGGTTAGGATAATTTGCATACCACCAAATGGGGGTGTATAAATTAGGCAGCGGGTCGCGGGCCTGGTTGGCGCCGCTTTGGTCGGCAGCACGGTCCATTCGCATCAAATCCGGCCGGTAATACATTAATATCGAGGTTTCCGACTCGCCGGCATGCTGGTCGCCTTTTATATCCGATTTATGCATTTTCTGGTATTCCTTTGCATAATCAGGGTCCGGGTCAGGGCTATACAGGTAAACCGCGTAGTTGTGCCGCTTATTCAGCAGCGATTGCATAAAAAAATGCAGTAGTTCCGGGTTGCCCCCATGGCCGTTCAAAATAACGATCTTATCAAAGCCGTTGCGGGCAATTTCGTCGCAGGTAGCCTCCAGCAGTTCGTAAGTGATGTGACTGGGTAAGGCAAAAGTGCCGGGCTGATGCCGCGCCTCGTTAATCTGTCCGTAAAAATAATCCGGGAAAATAACCGCATATTCTTCCTTTACGGCATGGGCCGCCCATTCGCGCACATGGATCAAATCGGTCCCTATCGGCGAATGCGGGCCGTGTTTTTCAAGAATGCCTATCGGCAAAATACAGGTGCGGTGCGATTTCTCCAAAGCTTTCGGAAAATCGCTGGCCACCAGCTCATCCCAGCGCGCCGGAATATCCTGGGCGAAACTGTAGCCTGAAAAGATCAGCGCAAAAAATAACAGTAAGTAAGTTTTCATCATCGTAAAGTTTATTGTGGTTGAAAGAAGATATTGACGAAATGAAGGTAGCAAATCCCGTTTGAATTTTTAACCCGATTTTTTGATCCTAAAAATCTGTTAAATCCTAAAAATCGTGTTCACTTCTCCAGAATAAACGTAATATTAGTCCAATTTGCAGCGGCCGTCGGGCTGTGGATCACTTCTTTTATCGTCCAGCCTTCATCGAGAAACCGGTTTACATAAGTCACTTCATAGGCGGAGTGCCGGTTAGTAACGGTTTGTTCATAAACATTAATGTTTACGGTAATAACTTTTTGTGCCATGATCATATGGGTTAGCCCTCAAAAATATAAATTCTTAAGTAAATTGCTCCTGTTGACAAGCCGTTGTCATTTCCGGTTTGTACTTTGGGATAGCAACTAACCTATTTTTGATGTTGACAGATCTTGAAATTGCACAGTGGCGGCTCAATAACCAGCATATCGCTCACCAAATCTTCAAAACACCCGAAGAGGTGGTGAATTATATGGGCGCGGTTCAGGCGCAGGACTACGCCGGCGCCAAATGGGCCATTGGTTTACGCATGCAAAAAAGCGGCGATGCGATGATCGATAAGGCGATGGCCGACGGCCGCATTATTCGCACCCATGTGCTGCGGCCCACCTGGCATTTCATCAGCCCCGCCGATGCCCGGTGGATGATAGATATGACCGCCCCGCGCATTAATGCCTTTAACGCTTCATGGTACCGTAAGCTGCAATTAGACAGTTCGGTATTCAATAAGGCCAACGACGCACTTGCAAAAGCCCTGGAGGGCGGCAAACAGTTAAATCGCACCGAAGTAATGAATGCTTTAAACCATGCCGGCATTAAAACAGACGACCTGAGGTTTATTCACCTGTTAATGCGCGCCGAGCTGGATAAGGTGGTCTGCAGCGGCGGCAGGGAGGGCAAACAATTTACCTATGCACTTTTTGATGACCGTGTGCCGATGGCCGCTCCGCTTTCAAGGGACGAAAGTCTTGCAGCACTCGCCGGGCGATATTTTAACAGCCGCGGCCCGGCTACCTTAAAAGATTTTGCCTGGTGGGGCGGCATTACTTTATCTGACGCAAGGATCGGAGTCGAGGCGTCAAAAAATGAATTGATCAGCATCGTGGAGAACGGTCATGAGTTTTGGATGGCAGGAGAGCCGCCGGTTGCGGTGGCCAAATCGTCCGGGGCTTACTTATTGCCGGCCTTTGACGAGTTTGCCGTTGCCTACGCCGACCGCACAGCTATTGTACGCCCGAAATACTTAGAACAGGCAAAGCATGTAATTTTTGATCCATCAATCGTGGTAAACGGCCAGGTAGTTGGCACCTGGACGCGAACTTTAAAAAAGCAAGGGGTTGAAGTTGCGCTAAACCTTTTTGGCAAAATAAGCCAGGCGCAACAACAGCGTGCAGAGGCCGCAGCAGCAAGATACAGGAAGTTTATCGGATAGAAAGTTATCGGGAAGGATTAAAGCCGATCAGTTTTTCTTTTTCGGACGCCGTTATACCATTAACGCCATTATAAAGGCTAAAGCTGACATAAAAAGTAGTGCCAACGCCTTGCATGCTTTCAAACACTATTTCCCCGTTTTGCAGCTCGGTAAATTCTTTGCACAAAACCAGGCCCAAACCAACCCCCTTTTCATTTTTTGTGCCGAAGGTCGAGCTAACTTTTAACGAAAAAATGCTCGCTTGTTTTTCCGCAGGTATGCCTGCCCCGTTATCTTTAATGATTACGCGGCACCTGTCACCAACAATATCATTTGAAACAACGATCTCGCCCCCGGGAGCGGTAAATTTTATGGCGTTGTTTATCAAATTCCTGATGATCAGTTGAAGCATGTCCACATCAGCCATTATAAAAACGCCGCCTTTTAATTGATTGATAAGCTGAATTCCTTTTTCGGCCGCAATGGTTTGATGGATATTAAAAGTGCTTTGTAAAACTTCCTTCAAATCTAACCTGGTCATATTTACCGTTACGCCGTTCATTTGCGATTTACTCCACGACAGCAGATTTGAAAGCATTTGCTGTGTGTGCTGTGTGGCGTTCAGCAGATGTTTTTTTATGGATGACCGTTCATGCTCGTCCATCTTAAATTCCGATAGTATTTCCAGGTAATTTTGTATGGAGGCGAGCGGTGAGCGAAGATCATGCGCAAGGATCGAAAATAATTTATTTTTTGTGTCATTTGCTATTTCAAGTTCTGCCGCCTTTTGTTCAGCCAATTTCTGCTCGGTGTGATAACTCTTTCTTACCGAGGTGGCAACCAGGAAAATAAACAATGCCATAAAAACATAAGTGTAGCCGTGGTCGATATAACGGCTCTGATCATCGGCATAGGTATTGAGGATAATATGCGGATAGTTGTACTCAACGCTTAGCAGCGTGGTTACGATCAGCAGATTTACCGTTATCCAAAACCAATATTGCTTCTGCGGAACAATGGAAATGGTAAGGAAAAACGAGATAATAAAGATCAGCAGTGAAGGACCGTTAATGCCGGAGTTGTATTTGTAGTTTACAATGAGGAGGATATTAAGCGCGATCATATAAACGATAATACAGCTATGCACCTTCATTTTAAACCGGGAATAATAATAACAAACAACCGAAACGACGAATATCGCGGCCATTAATATGACCAACTGCTTTATGCCCAGCAGCATGTTTAAAAAAATGGTAAAAAATAAACTGACGGCGGAGGTAATACAGATGGCGTTAAATATCCTCGCCTCTAACGAGAAGCGGTAAGGGTCGCCAATAATTTTCATCCAAAATGACCGCATCATTTTAGTAAGTCGCTGGGGTTTAATCAATTTAAACGTTGATAACCAATTAAAGTTCTAAAAGATTCAATGCTAAACCGACCGCTTGACAGGGTGCAAATAAAAGGGATGAGCATTACTGCCGGGGGCTACAAAAGATTTATTGGCGCCGAAAATTAATGGACGGTGCGTTTGATGCCGGTCAATTTTTCCCTTTCGGGTATATTGCTGTCATTAGCCTCGCGAACAAGATCGAACACAATGTAAAATGTAGTGCCTACACCTTTCATGCTTTCAAACATTATTTCGCCGTTTTGCAGTTCCGTAAACTCTTTACACAAAACCAAGCCCAATCCAACCCCTTTTTCATTTTTTGTGCCGGAAGTTGAGCTGATCTTTAGTGAAAAGATGCTGCTTTGCTTTTCAACCGGTATACCTGCGCCGTTATCCTTGATAATAATGCGGCACTTATCGCCGACAATATCGTTTGATATAACTATCTCGCCCCCCGGAGCTGTAAATTTAATGGCGTTATTTATCAAATTTCTTACTACCAGTTGAAGCATATCTGTATCCGCCAAAATAAAAACACAGTTTTTTAACTGATCGGCAAGCAGGATGCCTTTTTCAGCAGCAATAGTTTGGTGGATACTGAAAGTGCTTTGCAATGCTTCTTTTAGGTTTAACTGCTCCAGGTTTACTGTTACTCCGGTCATTTGAGATTTACTCCACGAAAGCAAATTTGTAAGCATTTGCTGCGTGTGCTGCGTAGCGTTTAGCAGTTCCTTTTTTATTGACGACTTTTCATCTTCTTCCAGCTTAAATTCAGACAATATCTCCAGGTAATTTTGTATTGACGCCAGCGGCGACCGAAGATCATGTGCAAGGATTGAAAACAACTTATTTTTTGTATCGTTGGCAATTTCCAGCTCCGAGGCTTTTTGCTCAACCAGTTCTTTTTCGGCGTGATAACTTCGCCGTATAGTGCTCGTCACAATGAAAATAATGACCACCATTAACGCGTATACAAAGCCAAAATCTAAAAAGCGGCTTTTTGCATCGGCATAGGTATTGGTTATGAAGCCGGGATACAGGTACTGGATAAAAAGCAGGGAAATTACCACGGCAATATTAAAGACTATCCAAACCCAAATTTGATTCCTCGGGACGATAGAAATGGTTAAGAAATAGGAAAGCAAAAAGATCAGCAGCGCCGGCCCGTTGATACCGGAATTGTATTTGAAATTTACTACGATCAGCACATTGGTGGCGATCATATACAGGATAAAGGAACCATTGAGCTTCTTTTTGAAACGTGCGAAATAGTAACTCACTCCAACGCAGGCAAATACCGGTATCATTACCATAACCATCAGCCTGGCGCCGATCAGCACATTATTAATGATGCCCGCAAACAGCCCGATAAACGAGATGAAACATATCGCATTAAATATCCTGGCCTCCAGCGGGAAACCGGGTGGTTCACCGATAATTTTTGTCCCAATTGATCGCATCCCTTTTGTAAATTATGAAGTTCTTAACAAATTTGAGTGCAGAAGAATGTTTAAAGTTATAAAAGATAAACCTGTAACCGGATGACTTTTTAAAGATTTATTTAAACATCCGGGTTTCACCCCGGTTCGTCAAACCTCAGCTTGAAAAAAAATAGTGCAGTAACAGGTTTTTAAAAAATTTGGACGTAAAAAGTGATAACAACAAGTATAAATACTAATTTTCCTCCCGCTTTACTTTTATCAATGTCCAGAACAACTTTATTGCTCTTGCTTTTTTCGTTTGGCGCTTATGCCCAGCCTAAAATCTCCTGGCCTCACCACAAAAAAGCCGTCATAGTGCTTACTTATGATGACGGCATAAAATCGCAGTTGGACAATGCTGTTCCGCTGCTGGATTCGCTGCATTTTAAGGCGACGTTTTTCCTGATCGGCGATGTGCTCGATTATAATAGCATACTGAAATGGCGAGCCGTAGCGAAAAAAGGTCATGAGCTGGCTAACCATACCATGTACCACCCTTGTGTGGATAAAGATAACCCGGTTGGTTCGCAAAACTATACGCCTGCCAGCATCCTGCGCGAAATAGAAACAACCAACTATTTTCTGTTTGCGCTGGATGGAAAAACAACCCATAGCTATGCTTATCCCTGTACGGAGACTTCGGTGGGTGGTGATTATTATGTCGATTCGCTCCGAAAATCCGGAGCGGTGAGTTATGCGCGGGTCGGTGGCGACCAAGGCGACGCGGTGATCACCGATTTTAAATGGCTCGACCCCATGCTGGTTCCGTCCTATGGCGTAGATGCCGGAACCTCAGGCGATCAACTCATTGCCTTCGTAAAAAAGGTTGAGCAGGGTGGTGGCATGGGTGTATTTATGTTTCACGGCATCGGCGGCGACTGGATCATTACTTCCCCCCGGGCGCACCGGGAGCTGCTGGAGTACCTGGCACACGATAAAAATATTTGGGTTGCTACTTTTAGCGAAGCGATGGATTATATCGGGCAGGCAAACAAAATAAAATGACGAACTTTACCGTATCGCAAACAAAATCGTCTTCATGTCAAACACCTGGGAAAAAACAAAAAGGTTCGTCATCGGTGCCGGGCTGGTTTGCGACTATATCTATGATAACATCTACCGCCTCATCGCCGGCATGCCCCGGTTAAGCCGTTGCCAGGTAACCGCACATCTTTTTATCGGCAGCCAGTATAACCTGCTCGGGTTAAAAAAGCTAAAAGCTTTGGGCGTAACGGCCGTTGTAAACATGCGCATGCACGCCACGTACAATGAGGCAGTGCACGAAGGCATGAAATACCTGCATTTGCCCACAGTGGACAACACGCCGCCGCCCCTGGAAGTATTGATACAGGGTGCGGATTTTATTGATGAAGAGATCAGGAATAAAGGCGTGGTTTACGTACACTGCCGCCAGGGACTCGGCCGCGGACCTACCATGGCCATGGCTTACCTGATAAAACTGAGCATGACCTATAAGGAAGCGTACGATATGGTGCGAAAAGTGCGCATTTTTATCAATCCGCGTCCCGGCCAAAAAAAGAGGTTGCATGAGCTGGAAGTTTATTACAGGGAACTGAAAAAGCCCTACCTCAACCCGCAAAGATAACTGGTCATGCCCCCTGCTAAGTCACCCAATATAGACTGGATAAGCAATTTAAGGCTGATCGCTTTATATGCGGTAATCATTCTGCATTGCGCCTCGCCATTGTTAATGGGTTTCGGCAAAGTACCCATGGCCGACTGGTGGCAGGCTGATTTTTTGAATGCCTTGGTGCGCTTTGCAGTGCCGGTTTTCGTGATGATCACCGGCGCGTTGCTGCTGCACCGGGAGTATGAGATCGGCGATTTTTTGAAAAAACGATTGACACGTGTGGTCGTACCATTCCTGTTCTGGAGTTTGGTTTATGTGTGGTATTCCTGGTACAACGAGGAAATTACTTTTGGCAATGATGCCTGGGCAAACATCGGGCAGGTTTTGCATTTGTTAAAAAATGGCAGCGCATACCATTTATGGTATGTGTACATGCTCATCGGCCTTTACTTTTTTATCCCGGTTATTGGCAAGTTTGTGCGCAATGCCAGCGAAAAAGAGATACTTTATTTTTTGATCGTTTGGTTTGTGGTGATGACGATCACACAGCCTTATCTTTCGCGTTACAACCCATCGGTGGATATGCATTATTTTGCGGGCTTTGCCGGGTACCTGGTGCTGGGGCATTACCTGGCTTTTAAGGAATTTAACGTAAAGCACCTGCGTGGATGGATGGTAGTTTTATTTTTGCTTAGCCTTGCCATTATTGCGCTTGGCAGCCGGCTGCTGATCGCCTGGCCCAAATATCCCGGAACGATGTTTTACGAACCGGTAAATCCGGCTGTTTTGTTATTATCGGCTAGCATCTTTCTTATCGTAAAAAATACAAAGCCCAAAGTGCCCCCAATTATTATCCGGATACGTGATTTTGTAGGGCGGTATAATTATGGCATTTACCTTGCCCACGCCCTGGTTTTGTATTTTTTGGAAGATCCGTTTGGGATTAACTACAAACTTTGCACACCGGTGATCAGTATTCCGTTAACCGCTTTCATCGCGTTTATGATCTCATTGGTACTGGTATGGCTGATCAGTAAAATACCGCTGGTGGGCAAGTGGGTTTCAGGCTGACGAAATTTTTTTAATAAGTTCGTTTTTTGCGAACTTTTTTATATTTGAATACCAATTCGAGTTATGATCTTCAATCCAATCCTTAAATACAAAGTCATTAAATCAGAAGAACAATACCGAGAATATTGCAATTTGCTGGAGGCGTTGGTCTGCAATAAAGGAGATAACGCTGCTGAAGATGAAATTGAGTTGTTGACTATGCTTATTGAGAAATGGGACGAACAACACAGCACATTCAACATCGCCGATCCTGTTGAAATCCTGAAATATCTGATGGAAGAACACAAGCTAAAGGCGAAAGATATTGCTGCTATGCTGGATGTAAATAAGAGTACGATATCAGAGATATTGCATTACCGGAAGGGTTTTTCAAAAGAGATCATAAGGAAACTTGCCGACCATTTCAAGGTGAGACAGGAAGCCTTCAATCGCCCTTATAAATTAATTTCTGCTTTAAATTCCCATTTACGCGACGCCGGGGTGATGAACACCACCAAAAATCTTGTTCCGTCCAATTAAGACTAACTCCTATCCTCAAGCAATTAAAACCCCAATTATCCGTAAAATTTTTAGAGATTTGTCCCTCTGCAAACAAGGTCTATGTCCTGATGAAAAAACTTACCGAAAAGAACGCGGCACAATATACCCTCATACTCATTGTCCTCACCTTTATTGCTCGCTGCTTTATTGCAGGCTACACAGGCTTTGGCGAGGGAGAATCCTACTATTTCCGCGGTTCGCTGCACCTTAGCCTCAGCTATTTCGACCAGCCGCCTTTGTTTTTTTGGTTGGGAGCCGCAGGCATCAAGTTGTTTGGGGTAACCAATTTCGGCTTACGCTTCTTTTCAGTGGTAATGTTTACCGGCACTACCTGGCTGATGTTCGTCATTACCAGGAAACTGTTTAATGCACGTGCCGGCTTTTGGGCTGCTGCGCTGCTTAACCTGAGCGCTTTGTTTACTTACGCGGTGGCCTGCTGGTACCAACCCGATGCGCCGCTGATGTTTTTCTGGCTGCTGGGTACCTATTTCATCGTCGAGCTCATGGTAGGCGCTGACGCCGCAAACTCGGAAGCTACCAGGAACAGCCGCCGCACCTGGCTGCTTTGGCTGGCCGCAGGCGTAGCCCTGGGTTTCGCAACTTTGAGCAAATACCACGTATTGTTCCTGTTCGCGGGCGTGTTTTTGTATATCGCGACCAATAAAAAACAGCGGCACTGGCTGCGGCACCCGGGTCCGTATATCGCTATCTTCATTATTATTTTAATGGCTTCGCCCATCCTGTACTGGAACTATCAGAACAACTGGGCATCGTTCGTGTTCCAGGGCTCACGCGCCGGTGCGGGCAAACAGTTTGAACTTCATCCTGAATGGTTTGGACGGAGCATATTGGGCCAATGCGTTGTTTTACTGCCCTGGATATGGTTCCCCATCGTTCGGCAGTTGTATATTTCCTTTAAACTGCGTAAGCAATTGCAGGCTTACAGCTTTTTCTTCTGGATGGCGATTTTGCCGATCATTTTCTTTACGATAGTCACCTTATGGTCCGACCTGCAATATCACTTTCACTGGCAGGCGCCGGGTTACCTGGTACTTTTCATCCCGCTCGGTTTTGCAGTCGACAAATGTTTGAACAGCGAAGGTAAAGGCCGCAGGCTTACGCGCCGCTGGCTCAATTTTTCGGTATGTTTTACGGTAATCGTGGTCGGTGTGCTCGGTACGCATATGGTTACGGGTTTCTGGAGCAAAGGAGGCCCGAAGGCATGGGTGCATTTTTTCCATGGCGATACGGTCGACCCCACCATCCAGGGCGTTGATTTCCCCGACATCAAAACCCGTTTTGAAAAAGAAGGTTGGATGACCAACCCCGATATTTTTGCAGGGGCGCCCCGCTGGCATTTAACCGGCAAGGTTGACTGGGCCCTGAAAGGGCAAAAGCCGGTTATCGTATTCGACCCCGACCCGCGTAACTACGCCTTCCTGGTTGACCCGAATACGCTTGTCGGTAAAGATGCCATCGTAATTGGTGACAAACATCAGCCGTTCATCGATATGAATGTGAAGCCGTTTTTCGATAGCGTAACCCAGCTGCCCGACATACAGATCATGCGTAACGGGCCCGAATATAATTTGCAGGTTTATTATTGCAAAAACTTCCACAAACCGCTATTGCCGCGGATGGATATGCCGCTGTACCGGCAGTTGATCGGCTTACCACCCTTTGGAAAATAATTGACACGAATTGCACGAATTTAGGCGAACTACACGAATGGGTTGGCGGACAAAATATATGGCTTGTTATAATTGATATTATAATAATTCCTGTCATTCGTGTAAATTAGCGCTCACCCTAATTTAATTCGATAACTATACGAATGAACTTTATACGAACCCGTATCCAACATAATATAACTCTTCATAATTCGTGTCATTCGTTCAAATTCGTGCCATTAGTGTTGTTCTTACTATTCTCTCAATTTCTATTTGGCCAGGATGTTAATCTTATCCCCTATCCTCAATCTTACATAAAAAAAGTCGGCGTCTTCCGCCTTAACGGTAATACCATTATCGGGATGAATGATAACTCGTTGCTGCCACAAGCCAATTACCTGCAAACGGAATTACAGCGAACTAATAATATCCCCATCGCTGTCGACCCAAACGAGGCCGGCGCAACCATTGATTTTAAAATAGTTAAGGATACCCGCGTCGACGGCGCCTATTCACTGATCATTCAGTCAAACAAGATCACCATAACAGCTTCTGGCAATGAAGGTGTTTTTTATGGCGTCGTTTCGCTGCTGCAACTGATCAGGTCGCAACCCGCAGGCAATGCCGTTAACCTGCAAGCGTGTGAAATTTCTGATGCGCCCCGGTACCAGTGGCGCGGCTTTATGCTGGATGAATCGCGGCATTTTTTTGGCAGGGAAAAGGTGGAGCAGCTGTTAAACTGGATGGCTTTTTATAAGCTCAACAAGTTTCACTGGCACCTGACGGACGATGACGGCTGGCGTATCGAAATAAAAAAATATCCGCTACTGGCGACAGTCGGCGGCGGCGGCAACCATACCGAACCGCATGCACCCGCAAAATATTACACGCAGGACGACATAAAAGAGATCGTTGCTTACGCACAGGACCGGTTTATCACCATTATTCCCGAAGTGGATATGCCGGGCCATGCAACGGCAGCCACGAGGGCTTACCCCGAATTCAGCGGCGGGAGCATTCCAGGATACGAAAACTATACTTTCGATCCCGCAAATGAGAAAACATACCAGTTTTTAGGCGATGTTTTGAAGGAGGTAAACGGACTTTTCCCGGCGCATATGATCCATTTGGGTGGCGATGAAGTAGCGCTTGGCATACAGGCCTGGGCAGGAAGGCCGGGTATATCGGATATTATGACCAAAAACAAGTTTACCCAGCTCACCGATGTGGAACACTTATTTTTTAACCGCATGGCCGATACCGTTAACCGCATGGGCGATAAGGTGCTTTGCTGGGATGAAGCCGCATCCACCGATCTGACGCCCGCCAAAACGATCGTTTTTTGGTGGCGGCAAAATGTACCGTCGCAATTAGAGCTGGCATTACAAAAAAGATACCATATCGTGCTCTGCCCCAGGCTGCCTTTGTACCTGGATTTTGTGCAGGACGAATCACATAGCTCGGGCCGCAGGTGGAATGGTGAATTTTTTAATACGATAGACAACATTTACAATTTCCCGGATGAGCAACAGCCGCAGGACCAACTGCAATCGGACCTGGTGATGGGCATTCAAGCCAATTTGTGGACAGAAACGGTTGAGTCGGATAAAAGGCTCGATTTCATGATCTTCCCGCGAATAGCCGCGCTGGCTGAATCGGCCTGGACAAGCTCGGCTTTAAAAAATGAAGGTTCCTTCGATCAGCGTTTAAAAACCAATTTAGCCTGGTATGACAAAGACGGCATCTATTATTTCAACCCATTCGACCCCATTGCGCACCCGGAAGCAGTCGACTTTAAACCCATCGTCCCCAAAAGAAGCAGCGGCAAACATCACCATCACAAACATGAAACCGGCGGTTATCACCATAAAGGTTCGGGCAAACACAAAACTGAGACTCATCCTCCTAAAAAGACTAAACACCATAGTTAAGTCTACAGTCCTTAGTCGTAAGTCTATTTTCCGATTTTCTGACTTAAGACTTTCGACTCGGGACTATGCGTCAACTCAAAGTTGACACGATAACATAAACTGATGAACATTCAGCATTTGTTGGTAATATTTTGATTAGGTGTTCGCATCGCCTTTAAATAGCCTTAATTTTATCGGCACAAATAAAAATCCGTCAGTACATTGAGAAACACGAACCTCTTTGCAAAGTGTCGCTTTGCCGCCCCGGTAATTTTTTTACTTCTGTCTATAACCTTTGTTAACGATGCCTTTGGCCAGGCCGAAGTCGAACCCTGGGGAAACATAACCGGCATCCGCAAACACGGCCAGCTTTTTGATTTCGAATCGAGCATCAGGATACAAAAGGGCGATCATTTTACTTCGACAGGAAAAGAGCGGCAGCGCCCGCACTTTAAACGCAGCGGCGACGAGCAGATCATCAATACCAATATCGACAGCTTGTTTATTAAAGAAGTGATAAAAGACGAATCGGCCGGAAAAGCCAGCGTAACCATTACTTTGTATGCCCATGCCGATATCAATTTTGACAATATATTTTTCACGCTGCAATTGCCCAATAAGGAATACAGCAATGGCAGTACAAAGCTTAACGGTGTGCACGATGAGATGAGGCATTATGTCAACTCGGGCCGAAATTATGATGGAGTGGCCGAAGGAGCTCAGTTTAAGACAGCAGCCGCACACCTGGAAGTAAAATTCAATGACCCGGAAACGATCAGGATAAGGAAGGACATTTCCAGTACCAACGATGTTCAGCTTTATATTTCGCTGAGGCAAAACGGCCTCACTAAAGGCGACTCATTGCAAAAAACTTTCACCATCGAAGTTTCCGGGAAGATCGACACCAAAACCGTCGACCTGGCCATCAATACATCAAAGCAGGGCCGGCCTTTTGATGGCTTAGGCGGAAATTTCCGTTTACAAAACGCGAAGTACGACCCGGAAGTGATCGACTATTGCCTGCAAAATCTGCGGGTAGCTTTCGGTCGGGTTGAAATGCCCTGGCGCTTTTGGCAGCCCGATATGAACGTCAACCCGACCGCTACCGCCGATTCAGGTAAGTTGGCCATGCCCGTAAAAAAAGCAATGGAAATGGCGAAAAGAGTGGATAGTTTGGGCGCACCGTTCATTCTTTCCGCCTGGTTCCCGCCAAACTGGGCCATTGTGGGCAAACCGAATTTCCGCCCGGTAAACGGTGTCTGGGGCAACCCGCTGAATAAGGCTAACATGCAGGCGATCTATAAATCCATCGCCGATTATATCCTCTATCTAAAAAGCAAATATGGCTGCGAGCCTAGGTATTTTTCGTTTAACGAATCGGACCTCGGAATCAACATCCGCATCAGCCCGCAGGAACACGACGATTTCATCAAAGGATGCGGGGCCTGGTTCGCTGCTCATGGCGTAAATACCAAAATGCTTTTGGGCGACAACTCCGATGCCACCACCTATAAGTTTATCGATATTGCCATGAACGATCCGGCGGCAAAGCCGTACATCGGCGCAATTTCCTTCCACTCATGGCGCGGCTGGGATACCAATATCCTGAAGCATTGGGCCGATGCGGCAACCCGTCTGAAAGTCCCCTTGCTTGTTGCAGAAGGCAGTATCGATGCAGCTGCCTACAATTACCCGGATATTTTCCAGGAACAAACCTATGCACTTAAAGAGATCAACCTTTATACCCGCCTGCTTGCCATTTGTCAGCCGGAATCGATCTTACAATGGCAGCTGACGTCCGACTATTCGCCGTTGATCGGCGGGGGTATTTTCGGCAATAACGAGCCGCTGCACCCAGGGCAGCGTTTCTGGAATTTGAAACAATTAGCCCAAACCCCGAAGGGTTTATACGTCATGCCAATTACCGGCGACGGGCAAAACATCACCGCGGCAGCGTTGGGCGACAACAGCAAACATATTTATTCCATTCAATTAGTGAATAATGGCGCCAAACGCAAGGTGGTGCTCACGGGCTTGCCCCTGGAGATAAAAGAGCTGCAAATTTTTACCACGAGCCAGGAACTCAGCATGAAAGAAGGAAGCCCCGCAAAAGTGAAGAATGGCAAGGCTAAATTTAAAATAGAAGCAACAAGTTACGTCTCGCTAACGGCCCAATGAGCGCATTTCCGTACCTTTAGCGAATGAAAAACGATCCCCTTGGCCCGATGCTTTTTGAAATGCGGCTGGAAGAAATTCACCGCGCCGACGCAGGGTTGAGATACGAAATATCTATCCGTGATTTTATCAGCCTGTTCCCTGTAAAATACAAAAACGGCGTCCCTGTTAAACCCGATCATCCCGCCGCATTTGGCGTGGATCGCGAGGTTTTCCTGAAAGTGCTGGTAGCTTTTCAGCAATGTTTTACCTGATTTTGCAATCAACAAAATCCGACTCAGGACTTTCGACTCAAGACTTTCAACTTACCCTATGGTTTCTCCACGGTCACATTCTGTGCTAAAACGGCATCATCTGGTGTCTTTCCCAAATCCTGGTCAAGCGTATATAATGCATCATCTTTAGCTGCAGCGCCACCCGCAATTTTTACTTTCGACAGCAGGTCAATGGCCAGCGTTTCTTCTTCTGTCTGCTCTTTAACAAACCATTGCATAAAGTTCCAGGTTGCCCAATCCTTTTGCTCCATGCTCATATTTACCAGGTTATAAATTGAAGTTGTATTTTCCACTTCGGATTTAAATACCTTTTCAAAGCAATCGTTCACATTTTTCGGATCAGGTCCCGGCTCGGGTATAGCGCTTATTACTACTTTACCACCCCGTTTTAGGATGTACTCCAGTATCTTCATCATGTGGTTACGCTCCTCATTGGCATGCCTGAACAAAAAATTGGCAATGCCGTCGTAACCTTTTTCGCTGGCCCAGGCAGCGTAGGCAAGATAGATCTGCGCATTATGCGCTTCGTTGGTCATCTGCCGGTTCAGGGCATCGGTAATTGTGGCCGAAAGGCGGTTGGTATCCATATCAGTAGGTTTTATGCTATGCTAAACTAAAATTGCAAAAAAATGTTTAACTATTTGATTGGGTATTTAACGATTGTCATTATTACCATTTTAAATTGGCGTATTTGCACCCGTTAATAATAAAAGGTACAGGTAAATTTGCAGTAAGAATTTGATCAACCAAGTCTAACTTAATCAACCAACAACATGTTAAACTACTTAAAAACATTTAGCAGTTTCTCGTCAAACGACCTGCAGCAGGCAAAGGATTTCTATCAGGGAAAACTTGGCATCGATGTATCTGAAAATGAAATGGGTATCCTGACGCTGCACCTGGGCCAAGGCCATGAAGTGATCATCTATCCCAAAATCAATCATGAACCGGCTACTTTTACAGTGCTCAATTTCGCCGTTGAAGATGTTGAAAAAGCCGTAGATGGCCTGATCACCGCAGGCATCACCTTTGAGCAATACGGCGAACCGATGAAAACCGATGAAAAAGGTATTTTGCACGGAGATAGTCGCGGCCCTGATATTGCCTGGTTTAAGGACCCGGCGGGGAATATTTTGTCCGTATTGGCTTCAAGATAATACGGCAAACCTGCAGATCGACAAAGGTCAATTGGGGTGATTTGAAATTATTGTATTATTTTGCGCAAAAATTGGGCGCCCTCTCCTACATTTTTCAGGCAGTTGAAAATGTTTGGCCTGCTTTTCGTTATCAAAATAACATGAGACATTTCTTCATTTTCCTTTTCGCTACGCTTATTGCAATTAACGCCAGGGCCCAGGGCAGCGAATTTCACTATATCAAGCTTTTACAGGTCGGCGAGCATATTATGCAAGTGCGAACGCTAAACATCAGTACCGGCGACGGGCACATCCGGCAGGATTCGGCCGAAATGTTGAATGATACGCTGAAAGCAGTTTTCGTAAGTACCGATGAGAAGTCGTACAAGGCATTATCCTATTACCTATACGATGCCAATTTTAAGATAAGGCCCATGAGCGCGGGTAAAGTCGAGTTCGGAACATTCAAGATCATCGAAGATGGCAAACGCTATTATGTGCCCGATTTGAGCGTGACCAAATACTTTAAAAAGATGGTAGAATACCTCAAAAAGAAAAAAGCCGACCCGCAATTAGTACAGGCTATCCTTGATAATTATCCCTGGGTATTCAACCCATAACAGGTCTGGCTGCCAGGCCAAATTTCCTGCATATATCAATCTCCGTTTTGCGGTTAAAAAACGCACACCAGTTATTGATTATAACGCAAATGTGTTATAGGACGCGGGCAACGCATAGCATAGCTTTGACTATATTTTACTGAAAGATGGCTACAATTTTCAACTTAAAACTGGCTGCGTTTGCGGCGCTGTCGATGCTTTTTATTGGCGATAACCTGGCTTACCGCGATGCCGAAAACGGGAAAGTAAAAATATTGGTACCGGCTGGTTTTGTTCACCTGACAAAACCAAACATACCAAAAAAGAATGGCGAAGACCCGCCTGATGACTACTTTTTCAATAAAGACACAACGGAAGAAATTTTATTTCTGGCCTTCCCGCAATATTCCCAGGACCTGAATTCAGTGAGGCCGATGATGAATGGTGTTATGAAAACAGCGAAGAAAGCGTATTTCAATGATACGACCACCGTTAACGGGATAAAAATGTACGTCGCCGAATACGATTTAACTGAAAAGGGTAAAACGAAGTATGTGAGGGCATTTTTTTTTAATGCCGGAAAGACCACTTTACTGGGTGGAATATCCTGCAATATTGCCTTGAAAAATCAGTGGAAGCCAATAGGCGAAAAAATATTTAAGTCGCTGCGGGTAAATGCTAAGTAGGGCTGGCTGCCTTCTACCCTGATTTTTTACTTTTTCTGCCCTCAAAAAAAGCTATGGTAAACCGATTGAATGCCCTGCTGACCTGTCTCCGTTTTTTCAACGTACATCTAAGTCGAAAGCCAACTGAAACAACACACTATTATCCTATAACTCAAATCTCGTAAACGTCCCATTGTTGAAGCTCCAATAGACAACGACTGTCGCTACAACAGCAAGTGCAATCAACGCAAGTAAAACTACTGTCGAATGTAAAATTCGTTTGGTTAGATTTTTCGGCCCGCCGGGGGAAAAATCAGGGCGAACATGATATTGTGTCATTTTAATGGAGTTGTTTCAATTTTGCGAAACCATAATTAATGCCAAAAAAAGACACAATCTTATTCGGCCGTTTTCAAAATGGCTTAATTTAAGCTGTAGGGCTATTTTTTTTATAGTCGACCTTAATTGGCGGGAGCGTTTGGCGTTGACGACGAATGACCGGGTTGTATAGCAAAAAATACACTTTGACCAGCATGCTGTAAAATCAACCTTTTATTGGCGGGCCGTATTGCGTCTTCAGGATTAAAAAATATTCAAATCATTTATGAAGTGAATCCGCTGGAGACCGACAGCCGTATCGCGCTCGCCTTTAGCATACAAAAAACTATATTTGCAGGTATGAGTTCCATTCTTGTAAAGTCAGCCACTATCGCAAATGAAAACAAGCTATTTGTCGCCGACGTGTTGATAAAAGACGGGGTGATTGCGCGCATCGACAAGCAAATTGATCTAAAAGCCGATAAAGAGATCAACGCGGAGGTTTTACACCTTTTCCCCGGATGTATTGACGACCAGGTACATTTTCGTGAGCCGGGCTTAACGCACAAAGCCAACATTTATACCGAATCGCGGGCGGCAGTTGCTGGGGGCATAACCTCATTTATGGAAATGCCCAACACGGTGCCCAATACGCTAACGCAGGAATTGCTGGCGGATAAGTACCGGATCGCAGCGAAAGATTCCCTTGCCAATTACTCGTTTTATATGGGCGCTTCGAACGATAATATCGACCAGGTGCTGCGGACGGACACCGCCAATGTTTGCGGCGTAAAAGTTTTTATGGGCTCCTCAACCGGTAATATGCTGGTGGACGATCCGACCACGCTGGAAAATATTTTTTCAAAGTCGCCGATGCTGGTAGCTACCCACTGCGAGGATGAAGCCACAATCAGGGCCAACCTTGAGCACTATAGACAGCTTTACGGTGAAAATATATCCATTGCGATGCACCCGAAGATCAGGAGCGAAGAAGCTTGTTACCTGTCTTCATCGCTGGCAGTTGAACTTGCGAAAAAGCACGGTACCAGGCTGCATATCCTGCATATCTCCACAGAAAAAGAAACCTGGCTGTTTGATAATTCCATCCCTTTAAAAGATAAAAAGATCACTGCCGAGGCCTGCATCCATCACCTTTGGTTTACGGATAAAGACTACGAAACCAAAGGGAACCTGATCAAATGGAACCCGGCCGTAAAAACCGAAAAGGACCGGGATGGCATATTAAAGGCAGTTTTAGACGGTCGCATAGACGTGATCGCAACCGACCACGCGCCACATACGCTGGAAGAAAAATCACAAACCTATCTCAAGGCCCCATCTGGAGGACCGTTGGTACAACATGCTTTGCCGGCAATGCTTGAACTGTATCACCAGGGCAAAATTAGTTTGGAGGAGATCGCACAAAAAATGGCCCACAATGTGTCCGACTGCTTTCAAATAGATAAACGCGGCTATATCCGCGAAGGCTACTGGGCCGATTTGGCGCTTGTCGATCTTAACAGTCCATGGACGGTAAGCAAAGACAATATCTTATACAAATGCAAATGGAGCCCGTTTGAAGGGACTACTTTTCAATCTAAAATTATAACAACCATTGTTTCGGGTAATGTTGTTTGGGAGAATGGCGGGCTGGTTGAAGGAAATCCAGGCAAACGAATGGCGTTTTTGAGATAGAATATTCCCACCCTTAGGGTTTCGTCGCCCAAACCTTGTTCTCTACTCTTATCCTCACCCAAAGCATTATGGCGTTCAATATCGTAAAAGTTACAGCGGTATAATACAGGTGAAAAACGAGGGGGATGATCGCCACCTCACAAACCACCTCTATATAATTGGGATGTTTCAAAAATTTATATGGCCCTTTTTTAACCGGGTAAACGCCTGGGATGCGGTATATTTTGGTGTTCCAATATTTGCCTAAGGAAGCCAGCGCCCAAAACTTGAACGACAGCGCCAATAGGTATAAAGCTAAAAACAGCCAGTCGATTTGCGAATTGCCCCGCCATAAATATTCAGCGATGATCGCCCCTATAAAAACGGTGTGCAACGCGATCATAAACGGGTAATGCTCCCGCCCGTATTGGATGGCGCCTTGTGATAATAACCATCTTTCATTCCGCCGCGCGATGAACAACTCCGAAAGACGCTGCAGGATGATAAAGGAAATAAAAAGGATGAAAGCCATTTTTTGAGTCCGAAAGCTGGAAAGTCCGAAAGTCGGAAAGATAAAAAGTTATTATGTTAAAAAGCGACGCGTTTAAAGCGTTTCGAGTGTTGATATATCCTATCCTGTCTTCCGGACTTTCGGACTTTGCGGACTTTCGGACTTCAACAAAACCATTTCGCTCGAAAATCCCGGCCCCATAGCCAGCATCAGGGCATAACCCTCCTTAAACCCTTCGCTCATAAATTTATCCAGCACATACAATACCGACGCGCTGGACATGTTGCCATATTCGGCCATGGCCGCCCTCGTTTTTTAAGCGATCCGTTGGTGAGGTTTAAGGCGCCCTCGTAAGCCTCCAACACTTTGCGGCCCCCGGGATGAAAAACAAAGTTTTTTATATCGCTCAGCTCAAGGCCCTGCTTATGCAAAAATCCCACAATGTCTTCGTTGATATGTTCTCTTATAAAGGCCGGAATATCCTTCGAAAACAGCACCTTAAATCCGGTGTCCTGGAAGTCCCAGCCCATCACCTCCAGCGTATCATAGTACAATTTGCTGCTTGCCGCAACGTAATTAACACCTGTATTATTAACATGGTTGTCACCTTTTATAATACAAGCCGCTACCCCATCCGAAAAAAGGCTCGATCCTATAAAATTGCTTTTGCTGTAATCGCTTTTGATCAGCGTTAACGAGCAAAGTTCAACGGCAACTAATAACACTACCGCTTCCGGGTTCGCTTTAGCAAGGGTGTTGGCTTTTGCCATACCCGATACACCGCCCCCGCAGCCAAGCCCAAATGCAGGCAACCGGTTAACATGAGGATTAAGCCTTAATTCGTTGATGATCAGCCCGTCAAGACTGGGCGTAGCCAACCCGGTCGTCGAAATAAATATCAGGTCGGTAATTTCTTCTTTAGTGACGCCAGCCTTATTTACGCAATCTTTTATCGCTTCTACCGACCAGTCCAGCGCCGTTCGGATATAGTCGTTATTTCTTTCTTCAAACGAGTTGGCATTACGGTAATAATCCAGCGGTTTGCAAAGATTACGGTGGTTGATCTCGGTATTATCGAAGGCAAAGATCAGGCGTTCAGCCTCGGGAAAATTAGCGGAAAACATTTCGAGCGCTTGCGCTTTGGCCTCTTGTTGTGTTATCTTAAAAGGGAAATCTATCGTTGCTGTTGATGCTATAAAGGGCATATACTTTTTCTAACACTACGTATTTAACCGGCAGGCAGTTGCCCGCGATTAAAGTATAACGCAGAATAGGAGAAAGTGTTGATGTGAATTGGGACAAGTAGCGAAATATTAAAATAACTAACCGGCTTTTACAGCATCCGGCTGTCCTTGCTCAATATTCTTCAAAACATAGATCATCCCGGCGGTATAACCGGA